>JACZCU010050002.1_pt1 | contig 43796 bp, 39 predicted proteins | sample 8641851 | NCBI WGS metagenome assembly JACZCU01 (sample SAMN15324605, study PRJNA640507) | soil metagenome | isolation source: monocropping sugarcane control | place: China: Luxin town, Laibin City, Guangxi Province | collected 2019-07-25 | depth 10cm m | reverse complement strand
GTGATGCGGAACGTGCCTTCGTAGACGCCGATGTCCTCGCCCATGATGAGGACATTTGCGTCTCTGTCCATTTCTTCCATCATCGCGGCGCGAATCGCGTCGCGGTAACTCATCTCAGCCATGGTTAGCGGTAGTCCTCATCCATTGCTCTTCGACAGCATCGCGACGCGAATGGCATCGCGGTAACTCATTTCAGCCATGGTTAGCGGTAGTCCTCATCCATTGCTCTTCGACAGCATCGCGGCGCGAATGGCATCGCGGTAACTCATCTCAGCCATGTCTTAGTCTCGCTCGCTCTCTGCAACAGGGCGCGGGCCGTGTTCTGCGATCACGTCTTCGAACAACTCCGACGGATCGGGAACCGGACTCTCTTCCGCGAACTTGAGTGCTTTCGCGACTTCTTCGTTCGCCCAGTCATCGATCGACTTCACGTCTTCGTCCGTGAGGCCGCACGCTTCGGTGAGTCGATTGCGCAGCAGCAGAATCGGATCGCGCTGCTTGTGCTGCTCGACTTCTTCCTTCGGCCGGTACGGCTGCAGGATGTCCGCGGCACCGTGTCCGGAGAAGCGATACGTCTGCGCTTCGATGCAGAACGGTTTGCCGGTCTCGCGCACCTGCTTCACGACGCGATCGCTCAGCTCCTTGACCGCAAAGATGTCCTGACCATCGACCTTCTCGGTGGGGATGTCGTACGCGTGCACGCGCGCCGAAAGATCGGTGAGCGCGGAGTGGCGATCGACCGCGGTGCCCATCGCGTAGCCGTTGTTCTCGATCACGAAGATGATCGGGCACAAGCCCTGATGGCCCCACAAGCCGGCCATGTTCATCGCTTCGTGGAACGAGCCGATGTTCATCGCGCCGTCGCCGAAGTAGCAGACGACGACGTTCGGCTTGCCCTGGTAGCGCAACGCGTACGCGGAGCCGACGGCGGGCGTGAGATGTCCGCCGACGATGCCGTAGCCGCCGTAGAGGCCATGCTCGGCATCGAAGAGATGCATCGAGCCGCCTTTGCCGCGCGAGATGCCGGTGCCTTTGCCGAGCAACTCTGCCATGACGCGACCGGGATTCGAGCCGAGGGCGAGCGCCTGCGCGTGATCGCGATAGCCGCAATACACGAGATCGCCCTTGTCGAGCGCGCCGACGATGCCCGAAGCCACGGCTTCCTGGCCGATGTAAACGTGGAGGTAACCGCCGATCTTGCCCTTGCGGAACTCGCGCTCGGTCGCCTCTTCAAAGCGGCGGATGAAGATCATCTGCCGCAACAGGTCATTCCATTCCGGAGCGCAAGCCGGATCGGCGACCGCGGATGTACTTTCTTTCTTCGCTTTAGCCATTTGTCAATACGCGCGCTTTTCGTTGCACATGTCACGCCGCGCGGGGCGGGATTCTATATCGGAGTTTTGTGTGCGGAAGCCGCAACGCCTTCGTGAACAACGCGAACGCTTCGCGGAGAGCTTCGCCGCCGCGGCATAAACGCGCTGCAGGACGGCTTTCTCTGCGTCGATGCGAAACGTAGTGGCAGTCCTTGCGCTCCTCACCGCTTTCTCCGCCTCCGCTTACGACTTCTCCGGCAACGAGATTTTTCTACCGGTGGTCTCACGCGTGCCGGGCGCAAACGGAACGCAGTGGCGCACCGATCTCGTGGTGACGAATCGCAGTGACTCGTTCCCCACCGAAGTTTCGATGTGGTTCTTCCCCGTCGGCGCATCCGACGCGATTCAGCACGTGTTCACGCTCGAGCCGCGACAGACCGCGACGATGCACGACTTCCTATTCGAGGAGTACGGGATTGAACAACGCGCCGGCACGGTGTGGCTCGGCGCACGGGACGAGCGCGTGAAGCTCGTTGCGAATGCGCGCATCTACAACACCGGCAATGCCGCGGGCGAGTTCGGACAACTCATTCACGGCCTGCCGCCCGAGAGCTTGTCGAAAACCTCGTGGCTGCACGGACTCACCGGCATCAACGGCAATCGCACGAACATCGGCATTGCGAATCCGAACGATTCGCGCGCACTGTTCACGCTCGCGTGGTTCGACAAGACCGGTGAATCGCGCGGCAGCGTCTCGCTGGCCGTCGAGCCGTGGCAGGTCTTCGTGATCAACGACATCTTCGCGTACATCGGACTGCCCGCGGATGAAGGCTTGTCCCTGCGCGTGCGCTCGGCGAACAACAACATCTACGCGTACGCGTCGGTCGTGCGCAACGACACGGGCGATGCGTACACGATCATCGGCAGCGATGAGTGATCGTCGTCAGAATTTTTTCTGATCGACGTCCTTCATGAACTTCATCAGGCCGGTGAAGTACGTCTGCTGATCGTCGTACATCGACATGTGGCTGCCGTTCGCGCAGAAGAGATAGCGCGCGTGCGGAAACTGCTTCGACATCCACTCCATGTACTTCGGATCCATCGTGTCGTACCTGCCGGCGATGACGAGCGTCGGAACGCCGATCTTCTTCAGATCCGCACCGCGATCCCAGTTCACTAATTTGCCGCTCGCGCCGAGCTCACTCGGTCCCTGCATCGGGACGTAGACGTTCGGATTGATGTGCTTGAACGCGCGCGTCACGGGATCGGGCCACTGCTCCGCGGGCATGCGCAGGAAGTGCTTCATGTAGTGATGCGGCATGAGCAGTTCCATGTACCGCGGGTTCTGCGTGTCGCCGGTTGCTTCGAGCTTCTGAATCTCGGCGAGCGCCGCCTGATCCATCTCCGGCATGAGGACGTTCTTCGCGTATTCGTTGTACGCGGGAACGCTGGCCATCATGTTCGAGACGATGAGTCCTTTGAGGTTCGCGCCGTACTTCAGCGCGTACTCGATCGCGAGCAAGCCTCCCCACGAGTGTCCATAGAGATAGAAGTTGGATTTGTTGAGGCCGAGGGCTTGTCGCACCTGCTCGACTTCCTCGACGAAGCGAGGCAGTTCCCACAGATCCGGCTCATTCGGCTGATCGCTGTAGTACGAGCCGAGTTGATCGTAGTAGTAGATTTCGATGCCCGCCTGCGGCGCGAAGCTGTCGAACACTTCGAGATACTCGTGCGTCACGCCCGGACCGCCGTGCAGCAGCAGAACTTTGATGGTGGGATTGCTGCCGGCTTTCTTCGTCCACACGCGAAACGTGCCCTTCGACGTCGTGATCGGAATCATGCGCACGCCGCCGGTCTGCAGTTCTGCCGCACGCACCGAGCCACACACGACGAGCAGAAACATCACCGCGAGCATCTTTCGCATCAAAACCACCTCGGCATAAAGATACGCCGTTGGTGATGCAGCGGATTCATGAGAAAACAACAGCGTGTGTTTGACGCTTTATCTCGGCACGGAGATCGAGGTGCCGCTTCGTGAGACAGCAGCGTTGTCCGTTGAAGAAGTCCCGGAGAATCTCGCGGCTGTTCGCCAATGGTTTTCGTTGCCGCACGTGCGGGAAATCGGTGCGTACACGGGATGCAGTTGCGGATTCCCTTCCGCCGTCGCAGACACCGTCGTCGAATACTACGAAGGCATGCGCGAAGAACTCGACGAAGAGGAAGTCGGGAGCGTTCGCGCGTTGCTTGCGTTGCTCCGCGAGTTACTCGCCGAGCAACGCATGGTCGAACTGCTCCCCGTGTGGGCCGGCGACGAATTTGAGCCTCCCCTCGGCACGTGTGCGTGGAACATCACCGCGCTCGCGCCGGAGACGTTCCTCTTCACGGAAGGATTTCTATATCAAGTCACCGGCGAAGCCTGAATCGGCGCGACCTGCGCATTCGTGAAGCGCGTGCTCGCCATCCACCCCAGCGCGACGAACAACACCAGCACGACACCTTGTGCGACCGCGAACGGCGGCTCGCTCTGCGTCGGCGCGAGCGCTTTCAAGGACGCCACTTTGTCGAATGCCTGCGCGACGAGCACGAACACGTTGAAGTAGAGCGAGATCACCGCGGTGATGACGTACGTGCGGCGCCACCCTCCGCGCAACGCAAACAGGTACAGCGCCGCGATCGCAATCACGAGCGCGATCAGCGAGAGTCCGCCAACGATGTGCGGCGGTCCGATCTTCCTGATCGGAAATCCGAAGCCGGTGACGCTCGTGAGCACGGTGGTCGCGAGAAAGATCGCGGTCCAGGTTCGATACAAACGTCCGCGCAGCAATCCGAAGAGCGCAACGAATCCAGCGACGATGCCGATCAGACTGATGAGCACGTGGATTTGCGTAAACGTCGACAACGGCAGACCCCACACGTTCGGGCTCATACGTACCTCCAACTTGCGTTCGGTGCGAAGGAAGATACGCCGATTACGCGACGCGCGCGACGTCTGCTTCATCGAGTTGCGTGCCGCGCACAATGAAAACGAGCGCGACGATCGCGAGCAGCACGCCGTTCACGCCTAACGCGGTGCTGATCGACCATCGCTGCGCGACGTAACCGGCGATGAGATTGCCGAGCGGCATGCCGCCGCGAAACGCGAGCATGAAGATGGACATCACGCGGCCGCGCATGTCGTCGCTGGTCGTGAGTTGCACGAGTGAGCTGTAGAGCGCGATCACGCCGACGATGCACGCGCCGGAGAAGAACGCGATGACGAGCGAGATCGGCAGCGAGCGCGAGACCGCGAAGCCAACGAGCAGCACCGCGAACGCGAGTTGCAACAGCAACGCGACTCTCCCCTTGCGTGCCGCGTGCGCGGTCGCGGCGACGAGCACGGCGCCGGTGACGGAGCCAAGGCCGTACGTCGTCATCATCCACGCGTAGCCTTTCGCGCCGAGTCCGAAGATCGACTTCGCAACCACGGGCAGGAACGTGACGATGGGCATGCCGAGAAACGTTCCGGCGAATGCGAGAAACGTCAGCAGCAACAAGGTCGGACGTCCGGCGACGAAGCGGAATCCATCCTTCATCTCATCGAGAATGCCGCCCTTCGGCGCGCCCGCATCCTTCACGTCCGGCGAGCGAATGAGCAGCAGCGCGATGATGACGGCGAGAAACGAGACGCCGTTGAGTGCGAAGCAGATCGCCGCGCCCCACGCCGCGAGCGCGAGTCCGGCGAGGATCGGTCCGATGACGCGCGCGAGGTTGAACTGCATCGAGTTCATCGCGATCGCATTCGGCATGTCCTCGCGTTTCACGAGCAGCGGCAGCAGCGAGATGTACGCCGGTCCGCTGAACGATTGCGCGCTGCCTGTGAGAAACGAGAGCAGGAAGATGTGCCACACCTTCACGTTGCCGGACCAGAGCAGCGCCGCGAGGATGAGCGCGAAGGCCATCTGCAGGTACTGCGAGAAGAGCATGATCTTGCGACGCTCGACGCGATCGGCAACGACGCCGCCGAAGAGCGAGAAGACGAGCATCGGTCCGGTGGCGAGAAAGCCGTCGACGCCGAGGAGCAAGGCGGAGTTGGTCATGCTGAGCACGACCCAGCCCTGCGCGACGGTCTGCATCCACGTGCCGGTCGTCGATGTGAATGCGCCGAGCCAGACGTAGCGGAAGTCGCGATAACGCAATGCGCTGAACGTGCGCGCAAGTCGTCCCTGCACGGGCGGCGTCTGCGCCTGGGCCTCACTCTCCAATGTTTCTTCCTCGGGAAGCGACGTGCTCATGCTCGTATCTGCAGTCGCGCGGCGGTGCCGGCGGTGTGCGCATGACAGATGGCGATGGCCAGTGCATCGGACGCGTCGGGCGTCATCTTCAGAGACGCACAACCCGGCAGCAGCATCCGCACCATCTTCGCGACCTGATCTTTTTCCGCACCACCGTATCCAACCACCGCGCTCTTCACCGAGCGCGGAGAGTATTCGAAAACATCGACCGACGCCGCGCGCACGGCGAGCAGAATCACGCCGCGCGCATGCGCGAGTTGAATGAGGCTGTTGACGTTCTTCCCCGCGAACGGCGTCTCGATCGCCGCGGCCTCAGGACGCGTGCGCGCAATGACCGCACGCAAGCCGTCATGAATGATGCTCAGCCGATCGACGAGCTCCGCACCGCGCGGCGTGTGAATCGATCCCTGCTCGACGAGCGTGAGCCGCGCCCGTTCGTAGTCGACAACTCCGAAGCCAGTCGTCACGGAGCCAGGATCGATCCCGAGGATGCGCATTGCTTGGGTGATTGTACGTGACGTTGCACGTGGGGTTGGTCGTCGTTAGAACGAGCGATGAGTGATGAGTGATGAGTGATGAGCGATGAGAGATGAAAGGCATCGCGAGCTTCGCAGTCATCGACATGCCGTCATCTCGACAAATGCACGCTCTCGCGATGCAGCTCATCGCTCATCACTCATCACTCATCACTCGTCATCACGACGCCCAACCCCACATGCGAATCACCTGAAAAACCTGACCTCATAAATCCCCCTCCCTTCCGCCCGGTACTTCGCCTCGTAATTCGTGCGAGGCGGATCATCGGGGCCGGGGATGCGGCGTTCGGCGCGGAAGTGTTCTTCGATCAGCGGCGCGGCGACTTCGTAGTAGTCCTTGTGATCCGTCACGTAGATCGCGCTGCCGCCCTCGACGAGCACACGTCGAATTTCGTTCAGCACCTCGGCGCGAATGATCCGGCGCTTCTGCTCCTTCTTCCGCGGCCACGGATCCGGAAAGTAGATGTGGATCTCCTGCAGCGACGCGTCGGGAATCATGTCGCGCAGCACGAGAAACGCGTCGTGGTTGATGAGGCGCACGTTCGTGAGATGGCGCTTCAGTACGCGATCGCGAATGAGGCGGTGATAGTGCAGCGACTTCTCGATGCCGATGAGATTGAGATCGGGACGTTCGGTCGCGGTCGAGATGAGAAAGCGGCCCTTGCCCGAGCCGATCTCGAGAATGACCGGATGATCGTTGCCGAAAAACTGCGCGAGGTCGAGCCGGTGAAAGCCCGACTCGCGCGGATTGAGGACGAGCTCTGATTCCTGCATGCGCGCGGACGTATATCAATCGCACACCACCACGCGCCAGTCTCAATGCAGCGCCGCCGCGCGCCAGAACGGCGTCGACTCGACCATGCGCCGGATCGTGTGAATGAGCATCGGGTCCTGCCGCATGCGCGAGCGGATCCAGTGCACGAAGCGAACATCGCCCGCATCGTCCGCGCCTCGCGAGCGCAGTTGCGCGAGCCACGCATCGGGATCGCCGCCGTACACGCGCACGAGCACGTGATAGCGAATGAACTGTCCGACGACGGAGTGATCGCCGGTGGGCATGCGCACGACGTTCGGCGTCGCGCGTTTTTTTCGGTCGCGGCGTTTCGCGATCGCGCGCGTGGCGATTTTCGTGACGTGCTCGATGACCTGCTCGCGCTGCACGACACACGTCTCGATCGCATGCACGCGAAGGCGTTTTCCGCGGATCACGAGCACGTCTCCGACGCTCACGTCGCGCAGCGGTTTTCGCGCTTCGCGGCGCAACAAAATCTTCCGCCGGCAGCGCGGACTCAGCACCTCATGAACGTATAAGTTCCTGATTTTGCTCGTTTTGACTCGTATCGGTGTCAATCACACCCCCTCATAGACGGAGTGTGTGGAAATACAGGTTTACCTACCTCCATAGCGTGGTAACGTGAATAAAAAATCACGCAATGACGACGACTCTGCTTCCCGCTGCTGCCCCGTTCGACAACGAGCGTTTCGAAGCGGTCTACGACCAGTACTTCGACATGCTCGTGCGGGTCGCGAGCTTCAAGTTCAGCGTTCCGGATGCGGACGCGGAAGCGCTCGCGCACGATGTGTTGATCACGTACCTGCGCAAGCAGAATCTGATCGACGATCTGCGCGCGTGGCTCATCGGCGCGATCTGCTACGCGAGTCGTTACTACTGGCGGCAGATCGGGAAGACGTATGGCGCGGAGGAGATCGATGCGGATTTCGACCGCGCGGATCCGGCGTCGGCGCGCATTCTCGACAGTCTTCCGGATCAGCTCGCCGCGCGTGAGGCGCTCGATTGTTTGTCGCCGCGCTATCGCGCGATTCTGCACATGCGCTACTTCGAAGGCTGTACCGTCGCCGAAGTCGCCACACGCCTCGGCGTGAAAACGAAGTACGCGCAGAAGCTCATCACCAAGTGTTTGCGACGCGCCGAGCGGCTCTACACCGAGAAGGGCAAAGCGCAGTCGGACAAATCGTCGGCATCGACGAAGAAGGGACGCGGCTGATGCGCAACCGCGAGAAAGTCGTTCCGTTCGGCCGCACACGCCGCACTCCCGATCCCGCAAAGCTCGCCGAGTTCACCGCAACCGCGAAGCGATTGCAGGAAGAGCGCGAAGCCGCGGTGGTCGTCGATGCGTTGCTGGCGGAGACGCCGCGCGACGAATGGCAGACGTTGATCGAGCGCGAGGAGATGCGGACGAATGGTGCGCTGGAACGACTAGGGCAGTTGGCAGACAGCCTCGAACACGACGCACAACGCGCACTCGCCATCGCACACTTGTCCGTGCGCGTCGCCGACGCAATTCCCGACGATCAGTACCCCATCGTGGTGCTTGCGCAAATGCGTGCGCACGCCTGGAAAGATTACGGTCGTGCACTCTGCTATTTGTCGAGACACGAAGAAGCACTCGGCGCACTCGAAGAAGCAGTGAAACGTCTCCGTTGTATCGCGGTGCTCACACACGACATGGCGATCGTGAATTTTGTGCGAGCGATCGTGCTGCAACACCTGCGGCGCTTCCAGGAGGCATACGCATGTCTGGCGGAATGCCGCGAGATCTTTCGTGAGCACGGCGACTGGCGGCTCTACGGCAAATGCACATTGGCTGTCGGCAACCTGCTCGTGCGCCGCGGTGATTACAGCGGTGCGCGCGATGTGCTACGACCCTTCATTCTGCGTGCACGGCCGGACGCACGTGCCATCGCGCGCGTGGCGCTCGGCTGGTGCGAGATTCATGTCGGCGATCCGCAGGACGCGCTTGAACATTTCGAAGATGCGATTCGTTTCTACCGTCAGCTTGGCTGGCGTTTGGAAACAGTTCGCGCTTCGTACGGCGTCGGATCATCCATGCTGCGTCTCGGACGAATCGATGACGCGATCGCCGAGTTGTCCGCCGCACGGGAAGAATTCCTGCAGCAGAACATCGTCGAAGAAGCAGGCCTGTGCGGACTCGAAGTAGTCGAATGCTTCCTCTTGAGAGGTGAAACGGAGGAAGCCCGTGAACTCGCAACGAAGATCGTTCACGAGTTCACAGACGCCTCTCTCAATCGTCGCGCGGTCGCCGCAATCGCGTCCCTCAACGAGGCAATTGCAGCGAGCAGCGCGACTCCCGAAATTGCACGCAACGTCCATCTCTATGTTGCGTCTCTCAGAACCGATCCCGAACGCGAGTTCGAGATGGTTGCTGTCAATTAGGGTTTCGGGTCGGTCAACCCATCGCCGAGCGTTCTCACCATCAACTGCTTGATGATTCGGACGATCGGGTTCTCCTTTTCCCTCGGTGCACGATCCTTCACACGCGCCGCGGCACTCGCCGGCACGCTCAGTGCCACGACCATCGAAACCACTGCCACACCACGAACCAAACCACGAAATGAACGCATAAGCCCTCCTCCGCGTCACCGGCCTCGGCCGGCGCGCATTCGCTGTCAAGGGAGGGCGCCCTCTGCCCCCGGTGTGACGCTTTTGGCATTTATGTCACCCCTCCGGGTTGTGCATTTTTCTGCGCAGTGCGCAAACTTTCCGTAACTCCCGACCTCCGCACCACGGGTTTTCCGCTTTCGGTCTTTTCATGCCGTGGCGTGTTCGCTACAGTGCGGCGTCCTTTTGTCCTACAGGAGTTAGCGCACCACTTTGAGCAGTTCCGTTCCCCTTCCGCGGCCTGCGGCCTTCTTCCGAGCCGCGTTCGATCAGCACCCGCAAGCGATGTGGATCTACGACGCCGACGATCTGTCGGTGCTCGTCGCCAATTCGGCCGCGGTGCGCCAGTACGGCTACCCCGCCGACGACACGAACGCGCTGCGGATGTACGACCTCCATCCGCACATCGACGCGGAGCGCGCCGCCTCGTGGTACCTCGACGCACATCTCGGTCAAGGCCGCAAACGCGAATGGACGCACGTGCGCAAGGACGGCACGACGTTCGAAGTCGAAGCAACGATCGCGCGCCTCGGCGCCGACACCGGCAACGCGCGACTGCTGCTCATCGAGGACGTCACCGAGCGCAATCGCGCCGAGCGCGCGTTACGCGAAGCGAAGCAACGCTACTCGGCGCTCGTCGGCGATGCGTACGAAGCGATCTGCCTCGTCGATGCCGCGGGAAATATCATCTATCTCAACCCCGCGCTGCATCGCATGTTCGGATACGAAGACGGCGAGTTGTTAGGCCGCGATGGCTTCGCACTCCTGCATCGCGAAGATGTCTCGCGCGTCGAAGAGCTGCGCCGCGAGTTGCTCGCGCGTCCCGGCATGTCGCTCACGTTCGAGTGCCGCGCGCGCAATCGATCCGGCGAATGGCGCTGGCTGCAAGGCATCGCCGTCAACATGCTCGAAGATCCCGGCGTCGCGGCGCTCGTGCTGAACTATCGCGACATCACCGGACGTCGCCGCACCGAGAACGCATTGCGCGAAGGCGCGCACACCGGCGGCGTCGACGAATGGATGTTCGAGCTCGATCGCGATGGACGCTTCACGTTTTGCAGTCCCGCGGTCGAACGGATGATCGGCTACAAACCCGACGAGGTGATCGGCCATCACTTCACCGACTTCTACTTTCCCGAGTCGAAAGAAAAAGTCACGCAGTTCTTCCAGCGCATCGTCGCCGCGCGCAGCGGCTGGACCGATCTCGTGCAGCGGTTGCGACATCGCGACGGCACCGAGTGCTACGTCGAAGCGAGCGCCGTTCCGCTGTTTGATGATCACGACGAGTTGATTGGGTTTCGCGGCAGCGATCGAGACATCACCAGTCGCGCACGATTCGAGCAACGCGTGCGCTACGGCTCGCGTCGCGATCCGCTCACCGGCCTGCCGACGCGATTGTTCTTTCAGGAAAAACTCGCGTCGATCCTCGCGACCATCGCGCGCAACGGCACCGGCGAACGCACGGCGGTGCTGTTCATCGATCTCGATCATTTCAAATTGCTCAACGACACATTCGGCCACACCGTCGGCGACAACGCGCTGCAAGTCATCACGAGCATGATTCGTTCGGCAGCCGGAACGGCGGAGAACGTCGCGCGCGTCGGCGGCGATGAATTCACCGTGTTCCTGCCAGGCGTCGATGGACTCGATGAAGCGCATGCGATCGCGAAGAAAATCTTCGACGCCGTCTCCGTGCCGCTCGTGCTCGAAGGCAATCAGGTGCACATCTCGGCGACGATCGGCATCAGCATCTCGCCATGGGATGGCGACACGTCCGCCGCGCTCATTCGCAACGCCGAGCACGCGATGCATCGCGCGAAAGAGCTCGGTCGCAGTCGCATTCAACACTTCACGCCGGAGATGCGCGAAGAACAAGCGCGGCGCATGGCGCTCGAATCCGATCTGCGACGCGCGCTGCAACGCAACGAGCTCGTGCTGCATTACCAGCCGATCTTCGACACGCGCTCGCGGACGATGGCGGGCATCGAAGCATTGATCCGTTGGAATCATCCATCGCGCGGGTTGCTGCCTCCCGATGACTTCATCGAGATCGCGGAACGCACCGGCGTCATCGGCTCGATCGGCACGTGGGTGCTGCGACAGGCGTGCATCGATCTGCAGCGATTACGCACTGCCACCGGTGCGGAGTTGCGCGTCTCCGTCAATCTGTCCGCACGTCAGTTGCAGCCCGAGTTGATCGACACGATTCGCACGATCCTCGAAGACACCGGCATCGATCCGCATGCGCTCGAACTGGAGATCACGGAGAGCGTCGCGATGCAGAATGCCGAGGCGACGCTGGGGGCGTTGCGCGCATTGAAAGACATGGGCGTCTCGCTGGCCGTCGACGACTTTGGCACCGGCTACTCGTCGCTGCTCTATCTCACGCGCTTCCCCATCGACACCGTGAAGATCGATCGACAATTCGTCGGCACCGTCACCAGCGATCCGAACGCGGCAATGGTCGTGAGCGCCGTCGTCGCCCTCGCACATTCACTGCAGCTCAAGACCGTTGCGGAAGGCGTCGAGACGGAAGATCAGCGAGACTTTCTCGCGCATCACATGTGCGCGGAGATGCAGGGATATTTGATGGCGAGGCCGGTGGCAATTGAAGTGCTGTTGACTGAAGTGTCGTAGCGCGTCACTTCAAATCTTCATACAAACGAACGTACGTCTCGTACCTCGCCTCACTCACGTCGCCACTTTCCACGCGATCCTTCACTTCACAATCCGGCTCGTGCACGTGCGTGCAATTCGTGAAGCGGCAGAGCTCCGCGAACTCTTCGAACTCGGGAAAGTAGTCGCGCAGCGATTCGCGATCGAGATCCCACAGACCGAACTCGCGAATGCCGGGCGTGTCGATGAGATACGTGCCGCCGCCGAAATCGTAGAGCGATGATGCGGTCGTCGTGTGCCGCCCTGTGCCGCGCTTGCGATGCAGCGTGTTCACCGCAAGCTCGAGCGATTCATCGAGCGCGTTGAGAATCGACGACTTGCCGACGCCGCTGTGTCCTACCAGCGCGGCCATCTTGCCGTCGACTTCGCGTCGCAGCGATTCGAGTCCCTCACCGGTCTTCGTCGAGCAGCCGATCACCGGTACGCCAAGTTCGAGGTACGGCGCGAGCTTCGGCAATTCGCGATCGCGCTCTTCGACGCTGAGCAGATCGACTTTGTTCACGCAGATGACTGGCTGCGCGCCGCCGCGTTGAATCGCAATCAAATAGCGATCGATGAGTCGCGGTCGCAGCGAAGGTGACTTCAACGTCACGACGTGAATGACGACGTCGATGTTCGCGGCGATCAAACGTTGCATGTGTTTGTGCAGAGGATCGGGACGCGCGAGCACGGTGCGTCGCGGCAGCACCGATTGCACGCGCCACACACCGCTCTCCTCGGAGATGCGCACGCGATCGCCCACCGCGAGCGCGCTCTTCTGCCGCATCGCAAGCTCGCCCGGCACCATGCAATCGATCTCGCGATCGTCGAAGAAGACTCGGCATCGTCCGCTCGCGACGCTGATCACGATCGCCGCGCCTTCGAGCTCGTGATCCTCGATCGGCAATGACGCTTCGTGCTCGAGATGCGCGAGCAACTCCGAGAGCATCGGCCGGCGACGCGAGCGTCCGTGCTGATCGATCAGCGCTTCCCAGTTGTCTTCCGTGACGCGTTGATCGCGAACGTCGCGACCTTTTTCAGTGAGCGCTTTCTTCAGTTTTCCGGCGCGTTTGCGCTCTTTCTGCTCCTCGGGCGTGAGGCGCTTTTCGAAGTGCTTCCGCAGCTTTTTCGCTTCGCGATCCATGAGAGCGTCGAGTGCCGTTAACTTCCGGAACTATAGGTTACAATCGCGCGACTCGTCCAAAGTCACTCATGGGTATCCGAGGGAGCTCCATGTCCGAGAAACCACTCGTTCTTCTGGCTGATGATAACGAAGCCACGTGCACACTCATCACCGCAATCCTGCAGAACGAGTTCCTCGTTGAAACCGCGCACGACGGAATGGAGGCGATCGAGAAACTGAAGAGCCGCCAATACGCCGCGCTCCTTCTCGATCTGCTGATGCCGGTCACCGACGGCTATGCAGTTCTCGATTTTCTCTCGCAGGAACGGCCGGAGCTTTTGTCGCGCGTGCTGGTCGTGACCGCGTCGCTCGGCGCGCGCGAAATGCAGCGCGTGCGCGGCTATCGCATCCATGGAATCATCGCGAAGCCGTTCGAAGTCGATGTGTTGTTCAACGCCGTGCGCCAATGCACAAGGCAGGACAGCGGCGGCGCGTCGATGCGCGGTCCGTTGTTGTCGAGTGGAATGATCCTGATGCTGGCGGCAGAGTTAGTGAAGCGAGTCTAGAGCTTCAACAACGCGATCAGCGGCGCGCTCGAGATCATCGCCATCGCCATCGTGCCGAGTGAATTGCGGCTGCGAATCTCGACACATGCCGTCACCACCGCGGCGACATCGGCGGGATCGAACGGCTTGCGCACCACGCCGTGAATGCGGCTCGCATCGAGTCGGTTCAGCGTCGCGCGATCGGCACCACTCACGACGAGCACGACCGGCGGTTCGTGCACCGTTCCTCTGTGAATCGCATCGAGTACGCCGAAGCCATCGATGCCGGGCATCATCAAATCGAGTACGACGACGGCGTAGTGATTGTCGCGAAGGAGATCGATCGCCTCGCTGCCATCAGCCGCGGTATCGACCGCGAGATTGTTGCCGTGCGTCAACGCCCAACTCAGCATGCCGCGCACGTCGGGATCATCGTCCACGAGCAACACTCGGCGGTGATGATTGCTGTTCAAAACGGGGCCCGATACTGCTCGCACGTCATTCGATTGTCAACCTCAACCGATCGTTCGGTCGCGCCGCGGATGCCGCGCGCAACGCTTCTCCGAATGCGGCGGCGTCGAGCGGCTGACTGTACAAAAAGCCCTGCATTTCCGCGCAATTTTCGCTGCGCAGAAACGCGAGCTGCTCTTCGGTCTCGACCCCTTCCGCGATGACACGAAGATTGAGCGCGCGCGCCATCGAGATCACCGCGGAGATGATCGCTGCATCATCGCGCGTGAGATCGCGCACGAAGTCCTGATCGATCTTCACCGTGTCGATCGGGAATCGCTTCAGGTAACTCAGCGATGAATAGCCGGTGCCGAAGTCGTCGATCGAAATGCGAATGCCCATTTCTTTCAGACGCTTCAAGATCGAGAGCGTCAGCTCCGCGTTCTGCATCGCCGTCGACTCCGTGATCTCGAGATCGAGATACGGCGCGGGGAATCCCGTGTCCGCAAGAATCTTCTCGACGGTCGACACCAATTCGCGATCCTGAAATTGTCGCGGTGAGAGATTGACGGCCACGCGCAGCCACGCGTGACCCGCGTCGTGCCACGCTTTCATTTGCGTGCACGCCGTGCGCAACACCCACGCGCCGAGGGGCACGATGAGCTGCGTTTCCTCGGCGACAGGAATGAACTCATCGGGTTGCATCAATCCATGCACCGGATGCACCCATCGCAACAACGCCTCCGCACCAACCACGCGTCCGGTCGCGATCTCGACCATCGGCTGGTAGTGCACGACCAGCTCGTCGCGCTGCAACGCATGATGCAGACTCCGTTCGAGCGCCATGCGACTGTCCGCGATCTCGAGCTTCGCCGCCATCGCGTATTGATAGTTGTCGCGACCGAGTTCCTTTGCGCGATACATCGCGCGATCCGCGTTCTTCAGCAGCGTCTCCGCGTCATCACCATCGTCGCTGAAGATCGCGATGCCGATCGATGTCGAGACGTACAACTCGTGATCGCCGACGACGACCGGATGCCGCACCGCTTCGAGCACTTTCTGCGCAACCTGCGCGGCGTTGCGACGATCGGCCATGTCGGCGAGCAGAATCGTGAACTCATCGCCGCCCATGCGCGCAACCGTGTCTTCAGCGCGCACACAATTCACGAGGCGCGACGCGATCGCCTGCAGCAATCGATCGCCGATCGTGTGACCGAGCGTGTCGTTCACGTGCTTGAACTGATCGAGATCGAGGAACATCACCGCGCTCATCCGTCCGCTGCGGCGCGCATGTGCGAGCGCGATGGTGATGCGATCGCGGAACAGCAGACGATTCGGCAGACCGGTCAGAGCGTCGTGATACGCCTGATACTCCATCTGCTCCTGCGCGTGTTTGCGATCGGTGATGTCGACGATCGTGCCTTCGAGAATGTCGCCTTCGAGTAACGCCACGTTCTCGAGCACCCACACGGTCGAGCCGTCGCGCCGGCGCAGTTTCACTTCGATGTTCGAGAGCTGACGCTGATCGCGCAGCAGTTGCACGACGCGCTCGCGCTCATCGTCATCAAAGTACGCATCGTTCGCGTCGTTTTTCAAAAACTCCTCGCGCGATTCGAAGCCGAAGATGCGCGCGCACGCGTCGTTGCATTCGAGAATGCGTCCGTCGACGGTGGTGCGATAAACACCGGCGAGGTTGCGCTCGAAGAGCAATCGATACCGCGCTTCACTCGCCTTCTGCTCTTCGAAGAGCACGCGATAGCGCTGTTCGCTTTCGCGCAGTTCCTCCTCGGCGCGTTTGCGCTCGGTGACGTCCTGCGCGATGACCAGTCGCGACAAGCGGCCGCCGCTCGATACGAATTCGAACGACGTGATCTCGACGTCGATGATGTCGCCGTTCTTTCGTCGATGGCGAAACTGCCGCGGGCCGACGCGTTCACCGAGCTTCGTCAGTGCATCGCGCATGAGATCGACGTCTTCGGCCGGGCGAATCTCGGCGATGGTCATGCGATGAAATTCTTCGCGCGAGTAGCCGTAGTGCTTCAACGCCGCATCGTTCACCGCGGTGAAGCGCAGCGTCGCCGGGTCATACACCCACATCGGCAGCGGGTTCATCTCGAAGAGCGTGCGATAGCGATGCTCGCTCTCGCGCAATGCCTGCTCCGCGCGTTTGCGCTCGGTGTAATCGCTCGCGACGTACACGACGGCGACGGGAACGCCATCGTGATCGCGCAGGAAGGATGACGATGCGAGCACGTCGACGGTCGTGCCGTCGGCGGCGCGCCACGCCATCGTGTGCTCGAGGATGCCGAGACTGTTGATCAGTTGACCGGTGGTCATGTTCTGATCGCGAGGAAAGACGTTGCGAATGTGCACGCCGCGCAATTGCTCGGCCGTGTATCCGAGCAGATGCGATGCGCCGCGATTGATGACGCGAATGACGCCGCTCATGTCGGCGACGACGACCGCGCCTTTCATCGTTTCGAGAATCTGCGCGGCCGCGAATTCAGGCGTGATGTCGGAAAGCTCGAAGCGCCACACGGCGGTCGCCGCGAGGATGGCGAATGCGAGCGCGGCGACGTGACCGATCGGCTGCAATGCAATTCCAACCGACGGGAGGTAATCGAACATCGCCAGCGATCCGAGGATGAATGCGAGGAGCAGTGCGCCGGCGCGCTCGCGGCCTTTGCCTTCCGCGCTGCGATACGTGTTGAGCAGAAGATGAATCGCGCCGATGACCATCGCGGAGAAGATGACGATGATCACGCCGTAGAACGGGCGGCCATTCGGGTAATAGCCCCACGCGAATTTGCGAACGGTGGGGATGAGCCGATCGGTCGCGTAGCCGAAGATCGCGAACGTAACGCTCAGGAGCCAGCAGAGTTTCGCGACGGCGCGCGTGCGCTTCGAGTGCGGAACGAGGGTCGTCGCGAAGTGAAACACGGCGGCAGGGATCAACGCGCTGAAGACGTAGCCGATGCGCGCCCATGCGAGCGCGATGTGGCGATCGTGCGTCGCGTACATGCCGCTCGATGCCACGAGCCACGCCGCGCCGACGAATGTGACGATGAAGAAGGAGAGGCTCGCGCGTTTCCCGCGACCGCGCGCAAGCACGAATGCGCCGAGCAGAAAGATCGACACGCCGACCAGCGCCGTCGCAATGGACAGAGCTGTGGCCGAGTAGCTGGCGGTCGAGAACAGCGATCGAAGGTCGGGCACGTGGACGCGCGGCGATAGTAACCCGACGCACGGGAGGCCGTGTGCGATGGATCACAGCGAGCACGAGCGTTGCAAAAACGAAAACGCCGCCTAACGGAGCGCGTTAGGCTCGCGCGGCGCCTACGGTTCGTCGCTTCGTGCGCACGCCCCTCTATTCGTAATCTCTCTTCTTGAAATACGAATCCCGTTTCGCACCGCCTTCCCTCGTGGTCACGCGTGGCGCCGCTTCTTCCGTGCTTTGCGCGTGGCCCACGGGCTCGGCGCTCTCGGCGAGTTGATAGTCCGAGGTCTTACCGCCCTGATCGTCGTGACTCGTTTCCGTAGCGCGGCGTTCGTCGTAGAACTCGCGATGCTCGGGCGCCGGCGAGGACTTCGGATTGTTCACCTTCTGATCGGTGTGGCCCGTCACCCACTCTTCGTTGCTGCCGTAACTCTGCGGTTCTCGCGGCATGATTCCTCCGACTCGATTCACTGCAAGCGAAGCGCCCGCTACAATCACGCGCATGAGGAAATGGGTCGTCCTCCTGTTGTTGCTCACGCTGAGTGTGTCCGCCGCTACGCCGAAGAAAGCGAAGCAGCCGGTCACGAATGCTCCCGACGCGGTCCCGCACTCCATCGCCTTGTTCCTCGGCTCGATGTCGAATCAGGGCGGACGTTCGGTCACCTTCAAAGCGACCGCGATCGGCACGCGCTTCTTCTACGAAGAGCCGGGCAAAGGCGTGACCGTCTATCGCTTCGTCAACGGCAGTTACGTCAAAGAGGAGTACCTGCGCAACGCCACGCTCGATCGCGCGGTCAAGCGCTACGCAAAGAAGTAAGGCAGCGCAGCACCTCCGCGACCGACCATGCCTGCGCCGCGCATCCGCGTGGCGTGTAAGGCGATTCGGCGTCGAAGACTTCGCTGATCGTTCCGATGCATGCGTCGCCGAGGTGCGGGCGAAATCCTTCGAGGAATCGCAATGCGCGTCGTGCGTCATCGTGCGTCTTCATCCACGCATCGATGAACGGACCGATCAGCCACGCCCACACCGTTCCCTGGTGATACGCGGCATCGCGTGCCCGCAGATCGCCGTCGTACTTCGGTTTGTAATCGGGATGATTGCGCGCCAGTGATCGCAGGCCCACCGGCGTCACGAGCTCCTTCTCGACGACATCGACGACGCGCTCCCATCGTTCGCGCGCGAGTACCGGATGATCGAGTGCCATCGCGAAGATCTGATTCGGTCGCAGCGCCGCATCATTCGGATCGAGCACATCGTAAAGATATTGACCGTCGTCGAACCAGAATCGTTCATTGAAGGAATCGAAGGCACGATCGGCGAGATCGCGCATTCGTCGTGCGATCTCACGCTCGCCTTCTTCTTCCGCGAAGCCCTGCAGCACGCGCAGCGCGTTGTAGTACAGCGCGTTGATCTCGACAGCCTTGCCGCGACGCGGCGTCACAACCCAGCCATCGACCTTCGCATCCATCCACGTGAGCTGATAGCCCTCCGCGCCCTGATGCAGCAGCCCATCGTTCGGATCGACGTGAATGTCGAAGCGCGTTCCCTTCACGTGATGCTCGATGATCTCCGACATCTTCGGCAGCAGTTCGCGCAGCGTGTGACGATCGTTCGTCCAGCGCACGTACCGCGCAACGGCGTGAAAGAACCACATCGTCGCATCTGCCGTGTGATACAGCCCGCCATGCTCACCCTCGGGGAACATGTTCGGAATGAGACCGTCGCGGATGTACGACGCGAATGTGCGCAGAATGCTCCCCGCCTCGCGATGCCGTCCCGTACACAACGTGAGACCTTCGAGACTGATCATCGTGTCGCGGCCCCAGTCGGTGAACCAGTGATAGCCCGCGATCACGGTGCGCGGTGAATCGCCCGCGGCTGCGATGCGCGCTTCATCCGCGGCGCGCGTTGTCGGTCGAATCAGAAACTGATCCGACGCGAGCACGAGTTGCGCTTCGAACGCATCTTCGACCTGCGCTTTCGCGAGCATCTTGTCGCGGCGTTGTTGATCGGCATCGACGGCCTCGCGCGGATCGAGCGCGTGAATCACGTCCCACGATTCCGTCGAAACGACGAGCCCCGCATCGACGCCCTGGCGCAGCTCGATGCGAATCACGCCGGGACTCCACAACGGACCTTCGTGCTCGTAGCCGCGATCGCGCTCGAGGCTGTAGAGAATTTTCTGCATCACGCACGGATCGGATTCGACTCGCGCGTTCTCGCCTGTCATCAGGATTCGCAGATGCGGCTCGAAGCCTTCCTGCGCGATCTCGAGCTCGCGGCCGTGCACTTCGATCGTGTGCGGTCGCTCTTCGCCGAGGATGCCTTCGTGATGACGAAAGTTGACGGAAGGACGCAGCTCGAGTGTTTGTGCGTTGCCGCGCAGTAATCGATAAAGGATGTACGTCGTGTTCTGCCCGTACGGCATCACGATGCGCTTCTCGAGCTCGATGCCGTTGCGCTCGTAGCGCCACACCGGCACGCCGCACTCGAGCGAGAAATCGGAGATGAAATCCGCGTCGCTGAGACTGTGGCCGGCGATGCGCTCATCGAGATGATTGAGCATCATCGCGCGGCCGAGCGGCGCGGGCATCGCCGCAATCAGCCATCCATGAAAGCGTCGCGTGGCCGGACCGCCGAGCGTTCCCGAGGCATATCCGCCGAGCCCGTTCGTGACGAGCCATTCGCGTGAGAGCAAAGCAGCGGCGCCATCGCCGCGTTTCCAGCCGGGTTGAAGCACATTCATCGCACGCGATGAATGTGCAAAACCAATGTCACCCCGAACGTAGCGATGTCACCCCGAGCGTAAGCGAGGGGCCTTGGGTGGTTGGGGGGCGCGAAACGATTGCCGCGCCGCCCACCCACCGGGCCCCTCGCTACGCTCGGGGTGACAGCTATTTCTTTAGCAGGTCGAGCACCATTGCGGTTGCGCCGCGAATGCCGGTGCGCAACACGAGCTCCGCATCGGCGGGAACGAACTTCGCGGAGTGCAGGCCCGGCTGTGTGCCGTTCGCGATCGCATCTTTGTTGCCGGCGCCCAGCGCGAGCATCGCCGTTGGGATCTGTCCCTTCATGCCGAACAGACCGAAGTCTTCGCTCACCATCGACGGATCGATCAGCACCACGTTGTCGTTGCCGATCTCGCGCGCGATCGCTTTCGCCATGCGCTCGGTGAGCGCGGGATCGTTGTACGTCGACGAGATCGATTCGTGATCGAGATGCTCGTAGACCGGCGCGCGATCTTCCGGAACGCCGGCGGCGAGCGCGAGTCCTTTCGGAATGCGCTGAATCGATTCGAGCACGCGCTCCCGCACTTCGGGACGGAATGTGCGCACGGTGAGATAGAGCCGCACTTCATCCGGGATGATGTTGCGCTTCGTGCCGCCTTCGATCTTTCCAACCGTCACGACGACGGGATCGAGCGGCGAGCGTTCGCGGCTCGCAACGGTTTGCAGCGCCATGATTGTTTCGGCCGCGAGCACGACAGGATCTTTCGTCTGATGCGGAGCCGCGCCGTGACCACCGACGCCGCGAATCGTGAGATTCAGCGAATCGGTTGCGGCCATGAATTGCGCCGGGCGATACCCGACTTTGCCTGCTTCGAGAATCGCCCAGTCGTGAAACGCAATCGCGAAATCAGGCTTGCCGAATTTTTCGTACAAGCCGCCGGCGAGCATCCCCTCCGCGCCGCGCACCACTTCTTCCGCGGGCTGGCCGATCAACATCACCGTGCCGCGCCATTGCGATTTGAGATCGGCGAGCATCTTCGCCGTGCCGAGGAGCGTGGTCATGTGGACGTCGTGTCCGCAGGCGTGCATCACTCCCTTGTTGATGCTCGGATACGCGACGCCCGTTTGCTCCGGCACCGGTAAGCCATCCATATCGCTGCGCACGAGCACGGTCGGACCGTTGCCGTTGCGAAGAATGGCGACGACGCCGTAGCACGTCGCATTCGGATCTTTGTACTGCCCGAACTTCTCCGTGACTTCGTAGCCGAGCTCGCGCAATCGCGCTGCGAGGAACGCCGAGGTCTGCGCTTCCTGCGTCGACAACTCGGGATTCGCGTGGAGATGTCGATACGTCTTCACGAGCTCCGGCAACGCGGATTGCACGCGTTGATCGAGAGTCTGTGCGGAAGCGGACATGGTGAGAAAAAGCAGCAGCGCGCTGGCGAGTTTACGCATGGCGCGCTGAAGTGTAGCCGGGATCCGTTGTCGGTAGTCGGTTGTCGGTAGTCGGGGGAACGGCTTCGCCGACAAACACGTCAACGGATGGTGGCCTCCCGACTACCGACTCCCGACTACCGACTACGGAATCACAATCATCACATTCGCGAACTTCGGCATCTCATTCGCCGCGATGTGCTTCGCCTCGTACAGCAGCACCATCCGTCCATCGTGCTCGAGGCGACCGATCGCGAGCTTCACCTTCGTGCTGCTGCTCAACTCCTCGCCTTCCGTGTCGAGCGTGTACTGCACGCCGCTCCACGCGCCTTCCGCGGAGTAGTCCGCCGGCTTCACATCGGCGCGCTCCGTCGTTTTCCCGAACGGCGTTTCCACCGCATCTTCGTTGAGATTGATCGCGACTCCGTTGAGCTCGGGCAAGTTGCTCTGCAGCACGATGCGGCCGTCGTTCGCGCGCACGAACTCGACGATCGCATCGCCGGTCTTCATGAGCGTTACGTCATCGTCGTGCCGAGGTGCTACGAACGTAGCATCCTGCTTCGGCTCGTGGGCTCGCGCGTGCTCGCTCGCGATGCGCTCTTCCGCCGCGATCATCGGCTCGGCATTCGAGCGATTGCCGCGCGCGGCCTGCGCTGACTCCGTCGCGTGCGACGCGGTTACGGCAGTCATCACATCCACCTTCACGCGTCCGATCGGAAGAGACGACACGTACGACTCGCTCGCGAAGAGCGGCAGAGCAGCGAGGAGAGCGAGAGAAACAAGCGCGGTTCGCATGACGATGCGCATCATCAACCTCGCGACTTACACGCAGCTTACGAACGCACCACTCAATTCTGGTAAGCGCGACGTAAGCGCTCGCTCCTAACTTGTGCTCACGTTTCGGAGCCACGAATTCAAGGAGCGCAAGTGAACCCTGTTCGATCCATTCTTCGCAACTTCTTCATGGCGGCTGTTGCCGCCGCCGCTGTACTTCCCGTGCAAGCGCAGAGCGCGAACGACGTCGATGTTCCGCTGCGCAACTGGACCGTTCCGAGCGCGCAGAGCACGAAAGGCCTGAAAGTGCAGAGCAACGCACTGCCGTCCGTCCCAACGACGTTCGTCGCGATCACGCCGTGCCGCCTCGTCGACACGCGCGATCCGAACGGACCTTACGGCGGTCCGGTCATCCCGACCGGCGGCACGCGCTCGTTCGATCTCAACAGCGGCCCCTGCCCCGGCATCCCGGCCAACGTCATCTCGTACTCGCTCAACATCGCCGTCGTGACGCCGAACGCGCCTGGATATCTGAAGATCTATCCGAGTGGCGGAACGATCCCCTACGTCTCGACGATCAACTATCAGACCTCGACGCTCGCGAACGCCGCGCTCGTCCCTGCGGGTACGAACGGATCCGTCGACGTCTACGTCGGCGCACAGGTGCACGTCGTTCTCGACATCAACGGCTACTTCATCGAAGCGGCTGCAGGTCCGGGCGGCGGCCCGACGCTCGCCGGTCAGAACATCTGGACAGGCCAGAACACGTTCTCGAACGGCATCTCGGTCAACGGCCAGAACGTGATGAACGTCGGCAATCCCGTCAGCGCGACGGACGCGGTGAACAAAGCGTACGCCGATGCGAACTTCGTGAAGTTCGTGCCGGGCGCGGAACAACTTTCGGTCGGCGATGCGAACGGCACCGCGCCGATGATCAATCTTCGCGGCGGCTCGACGTGCTGCTCGGGTCCGGGCGGTCACACGCCCGCGTGGTTCAAGGTGTTCCAAAATGGCAGTTTCGTCGCCACCGGCAACCTCGGCATCGGCGTCAGTCCGATGCAGGGGAAGGGCTATCGCACGTCGTGGGATTCGTACAAAGGCTCGTTCCGCTCCGGCTACGCGGACAACGAATGGGATGACGCGAACGTCGGCTTCTTCTCGTGGGCGGGCGGCAGCAACTCCACCGCGATCGGTCTCTACGCGCTCGCATTCGGCGACACCAACTCCGCCGAGAGCACGAGCTCGATCGTGTTCGGCAGCGGCAATCAGGTGAAAGGCGCGGCGGGCTTCTCCGCGGGCGCAGGCAATCGCGTGTGCGATACCTACGGCGTCGCTCTCGGCAACAACGCCAAATCCGGCGGCCCGCTCATCAACGGCAAGTGCGATCCCGATTCGTTCAACATTCGCGGTCTCGCCGCGGTGGCGATCGGCTACAACGTGACCGCCGATCAGGATCACACCACCGCGATGGGCAAGTTCGCATCGAACAATGGCTTCACCGGTACGTTCGTGTGGAGCGACGGCTCGGCCACCGCATCCGCCGATACGTTCCGCAACACGGCGAACAACGAATTTGCAGCGCGTGCAACGGGCGGATTCCGCTTCCGCACGAATCTCGCGGGTACCACCGGTTGCAATCTTCCGGCGGGATCGGGCGTGTTCAACTGCACGTCGACGCGCACGACGAAAGAAAACTTCGAAGCGATCGACGGCGAATCGATTCTCGCGAAAGTACGCGAGCTGCCGATCACGACGTGGAACTACATCAACGAAGGCGATGCCGTGCGCCACATCGGCCCGATGGCCGAAGACTTCTACGCATCGTTCAAGCTGGGCGTCGGCAACACGACGATCGGCGTGCAGGACCTCGCGAGCGTAACGCTCGCCGCGGTGCAGGCACTCGAAGAACGCACCGCGGAATTGCAGAAGAAAACCGCGGAGCTGGATGCGCTGCGCGGTCAGATGATGGCGCTCGAAGAGAGACTCGCGGCACTGGAAAAGAAGTAACGTTTGGAGTGCGGTGGCGAAAGCCACCGCCTTTCATCCAGCGGGGGCTCACGCCGCCGCACTCCATCTCGTTAGATCGCCAGTTCGCCCACGACTTCGCTCGAACACGCTACCTGGTTCTTCCCGTTTTTCTTCGCGAAGTACAACGCGGCATCGGCGCGTGCGATCAGCTCCGCGCTCGTCGCGCCATCGCGCGGAAACACCGCGACTCCGATGCTCACCGTCACGTGCAAGGTCTTCTCGAGCTGCGTGAGCGGGAACACGCGACGCTCTACTAACTCGCGCATCCGATTTGCGGCATCGCGCGCGGAATCGCCGGGAGTATCGGGAAAGATGATCGCGAACTCCTCGCCGCCGTAGCGCGCCACGACATCGGTGTCGCGCGCGTTGATCATCAACTCCTCGACGATTCCTTTCAGAATCTCATCGCCGACCGGATGTCCGAACGTGTCGTTGATCTTTTTGAAGTTGTCGATGTCGAGCATCGCCAGTGCGAGCTCGTGACCCGTGCGGCTGTGGCGATGAATCTCTTTCGCCAGCGCGTCCTGAAAGTGACGATGGTTGTACGCGGGAGTGAGCGAGTCGATCACCGTGAGGCGCTTGATCTCTTCGTACTGACGCGCGGACTGCAACGCCGTCACGGCCTGCGTCGCGAAGATCTCCAGCGTCCTCACCTTCTCGACTGACGGAATGCGCCGATCCTGCGGATCGCGCACGGAGAGAAAGCCGATCATCGGCTCCGCACCGCTCTGCGACGGCGCGATCAGCGGCACGATCAGCATGTCATTCTCATGCCATTCATCGGGTTTCAAATATCCGTTGTCTTCATCGTCGGGACGCACGAAGAAATCGTGCTCGCTCTTGCGCAGCGCGGTGTGCGAGATGAAGTACGAATTCAGCGCGCGGAACTCGGGATTGAAGAACGTCTCGATCTCCGTGCGCGTCACGCGACGCTTGCGCATGTCGTCCCACACATCATCGAAGCCGATGTGCGCGCGGCGCACGAACTCCTGATGCCGCGGATCGAGAATCGCGAACACGGCGCGCTCGAACCCAAGCGCGGAACGAATGGCCTGCGCGATGCGCGTGAGCGCGGCATCGACTTCGAACTGTCCGATGAGACTGTTCGAGACATCGAGAATCGTCGACATCGTCGCGGCATTCGCCTCGAGTTGCATCGTCTTCTCACGCATCTCGCGGCGCAGCAACTGATCCTGCAGCGAGAGCGCGGTCTGATTCACGAGCAGCGTGAGGAGATTCAGGCTCCCCGCTTTCAGAATCGAAAGGTCTTCGGTCTCGAAGATGAGAATGCCGTAAATGATCTCGGGCGTCTGAATGCCGATCAGCACCTGAATCGCGCGTCCGCTCGACAGCGGGAACTTGCGCATGTCCGATTGAAAGACGAACGCGCGGCTCGGCGCCGATTGCGCGAATCCCGCGGCATCGACCCAGCGCAACACGTCCTGATCGGTCGGCATGCACTCGCCGAAGCGATACACCGTGCCGGCGAGATCGGGATTCGGTTCCCACGTCACCACCGCGCACGCTTTCATCTTCGCGAGCTTCGAGAGCAGCGCCATCAGACGGCGCAGCGTTTCGTGATCGGACTCCGCGGAGAGAATCTGCGTCGAGCTTTCGGTGAGGATCGCGAGCTCGCGATTGCGGCGCACGAGCTCCACGTTCTGCGTCGCGGTCTCGGATTCTTTGCGCAGCGCATACGCGGCGACGAGGATCGGCAGAAACGCGATCGCGAATCCGACGATGCCCCATGTCGCGTGCAGCATCACTTCGATCGCGACGACGGGCGTGATCAGCAGCAGCGTCTTGCCCTGCATCGTCAACACGCGACGCAGATCGACGGACGCGCCTTCGCCTTCGAAGTAGCGCCGCACCGCGAGGAACGCGAGATGGATGCTGACGTAGCCGACGAGCAGCAGCGTGTAGCCGGCCATTTTCGCCGCGGGCTCCGCGCCGCGCGCAACCGCGAGCGAGTAGAGCAATCCAACGAGCGCATACGACAACGCGAGCTGCGCGGCGTTGTAGAACGGCTCAATCGTCCACTGCTGCTTCGATCGCGCATCGAACGCCGCATGCAATCCCGCGCCGACGAGCACCGCGATCAAGACCATGTCGGGGCGGTGAAAGACCACCAGCGCACCGAACACGACCGCGGTCTCGAATCCCACCGACGCATCGCCAGCATCGACGCGCAGGAACATCGCTACGAGCACCAGTGCCGCTAGCACGAGCTCCGTCCGCAGGTCCGCAACCGAGCCCGCGGCCACCGCCGCAACAAGCAGCAGCGCGGCGACGACGATGGTCGTCACCTTGAACGAATGGAAATATCGGCTGCGCGGCATGGGCGTGGGCGGTGTTGATTGTAGTCGGTTGTCGGTAGTCAGTAGTCGGGAGAACCGCTTCGCAAAGAATTTCGTGGACGGGCGGTGGCCTCCCGACTACCGACTACTGACTACCGACTCCCGTTCCCCCGACAACCGACAACTGACAACCGCCAACCGCTTCCCCATAATGACGCCCCATGTATCGCCCCGTGATCGGACTCGAAGTACACGCGCGGCTTCTCACGCGCACGAAAATCTTCTGCGCCTGCCCCATTACGTTTGGTGCGCCGCCGAATACGAATGTCTGCCCCGTGTGTCTCGGCTATCCCGGAGCGTTGCCGGTGCTCAATCGTCTCGCCGTGGAACTGGCGATTCGCATGGGACTCGCGACCGGCTGCGAGATTCATCATCGCTCCGTCTTTGCGCGCAAGAACTACTTCTATCCCGATCTGCCGAAGGGCTATCAGATCTCGCAATTCGATCAGCCGCTGTGCACCGGCGGCACCGTGCGCGGCGTGCGCATTCGCCGCATTCACATGGAAGAAGATGCCGGCAAATTGATGCACGAGAAAGATGCATCGCTCGTCGATCTCAATCGCGCCGGAGCGCCGTTGATCGAGATCGTCACGGAGCCGGACATCACCAGCGCCGAACAGGCCGGGCTCTATCTCACGCGCTTGCGGCAGATCCTGATGTACGCGGGCGTGTGCGACGGGAACATGGAAGAAGGGTCGCTGCGCTGCGACGCGAACGTCTCGATCCACAAAGAAGGCGAGCCGCTCGGCACGCGCACCGAGATCAAGAATCTCAATTCATTCCGTTTCCTCGGCCGCGCGATCGAATACGAGATCGCGCGACAGACCGCCGTACTTGAAAGCGGCGGCACGATCACGCAGGAAACGCGGCTCTTCGATCCCGTCGCGAACGAAACGCGCGTCATGCGCACGAAAGAAGAAGCGCACGACTATCGCTACTTCCCTGAGCCCGATCTCTACACGCTCGCCGTTGACGACGCATGGATCGACGACGTGCGCTCCGCATTGCCCGCGCTTCCCGATCAGCGCATCGAACGCTATCAGCGCGAATGGGACATTCCGGTGGCCGATGCCGAAGTGCTCGTGACCTCGCGGAGCGTCGCCGATTACTTCGAGGAAACCGCGCTCGCGGCGAACAATCCTCGCGGCGCCGCGAACTGGGTACGCAATGAAGTGCTGCGCGTGCTCAATGACAAGAAGATCGAGATCGAGGCGTACGCGGTGACGCCGGTGATGCTCGGCAATCTCATCAAACTCATCGACACCGGTGCGATCGGCGGCAAGGCAGCGAAAGAAGTATTCGAAGAGATGTCGTCGAGTGGCGAGGCAGCCGAGGTGATTGTCGAGCGGAAAGGGTTATCGCAGGTGAGCGATCCCAACGTGATCCGCGAGGCGGCACAGCGCGTGCTCGACAAAAACGCCGCCACGGTCGAGCAGTACAAAGCCGGCAGCGAAAAAGTATTCGGCTTCCTCGTCGGGCAACTGATGAAAGAAATGCGCGGTAAGGCAAAAGCTGACCTGGCGAACGAAATCCTTCGCGAATTGCTGGCGTCGTAACGTTCGTCACGCCCGAATGAACGGCGCTTCACTGTGGATTTTTCGGTGCTATGATGCGCGCCGTTCCCGGGTGCCGTAATTCTCTGTAGAACAACAGACTTAGGAGGTCTCTCTTGCGATCCCTCAGATTGATAATTGTCTCTTCGCTGGCCTGTCTGCTCAGTGCTTCGGCATTCGGTTCCGGCTTCCTGATTCCGGAGCAGGGCGCGAAGGCCAGCGGTATGGCCGGAGCGTTCGTCGCCACGGCCGACGATCCCAGCGCCATCTTCTATAACCCCGCGGGTATTGCGCAGCAGCGCGAGATGGCATTCTTCGGCGGTACGACGTTCATCAACTTCACGAACGAGTTCGTCGGCGATGCGAATGATCCCGTCACCGCGGGCGTCGAAGCGAAGTACAACCGCCATCTCTTCAACGTGCCGAACGTCTACGGCGTCATTCCCATCGGCAACAACCTGACGCTCGGTCTCGGCGCGTTCGCCGCGTTCGGTCTTCGCACCGACTGGGAGCGTCCGTTCGCGGGCCGCTACATCTCGCAGGACGCGGACCTCAAGACGATGTCGTTCCAGCCCACGCTCGCGTGGCAGACGACGGATGGCCGCTTCGCGGTCGGCGCCGGCGTCGAGTATCGCCGCGCACGCGTCATCCTCAATGCGAATCGCATGTCGCTGAATCCGTTCACGAATCGCATCATCGACGTCGCGAACACGCGCCTCGTCTCCGATTACGGCGATGACATCGGCTGGAGCGCCGGCGTGCTCTTCAAGCCGAGCGATCGTTTCCGCATCGGTGCTTCGTACCGCGCGGACATGGACATCGATCTCGAAGGCGATGCCGAGATCTCGCAGATCTCGAGCGGCAACGCGCAGCTCGACGCGCTCGTCGCCTCGCAGCTTCCGCCCGATCAGCGCATCAACACCGTGTTCCCCTTCCCCGCGATCGCGCAGGTCGGCGTCGCGTTCAAACCGGCCGAAACGTGGGATGTCGAATTCGACGTCATGCACACACAGTGGAGCGCGTTCGAAGCGCTGGCCGTGAACTTCGAGACCACGCCGTCCGCGAGCTTCGTGCGCGAGCAGGCCTGGGAAGACTCGAACTCGTACCGCCTCGGCGTGAACAAGAAAGCGACCGAAGCATGGGACGTGCGTTTCGGCGCCGTCTATGACGAGAACCCGCAGCCGACGCAGCACGTCAGCCCGCTGCTTCCGGATTCGGATCGCATCGGCGTGACGCTCGGCACCGGCTGGCACGGCGGTCCGATTCGCGTCGACTGGTCGCTCATGGTCCTGCACTTCAAGGATCGCGACACCAACGGCATCAACACCGAAGGCTTCAACGGCAAGTACCAGACGGACGCGTTGCTCTGGAGCATCAACGCGGGCTACCGCTTCTGAACAGGAGACCCTCATGAAAATCAGCAAGAACATTCGCATCGCAGCGGCAGTTCTGCTTCTCGGACTGTGCGCACTTCCGACGTTTGCACAGCGCGGCTCCGCCGACTTCACGCGTTTCGTTGCGCTCGGTGATTCCTACGGCGCCGGGTTCCAGAGCGGCGGTCTTACGGAAGTACACCAGCAGTGGAGCTGGCCGGCCGTCATCGCTCGCCAGACCAATCATGAGTTCTGCGCCGCCAACGCCAGCGCCACCGCGGATTGCTGGGCGTTCCCGCGCATTACGTATCCCGGCATCCCGGCCGAGCTCGTGCTCGGTGGCCTGACCGTCGGTCCTGTTTCGCAGAGCGGCCAGGGCACGCCGGTCATGACCACGTTCGCGCGTCCGTACAACAACCTCAGCATCCCGGGCGCGACTGTCGGCGCGCTGCTCACGCTCACCGGTGCCGAACCGCCGTCCGCGAACGAGCCAACCGCCGTGACGTTCTCGCGCTTCATTCTTCGCGGACAGGGCACGCAGGTGCAGCAGGCGCTCGCGCTGCAGCCGACCTTCATCGCGATGTGGATCGGCGGCAATGACTACCTCGGCGCCGCGCTTTCGGGCACGCCCGCCGCGCTCACGTCGACTGCCGATTTCAAGACGCGTTACGAAGCCGTTCTCAACGCGCTCACCGCGGGCGCGCCGAACGCCGGCATGGTCGTCGGCAATCTGCCGAATCAGATCCCGCCGTACTTCAAGCTCGTCCCGCCGTACCTCGTGAATCCCGCGAACAGCCAGCCGGTACTCGATCCGGCCGGAAACCGGATCTACTACGTCGCCGATCTCGGCGGCGGACAGCTCGGTCAGGTCACGCCCGACACGTACATCACGCTCGATGCACGCGCGCAGATTGCGCAGGGCTACGGCATCCCGGCCGTGTTCAAAGCGATTCCGCCGTTCAGCACTCTGCCGCACGTCGGTGAGCCGCTCGCCGATCGCTACGTTCTGACGCCGACTGAGACCGCCGCGATCGTCGCACGCGTGGCCGAGTACAACACGATCGTCGCGCAGGCGGCGGCCGCGAAAAACATCCCGGTTGCCGACGTCGCTGGCCTCTTCAATCGTGTCGCGGCCGGGTATCAGCTCGGCCCGATCAACGTGAACGGCGCGTTCGTCTCCGGCGGTTTCTTCAGCCTCGATGGCTTCCACCTCACCGACCTCGGCTACCTGCTGATGGGCGATGAGTTCATCAAGGCCATCAACAACGCGTACGGCACGGAGATCCCGCTCGCGGGCATCACGCAGCTCTTCGCGGACAACGGCGCCAACTTCCCGGATGCGTCGACGTTCGGCGTGAATCCCAACAGCATCGTGTTCGGCGATGGCGTTGCCGAGCAGATTCGCCAGAGCTGGGCCACCACGGTCAGCGAGGCGCCATCGGCTCCGCGCCGCTTCCGCGCAGTCGGTCACTAATCTCTTCGCAAGAGAAACGAAAGGCGGCCGAAAGGCCGCCTTTTTTTGTTGATCTGAATTGTTGATCGACTATGTGCCCGTGGGGCGTCCGCGCGGCGATGGCTTCGAGATATCGATCATCGCCATCTTCTCTTTCTCGTCGTACCAGCAGTGAAAGCGTTTGATGCCCGGCACGTCGATATCGTAGAAGCGGAAGAAGCTCGGGACGTGCAGCGATGTCGATTTATCCGACTGCCGGATCTTCGCCGCGCCCTCTTCTCTCTTGTCGAGCGGACGAATGCCGATGACCTTGCGCTTCTTGTCGTAATAGAGGTTCGCGCTGGTTTTACCGCGCAGGCGAAGCATGTTCGCCACGGGGGAAGGAAGACGGATCAGGCGCGATTGCACAATGGTCGCCGAAGCTGGAAAGCGTTCGAACTCAGGCTGCGGCTCCCATTTCTCAAATGCCATGTACCGACTCCTCACCCATCACTGACCCCTCGGGATGACGTGACAAGATCATAAAATCCAAAAGGTTTTTGTCAACATTAATTCGCACGTGTTTCGCGTCAGGAAAACGTGAGCAATGCGTCTCGAATTCTCAGTTATTCGTAATCAATGCCCAAAAACGGGCGGCCGCCGATCACGCAAATCGCGTGCAAAATTCGTGTAAGTTGTTGATGGGATTAGCCGGAATGGATTTAGCGCCGCCGAGCCCGCTAACGATTTCCGTGCGGTAATCCCGTGCCGCCAGGACGGCACGGGATCGTTCACTTTCTACGGATTCACGGCCAGATATTCGAAACTCGGCCCGATCAGCAGCGCGGGATTGGGAATCCCGGACATCATCGCTTTCGCTTGTCCTTTGAGCGACATCATCAATCCGATCGCCACGTTGAACTGCTCCTGCGTGTTCACGCCATTGAACAATGTGTTCAGCGCGAACAGCAGGCTCGTGTACGTGTAATTGAAATTGTCGTTCGCAAATGCTTGCGCACTGCCGGGCGCGTACTGCGTGGAGAGTGGATTCGTCGGCACCGCGTAAACACCGGTCGAATCGAACGGAATCGGCGGTCCTGCATACGCGTAATTCGTCGGCGGCGGTTGCTTGATGAGAAACCGTCCCTTCTGAATTTGCATGTAGCGGTAGTAATGCGCGAGTTTCTTTCCGACGACTTCCTCGGGCGACGTCGACGTCCCCTCGCCCTGCTCGATGATCGTCGTAATGGCCTGCTGTGCCGTCGCGACATTCGTCACGACGATCGACTCCGGCATGATGTCCGGACCGATTTGATTGCGCGGCGGATCGACGAATGCGCTCTCGCCGAGGAGCCCGATGGCGTCGGAGATTGCAGTGTAGAACTGGCCGATTGTGATTGGCTGCACTGCTTCCATCTGTAATTTGTACGTCGGGAAGTTCAGTGGATCTTCGGGCTGCTCGATATCGATGAACGTTTGTAATTGCGTCATCGAGAACGGCGCGAGATTGACCGTCAAATCACTTTCCACACCACCAGGCAGAGGACCGGGATACGTCGGGATGAAACCCTGTTGTCCGATCGCGGGCGCGCCGCCGATCGCATTGAGCACATTGCACGCGAGTGTCATGTGCAGCATTTCCTCGACGACTACAGAGTGGATGATGGCGAGGATTTCCGCGTTCTTTGTGGGATCGAGCGAATACGCCGCGTACAGATACGGCGGAATCGTCGCGTGCTCCAGCATGATCGCCTGCTGCAATGCGGGATAAAGATCCTGCGGTGATTTCGGAGAGGTGACGCCTTCGAGAAGTTGCGGTTGAAGGAGAATCACAGCGCCGCTCCTTTCTGCACAACCACGACGCGGCGCGCCGCTGCCGCCGCCTTGCCGCCCTTCTGTGAAAGCTGCCTCGCCTTCGGCGTTTCTTCGGATGCTGCCGCGGCCGCGACAGATTCGAGTTTCGGCTTCGGCGTGGCGCTCTTCTGTGGCTTCGCGAGGAACGACAGAATCGCCTGCCGTTTCGCCGGTGAGAGATCGCGCGTCACCGGCATTGCGTTTGGATTCGCGGTATTGAGACCGAATGCGAGCGTCAATAACCCCGCGTGCGCGACGACGGAATCGTAATCATTGAGATTCAGAAATCGATTCATGACCGGATAAAGATTTCCGTACTGCGCGAAGATCTCCTGCACGTCTTCCCATGTCACAACGGCCGGTACAGTGAATGCACTCCACAAGAGAATGCTGATGAAATTCCACTGATTGACGGGTCCGGCAGTGAGCGACGCATCCGTAAAACTCGCGCGAATCCCATAAACCTGCCCGTCAATGCCGTAATCCGTACCGCCATTGAAATAGCGCGGTGTACCCGGATCGGAGACTTGATTAAACGTAAACGTCGCAACGCCATTCGCATTCGTTGAGAATGTCGAATTAAATGTGAGCGCCGTCGTCGGTGTCCCAACGGGCGGCACATCGCGTGGATGCACAAAGTTACCGGGCTGTAATTGCGACGGATCGAGGACGAAATTCAGACTCGTATTCGCGAGCGGATTTCCCCACTGCGTCGCATAAACCGCAATATTCGCGGTATCGCCCGGACTCAGTCGATAAACATACGAATCGGCGCGTACGAATGCACCGTTAGGCCATTCACTGATGGATGCCGACGAGGACGAAAGCGTCAATGGCGCGGATTTGATCGCATTGAGCTGAATATCCGTCAATGGCATTGCTACAACACCCGCGGTATTCGGATACCAGTTTGCGTCGCTCGAATATCCGTTTGTACCAGTCGCGGCAACGGTACCGAGCGGCGTTGTCGATCCTGCAACAGTCAGTGATAAATCGCCGAGGTTACTCGGCTGGCCGGTTAAGCCAACAGTACTGAGAGCGTTGCCGAGGTCGAGGAAAATGCATTTCGCGGTGGAATCGACGACGGCGGGGAAGAAATTAATCCCACCGGCAGGGAAAAAGAAATTGTAGTTCCCGCTAGCAGCGGATGCCATGAACTGGCGGCCTAACACCATGTGCTGCGGCTCAGAGGCAGTTGCAGGGCCGATGGTTCCCACAATGCGTCCGCACATGAAGTCCGGCGACGTGTAATCGAGATTCATGCTGTCGACATTGAATTTGATCGACAACAGACCATCGCTTGCAGCGGCTTTCAGTTTCGTAAGAAATGGCGAGCCCGAAACATCGCCCCACTGTAAATTCGTGAGCACCGACTGATAAATCGCGCCGGCATCGACGTCGCCGCCGCTCGTCTCCCCGACCGCGCGATCCCAGATATCCATGAACGCCGCCGGGACATAATCGCTGCGCAGCAGCGTATTGCCGTTTGCATCCGCAATGCGCACCTGCAAACCCCAGATCTGCGACACGAGTTGCTGCTCCGGGTCTAGATCGCAGAGCTTCGCCGGCGCCAATGTGTCGGAGTCCGCGATGATGCATTGCAGCACCGAATCCGACGTCACCGCACCGTCGGGCGTCCACGCCGTGGTGACCTGACAGCCGAGGAGACGCCAGGCCGCGTCTCCTTGTGGATTGAACCACCCGTTCATGGCATGGCCCTGTTGCATCTGTTGATAACTCGGCTGGAATGTCGCGTTCTCGTAATGCCCCGGATCGTTATTGACCGTCGACACATTCGCCTGGAACTTGCCCGCAAAGTGCAGGCGCAGCGGACTCAGATAGCTCATATCGGACCCGTTTCCACGCAGAGATTTAATGAGGGATGGAGGGATTGTACGCCGATCCACAGAAAAATCGACGCGCGACCGATTGACGAGTATGGGAAGCGCCGCCTTCGGCGCTTCCCTCTTACCGAAAATACGCACGATCGAGAGCGCGATATTGCACCGCCTCCGCGACGTGCGAGGAATCGATGCGCTCGACGTTCACGAGATCCGCGATCGTGCGCGCGACCTTCAGAATCCGGTCGTGTGCGCGTGCGGAGAGCCCGAGGCGATCGATGGCGTTGATCAGTAACTGTCGTGACGCGGGATCGAGCTCGCACCAGCGCCGCAGATCGCGCGAGCCCATCTCCGCGTTGCTGTGAATCGCGGTACGGCGAAAGCGCTCGCGCTGAATCTGCCGCGCTGCTTCGACGCGCATGCGAATCGACTCCGACGATTCGCCCGGCTCCACGCCCGCGATCTCCTCCGTCGTCAACGCCGCAACTTCCACTTGCAGATCGATGCGATCGAGCAGCGGTCCCGAGATCTTCGCGAGATACGCCGCGATCTGTCGTTCGCTGCATGTGCACTCACGTCGCGAATCGTTGTAGAAGCCACACGGACACGGATTCAACGCGGCGGCGAGAGTGAATCGCGCCGGATACGTCAGCGTTCGCGCCGCGCGTGCGATCGTCACGATGCCGTCTTCCATCGGCTGGCGCATCACCTCGAGCGTTTCGCGACGAAACTCGGGCAGCTCATCGAGAAACAACACGCCGTGATGCGCGAGACTCACCTCGCCTGGACGAATCTGCGAGCCGCCGCCAGTCATGCCCGCGGTGGAGATCGTGTGATGCGGCGCGCGAAATGGGCGATGCGTGAGCAAGCCGCTGCCGGTGGGCAACACGCCTGCGATCGAGTGAATCTTCGTCGTCACGATCGCATCGTCGAGCGTCGGTCGCGGCAGAATCGACGCAAGCCGCTTCGCGAGCATCGTCTTCCCCGAGCCCGGTGGTCCGATCATCATCACGTTGTGCCCGCCCGCGGCCGCGACTTCGAGCGCGCGCTTCGCCTGCAACTGCCCGCGCACTTCCGCAAAGTCGGCGCTTTCGTGCACGCGCTCGTGCGTCGGCATCGAGACACTCGGCTCGATCGTTTGCCTGCCGGTGAGATGTGCGAGCAGCGCGAGCAGATGCGGCACACCGATGACGCGCATCTTTCGCACGGCCGCGGCTTCGTTCGCATTCGCGAGCGGCACGATGAGCTCCTCCACTTCGGCGTCACTCGCGAGCGCGGCAGAAATGGACAACGTTCCGCGCACGGGTGTGAGCGTGCCGTCGAGCGAGAGCTCGCCGACGAACACGCGTCCGGCGACATGCTCGGGCTTCAGAATCTCGAGCGCCTGAAGGATGCCGATCGCGATCGGCAGATCGAACGCGGAGCCTTCCTTGCGCACGTCGGCGGGCGAAAGGTTCACGGTGATGAATCGCTGCGAGTAGAGCTGGCCGCTGTTCGCGAGCGCGGAGCGAACGCGCGAATACGCTTCGCGCACGGAGGGGTCGGGTAATCCGACCATGGTGAATCCCGGCTGCTGCGCGGGTCTGGCGTCGACTTCCACGACGATGCGAATGGCATCGATGCCACACGTCGCGGCTCCCCATGTTTTCGAAAGCATGGCTTGCGGCGACCCAGCAGAAGTCCCGTCGCCCGTGAGTATCCCTCGGCGAATCCACCGTCGCAAGCACGCCACACTTGACGAATCGACACTCATGTAACATATTAAGTTACATGAAACGCGACAGCCGGCTCTCCGGCACGCTTCACATCCTTTTGCACATGGCCGCCGAGCGGCGGCCGCTCACGTCCGAGGTGCTTGCGCAGTCGCTGGAGACAAACGCGGTTGTTGTGCGGCGCCTGATCGCCGGTCTTCGTGCGCACGGATACGTACGATCCGAAAAAGGACACGGAGGCGGATGGACGCTCGCATGCGAGCCGTCGGCAGTGACGCTGCGAGACATTTACGCTGCTCTCGACTCGCCTCGTCTTTTCGCCATCGGAGATCTCAGCGGCGTGCCGGGTTGTGTCGTCGAGCAGGCAGTGAACGCGGAGCTCGCGCAGGCGTTCGAGGAAGCAGGCGCGCTGCTACTGCGCCGCCTCGGCGAGATCACGCTCGCGGATCTCCATGCGGATGTGCAACGCCGCCGAGCACTGCGCAAAAACAAAAAGAAATCGGAGCCTGATCATGAAGTTTGACAAGGAATTTGATGTCGTCATCGTCGGCGGAAGCTTCGCCGGACTTTCTTCCGCGTTGTATCTCGGCCGCGCACGGCGATCCGTGTGCGTCGTCGACGCGGCGAAACCACGCAATCGATTCGCTCAACATTCGCACGGAGTTTTCGGCCACGACGGAAGCAGTCCCGCGGAAATGCTGACGGACGCTCGCGCGCAGGCGCTGGCGTATCCGACCGTTCGACTCGTGCAAGGTGAAGCGCTGCACGCGCACGCCGACGAGACTGGCTTCACCACGACTCTCGCCTCGGGCGATGTTCTGCATTCGAAACGCGTGATCCTCGCACACGGCATCACCGACGAGCTTCCGTCCATCCCGGGGCTTGCGGAGCGATGGGGAAAATCGGTGCTGCATTGTCCCTACTGCCACGGATACGAATTCAGCGGCGATCGTCTCGGCGTGCTCTATCTCTCGCCGATGTCGCTGCATCAGGCGACGCTCATCTCCGCGTGGGGACCGACGACGTTGTTCCTTAGCGGCCACGAGGCACCAACGCACGACGAGTTGTTCCTCGGTCTGACGCAACGCGGTGTCGCGATCGAGACCGGTCGTGTTCGCGCGCTTCATGGTGATGGCGTCGAGCTCTCCGCGGTCGAGCTCGAAGACGGCCGTCGTGTGAATCTCGATGCGCTTTACATCGGTCCACGCAATCATCTGAACAGCGGCATCGCAGGACAACTCGGCTGCGAGTCGGAGGAAGGTCCCCTAGGCACACGCATTCGCGTGAACGCCGAGCAGGAGACGAGCGTGCGCGGTGTGTACGCCGCGGGCGACATCACGCGCTTCGCGCACAACGCAACCTATGCGATCGCCGATGGCGTCATGGCTGCGACGTCGATCCATCGCTCGTTCGTGTTCGAGAAAGCATCGTGACGAGTCACGGACATTTCGATGCGGATCACGCGCGCGAGTACGAGCAGAAGAGTCGTCTCTCGCTCGCGGGATACGACGCCTTTCACGAGCTCACCGCGTGCGTCCTCAAAGCTGCTTTGCAGCACATCGACAACGCGAGCGTGCTCGTCGTGGGAGCCGGTACCGGTAAAGAAATCGTGACCGCGGCACAGATCGCGTCGAACTGGAGCTTCGTTGCCGTAGATCCATCCGCGCCGATGCTGGACGTTGCGAGAACCAACATCGCGCTTGCGGGCATCGCCGATCGCGTTGCGCTGCACGTCGGCACTGTCGACGATCTCCGCAACGACGATCGCTTCGATGCAGCGACGCTCATCGGCGTGTTGCACCACGTGACCGGCGACGATGCGAAGCTCGCGACGTTGCGAGGAATCGCCGATCATTTGCACGATCGCGCGCCACTCGTGCTCGCGAGCCATTACGGACGATATGCAGAGCAGCCGTTGCTACTCGAAGCGATGGCCGAGCGCCTGCGTCTCAACGGGATGACGCACGAGCAGATCGCGCGCATGCGTCAAAAACTTCACGACGAAACCGATGCACCCGCATCGGAAGACGCGATCATCGACTTGCTCGACGCCGCGCGATTCAGCAGACCGCTTCGCTACTTCACCAGTCTCTTCTGGGGTGCGTGGGTCGCGCACAAGTTGTAGTCATCATTGCGAAACGGCAAGCGGATGGCATAGAAGACTTCGCGCGAAGGAGAAACATCGAAATGCGTATTGCCGTGCCGCACAACAGCTCGAAGGACGTCGCTCGCAAGCGGGTCGAGCAGAAAATCGATCAGCTACTCGCGCAATTCGGCGGGCATGCCGAAGAGATGAAGCACGAGTGGACGGGCGACACGCTGCGGTTCAAAGGACGCGCGCGCGGCTTCAACGTCGACGGCACGGTCGAGATCACGGATGCCTCGGTGATCATCGACGCGAAGCTGCCGTTCATCGCGATGCCGTTCGAAGGAAAGATTCGCCAGACCGTGGAGCGCGAGGCGGAACAGATGTTCCGAATGGCCTGAAATTCGAAGGCCGGGCTTTTGGCCCGGCCTCGTTGCTTTCGGTCGTCACTGCACGTGCAGGATTTTCTTCAGCGCGTCTTCATTGGGATCGACGAACAACTGCCCATCAACTTCGATCGCCGGGTCGGATCCGAGGTGATGCGTGTGCTTGTACTGCTCGGGGCCAACCATCTCGTGGACGACGCGGAACTGCCGGAGAAAGCCTGCAATCAGGCTGGTCTTGTGCTTCTGACTCCCGGGGAAGAACCTAACGGTCATCGCTTCCCCCTCCCTTCACGGAACTATTTACTTTTTGCGAGTTGGCAAACCTTAGGCCTACTTCGCACCGAAGTCAAATAACGCTTTAGTGAAGTTCAGGTGGATAAAAGTAAACGGAGGCTATTTCGTCCGCGACACGTTCGCCGTCATGAACATGTTGCTCGAAATGACCCCCGTGTAGCGGAGCGAGAGAAACGACGACGGAGTGGTGAGCGACGGCATGGTCGGGCTGAAGACCGGCGCGTTCGAGTACGTTGCATCGAACGAATGCGCATCGCCCATGGCGGCGCTCAGCTTCGCGTCGAATGCGTTGAGATTCGGCGTTGTGGGATTCGCGGCATAACGCGAGGCCAGTGATTCTGCCGAGGCGAAGAACCACGCGCGATCATCGACCAGCGTTCCGCCCACGCTGCCGTTGTAGCCGTTCCTGCGTCCGCTGAGAAATCCGCTCGACGTCGTGAAGCCGAGCGTGCCGGAGAACTTGCCGTCGATGTCTTTCGTGATCGCGCGGATCTCGCCGCCGCTCGCGCGTCCGAACTCGGACGACGAAACCGGCACTTCCTGCGCGAGAGCCGCGGTCGAAAGGAGGAGCGCGAAGACGAGAGCCGTGGTCTTCATGACTTGATTCTACGCAACCACGCTCTCGCGATACTGAATTTCATACAACCGCCGGTAGAGCCCGCCGAGTTGCATCAGCTCCTCGTGCGTGCCGCGCTCGCGAATCTCGCCGTGGTGGAACACGAGAATCGTGTCGGCGGAGCGAATCGTCGAGAGACGATGTGCGATGACGATCGACGTGCGACCCTGCAGCAGCGTCTGGATCGCTTCCTGGATCAGGGACTCGGTTTCGGTGTCGATCGACGACGTCGCCTCATCGAGGATCAGCACCGGCGGATCGAACGCCAGTGCGCGTGCGAACGAGAGCAGTTGCTTCTCACCCACCGAGAACCCCGCGCCGCGCTCGCGCACCTGCGCGTCGTAGCCTTCGGGAATCCGCGAGATGAAACGATCGGCCTGCACGCGCGACGCCGCGGTCTGGATCGACTCGCGGGCGATCGTGTCGTCGCCGAGCGAGATGTTCTCGGCGATGTTGCCGGTGAAGAGGAAGAGATCCTGCTGCACGATCGCGAACAAACGTCGCAACGATCCGAGGTTGTATTTGCGGATGTCGATGCCGTTGATCAGGATCTCGCCGCGCTGAATGTCGTAGAAACGCAGCAGCAGCGACGTCACCGTCGTCTTCCCTGCTCCCGTGTGACCGACGAGCGCGATGCGATCGCCGCGATTCACCGTGAACGAGACATTCTTCAGCACCCACTCCGGTTCGTTGTACGCGAACCACACGTTGCGGAACTCGATCGACTCCAGTTCCTTCGCTTCGACACTGCCGTCATCGACGATGTGCACCGGCGTGTCGAGCAGCTTGAACACGCGCTCGCTCGCGGCCATCGCGGCTTGCAGGATGTTGTACTTCTCCGAGAGGTCGCTGATCGGCTGATAGAACCGCTGCGAGTACTGAAAGAACGCGACCAGCGCGCCGAGCGACAGCGTGCCTTGCAACACCTTTCCGCCGCCGTACCAGACGATCAGCGCGACGCCGATCGTCTCGATCAACTCGATCACCGGATAGAACACCGCGTAGTAGAAGATCGAATCGATGTTCGCGTCGCGGTGCTTCGCGTTGAGTGCATCGAACTTCTTCGCCTCACTCTCTTCGCGATTGAAGAGCTGCACCGTCGACATACCGGAGATGTGCTCCTGCAAAAACGCGTTGATCGCGGCGATGCGCGCGCGTACCTGTCGATACGTGATGCGCGCACCGCGGCGAAACCAGATCGAGACCAGGATGATGAACGGCGTGATCGAGAAGAGCACCAGCGCGAGGCGCCAGTTCATCCAGAACAACACGCCGACGATCCCGAGGAGCACGAAGATGTCGCCGAAGATCGCGACGAAGCCGGCGGTGAACAATTCATTCAGCGCGTCGACGTCCGTCGTCACGCGCGTGATCAATCGTCCGACCGGATTGCGATCGAAGAACTGAATGTCGAGCTTCTGCAGATGCGCGAAGAGCTGCTTGCGGAGGTCGTACATGATGTACTGACCCATCAGATTCATCAGCACCATCTGCGTGTACAGCACCGCGAACCCGCTCGCGAGCGCGAGGAGATACAACCCCGCGGCGATGTTGATGCCGGTGAGCGGATCGAGGTGAATGCCGTGATTCGCCATCCACGCCGCGATGTCGCTCGTGACGCCGACGTGCTGCGCGCCGACGGTCGGTTTCACGAACAGATCGATCGCGACCGCGGTGATCGCCGGACCCGCGAGCTCGAGGATCGACGAGAGAATCACGAGCAGCACCGACGCCAGCGCGCGGAATCGGTACGGCTTCAGATACGTGAGCAGGCGTCGCGCGAGACGCTTGTCGAACGCTTTCGCTCCCTCGTCTTCGTGGCGCTCGAATCCTTCGCTCACGCAATCTCCTCGAGCTCAGCCTCGATCGTCTGGCGACGGTACAGATCGGCGTAGTAGCCGTTCTTCTCGATCAAGGTCTCGTGTGTGCCGCGCTCGACCACGCGCCCATCATCGAGCACGACGATCTGATCGGCGTCTTTCACCGACGACACGCGATGCGACACGATCAGCGCCGTCCTTCCCTGCCGCACGCGCCGCAACGCGTTGAGAATTTTCTCTTCCGTGTGCGTATCGACGGCGCTGAGTGAATCATCGAGAATCAGGATCTGCGGTTCGCGCACGAGTGCGCGTGCAATCGCGGTGCGCTGCTTCTGTCCGCCCGAGAGCGTGATGCCGCGCTCGCCGATCACGGTCTTGATGCCTTGCGGGAAACCTGCGACGTCGGTGTCGAGTCCGGCCTGATCGGCGGAGCGCTGCACGTCCTCGTCGCTTGCGTCCGCGCGTCCAAAGCGAATGTTCTCCGCGATCGACTCGGAGAAGAGAAACGTTTCCTGCGGCACCATGCCAATCCACTCGCGCAGCTCGCGCACCGGAATCGTTTCGATCGCGCGGCCGTCGACGAAGATCGTGTTCGGCGGCGGCTCGAATGAGCGCGTGAGGAGTGAGAGCAATGTCGATTTGCCGCTGCCGGTGCGACCGATGATGCCGATCGTCTCGCCGTGCCGCACGTTGAGATTCACGTCGCGCAGAACGTCGCGCGCGCCGTACGAGAACGTGAGATCGCGAATCTCGAGATCCCCGCGCGGCTGTTGAACCGCTGCGCCGTCGCCGATGCTCTCGACGATCGGCGGCGCTTCCCAGATCGCGTGCAGGCGTTTCATCGACGCCATGCCGCGCTGGAAGAGATTGATGACCCAGCCGAATGCGATGAGCGGCCAGACCATGCGCCCGAGGTAAAACTGGAAGGCGACGAAATCGCCGAGACTCATCGAGCCGCTGAGAATCTTGCGCGTGCCGAAGAAGAACAGGATCACGAACATCACGCCGATCAGCGAATGCAGCGCGGGATAGAACGTCGCCGTGAGTCGAATCAGCGAGCGGTTGCGATTCACGAGCTCGTGATTCATCCGCTTGAACATCTCGATCTCGTACTGCTCGCGCGTGAATGCACGCACGACGCGCACGCCGGAGAGGTTCTCCTGCACGCGCGCGGAGATCTCGCCGAAGTAGTCCTGCACGAGCTTCGTGCGGTCGTGAATTTTCTGGCCGAAGGTTTTGACGAGACCCGCGACGACCGGCACCGCGAGTAACGCGATCAGCGCCATCACGTGATCGATGCGCACCATCATCACGAATGAGCCGACGACGACGAGCGAAGACGACACGGCGTGCATGACCGCGGGGCCGATGAGCATGCGCACGGATGCGAGATCGTTCGTCGCGCGCGACATGAGATCGCCGGTGCGTTGTTCCTGATAGAAGCCGACCGGGAGTTTCTGGAGGTGCTGATAGAAGTCGTTCCTCATGTCGAATTCCATGAGGCGCGACACGCCGATGATGATCCAGCGCTGGAGGTAGAGAAAGAGGCCTTCCATCACCGACGCGCCGACGAGCAGCGCGCCGTAGCGCACGAGGGTGCTCTGCGTGAAGCCGCTGCCGAGGGTGTTGACCGCGTCGCCGATGATCGCGGGCTTGAGCAGCGAGAAGAAGGAGGAGGCGACGACGCAAAGGCCGCCGAGAATGAGCCGTCGTTTGTAGAGTGCGAAGTAATGACGAAGGCGGGCGGCGGCGGTCATTGGTGGTGGATTCTATCGAAGGGAAACGACGCGCCGCGTAAACGTAGCGCCACCAATCGGAGCGCCGGCTTTCAAGCCGGCCGGGCCGCCGACGACCACGTCGGCCGGTCTTGGAGAGCGGCGCCCCGGCCCGCTTGGGAGCCGGGGGTCCGCGTGGTGGGGCCACGATTTACACGCGCCGCGTTGCCCCTCCAAAAAAACCTCCCCCCATGACCCCC
>JACZCU010058731.1_pt1 | contig 43913 bp, 38 predicted proteins | sample 8641851 | NCBI WGS metagenome assembly JACZCU01 (sample SAMN15324605, study PRJNA640507) | soil metagenome | isolation source: monocropping sugarcane control | place: China: Luxin town, Laibin City, Guangxi Province | collected 2019-07-25 | depth 10cm m | reverse complement strand
TATTCATGCAAAACGGAGGGGTCAATGAGCCCGCCGTTTTGTTTTGTGCACTGTTTCAGACAATCCCCGCCGCTCATTCTTCAAAAACTCGTCCCAATCCTTCCTCGCCTGCGCCAGTCGCGGATGATTGAACCGCTCATAGCAGGTCACGCGGCTCTTGAGGAAGAATCGATCCCACGGCACCGCGACTTCGAATGGCTGTAATGCCGCGATCGCGAGGTCATTACATTCGCCTTTCGTGAGATTCGTGGCGATTTGCAATCGCGTCAGCAGTCGCTGTCCGTCCGCGCCATGTGCGGCGAACGGCGTGCCGAGGATTTCATAGAAGCCGCGACCGGCGGCGGGATTTGCGACCGCAATATCCACCGCCAGTTCGAGCACGCGATCATAAAGAATCGGCATCATCCAGGGATCGCGCTGCAATCGCAGGAGACACGAGCGCATGGCGTCCGCGGCCTGATCGTATTGCCGTTCTCTCCACCGTAACCGCGCCAGCACATAATCCGCCTCGGCCGGCTTCAATGCGCGTAATTCCGCAATGTAAGGCAACACCGCGTCATCACCGCGATCGGCATAAGACTCCGCAAACGTCAGCAAATCCGTCGGCGCAACAGGACGCGAGCGTTGTCCCACCCAGGCGCGTAATGCACCTTCATAATCGCCCTGTGCATGCGCGATGTACGCGCGCACACGCAATTGCTGATCGGGATTGAGCGTCCCCATATCCGGAGGGAATGCCGCTTCCGATGCGATGAGCGCAAGACGCTGATCGCGAATCGCACTGACACTGATCGGACCATTCATTGGCGGCACGTCGTCTAACTTCTTACGCGCGAGATCGCGCAAGTCATTGATCTGAAAATACGCATTGTTTCCTAACGTGCGCGCGAATCCGTATTCGATGCGCATACGATCGTCGGTATTCGTAAACGCGCCCTCTGCAAGCGCCGCAGACGTGGCTTCACCAGCGACGTAATGCGCGAGCACGCCTTCGAGATCGACCGCACGCCACACGGCCAATACCGCGGAGCGATACGGCTCGCGGTTAAATTTAGCTCGCAATTTTGCGGCGTCGTATTGAATGGGCGATTCCGTACCGACGAGTAATAAATCCCCGCGCCGTGTTTCCCACGTCTCGACATTTGGAAAGACCTCGCCGAATGTCGAATAAACCATGCGTAACGTCGCACTGTCGATTTCGTACGCCTGCAGAAATTGCAGGAAGATTCCGCCCGGTGCGAGACGCGATTTTGCGGATTGATAAAAATCGGTCGTCAATAAACTCGCGATCCCGGAACGATACGGATTCGACGGCTCAGACGAAATGACGTCGTACTTGCGATTGCTGGTCAGCAGTAATTCGCGCGCATCGCCGTAGGTGATGTGTACCTTTTTGTTCTGCAGCGGATGATGATTGACGTCCTGGCAGGCTTCCGCGACTCGCTCAATGGCCGGCTCGATTTCAAATACATCGACGCGTTCTATTTCCGGCACCGCCGCCAACCAGCCCGCGGTCGTCCCAGTACCGAGACCAATCACCAGGCTATTTTTCGGATTCGTGTGTAATGCGGCACCGAGTAAACCACCCATGACCTGCGTGCCGCCGTCGAAAATCGAGTGACCGTCACTCTTACCGTTAACCACGAACGCATATCCGTCGTTCTTCGACAATGCGAGCGAGCTTTCGACGCCGTCGACTTCCCATTCGATCGTGCGAATGCGCGCATTGATGAATTCTTTTGTGCGATTGCGCGTCGGCTTCTGCAGTTCCGCGCGACCCGCTCCAATCGGCGTGTGCCGCCACGCGGCCGTTGGTCCCGTAGCACGTGTCGAAAGAATCGCAACGATCGCCACACCAACCGCGCCCAACACCTTCCACGATAAGCGCGCGCGACTAAAAACGACGACGATCGCCGCGCCAGTAACGGCAACCAGCACCCACACGGCCGCCCGCCACGTACCAGGCGCGCTCAATAACGGCAATACGCCAAACCCGCCTGCAATCGAACCTGCAATTGAGCCCGCAGTGTTCCACGCGTACGTCAGGCCAATATCCCGCGCTACGGATTCACGCCCTCGTCCAATGAGCGAAATCAAAAGAGGAAACTGCAATCCCGCAATGAACGCGGCCGGAAACACCACAATGAACGTAACGATCGCCCACCCGATGACATATCCGTGAAACCCGAGTCCGCCGCCGACAGGACGCACGAGCATTGCGAACATCGCTAAGCCGTCACCCCACGCATAAGGCAATGCGAGGAACAATGCCTCCAATGCACAAGACAACGCGAATGCCCCGGTTGTCGCTTCTTTGTTTTCGCGCATCGAGTAAACGACGCTGCCGGCGCCGATGCCAAGGAGAGCGATGGCGAGGATGAGTCCGAAGGTGAAGGTCGTGCCGCCGAGGAGCGGCGCGAGCATGCGATACCAGACCAGCTCCATCAACAGAAACGTGAATCCAACCGCCGCCGACGCGAAGAGCACGAATGCTCGCGGCGTTCGTCCGGACGCAGGAACTTCTTCATCGTGGACGGATTCGGATTCGCCGTTCGTATCCGTGCGATCGATCAATAACGCGCCTAACGCAATCAACACATTGAGCAGCGCCGCAAAAAACAGCGTCATGCGATTGCCGAACAGTTCCAGCAATAAGAACGTCGACAACAACACGCCCGTTACCGCGCCAAGCGTATTGACGCCGTACAGAATCGACATTCCGCGACGGCCTATGTCTTCGCGCGCTGTAATGGCGCGCGCCGCGGCCGGTAAGGTTCCGCCCATCAGAAATGTCGGAACGATCAGCACAAGAACCGCGAGCACAAGTCGCAACAAGGTCGCGAACGTCAGACCGAGTGTCGCCGAGCCGCCGGTCGCGAGATACAGCCAGCGCACGACCCACAACAGCAATGGTGTCAGCGCCGCGGAGAATGCGACGCCGAGCTCCAGCATCCCGTAGAACGCGAGCGGGCGCGGATGCCGGTCAGCGCGCGAGCCGAGAATCAGTCCTCCGATTCCGAGCCCGAGCATGAAAATTGCCAGCACCGCGGCAGATGCCGCCGTCGACGCACCAAAGATCAAACGGAATTGCCGCAGCCACACCGTCTGATACATCAACGCACACGCACCCGACCCAAACAGCAGGAGACCCACCAACCCGATTCGACGACTCATTGGCCGGTATTATCGCGGTCTCTTCATCAGCCAGTACGGATTAGAAGGCACAACCAGCGCCGCGGGCCGTGCCCGCCCTCAGATTCGATGCACGACTTACCCGCGATCGATCCGCATCTCGTCCTCAACGCCCTGGGCGCCGCGACTCCGGACCTCGTCTACGTTTTGACGCGCGACGGCCGCTTCACCTTCGTCAACGAACCCGCGGCGCGCGTGTTAGGCCTGACTCCCGACGCGATGCTCGGCCGCAGTTGGAACGACATCGGCCTCCCGCCGGAGCGTGAAGATGAATTCGTCGTCGAGCGCGAGCGCGTCATGGCGACCGGCGTTCCGTCGCGCCGTGAAGTGCGATTCCCTGTCGCCGGCGGCGATCGCTATTTCGAGTACGTCGTCTCGCCAATCTACGGTGATACGACCGAGGCGATCGGCGTCGTCGTCATTTCGCGCGACGTCACCGCACGACGTGAAGCGGAACAACGTTACCGGCATCTCGCCGACGCGATGCCGCAGATCGTTTTCTCCGCGCGCGCAGACGGCTACACCGACTACTACAACAAGCGCTGGTACGAATTCACCGGCCTCGATCCGAACCTCGGCGGCGACGCGAGCTTCCTCCCGATCCTGCATCCCGACGACATCGAACGCACGCTCGCCACGTGGAATCACGCCGTCGAATCGAAACAGCCATACGAAATCGAATACCGATTCTTCGATCGCGTCACGCAAACGTATCGCTGGCACCTCGCTCGCGCATTGCCATCCGTCGATGAAAGCGGCAACGTCGTGCGCTGGTACGGCACCTGTACCGACATCGAAGATCTCAAGCAATCCGAACGTGAAGTGCAGTTGCGCGGCGAAACGCTCGAGCGCCAGAACTTCATGCTGCGCACGCTGCTCGACGTCAGCGAGATTCTCTCGGGCGAGCTCGATACCGGAAAACTTCTGCAGTCCGTCACCGACGCCGCGACCATGCTCGCCGGCGCGGAGTTCGGCGCGTTCTTCACGAACGAGATCGATGCGCAGGGCGAGTCGTATCTGCTGCGCACACTCTCTGGCGCATCGCGCGAAGCGTTCGCCGACTTTCCGATGCCGCGCAACACCGCGGTGTTCGCGCCGACGTTCAACGGCACGGGAATCGTGCGCAGCGACGACATTCGCAACGATCCGCGCTACGGCCGCAACGCACCGCATCACGGCACGCCGAAAGGTCATCTGCCCGTCGTCAGCTATCTCGCGGTGCCGGTGATCTCGCGATCGGGTGAAGTCATCGGCGGCTTGTTCTTCGCTCACGAGCAGCCCGGCAAATTCACGGACGACTCCGAGCGGCTCGTCGCGGGTGTTGCCGCACAAGCCGCGATCGCGATCGATAACGCGCGCCTGCTCGACAACGCACGCGCGGCCGCGGAGCGATTGCGCATCGAAGAAGAACGCTATCGCACGCTCGTCACCGCGACCGCGCAGATCGTGTGGTCCGTGGATCCCGATGGCAGTCCGCGCGAAGAGCACGGCGGCTTGCGCGCGCTGCTGAATCTCACGCTCGCCGAATCGGAGCAGCGCGGCTGGCTCGCGAACATTCACTCCGACTATCGCGATCGCTTCGTCGAAGTGTGGGACAGCTCGCGTGCGCATGCGACGCCGTTCGAGATCGAGATGCCGGTGCAGATCGGCGATCGCTATCGCTGGCTTGCGGTGCGCGGCGTGCCGGTGCGAAACGCGGATGGCAGCGTGCGCGAATGGATCGGCACACTCACGGATGTCGATGAGCGCAAGCGCGCGGAAGAGAAGCAATCGTTTCTCGCGGATGCGTCGGCGCTGCTCACGGAATCGCTCGATCCCGAAACGATTCTCTCGCGCATTGCACGACTGGCGGTGCCGCGTCTCGCCGACTGGTGCACGATCGATATCGCGCACGACGATCGCAAGCATCAGCGCCTGATCATCGCGCACGGGGATGCGGAGAAAGCGGCGATGATCACGGAAGTCGATCACCAATATCGATTGCCCGACGAGACCGATCCGGTTGCGCAGGTGATTCGCACCGGCAAGCCGAGTTACCTCGAGTCGATCGATCCGCAATATCTCGAATCATTCGCGCAGGACGCGCGGCACCTCGAGATCATTCGCGCGCTGGCGCTGCGCTCGTGGATCATCGTGCCGATCGTCAGCGGCGGGCGGGTGTACGGCGCGCTGACGCTCGTGCATGCGGAGTCGGGACGGCGATTCGAGAAGCACGACATTCCGTTCGCCGAAGATCTCGCGGCGCGCATTGGCGTTGCCGTGCACAACGCGGCGTTGTATGTCGAAGCACAAGCGGCGAATCGCGCAAAGGACGAGTTTCTCGCGACGTTGTCGCACGAGTTGCGCACGCCGATGACCGCGATCCTCGGCTGGGCGCGCATGCTCGAGCTGGGCGATCTCGATCCCGTGCTGGTGCGCGAAGGAATCACGGCGATTGCGCGCAGTGCGAAAACGCAGGCGCAGCTCATCGAAGATATCCTCGACGTCTCTCGCATCACCCTCGGCAAGTTGCATCTCGAGCTCGCCGATGTCGGCGTGAACGAGATCGTCAGCAGCGCGGTCGAAGCGGTGCACGCGCCCGCAGATCTCAAGTCGATCGCGATCGATGCGACGTTCGACAACAACCAGCCCCACGTCTCCGGCGATGCGAACCGCCTGCAGCAGGTCGTGTGGAATCTGATGAACAACGCGGTGAAATTCACGCCGAATGAAGGGCGCGTGCGCGTGAGTGTCGAGAGCGACGACGCGCATGTGCGCATTCGCGTGACGGATAGCGGCATCGGCATTGCGCCCGAGTTTCTGCCGCACGTGTTCGATCGCTTCCGTCAGGCGGACAGCACGACGACACGACGGTTCGGCGGACTCGGTCTCGGTCTCGCGATCGTGCGACAGATCACCGAAATGCACGGCGGTTCGGTGGACGTGTCGAGTGAAGGTCTCGGTCACGGAACGACGTTCACGGTGACGCTGCCTCTCGCGGTTGCCGGTGCGAGCGACGCGGCGAAGACGATGGAGCTTCCCGATCTTCGCGCCGCTGACGTTCTCGTCGTCGATGACGATGAACAAGCGCGACGCTTCATCACCGCCGCGCTGAAACGCGCGGGCGCAACGGTGCGTGAGGTGAGCTCCGCGCAGGACGCGTTGATCGCGATTCGCGATCGCACACCGGCCGTGCTCGTGAGCGACATCGCCATGCCCGGCCGCGATGGCTTTGAGTTGTTAGCAGATGTGCGAAACGCGCTCGCACTCGATCCCGCACGCCTGCCCGCGATCGCGATTACCGCCTTCGGCAGCGCCGAAGATCGCGATCGCATTCTCGCTGCAGGATTCCAGCGTTACGTGACGAAGCCGACCGATCCGGTGGAACTGGCGCGCGTGGTGGCAGAGGTGTTGTGAACGTACAATCTCACCATGTCTCGTGACTTGAAGACGATGTTCCGAGAAGCGTTCGAGTTGCCGGAGAACGATCGCGCGACGTTGGCGGGACTGCTCATCGAGAGTCTCGAACCGCCAGCAGATCCCGACGTGCAGGAGCTGTGGGCCGAAGAAGCGGAACGTCGATGGCGCGAGATCGAGAGCGGCGAAGCTGAAACGGTTCCGTGGGAAGAAGTGCGCTCGAGGTTGTTTCGCGGCCGGTGATGTTGATTCGACTCCATCGTGAAGCGAGCGATGAACTCGACGAAGCACGGGAGTGGTACGCCGAACGAAGTGAAGTTGCGGCGCAGGCGTTCGCTCTCGAGATCGATCACGCGATCGAAAGAATCGCGCAGTCGCCGCTCACATATCCACAAGGCCGGCGTGGCGAACGACGCTTCGTTCTGAATCGCTTTCCGTTCACGATTCTCTCTCGCGTGCGCGCAGATCACGTGTTTATCACCGCGATTGCGCATCAAAACCGCCGGCCCGGGTATTAGCGACATCGCAGGTGAAGTTTGAAGGCGATGCCTTCACCATACTCCGTCCTACATCCGCACCTGCGCGCCTAACTCGATCACCTGATTCGGCGGGAGCGAGAAGAACGTTGCGGCGCTGCTGGCGTTGCGATTCATCCACGCGAACATGTGCTCGCGCCAGATCGACATGCCGGGGTGTTCCGTCGGGATGAGCGTTTCACGGCCGAGGAAATAGGACGTGGCCATCGTGTCGAACGAGACCGGGCCTTTCAGCTTCTGCAGCGTCTCCGGGAGATTCGGATCTTCCATGAACCCGTAGCGCACCGTCAGCCGGTACACGCCCTGGCCGAGTTCCAGCCATTCCGAGCGTTCCTCCTCCGACAAATGCGGCTCCTCTTCCGTGATCACACTCAGCAACACCACGCAGTCATGCACGACTTTGTTGTGCTTGATGTTGTGCAGCAGCGCGGTCGGAATGCCCTGCGTCTGGCGCGTGAGAAACACCGCGATGCCCTTCACGCGCTGAATGCGATTCGACGCGAGCTGACCAACGAACGTATCCGTATCGATCGCGCTCTCCGCGAGACGCTGACTGAGAATGCGGCGTCCGGTGAACCACGTCGTCATCAGCGTGAACACGAGCACGCCGACCACGATCGGGAACCATCCGCCATCCGCGATCTTGATCACGTTCGCGCCGAAGAACGCGAGATCGATGATGAGGAACGGCACCGCGAACGCGAGCACCGCCCACAACTTCCAGCCGAATCGCTCGCGCGCCACGACTGCGAACAGCGCCGTCGTGATGCCCATCGTCGCGGTGACCGCGACTCCGTACGCACCGGCGAGACGCGTTGATGCACCGAATCCGATCACGAGTCCGATCGCGCAGATCATCAGCACGAAATTCACCGACGGGATGTAGATCTGCCCGATCTCGCGCGCCGAGGTATGGCGTACGCGAATGCGTGGCAGATACGCGAGCTGTACGGCCTGACGCGTGAGCGAGAACGCGCCCGAGATCACGGCTTGTGATGCGACGGCTGCGGCGAGCGTCGACAACACCACGAGCGGCACGAGCGCCCATCGCGGCGCCATGAGATAGAACGGGTCGCGCACCGTCGACGGATCCGTCAACAGCATCGCGCCCTGTCCGTAGTAGTTAAGAATCAGGCTCGGGAACACGCCCGCGAACCACGCCAGACGAATCGGCTTTGCTCCGAAATGTCCCATGTCCGCGTAGAGCGCCTCACCACCGGTGACGACGAGGAAGACCGAGCCGAGGACGAGATACGCCGCGAGATCGTGCTCGAGGAAAAAGCGCACCGCGTGATGCGGGCTGAGCGCCACCATCACGCGCGGCTCGCGAATGATGTTGTAGATGCCGAGTGCCGCCAGCACCGTGAACCACACCATCATCAACGGTCCGAAGAGACTGCCGACTTTCGCGGTGCCGAACTTCTGCACGGCAAACAACGCGATCAGCGCGACGACCGTGATCGGGACGACGTACGGCTGGAACGTCGACGTCACGACGCCGATGCCTTCGATCGCCGAGAGCATCGTGATCGCAGGCGTGATCATGCCGTCGCCATAAAGCAACGCGGATCCGAACAAGCCGAGTGCGATCAACACACCGCGGCGCACCCCGCGCCGTCCCGCTTCACGCGGACGCACGAGCGACATCAGCGCGAGGATTCCGCCTTCACCGCGATTGTCCGCGCGCAGCACGAACACGAGGTACTTGAGCGTGATCACGAGAATCAGCGACCACGTGATCAGCGACAACACGCCGAGCACGTTGTCATGCGTGGGCAGCAGTTGATGTCCGTGATGCACCATGAAGCACTCTTCGAGTGCGTAGAGCGGACTCGTACCGATGTCGCCGTAGACGACGCCGAGGGCTCCAAGTGCGAGGGTGAGGAAATAGCGACGGCTGTGCGGCTGCTCTGCGGAATCCATGAAGTGCGGGTTGCAAATGTAGCAGGTTTACCGGCCGCGATCAGAAACGAGTCTGAATCCCTACGATGTAATTCGCATCCGACGTGAGCTGAATCGCGTTCACGTCCTGATACAGCGGCAACTGCACGATCCCGTACAACGCTCCGCGCCGCAACGGGACACGCACACCCGGCGATGCGAACACGTACGTGCCGCCCGTGAATGCCGCCTCTTCCGGCTCATCGCCGATCGTGTCTTTGTCGCGGAACCGCGAGTTCACCTGCAACAACAATTCGAAATGACGGGACAGCGTGTACGCGGTGCCCGCGTTGAGCTGCAACTCGTTGCCGAGTCGATACCCGTGATTCGCACCACCGCGAAATTGATACGTCGCCGAGACGAAGTACGGCATCAGCGCCACGTCGCCCATCGGCCCGCTCACGCGCGAGTGATGCAGCAAACCGCCTTCGTACGAAATGCCGACGATGCCGTCGGTCGTACCGGTGCCTGCCTGAATCGGCAGCTCGCCGATCTCGCCTTCATCGTTCGCGGACGAGTCATCGCCCGTCGGCAACTTCACGCCGCCGATCAGCCACCACGACGAGTGCGTGATCGCATTCGGCTCGCGCAGTGCGAAGCGCGCCTGCAAGACGATGTCGCCGAGGCCGCGAATGTCCCACGATTCCGCAACCGTGTTGTGCTCGCCGCGCGGAGCGCCCGCGTGCTCGTGACTGCTCGCGAGATGATCGTGCGAGCGCGACACCCACGGCACCGCCGCGGTCAGTTGCCAGCGCGTCGACGGCGCATATCCGAAGACTGCCGTCGCCACGCGATTCGTCGTGCGCACTTCGTCGTGATGCGGCCCATGCAGCTCGCCCACGCTCGCGCTCGACGTGCCGATGCGCGGATGATCGAGATCGATCGACTGCAGCGAGAGATCGAGTGTGAAGCCGCCCGCGGCGGCGCGATTCAGCGACTGCAGATCGAGCGGACAGGACGCCGAGCCGCAGCCCGCGTACGTCACCTGCGCAAGTGTGGCGAGAAGGAAAGCAGCAAGGACGCGCAGCCTCATGGGAGTCCGCATGGTACGCCGCACCTCCGTCAATGACGCGTAGAGACCCTGTGAAAGTCGCGTCTCGGAGTAGTCGTCAGAGGAACCGCCGTGCGCGTTTCGAAACGCCGAACATCACCTGTCACAGCGTTGTAACACGTACTCACCCGTGACAGCAGGCCCTACGAGTTGCTCCCGGACCAGTTCGTATCGTGCATCCGTGGATCATGGGAGAACCTCGATGAAGATTCGTCATTCGCTGCTCGTCGCGGTGGTTGTGTGTGCGCTCGCCATCGCGAGCGGCGCGCATGCGCAAGCGACGTTCGATGCACAGAGCAACGTCAGCGACACGCTCACGAGTGTCGCAAATACGACGGCGTTCAACCACACCACGGGTGCGGGCACGAATCGCCTGTTGCTCGTGGCGGTGTCGATGAACCTCCGCAACGCGACCGGCACGACCGTCACGAGCATCACGTATGGCGGCACTCCGCTCACGCTGCTCGATGCGATCACCGATGGCGGCCCCGAAACGCGCACCGAGGTTTGGTACCTGCTGAATCCCGCGGTCGGAACCGGCGGCATCCTTCTCACGGCCGGCGGCATCACGCCCGGACAAAACGTCGACTCCGTCACCAGCGCAACGACATTCAGCAACGTCGATCAGATCGCTCCGCCGACGGCAACAGCGTCCGGCACGAACTCCCCCGCAACCGTCACGCTCACCGGCACCGCCGCGACGGACCTCGTTCTCGATTTCGTCGGCGTACGCGAGTCCGCGAACATCACAGCGAACGGCGCGCAAACGGTGGGATACAACGTTTCCACCGGCACATCGAACAACGACATTCAGGCCGGATCGAGCAGACGCGTCGCGGCGACGCCGAACACGAGCATGACGTGGACGCTCTCCGCAAATCGCCGCTGGACGCACATCGCGGTCGGCGTGGAGCAAGCGACCGCGGACGTCGAGGTCACGCAGAGCGCGATCCCCGATCCCGTCGATCCAGGCGGCATCCTGACGTACACGTTCTACATTCAGAACAACGGTCCGTCGACTGCAACCGGCGTCACGCTCAGCGACACGATTCCGGGCGCGACGACGTTCGTCAGCTCGAATACGACGCAGGGCAGCTGCAGCGGCACATCGACTGTCACGTGCAACATCGGCACGCTGACGCTCGGACAAACCGCGACGGTCACGATTCAAGTCACCGCACCACTCACCGGCGGATTGATCGCGACGAACACCGGCACGGTCACGACCACGACGAGCGACCCCGTCACACCAAACACCGCGAGCGCCACGGCGTACTCGCTCGTGCAATCAACCGTGTGCGGCACGCAGCCGGGCAAAGACGGCGCGGGTGGAACGCTCTCCGGCGTCGTCAACTCGTACTGGCCGGGCACCGCGAATGCGGCGGTGAACGCAACATCGATCACGTTAGGCGCTCGGCGCGGCGCGGCGAACAGCATCACCGCGGGCGATCTGTTGCTCGTGATGCAAATGCAGGATGCGGCGATCGACAGCAGCAACGATGATCGCTACGGCAACGGACTCGGCATCACCGGCGGCACGACCGGAATCGGCGCCGGCTACACGAATGCGAACAACGCGGGTCGCTACGAATACGTCGTCGCAACGAACACGGTCGGCGGCGCAGGCGGCACGGTCAACTTCACCGCGGTCGGCGGCACTGGTGGTCTCGTGTACGCGTACACGAACGCGAACGCGACCGGCACGATGGGACAACGACGCTTCCAGGTCGTGCGCGTGCCGCAATACACGACGGCAACGCTCGGAGCGACGCTCACGGCATCCGCGTGGAACGGCACGACGGGCGGCATTCTCGCCATCGACATCGCAGGCGATCTCGCCCTCGGCGGCACAACCGTCAACGTCAACGGACTCGGATTCCGCGGCGGCGCCGGTCTGCAGCGCGCAGGCGGCGCGGCAAACACGAATGATTACCGCAACACCGTCGGCACGAACGTTCACGGCGCGAAAGGCGAAGGCATCGCCGGTACACCGGAGTGGGTGCTCGATGCAGGCGCAAACCTCGACGTCGGACCGCAGGGATATCCGAACGGCGACTTCGCGCGCGGCGCTCCCGCAAACGCGGGCGGCGGCGGCAGCGACGGTGAGCCGACGAACAATCAGGACAACTCCGGCGGCGGCGGCGGCGCGAACTGGGGCCGCGGCGGCGGCGGCGGCAACACGTGGGCGTCGAATCTCGCGCGCGGCGGCTTCGGCGGCGCTCCGTTCTACAACTCGCCGGGACGCGTCGTGTTAGGCGGCGGCGGCGGCGCGGGCTCGCGCAACAACAGCTCCGGAATTGCGGGCGCAGGCGCGGCGGGCGGCGGCATCGTGCTGATTCGCGCGGGTCGTCTCACTGGCACCGGCACGATCACCGCGAACGGCGCCGATGCATACAACGACACCGATAACGATGGTGGCGGTGGCGGCGGCGCAGGCGGATCGATCGTCGTGCTCACGCGCGGCGGCAGCTTCAGCGGACTCACGGTTCGCGCGAACGGTGGTGCCGGCGGCGATGCGTGGCGCACACAGGCACCGGGTGGATATCCCGGCGAACGTCACGGCCCCGGTGGTGGTGGTGGCGGCGGCTACATCGCACTCAACGGCACGCCTGCGGCGTCGAGCGTGACCGGCGGAACGCCAGGCATCACGACGACCGCGAACGACACGTTCGGCGCGCAACCCGGCGCAACCGGCAACGTCGTTCTCGCCGCGAGCTTCGATCAGATCACCGGCATCAAATCGGGCTGCACCGACATCTCCGTCGCGAGCAGTGCATCGCCCAGTCCTGTGATCGCAGGCAATCAACTCACGTTCACGCAGAGCGTGACGAACAACTCGACGATCGTTCCGGCCTACACCGTCACGCTCACGCAGACCACACCGCCGGGCACGACATTCGTTTCGATGACGCCGCCCGCGGGCTGGTCGTGCACGACTCCGGCAATTGGCGGCACCGGCGCGGTCACGTGCACGAAAACCGATCCACTCGCACCGAGCACAAACTCCGGCAATTTCACATTCGTCGTTGCGACCGATCCGTCGCTCGCGAATGGATCGACGATCACGCAACCGGTGTCGACATCGACGTCGAGTCCCGAACCGAACACCGCGAACAACAGCACGTCGACGAACACGCCGGTCATTCGCCGCGTCGATGTCGGCGTCACGAAAGTCGCGAGCGATCCCGGTCCTGACAGCGCATTCGCGCAAGGCGAGACCGTGACGTACTCGCTCGTCGTTTCGAACAACGGACCATCGCGCGCGACAAACGTCGTCATGACTGACACGCTCCCCGCGGGTCTCTCGTTCAACAGCGTCACGCCCGGCGGACCGACGTGCACGCAATCATCCGGCACCGTGACCTGCACGTGGTCGGCGATGAATCCGGGCGCGACGAACAACGTGTCGATCAGCGCGACGATCACGGCGAACACAACGCAGATCATCAACACCGCGAACGTCACGCGTACGGAGACCGACACGAACGCGACGAACGACAGTGCGAGCGCGACGATCAGCGTGCTCGCGCCGACGGCCGTGCACATGCTCGACGTGAAAGCATCGCAGGACGAGAACGGCCAGGTCGTTCTCGACTGGACGACGACGTTCGAAGCAAACAACCTCGGCTTCAACGTCTATCGCCTTACCGCCGACGGCACGCAGGAAAAGATCAATCGTCATCTCATCGCCGGTTCCGCGCTGTTCACGCGCCGCGGCACATTGCCGTCCGGACGCTCGTATCGCTGGACCGATCGCATCTCTTCGCAGAACTTCACGCAGTACTTCGTCGAGGACGTCGATCTCGACGGCACGCGCACGATGCACGGCCCCGTTACGCCGGCCATCATCGCGTCAGCGTTCATGCAAGCGGCGCAGAACGCGCCGATGATTCATCAGATCGCATCGCAGAGCGTGTTCACCTCCGACAACGGGCTCGGTGCGCCGTCCGAACCGAAGACGCGCGCGAATCAGGTGCAGCAGTTCAATCTCGCTACGGAAAAGGCCGTGAAATTCGCGATTGCGAATGAAGGCTGGTATCGCGTCACGAAGAGCGAGATCACCGCGACGGGCTTCGATCCCGGTGTCGATCCGGGGCGTCTCGCGCTCTACACAGGCGGCATCGAACAACCGCTGTTCGTCAATGACGGCGGTGATGGCCGCTTCGATGCGAACGACACCGTCGAGTTCTACGCAATCGGCAACGACACGCCGTCGTCCGGCACGCGCACGTACTGGCTCGATCGCGATAAACCGCGGCAGTCGCTGACGAAACCGTCGACAGGCCGAGGAACGACGACCGCGAAAAATACGCAGTACACGTATCGCCGCGTCGAGCGTTCCGTGTTCTTCACGGCGCTGACGAACAACGGCGATCGCGAGAATTTCTTCGGCGCGATCGTGACCAACGGCGGCGTCTCGCAGGATGTCATCGTCGAGAACCTCGACACGAAAGGGGGCGACGCGACCGTGACGCTCGTGCTGCAGGGCGGCGCGGAAGGAAAGCATCGCGTGCGCGTGAGCCTCAATGGCAGCAGCGACTCCGCGGTGATCAACGTCAATGATCTGAAGCGCGTGTCGACGAGCTTCGCCGTGCCGCTGTCGCGACTGCGCAATGGCGTCAATACGTTCTCGCTCACCGCGTTAGGCGGCGATGACGACATCACGGTCGTCGAATCGATCGAGCTCACGTATCCGCGACAACTGCTCGCATCGAACGATGCATTGAAGGTCGTCGCCGATGGCGGCGCGACAGTTACGGTCAATGGATTCACGACCGATGTCGTTCGCGCATTCGACGTGACCGATCCCTTCCAGCCGTCGCTGCTGACGACGACGGTCGAACGATCTGGCGCCACCTATCGCGCGACGACGATTACGCCGAACGGTTCGGATCGCACGATCGTGTTCCTCGGATCGGCGCGCGCCGCGAAACCAGCAGCACTGGCCGCGAACTCGATCTCGAACTGGAACGATAAGAAGAACAACGCGGACTACGTCATCGTGACGCACGCGTCGCTCGCGTCTGCAGCCGAGCCGCTGGCCGCGAAGCGCAAAGCAGAAGGCTTAAAAACCGTGATCGTCGACGTGGAGGATCTCTACGACGAATTCACATACAGCGATCACAGTCCGGATGCAATTCGCGAGTTCCTGCGACGCACGCGCGACTGGAAAACCTCGCCGCGCTACGTACTGCTTCTCGGCGACGCGAGTTTCGACCCACGCAATTACCTCGGCCTCGGCGACTACGATCTCGTCCCGACGAAACTCGTCGCCACGAGCTTGATGAAGACCGCGTCCGATGACTGGTTCGCGGACTTCAATGACACCGGAATCCCGAGCATCGCCATTGGACGCATTCCCGCGCGCACACGGGGTGAGGCGCAAACCGCGATCACGAAGATTCTCAATCGCACGGTGGTGAATCGCGTCAACGCCGTTGCTGATACTGATTTCACCAGCGCGGCACAAGCGCTCAATGCACTCGTTCCCGCGACGTACGAAAAACAGATCACGACCGCGGATCGTGCATTCGAATCCGCGCTCACGACGTACGTCGGTCACGGCTCCGTCGAGTTGTGGGCAACCGGCTTCAACGACGCCAGTGCGTCGGCGTTGAACAACGGCACGAAGCTGCCGATCGTCGCCGCGATGACATGCCTCAATGGCTACTTCCACGATCTCTACACCAACAGCCTCGCCGAATCATTGTTGTTCAGTGAGAACGGCGGCGCGTCCGCGGTGTGGGCATCGTCAACATTGACAGCGCCGGGTGCGCAGCTCGATCTCGCATCCGCGTTCTACAAAGCGTTGTTCCCGAATGCGCGCATCGGCGATGCGGTATTGAAGGCGAAGGGCGCCACAAAAGATGACGACGTGCGGCGTTCGTGGATTTTGTTTGGCGATCCGACGATGACCTTGCGGTAATGCCGAGGCTTATACTCGCGCTACGTGAAAATCGTTGCGCGAGTATTCCTGGGCCTCGCGGCCGCGTGGGTGCTGCTCTTTGCGACAGTCCTATGGGCCATGTCGCAACGGCCAGTCGTCTTCGGCAAATTCATGAAGTACGCGCCCGCACCGCTGGTCTGGGGTGCATTGCCGACGAAAGACATGTGGCTGCACGCGCGACGCGGAACACTGCGCGCTGGCGATCCGGCGCCGGACTTTACGTTGCCGCGCCGCGATCGCACTGAGGATGTGACGCTGTCGAAGTATCAGCACGTGCGACCCGTCGTGCTGGTCTTCGGCAGTTACACCTGACCGCCTTTCCGGCAGGCGGTGCCTGCCCTCAATGCGCTATACGACCGCTATCGCAACGACGTCGAATTCTTCATCGTCTACATTCAGGAAGCGCATCCGGTCGATCTCTGGCAGATGTCGATCAACGAGAAGGAACAGGTCCTCGTGCACAGCACGAAGACCTTCGACGAACGTCTCGCCGCCGCGGGCACGTGTCAATTGAAACTAGGACTGAAGATTCCGGCTCTCGTCGATAAACCCGATGACGCCGTGGAGCGCGCCTACACCGGCTGGCCCGATCGCCTGTACCTCATCGATCGCGATGGCAACGTCGCGTACAAGAGCGCAGCAGGCCCGTTCGGATTTCGCCCCGAAGAGTTGGAAGCGGCGATTGCGAAAACCGGGGCGAAAACACGCCAAAATCCGTGATTTTTGCGCCCTAACAGCTTGCCATTCGCAAAATCTCCACTAATATTGGAATCCGCAGCTAGTCAAATTCCGACAGCCAGGAAAGGAACGTCCCATGCCTCGTAAGGTCAAGTACTGTGCAAAGGGCCTCCATCCCATGACGGCGGACAACACCTACGAACACCCCTCCAAAGGAGCGGAGTGCCGCGAGTGCAAGCGCGCTTATATGCGCGAGTACATGCGCGAAGCGCGAGCCCGCGAAGCGCAGCGGTAAATGCGAGCGCGCCCGGCGCGCGCTCAATCCACGTCGATCCCATCAGCAACCTTGCGTCGCACGCAACGCGTCATCACTATGGCGCGTATGATTGACGAGCAATATTGGCGCGCACTGGAGCGGATTTATCTGCGCGCGCCGACGAATGCCTACTACCAGCCTTCGATTCACATCGAACACGGTCAGTGCGAGATTCGCATCACCGCGCGCACCGATTTTCATCATGCCGCGCACGCCGTCCACGGCTCCGTCTATTTCAAGATGATGGACGACGCCGGATTCTTCGCCGCGAACTCACTCGTGCGCGACGTCTTCGTCCTCACCTCCGACTACACCGTTCATCTCATGCGCCCCGTCGTTGAAGGCGTGATCACGGCCCGAGGAAAGGTCCTCAATGCCGCGGCGCGACAATTCATCGCCGAATCGCATCTCTATGACGAAGCCGATCGCCTCATCGCACACGGCGTCGGAACGTTTGTGCGCAGCAAACTCGATCTGACCAACGCGGACGGATACGCAGAATGAGCCTCTTCGCCCTCCTCGCACTCCTCGTCTTGTTCGTCGCCGCATCGCTCGAGATCGGCGGCGACGTCGCCATCGGCAAAGCAATCCAGACGAAATCCGTATGGCTTGCCCTCGGCGGCGCTGCGCTGCTCATCGCATACGGCGCCGTCGTCAACCTCTATAACGTGCTCCAGCAGCGCGATGGAGAAGAGTGGGACTTCACGCGCATGCTCGGCGTCTACATCGCCTGCTTCGCCGTCACGAACATACTCATCGACGTGATGCGCGGCAAAGACGTGCCGAACGCGACCATCGCCGGCACGATCGTCATCGCCATTGGCGGCGCGGTCATTCAGTGGGCGGGACCGCTGTTGAATCGCTGAGCCATTTCGGATCCGGGCGGGGTGCCGCTGCCGCGCTCGGACTTCTTGTGCTAAAGCACTGACCGGTACCGATGAACCAGCCGTACGAGCTCCCGGCGAAGCAATCAGCGCAGGCAGCCGTGCCGCCCGGAATCGCCTTTGAGTTCCTCCCGTTATGAGAGCGCCGTCTCGACCGGCACCTCGACCGTAAGTCGAGCGCACCTCGACCGTAACGTTTGTAAACAGTGCGCGTCCAAGTCGAGGCGAAGGAAAGCTTTCATGCCTGAATTCATCCTCAGAGTCGGAACGCCAGAAGGAGACGTCGTCGAGCGCCAGGTCACGGCCGCCACGATGCGCGCCGCGCAGGACGAGATGCGCCGTCAGGGACTGCACGTCTTCGAAGCAAAGCGCGGCGCCATTCAGGCCTCTGACTTTCTGCCGAAATTCGGCAAAGTCATCTCCACCGAGCACTTTCTTCTCTTCAACCAGGAACTGCTCGCGCTCGTGCGCGCCGGCCTGCCGATCGTGCAGTCGTTTGACATCATGCTCGAGCGCCAGAAGAACCCTCGCTTCCGCGAGGTATTGAGCGACATCAAAGAGAAGCTCACCAGCGGCGTGGCGCTCTCCGACGCATTTGCGTCCTACGGAAAGATGTTCCCGCCGATTTACTCGACGTCGCTGCGCGCGGGAGAACGCTCCGGCGATCTCGAAGGCGTGCTGCGACGCTTCCTGAAGTACCAGAAGATGATCGTCCAGTTGCGCAAGAAAGTTGTCGGCGCTCTGGTCTATCCGGCCGTGCTCGTATCGATGTCGGGCGCGATGATCTTCGTGATGCTCACGTTCGTCATCCCGAAGTTCGCCGAGTTCTTCGAAGGCTTCGGCGCGCAGCTTCCGTGGTTCACGGCGTTGATGATCAATCTCGCCACGGGCCTGCGCAAAAACTTCATCGTTTCGGGCATCGTGCTCGTCGTCGCGATCTTCCTGCTCAATCGCTGGATCAAGACCTCCGGACGATTGATGTGGGATCGATTCAAGTTGCGCATCCCGCTCGTCGGCGGCGTGCTGCATCGTTTCGCGATCATGCAGTTCACGCAGTCCCTCGGCACGCTGCTCTCCGGCGGCACGCCGATGGTGCCGGCGATCGAGATCGCCTCGCAGTCCGTCACCAATCAGCTCGTCTCGTCGAAGATCGCCGGCATCGTGCAGAACGTGCGCGAAGGTGAACCCTTGTGGCGCTCGCTCGACAACACCGGCGTCATCAGCGATCTCGCGGTCGAGATGATCAAGGTCGGCGAATCCACGGGTGCCCTTACGGAAATGCTCGCCAATGTGAGCGAGTTCTACGACGAAGAAATCGAAGCAAGACTCTCCCGGCTGGTCGCCGCGATCGAGCCCATCATCCTCGTGTTCATGGGCATCGTGATCGCGGTGCTGCTCTACGCTTTCTATCTGCCACTGTTCCGGCTCTCGCAAGTGGGGTCGTCGCAGTAGCTCTGTTTTTATTGATCGACCATGGTCGCTGATCCGAACCGCACGCTCTACAAGAACGCCGATCCGAGCGGCGAGGCCGCACGTGCCCGCCGTCTGGCGGACCAGTACGGATTTCCGTTCGTCGATCTGGAGCACTTCCAGATCGATCACCAGCTCTTCCGCGACATTCCGCTCGACCTGATGATTCGTTATCAGTTCCTGCCGGAGCATCGCGAGAACGGGCGCATCGCGATCGTCGTCGGTGACCCGACGGACGTCCTCAAGCTCGACGAGCTCGAGTTACTCCTCGGCGCATCGCTGGTGATCAAGGTCGCGTCACCCGCCGCCATTCGCGACAAACTGCAGAAATCCGAATCGACGCAGCGCGTGCTCGATGAAGCCACCGAAGGCTTCCGCATGCAGCTCGTCGCGGAGAATGACGACGGCGAAGAAACGCTGACGATCGACTCGATCACGCAGCAGGACTCGTCGCCGATCATCAAGCTCGTCGACTCGATCGTCTTCAACGCGATTCAGCGCCGCGCGTCGGACATTCACATCGAGACGCGCGACAACGAGGTCGTGGTCAAGTACCGCATCGACGGCGTGCTCTACGAAGCGCTCGAGCCGATCGACAAGCGCCATCACTCCACGATCATCAGCCGTATCAAGATCATGTCAGAGCTGGACATCGCCGAGAAGCGCGTGCCGCAGGACGGCCGCTTCAAACTGCGCATCACCGGCCGCACGATCGACTTCCGCGTCTCCATCGTGCCGACCGCGCACGGCGAAGACTCGGTCATTCGTATTCTCGACAAAGAATCGATGTCGAAGGAGTTCAAGAATCTCCGCCTCGACATCCTCGGCTTCGATCAGAACATGCTCGGCCGGTTCCGCAAGTTCATCAAGGAACCGTACGGCATGGTGCTGGTCACCGGCCCCACGGGATCTGGTAAGACGACGACGCTCTATGCGGCGCTCTCCGAGATCCAGTCGCCCGAAGACAAGATCATCACCATCGAAGATCCGGTCGAGTATCAGCTTCGCGGCATCACTCAGATTCCGGTCAACGAGAAGAAAGGCCTCACGTTCGCGCGCGGTCTTCGCTCGATTCTTCGTCACGACCCCGACAAGATCATGGTCGGTGAGATCCGCGACGAAGAGACCGCGCAGATCGCCGTGCAGTCGGCGCTCACCGGTCACCTCGTGTTCACGACCGTGCACGCCAACAACGTCGTCGACGTTCTCGGCCGCTTCCTGAACATGAAGGTCGATCTCTACAACTTCGTCTCCGCGCTCAACTGCGTGCTCGCGCAACGTCTCGTTCGCAAGATCTGCCAGTACTGCAAGCGCGAAGTGAAATATGAAGACGCGACGCTGCGCGAGTCCGGACTCGATCCGGCGCAGTTCCGCGGCATCACGTTTTACGAAGGTGCGGGCTGTCTCGAATGCAATGGCACGGGCTTCCATGGCCGCGCCGCAATTTCGGAACTTCTCGACCTTTCGGATCGTATTCGAACCATGATTCTCGACCGTCGTCCCGCATCGGAGATCAAGAAAGCCGCGCACGAAGAAGGCATGACATTCCTTCGCGAATCGGCGGTGCTCAAAGTCACGGAAGGACAGACGACGCTCCGCGAAATCAATAAGGTGACGTTCGTCGATTAGCGATGAAGAGGACGGGACGCGACTGAATGGCCAGATCTTTTCCACCGGACGTCGTCGTCCTCGATCATGACTCGCTGACGCACGCACGCTTCGGGCGCGGCAAAAGCAATCCGCGCATCGTCAACGCGAAAACGTATCGCCTCGCGGCCGAGACCTTCGCGGACGGCGCCGTATCGCCGTCGCTCGCGAACAAAGCGGCGTTAGGCGAAACGCTGCGCCGCCTGCGCAACGAAACCGGCAAGTGGGACAAGGTCTCGCTGCTGCTGCCGGATTCGTGGTTTCGCATCAACATCCTCGATCTTCCCTCGCTCCCCGATCGCGAAGTCGAAGCACTCGACGTCGTGCGCTGGAGCCTGAAGCGCACGCTCCCGATCGCGCCGGAGCAGATGCGCGTCAACTACATCGTGCTCTCGCGTGCAACCGGTGGCGGCGCGCGCGTGCTCGTGCTGAGCGCGCTCGATGCGACGCTCGCCGCGATCGAGAAGCAGTTCAACGCGAACGGCTTCGATATCGTGCTGATCGAGCCCCTCGGCCTGAACATCTGGAACGCCATCACCGTGCGTGAAGGTGAGACGTCGGCCGATCGTCTCTTCATCTATTTGCGCAACACCGATTTCACGACCGCCGTGTTTCGCGGCGCGCAGCCGCTGTTCATCCGCTCGCGCAATCTCAGCGGCGACCGCACCATCGATCAGGAGATTCGCCTCTCGGCGAGTTATCTTCGTGACTCGCTGAACGTCGAGACGTTCGCGAGCTGCTACATCGCCGGCGAAAGCGCGTCTGCAATTCAGGCGACCGTCGCGGAAGAGTTCCAGTCGCAGGTGCGTCCGATCGCGCTGCGCGATTACGTCGAGGAGATTCCGTCGGGCGTTTACGGCCTCGACGCGGAGCTCACCGCCTGCTCAGGAGTGTTCACCGGGTGAAGCCGATTCATCTCAACCTCGCATCGCGTCCCTATCGGGACTACCGCCCGGTCTATGCCGTGGTCGTGGCCATGTCGCTGCTCGCGGCATTCCTGATGCTCAACAACGTCGACACGTACTTTCGCTACATTCGCGAAACGCAGTCGACGCGCACGAAGATCGAGACCGTCGAAACGCAGGCGCGCACGGAGCGCGAGCGCGCCGAGATCGCGCAGCGCCGCATCAAAGGTCTCGACCTCGCGCGTCTCGATCGTCAGACGCGCTTCATCAACGCGAAGCTCGCGGAGCGCGCGTTCTCGTGGAGTGCACTGCTCGACGAGCTCGAGTCCGTCGTGGCCGATGATGTGCGTCTCGTTTCCGTCGCACCGTCGTTCGGCGACAACGGCATCAATCTCAGCATGATGTTCCAGTCGAAGAGCAGCGACGGCATGCTCACCACGATCCGTCGCATGCAGAACGATCCGCAATTCGCCGATCCCTTTCCGACCGTCGAATCGCAGATCGAAGGCGGCTATCAGTTCCAGCTCACGGCGCGGTATCTCCCGCCTTCGCTCGAACATAACGCGTCCGATGCTGTCGTGCGCACGTCGACCACCACGACGGAGGCGACGCGATGATCTGGCGCGAGAAGCAATGGCTCCTCATCGTGCTCGCGATTCTTCTCATCGCGAACACGGTCTTCTTCTTCACGTATCGCGTGCAGTACCAGAGCCGTCTCGATGCGCTCGACGAGCGTCTCGCACAGGCACAGGGACAGCTCGATGAAGCAAAGCGCGCACGCGCATCCGCGGAGCAGACGCTCAAAGGATTTCACTCGGTCGAGAAAGATGTCGCCGTCGTGTACGACGAATACTGGTCGACCGAAGGGAAGCGTCTCACCGAGATGATCGCGGAAGTGAAGCGTCTCGCCACCGCGAGCAATCTCATTCCGCAGTCGTACAGCTTCGATCGCCGCGTGGCCGTTGGTGCGAACCAGCAGCAGCGCACGAAAGGCGAAGTCGGCGCGGTCGAAGTGGGCGTGAGTTTCGTCGTCCTCGGCACGTACGAACAGACGCGCCGTCTCATCAACCTGCTCGAGCTTTCGAATCAGTTCGTGATCATCGATCAGATCTCGCTCGCGCAGGCAGACGGCGAACGACTCTCGCTCAATCTCCACATCAAGACGATTTTCCGCGAAGGCGCGCCGCAGACGCCGCCGAAGAACCGGCTGTGATGAATTCGAAGAACTGGAAATCCTGGACCCTCATCGGGCTGCTGGTCGTGCTGGCCGCGTACGCGATCTACACGTTCGCCGCGCCGGACAAACCATCCGAGGCTGAGGCAATTGCGCCGGTGCCGGCGGCGCCGGTGCGTACCGCGCGCGGACGCGTCGCGCCCGCGGGCGTCGAGCCGGTTCATCTCGAGTTGCTCGAAGCGGAGAGCGGCAGCTACAACAGCGATCGCAATCTGTTCGCGTACAAAGAGCCGCCTCCTCCTCCCCCGCCGCCACCACCGCCGCCTCCCGCACCGCCGCCCGATCAGGACAAAGACGGCGTGCCGGACTTCCGCGACAACTGCGTCTCGGTTCCGAACCCCGATCAACGCGACATCGACGCGGACGGCATCGGCACCGCGTGCGAAACGGATTCGGAGATTCCACCTCCGCCTCCGCCTCCCACGCCGCCGGCATTCACATACAAATTCATCGGCACGTTCGGCCGCCCGCAGAGCCCGATCGCAACCTTCGCGCGCGAAGGAGAGATCGTCAATGCGAAGGTGGGTGACGTGATCGAAGGGAAGTTCATACTGCGCCGCATCGGCATCGAGTCCGCCGAGATCGGCTTCGTCGGCTTCCCGAACGACGTCACGCAACGCGTTCCTCTCGGCCAGTGACGTTTCGTCAAGCCGAGCGTCACAACGTCAGGATCTCAGGAACTGAAGAAATGAATCGATTGAAGACAATTACCGTAACGGCGCTCACCGCCCTGCTTCTCTCCTCGTGCGCGAGCTACAGCGCGTACCAGAAGGCGAAGTCGGCAGAGACCCAAAAGAACTGGGACGTCGCGGTCATGCAGTACGAGAAAGCTGTCGAGATCGATCCCGACAATCGCGCCTACAAGCTCGGACTCGATCGCGCGCGCCGCGAGGCTTCGCGCGCACACTTCGAGAAAGCGAAGTCGATGGTTGCGGCGTCGAAAGACGCGACCGGCGTCGATCAGTTCCGCCTCGCACAGCTCGCACAGACCGAACTGCAGATCGTGGTGAAGCTCGATCCGACGAATCAGTTCGCCGCCGTCGAGCTCGCGAAAGTCACGCAGACGCTGATCGACTTTCAGCGCGCCGCCGCGGAGAAAGTCTCCATCGATGAAGTGAAGAAGCGCGCGCAGTCCGCGATCACCAAAGCGCAGCCGCCGCAGCTCAATCCCGCATCGAACGAGCCGATCTCGCTCACGTTCTCGCGCGACACTCCGGTCAAAGACATCTACCGCGCCCTCGGCAATGCATTCGGCATCAACGTCCTCTTCGATCAGGCCGTGAAGGATGACCGCATCACCATCGAGCTTCGCGACGTCACCGCGCAGGCCGCGCTCGAGCGCGTCATGCAGGCCGCGAATCACTTCTACAAAGTCCTCGACGAGAAGACGATCATCGTCATCCCCGACAACCCGCAGGCTCGCCGCGATTACGAAGACCTCGTGATCCGCACGTTCTATCTTTCGAACGGCGACGCCGAGCAGGTCACGAATGTCGTGCGCACGATGATCGAAGCGCGCAACGTCTTCCCGCTCAAAGCACTCAACGCGATCACCATTCGCGATACGGCCGACAAGGTTCGCATCGCCGAGAAGATCATCGAAGCGAACGACAAGGCGAAAGCCGAAGTCGTCGTGCAGGTCGAGCTCGTGCAGCTCGATCTCAACCGCATCCGCGAGATCGGTCTCGCCATCAGCGGCTTCCCGAATGGCGACTCGATCAGCAACTCCGCGACCGCCGTTCCGAACGTCGTCGGCCCCGACGGCAAGCTCGTTCCGTTCACCGGCGGCACGCTCAACGACATCGCGAAAGCGATCGGCAGCTTTAATCAGCTTCGCGCAAACACGACGTTCACGATTCCCACGGCGACGTACTCGCTGATGAAGACGCTCGGCAACAGCGAGCTGCTCGCGAATCCGGAGCTGCGCATTTCCGAAGGTGAAAAAGCGACGCTGCACATCGGTCAGCGCATCCCCGTTCCCGTCACGACGATCTCCGGCTACAACCCCGGCACCACCGCGAGCAACGGCGCGAACCTCACGGTTCCGTACACGTCGTTCCAGTACCAGGACGTCGGCATCAAGGTCGCGATGGAGCCGCGCGTGCACCACAACCGCGAAGTCACGCTGAAGCTCACGGTCGAAGTCTCGAACCAGGGCGCATCGGTGAAGTTCGCGGGACAGGAACAGCCGACGTTCGCGACGCGCACGATCGAGTCGACGATCCGTCTCAAGGACGGCGAGACGAATTTCCTCGCCGGTCTCATTCAGTCGAACAAAATCAAGTCGGCGACGAAGACTCCGATCCTCGGCGATCTGCCATTCATCGGCCGTCTCTTCACGAACGAGCACAACGAAGAGCAGCGCACGGACCTCGTGCTCACGATGACGCCGCACATCATTCGCATCCCGGACATCACCGAGGAAGATCTCGCGCCGATGTGGGTCGGAACGGGCAACAACCTCACGTTCCGCGGAGTCTCGCCGCGCATCGAATCGCAGGCCGGCGTCGATCCGTTCATCCCGCCGTCGAACGGTCAGTTCGAAGAGCTCGCCGATGGTGAGCCGGGCAACTACATTCAGCGTCCGCGTCCGGAAGACGCAGCACCGGTTGCTGCGCCGCCTCCGGGTCAGGGCAGCGCGCCGTCGAATCCGTTCGCGCGTCCCGATCAGCCGCAGCCGCAGAATCCGCCGTCGACGAACAATCCGCCGATCGATCAGGACAGCGCACTGAATCTCTCGAAGTCGAGCGATGCCGTGATGGCTTCGGCATCGACGACGAGCAGCACATCCTCCGCATCGAAACTCAAAACCGCGGTCACCGCGGCGATGAACGACACCGACGTCGCATCGCTGCGACTCTCGCCGCGCATCGCACCGCAGCCGACGAACATTCAGCTCGGCCCCGGTGAGACGAAGTTGTGGAACATCGTCGGGATGGATCTAGACGGACTGCAGGCCAATACGCTCGAGTTCCACTACGACCCGCGCGCGATGGACATCACCGACACGACGCTCGGTTCCGCATTTGCGATCGACGCGGCGAAACCACCGGTGGTGCAGGTCGATCGCAACAACGGCACGATCGTCGTCAAGTCCGCCGACGGCTCGCCGTTGCAGTTCATCAGCGGCGGCACCGTGCTCACGCTGCGCGTGCACGGCGGCCTGGCCGGCGAAACCTATCTCGTCATGCAGAACCCCGATCTTCGCAACCACAACGGCGTCGGCATCATGGCCGCGATCGGTGGCGGTCGCGCGATCGTCAACTAGTTTACGTTTACCCGGATCCCAATCATGCGACGCGTTCAGAAGGGCTTCACGATTGCCGAGTTGATCACCGTGGTGGCGATCATCGGCATCCTCGCGGCGGTAGCAATGCCGGTGGCGCGCTTCAGCCTTCGTCGACAGAAAGAGATCGAGTTGCGCGATCGTCTTCGCAGAATCACCGAGGCGATCGATCGCTATCACGACCTCATGACCATGGGCCAGCTCGGCCAGGGCAATCAGGTGCCGGGACAGAACGGGCAGATTCCGACCTTGCGTCCCGCGCAAATGCAGGCCCTCGGATCCGATGGGTATCCGAAAGATCTCGAAGAATTGCTGAAGGGCGTGAAGATCTCCGACGGCCGCACGATTCGTCTGATCCGCGAGCGCGATCTCATCGATCCGATGACCGGCCGCAAGGAGTGGATCGTGCTCTCGACGAAAGATGACCCCGACAGCGTGATGTCGAACACGTGCGAAGTCGGCGGAAGCTGTTCGGCCGATCACGTGTTCGAAGTGCACTCCACTTCGACCGCACTCTCGCTCGACGGCAAGACGCACTACAACGAATGGTGAGCCACGCAATGCAGACAAACACTTCCTCTCGTGACCGCCTGAAACGTGGCTTCACGCTCGTCGAGCTCCTCGTCGTCGTCACGATCATCGGCATCCTCGCCGGCATCGCGATGGTCAACGTACGTTTCGCACAACGGAAAGCGGCCGAAGCAGCGCTGAAAGACAACCTCTTCCAGATGCGCAAAGCCATCGACAATTTCTACGCGGACAAGCAGCGCTATCCGAGCGATCTCAACGAGCTCGTGCCGGGCTACCTGCGCAAACTTCCTCCTGACCCGATCACGAAGCAGACCGATTGGGAAACGGTGATGGATGATCCGATGAGCCTCGACGGCGAGATGTCCGCGAGTACCGATCCCGAAGAGATGTCCCAGCCGGGCGTGATCGACGTGAAGAGCAAAGCCCCTGGCTCGACTCTCGACAACGTGCCGTATGCGGATCTCTGAGTTTGGTAGTCAGGAGTCGGTAGTCGGTAGTCAGGAGACCACCGCTCAGCAGCACGTGTGCTCCGAACCCCCAACAACCGACAACCAACAACCGTCAACCGAATCCGGCTTCACCCTCGCCGCACTGATTGTCATTCTCACGATCATCGCGCTCATCATCGCGTACACCGTTCCGGACCAGTGGTCGCTCATCATGAAGCGTGAGCGCGATCGGCAGACCGTCTTTCTCATGAAGCAGTACGCGCGCGGGATCATGAACTGGGAGACGAAGAATCGCGGATTGCCGGTCAGCCTCGAACAACTGCAGGAAGCGCGCGATCCGCGCATGATTCGCGGCAACGGCAAGTGGGCGTGTCCGATCACCGGCAAGGACGATGACTGGATTCTCGTCCCGCCGAATGCGATCACTCCCGACGGACAAGTGATGCCTACGAACGTCGGCAACAATCCCGTGTTCGGCGGCAATAACAGCAACAACAACTCGTCTGGTTCGAAGAAGGACAAAGACAAGAAGGACATGTCCGACAAGATCGGCGTCGGCGATCCAAGTGGCGGCGCTGGCTCGCAGATCGGGCAGACCGGCAAGCTGAATCCTGATGCCTCGCCCGCGGACTACGTCGGTCCCTTCGTCGCGGTGCGTCCGAATGCCACCGGCAAGAGCTACATCACGCTGAATGGCGCCGAGGATTATGGCGAGTGGGTGTACTCGCTGCAGGATCTGAAAAACGAGATCGCGATGCAGCAGGCCGCGCTGCAGTCTCGATAAAGGTGGAGCGGCGGGCTCTCAGGCCGCCGATTTCTCTGGTATCCGGCGGGCTGAGCGCCCGCCGCTCCACTACAATCGCCGCCGCGCATGAGCCGTTCCGTCGACATTCAGAAAACCACTCTGCCCTCCGGACTCACCGTTCTCGTCGAAACCCTTCCGTACGTTCGCTCTGTTGCGCTCGGGTACTACCTGCGCAGCGGATCGGCGGTCGAATCCGAAGAGCATGGCGGCGCGTCGCACTTCCTCGAGCATCTCGTGTTCAAAGGCACGAAGAAGCGCACCACCGCCGAGATCGCACAGGTCATCGACATCCTCGGCGGCGACGTCGACGCGTTCACCGGCAAGGAGTACACCTCGTTCTACGCGCACGTGCTCGACGAACAGGTGCCGACCGCGCTCGAACTGCTCACCGAGATCGTCACTTCACCGCGCTTCACCGACGACGACGTCGAGATGGAGCGCGGCGTGATCCTGGAAGAGATCAAGATGGTCGAGGACACGCCCGACGATCTCGTGCACGAGATTTTCGTCACCGCGTTCTGGCCCGATCATCCGCTCGGCCGGCCGATTCTCGGCACCGAGGAAACGATCACGCGCCTGCAGCGCGCAAAAATCATCGAGCACTACGAAGAAACGTTTCAGCCATCGAACGTGATCTTCGCCGCATCGGGCAACGTGAAGCTCGAAGACGTGCTCCCGTTTCTCGAACAGCATTTCCCGCCCGTCGCACGCGAACCGTTTCGACGCGAATGGTCGATCCCCACACCAAAACAGCACGTGATCGTGCGACGCAAGAAGGAGCTCGAGCAGGTGCATCTCTGTCTCGGCTCGCGCGGCTTCCCGCAGCAACTCGATGAACGCTACGCCGCGGCGCTGCTCAACGCGGTGCTCGGCGGCGGCATGTCCTCGCGACTCTTCCAGCGCATTCGCGAACAGGAAGGTCTCGTCTACAGCATCGCGTCGTTTCACACCGGTTATCTCAACGGCGGATACCAGGCCGTTTACGCCGCATGCATGCCGAAGAATCTGCGACGTGTGCTCGATTCAACGCTCGAAGAGTTGCGCAAAATCAAGAAGGACGGCGCAACGGCAGCGGAGCTCGCCGCGGCGAAGCTGCATCTCAAGGGATCGATTCTGCTGTCGCTCGAATCGACGACGAGTCGCATGTCCGGCATCGCGCGGCAGGAGTATTACTTCGGACAGCAGTTCTCGCCCGACGAGATCATTCAGCACATCGATGCGGTGACGCTCGAAGACCTCTACAGCGTTGCGCAGACGATCATCGACGGTGATTCTCTTTCGATGACGCTCCTCGGCAACATGAAAGATCCGGGCATCACCACCGAGTTTCTGCGGCAGTCGGTTTAGAGCCGAATCAAATTCGGCTCTTCTTTTTCACCGAGCTCGCGGCGTGTGCCTGCGCGAGCAAATCCGCAACGACCTTCCAATCGAGCCCGCGATCGATGCGGACGCCGATCCATCCCTTCACACCGACGTACGGCGGCTTGAAGAAGAATTTCGGATCGCCGTCGACGAGCGATTCCTGTGCACCGGGAAACGCGTTGCACCAGATCGCGACGTGCTCGCTGCCGTGATGATGGTTGTCGATCATCGCGAAGAGTTTTTTCTTCACGAAGAATGCGGGCTCACCGTGCGAGAGCTTTTCACTCGCATCAGGTAGCGCGAGCGCGATGTCGCGCACGCGCTGAATCAATGCCGCCGCATTCATTTGACGCCGACGAGCTCCACCGCGAACACGAGCGTCGCGTTCGGCGGAATCACACCGCCGGCACCGCGCGCGCCGTAGCCAAGCTCCGCGGGAATGACGAGCGTGCGCTTCTCGCCGATCTTCATCGCGCCAACGCCTTCGTCCCAGCCTTTGATCACGCGTCCGGTTCCAACTGGGAACTCGAGCGGTGCTCCGCGATCGCGCGAGCTGTCGAATTTCGTGCCGTTCGTGAGCCAGCCGGTGTAGTGCACGCGCACGATCTGTCCGGTCTTCACACCATCACCCGTTCCGGGCTGATCGATCGAATACTGCAGTCCCGATGACGTCGTTTCGAGATTCGTGGGAATCGAAAATGTATCCATGACGCGCGATTCTAGTGTCGACCGATGAGTTTTCGGCGCTCGCACCGTCTAAGGAACCAAAGGAGAATGAAATGCCCTCGACCACGACAACTCCGTATCTGTTTTTCAAAGGCGATTGCGCCGATGCGATGAAGTTTTACGAGAAGGCGCTGAACGGCAAGCTCGAGCTGATCCGATTCGCCGACACACCGGGCGGCTCGCCGAACGACATGCCGCCGGACGGGATCATGCACGCGTATCTCACGTTCGACGGCGGCGCACTCATGGCCTCGGACGACATGACGCCGAGCTACAAACCGATGGCCGGCTTTTATGTCGCCGTGTCGTACCCGACGGTCGACGAAGCGACGCGCACGTACGAAGCGCTTTCCAACGGCGCGAAAAACATCGTCATGCCTCTCGGCAAAACATTCTGGTCCGAAGCCTTCAGCATGTTCGTCGATCGCTACGGCACGCCGTGGATGATCTCGCAGGCGAGCGAACGCCCGGAGTAGTAAACGTCATAATGTGGCGGGCCTGACCGCCCGCCGCATCGTTTCCCGCCACAAATCGCCGCGGGTCGGGTCCATTGATCAACGATGGCTGACGATCCGAAGCGCCTCGACCGTCTCGTTGAATATCTGTCGACCGTGATCCGCCGGCTCATGAAGCACGGACACGACCGCGAAGATGCAGAAGACCTCGCGCACGATGCGTACATCGAAACGTCGAAACGTCTGGACACGATCGCGGACGGAGGCGAGCTCGGGTACCTCTGGATGACGGCGAAGAACCGCGGCATCAACCAGCAAACGCGCACTCGGACCGGCGAGGAACTCGATGGCGAAACTCTTCGCGACAAGGCACGGTCGCCCGAGGCGGAGGCAATTCGTGAGCAGGAACTCGCGCGATTTCATGAGCAGTTTCGCGCAGCGTTCGCGCAGCTTCCTCCGGAAATGCAGCAAGTTCTCGTGCTCCGCAAGCGCGGAATGAGTTTCAAGGAAGTCCAGAAGTGTCTCGGCCTGACACCCGATACCGCGCGCACACGCGCGTCTCGGGGAATGGATTTGCTGCGCAAGCGGCTCGAGGTGCCACACGGTCTGGACTGGGCGGATATCGCGGAAGGATTCGACGATGATCACGAAGACTGATTGGGACGACGCACTCGAAGCGTGGGCCGACGACGAATGCACGCGCCTCGGCGGCTCTCCAACCGAAAGCGAAATTCGCGCGTACCTGAACGGCGAGCTCAGTGCGAACGATGCCGCGCGCGTTCGCGCACTGATGGTCTACGACCCTGCACTCAACGCGCGACTGCGTCCGCCGAAATCACCGCGCGTGATGTGGCTTCGTTTCGCCGCGACGTTCGCAGCGGGCGCGATCATCGGCATCGTGCCGTTCCTGATGCGCATGCAGCCCGCGACACTCGCGGCACGATACGAATTCGCCGTCGAGCACACGCGAGGGAACTCGCCGACACACACGTACCTCGTCGAAGGCAAAGACTCGTACGTCCTCATCGCGCACGTCGATGACGCGGACGACAAGTTGTATCGCGTCCAGCTCGTGCGCGACGCGGATACGAAAGTCTTATTCGATGACAGCGCGCAGCCCGACAAAGGCGGTGCATTCGTCATCAACGTCGACGGACGCAAGCTCTCGCGCGGCGATTACCGAATCGACATTTCGGAAAACGGCAGCACCGTGCAGAGCTACACGTTTTCCGTCGTGCGCAAACAGGCGGCGAACTAACCCTTCGCCGCCTCTTCCAACTTCGCGATGTCGAGTTTCTTCATCTGCAGCAGCGCGCCCATGACGCGATTCGATTGCTCCGGATCTTTGCCGATCAGCGCATCGAGATTCGACGGGACGACCTGCCAGCGCAGTCCGTACTTATCCTTGAGCCAGCCGCATTCGATCGGCGCGCCGCCGTCCGCGGTGAGCGAATCCCAGTAGTGATCGATCTCCTGCTGCGAGTCGCACGCGATCACGAACGAGATCGCTTCATCGAACTGATACAGCGGACCGCCGTTGAGCGCGGTGAACTGCTGACCGTTCAAATCGAACTGCACCGTCATCGCCGTACCTTTCGGCATCGGACCGTGCTCGCCGTAGCGCGTCGTGCGCAGCACGCGCGAGTTCGGAAAAATCGAGACGTAGTAATTCGCGGCCTCTTCGGCCTGCTTGTCGAACCAGAGAAACGGCGTGATTTTCTGCATCCGCAGATGCTATCCAAAGATCACGCCGTAAGCTGCTGGCGAATGCCGAGCTGGTCGAACACGACGCGATGCTCGCTGATGCGCCCGTTGTGAAACGTGAGAATGTCGATCACCTCGAACGACACCGGACGCTCCGTCGCGGCGATTCCCATGAACTCGCCGCGATGCGTCCCTTCGAACACCTTGCGCGTCACGACCTTCTCCTCTTCCGCGATCTGCTCGTGAATCGACACATGCAGATCGGGAAAGACGCTGCGCAAATATCCGAACAACAACTTCACACCGTCGCGCGTCGGCGGCACGCCGGGAAACGGCGTGTGATCGATGAAATCGTCGGCGAGCAACTCATCGACGACCTCGAGATTCCCTTTCGTTTGCGCTTCTTCCACCAGACGGCGCACCGCCGCCTTCTTCACCTCGAGTGCAGACATGACCGGCCTCCCTCACGCAGATCTACGCGCAAGGGAAGCCGATGGATGTCTGGTAGCCACCATGGCTGCGATGACCGCACCCGACGAAGCCGCCGTACGTGCCATAGCGAAGCATGCAGCGCTGGCGGCCGCGCCGCCTTACTGCGATGCGGTCTGCGAACTGCCGCGCGTATCAAGGAACTCGACTTGCACGCCCGGCGTGATGCGCTTCGCCACTTCACGCGCGTCCCAGTTCGCGAGTCGCACACAGCCGTGCGACGACGCGTAACCGATCGACTCCGGATCGCTCGTGCCGTGAATGCCGAAGTGCGGTTTGCTCAACGCGATCCACACCACACCCACGGGCGAATTCGGTCCCGGATTCAGATTCGCTTCCGGATCGGTATCCGGCACTTCGTGAAACAGCGTCGGCTGATAGTGAAAATGCGGATTCTCGACGACGCTCTTCACCTGCGTCGTTTCATTCGGCGACGGGTCGTACTGCGATCCCAGCGTCGTCGGCGCGTGGAAAATCAAATTGCCGCTCGCATCGAATGCGTTGAACGTATTGCCGCGAATCGACACCACGACGCGCGCGATGTCCGCGGACGATCCCTCACGCTGCGCACGCACGTTCGGCGTCCACAACTTCGCGCCCGCTTCGAGCGATGAGAACTCCACATCGGGATTCAGCTTCTCGAGAAACTCCTGCGTCGTGTGAAACCGCTCCGCAAGTTTTTCGAGCTTCGACTCGTAGCAGAGACAATCGAGCTTCTGCTTCTCGTACACGTCTTCCGGAATCGTGACGAACGGACCTTTCACATCGTCGGCCGTGAGCGTTGCTTCGACGAGCGCCGGCGCGCTGTTCGTCGCTGCCGCGAGCGAGCGGAACGTCGCTTCATCGAGTGCGCCTGGTTCCGTCGCGTTGATGCCGCGCGATCGCTGATACCACCACAGCGCGATCGCGGTATTGCGTCCCCAGCGTCCATCGAGTGCGCCGACGGAGAAGTCGAGACGATCGAGATACACCTGCGTCTTCAACACGGACGGACCGGAGACATCGCCTTTCAGCGGCACCGATACCGGCGCGTTGTTGATCGCATCGGGAGTCATGCCTTTGAACGATTCCTTCGCGTTCTGCACGAACTTCACGTTCACGTTCGCGTTCTGCTGTGCCTTCGCCTGCATCGCCTGCGCGTTGCGAATGCTTTCGAGATTGCGCCAGTCTTCGTTGAATCGTTCCTTCTCGCGCGCGGACGGATCGTCCTTGCCGTTCATCGGCACGGCGACGTCGATCGCGTCCTGCACTTTTTCTTTCACATTGGTCGCGGTCTGCTTCACGCTTTCCTTCGTCTCATTCGCTTTCTCTTTCGAGCACGCGGAGGCGACGAGAGTGATGGCGAGCAACGTCGCGAGCACCGGGTTTTTCGTCTTCATGAGGCTGATAAAAGCAAAGGCGTTGCCGAGGTACACTCGCGGCGCGTGATTACGTACCTCAAAGTTCGCAATCTTGCGATCGTCGAAGAGCTCGCCATCGAGCCCGGAACCGGACTCAACGTGTTGACCGGCGAGACCGGCGCGGGAAAATCGCTGCTCATCGATTCGCTCGAGTTCCTGCGCGGCGCGCGCGGCTCGACCGAAATGATTCGCGCGGGCAGCGACAAGATGACGGCCGAGGCTGTCTTTCAGTTACCAAAGAGTTTGCGGCGCCAGCTCGATGACCTCGGCATCGACATCGAAGTGCAGGGCGGCGCGATCGAGTTGATCGTCAAGCGCGAGATCATCGCCGGCGGCCGCGCGCGCGTGCTCATCAACGGCTCGCCGTTCGCCGTGCGCGAGCTCGGCAGCGCGATGGACGCGGTGCTCGAGATTCACGGACAGCATGAATCCCATCAGCGCGTCGCGGGACAAAGCTATCGCGAGCTCGTCGATGACTACGGCGATCACGAAGCGCTCGTCGACACCGTGCGCTCGTCGTACGACGAATGGCGCGTCGCTGCCGATCAGTTGCGCGAGATGAGTGAAGCGCAGCGCGATCGCGCATTGCGCCTCGATCTGCTGAAGTACCAGCTCGATGAAATCTCCGCGGCGAAACTCGACCCTGCGGAAGAAGAATCGCTGCGCGGCGAGCGCGCGATTCTCAGCCACGCACGCGAGATGATCGAAGCAACATCGGGTGCGTACCAGCTCATCGACGAAGACGAGAGCTCCGCGATCGCGCAACTCGGACGCGCGTTGCACCTGCTGCAGCCGCTCGCGAAGCAGATCGATGATGTGCGTCAGATCGCGGACGATTTGCAGGATGTGCTCTATCGCACGCAGGAACTCGGCCGCACCCTCGGCAATCTCAGTGAGACCGTGCGACTCGATCCCGCGCGTCTCGAACAGATTGAAGATCGCCTCGTCACGATCGAACGCCTGAACAAAAAGTACGGCGGCTCCATCGAATCCGTTCTCGATCACCTCGGCCGCATTCAGGACGAATACGAACGCCTCGTCGACTACGAATCGAGTGTCGACAAATTGCAGCAGGCCGAATCGGCGCGATTGCTCGCGTATCGCAAAGCAGCCGAAAAACTCACGGCCGCGCGCAGGAAGGCCGCGAAGGGATTCGAGCAGGCCATTCAGAAAGAGCTCAACGATCTCGCGATGGAACGCACGATCGTGCGCGTCGACATCGGCGAGAAAGATCCAGGCCCCGACGGCGTCGATCGCATCGATATTCTCATCGCGCCGAATCGCGGTGAAGAGCCGAAGCCGATGCAACGCATCGCATCCGGCGGCGAGCTTTCGCGCATTCAGCTCGCCATCGCCGCGGCGCTGTTCAAGTCTTCGAATCGCGCAGCCGCTGCGACACTCGTGTTCGACGAGATCGACGCGGGCATCGGCGGCCGCGTCGCGGAAGTCGTCGGCCGAAAATTGCAGGAGCTCGCGGCGCGCAATCAGGTCATCTGCGTCACGCACCTGCCGCAGATCGCCGCATTCGGCAACACGCACTTTTACGTTTGGAAAGAAGACGTGAAAGGCCACACCCGCGCGCGCATTCGCCGGTTGGACGAAGAAGACGAACGCGTGCAGGAAGTGGCGCGCATGTTAGGCGGCGAATCGATCTCCGCGTCCGCGATTGCGCACGCGAAAGAATTGATCGGAGCCGCAAGCGCGAAGAAAACGGCGACGCGCTGAGCGCTACCGTTTCGGCTCGTACCTCAGCACGACAGCGCCGGAGCGAAACTCCAGCCGATCCACAAGCTTCAACTCGAGAGGCTTCGACAGCCCCGCGAACAACGCCGGCCCATGGCCCACGATCCGCGGATGCACCACGATCTGGTACTCATCGATCAGCCCCAGCTCGGCCAGCGCCCGCGGGAGCTTCACGCCGCCCGTGAACAGACCTCTTCCCGGCTGCTGCTTGAGCCGTTGCACGGCCTCGCGCAAATCTCCGCGCACGAGCTCCGCGTTCCAATCGACGTGTTCCAGTTTGCTCGACACGACGTACTTCTTCGCCGCGTCGATCGTTCGCGCGAATGGATTCGTCCACTCGGGCAGCTCCTCCGTTCGCGTCGATAAACGAAAGGCTTCCTCCATCATCTGGTACGTCACCCGGCCAAACAGCAGGGCGTCGGCTCGCTGGATGTTTTCGATCGCGTGACGATGCAGTTCTTCGTCCGCGATGCCCTCGCGATGATCGCAGCATCCGTCCAACGTCACGTTGATGGAGTACCTGAGTGGTTGCATTTACGCCGAACCTCCGTTCCCTGTCAGCACTTCGAGCTTCTCGACATTGATCGTCGTGCCCTGCATGCAAATCGACGCTTGCGCGATCGTACCGGTGACGCGCACGCGCTGTCCCTCCGCGGGCGGATTCGCGGGACGTCCGATCGTGTAGAGCGTTCCGTCGTCGCCGCGCAGCGCGAGGCATTCGACGCCTTCGCCGGTGATGCGGCCGGTGACGACGATCTTTCCATCGCTTGCTGCTTTCTGTGCAGCGCATGCGACGACGATGAACGTCAGCACAAGGACAAGGAGCTTCTTCATGATGCGCATAGTACGCTGCGCGCGTCATGCCGATCCTCTGGCACATCACGGACGCGCCGACGTCCACACAGCTCACGGAAATCGCGCAGCTCCTTCGCGATGGCAAGGTCGCGCTGCTGCCGACGGACACGATCTACGGACTGCATGCGCTCGCGCGCGACGAACGCGCGGTCGCACGCATCGCGGAGTTGAAAGGTCGCGATGAGACGAAACCGTTCATCGTCCTCGCATCCGGAATTGCGGAACTGCCAGACCTCGGCATCTCCGCCGATCCGCAACTCCTCACCGCACTCGATTCCATCTGGCCTGCTCCCCTCACCGCCATCCTTCCACTGAGCCATCCCATCGCTGCGAGTCGCGGCGCGGCATCGATTGCGGTGCGCGTTCCCGCGCTCGAATGGTTGCGTTTGCTGATCGAAAAGACGGGTCCGCTGGTTTCGACGAGCGCGAACCGGAGCGGCGAGAAGCCGATCGAACGCCCCGCCGATCTCGCACGCGCGTTGCACGAACAGCTCGATGCAGTCGTCGACGGAGGCCTCCGCCGATCCCAACCTTCAGCGATTCTGGACCTTACAACCGCTGAGCCGCGGTTCATCCGAGAGGGTGAAGAATCGTTTACACAGAAAGTGTGGAAAACGCTGCGGAAATCGCTGTGAAAAACGCGGCAACCCGCAAAAAATCGCGGCTTTCGAGCGCTTTGCACACCACCTTATGCAAAAACAGACAAGTCGTTCCAATTCAGCCATTTAGCTAAATCGCATCACATCCGTACGATTTACGATTTCCCTCTTGACAAAGCTGTTGGCTCTGCCCTAGTCGGGATTCCCGCCAATCTGCGCAAAGAACGAGTTGTTCACAGGAACTTGACGTTGACGTGGGCCGGTTTGGAGCCTAGTTTATGCGCGAACAGCATAGAAAAACGGCCATGATCACACCGGTTCGGCGCGCCCTCGCTCTCGCCTCCCTGCTGCTTTTCGCCGGAAACTTTGTCCTCGCGGCCACGCCGGAACTGCCGGTCGGCGATGTGATCGTCGGTGCCGCGCCGCGCGACCGGTGGCAACCATCGATCGGCGAGAACGGACGCGAGTTGTTCGCGGTGTGGACCGACTCGCGCGCCGGGATGTATCGCGTCTTCGGCACGCGCGTCGACGAGCACGGCAGCGTGCTCGACAAGACGGGGATCCCGATTTCCGGAGAGTTGTTTTCTCCGGCCTTCGAGCCACGCGTCGTATGGAACGGTTCCTTCTGGATGGCCTTCTGGACCGCCAGCATTGCGGGTCCCGAGCACTGGGCCATCGCCGCCGCGCGCATCGATCGCGATGGTCATCTCGCGGGCGCGCCGTATTTTCTCGCCACCGGCAGCGGCGATCAGGGACAAAACGTCGCAAGCAACGGCAACGTGACGGTCGTCGCGATCACCGATACGAATGGCGTGTCCGCGCAGGCACTGATCCTCGATCGCGACGGCAATCTCGTTCGCAAAGTCTCGCTCCCGACGGCGTCAGCCGGTCTCACGAACCCCGCGGTCGCAACGGATGGCAACGACTTCGTCATCGCGTGGCAGGCGTTCGTCGGAACGCAGCCCGCGATCGAAGCGGTGCGTCTCGACGCCAGCGGTCAGCTCCGCGACACCACTCCCACGCTCCTCGGACCCGGTCGCACTCCATTCCTCGCAAGCGACGGCGCGAACTACCTGCTGCTCTCGCAACGCACGCTCGATGAGCAACTCGTGTGGAGCACCACCGCGATCGCATCGACGCTCACCACGAGCGAAACGAAACCGCTGCCCGACGGCAAGCTCCTGCAATCGCCGTCATTGCTGTATCGCAACGGCAGCTACTACGTCGTCGCACAACGCAATTCGGACATCGCGCCGAATTTCGACGTCACCGCGATTTCGATCTCGCGCGACAACATCGCGTCGCAGCCCGCATCGCTCGCCGATCTGCGGCTCGACAGCGTTGATCCGCAAACCGCGGCGACGATCACGTCGACCGGCAAGCTCGCGGTGATCTGGCACGAGGTCTCGCGCACTCCGAGCTGGTCGATCCTCACGCGCGCACGACTGTTCGATGGACTCGATCGCGCGAGCTCCGCCGAACCGATTCTGTTGTCGCGCAGCGCGAATCCCCAGTACGCGGCCACGATCGCGTACGGCGCCGGCATGTTCGTCGTCGCGTGGCGCGGCATCGACGGAAACTATGCGACACGCATGACCGCGGACGGTCGCTCGCTCGATGGCGTGGGCGTGCGCATCGATGAGATGCCGTGGTCGGATTCCGAAGTCGCATTCGATGGAGCGAACTTCGTGCTCGCAACGCAGTCGCTTGACGCGATCACGCTCCGATTCCTTTCCCCCACTGCAGGATTGCGCGACGAGACGATCACGATTCCGGTCGAAGCAGCGTCGGGCGACAAGCCAGCGCTCGCGATCTCACCCGATGCGATCTTCGTCGCATGGATCGACAACGGCCGCACGCTGCTGACGCGCATTCCGCACGCGACACACAACGTCGAGATGCCGATCACGATCTCGAGCGATGACATGCTGACGACGCAACCGCGTCTCGCGTGGAACGGAACGAACGTCCTCGTGTCGTGGAGTCTGCTCGAAGAGATCATCATCGATCCGCCGATTGAGATGCCGAGCGGCCTGTTTGCCGCGCGCGTGAGCCCGAATCTCAATCTGCTCGATGCAGCACCGATCATCGTCGCGCCGGAAAACTCGGGATCGTATTTCGACACGTCGATCGCATCGAATGGCAAAGACTGGTTGTTCGTGTGGACGCACGGCACGAGTATCGAAGCACGCCGCATCACCTCCACCGGCACCCTCGGCGAACCTGCTCTCATCACCGACGCCGGTTCGAATCCGCGCGTGATCTTCGACGGCAGGGCGTACGCGATCTCGTGGAAAGAATTGGATCCGCGCTCGACGCTGCGACTCGCGAGTCTCACGAGTGATGGTCCGATCGTGCGCTCCTCGGTCGCAACGATCGCGCCGACGGACACGCGTCTCTACGCGGGCGCGCTCGCCGCAATGCCGAACGGCATCGCGGCGGCGTACTCGCGCATCTCGAATGCACCCGAGCACGGCGGCGTGGAGCGCGCGTTCGTGCGCGTCATGCGCGTGAAGAAACGCGCTGCCGGAAGTTAGGCGTGAGGATCGCGATTTCGGGTACGCACTGCTCCGGCAAGAGCACGCTGATCGAAGACTTTCTCGCGAGACATCGCAATTACGCTCACGAGCCGGAGCCGTTCGAGTGGCTGGACGATGGAATCGCGGATGAGCTCACGATCGATGATTGCTGGCGGCAGCTGGAGATCTCGGTGGATCGTTTGCGAACGTACGCGCGCGATGCAAACGTAATCGCCGAGCGAAGTCCGATCGACTTCGTCGCGTACATGCTCGCTCTCGATGAACATGATTCGCAGACGATCGCGTCTGCCGCGGAACTTGCGGCGGAGGGACTCGCACACATCGATCTGCTCGTCGTGTTGCCACTGAATGATCGAGACGGAATCGAGTGTCCTGCGTCAGAAGATCTCGAGTTGCGCGAGGCGATGAACGAACAGCTCCTCGAGCTCACGGCAACGGATGCGTATTCGTTGTTCGCCAGCGCATCGCCGCGCATCGTCGAGATTCGAGGAACGCCTGAGCAGCGTCTGCGCACGCTCGAGAAGTTCGTCAGCCCATGAATTTCATCGCCAGGCTGGCGAGCCCGAGGAAGAGAAAAAAGCCGCCGGTGTCGGTGAAGGTCGTGACGAAAATCGACGACGCAACGGCGGGATCGAATCCGAATCGCTCGAGCAACAGCGGCACGATGCCGCCCGCAATCCCCGCGATGATGTTGTTGCCGCACATCGCCGCGAGCAGGATTCCGGCGAGCAGCCAGTTGCCGGTCCAGATGCCGACGATCACCGCGGTGATCGCACCGGTCGCGAGGCCGTTCATCACGCCGACGATCACTTCTTTGTTGATCGCACGAATGCCGCCCGCGAAATCGACTTCGCCTAACGCGAGCGCGCGCACGAACACGGTGAGCGTTTGCGTCCCCGCGTTGCCGCCCATGCCCGCAACGATCGGCATGAACGCGGCGAGTGCGGTCCACTTTTCGATCGCGGGCTCGAACAAACGGACGACCGACGAGGCGATGAATGCCGTGACGAGATTCACCGCGAGCCATGGGAATCGCGTGCGCCACGTTTCGCGCGCGGGCGTCGTGACACGTTCGCTCGCCGCGACGCCGGCGAGGTGGAGAAGATCTTCTTCCGCTTGTTCCTGAATGACGTCGAGCACGTCGTCGACGGTGACGACGCCGACAAGCCGGTTCTGTGTATCGACGACGGGAATCGACAACAAGTCGTATTTCGAAACGAGTTGCGCGACCTCTTCGGGACTCGAATCGATCTGCGTGCGCACGACGCTCTGCACCATGATGTCGCGGAGTGCGAGCGTGGCGTTCGCGAGGATGAGGCTGCGCAGTGAAAGCACGCCGACGAGATGCTGATCGGTGTCGACGCAGTAGACGTAGAAGAAGGATTCTTTGCGCGGATACTGACGAATCGCTTCGATGGCTTGCGCGACGGTGAGCTCCTCGTCGAGCGCGAGGAACTCGGTGTTCATCAGCGAGCCCGCGGTTTCTTCTTCGCCTTCGAGCAGCGATTCGAGTTTCGCGCCTTGCGTCGCGCCGAGGATTTCGAGGATGCGTGCGCGGCGATCGTCGTCCATGCGATCGAGCAGGTCGGCCGCGTCGTCAGGTGCGGAGGAACTGCAGATGGAGGCGACGGTGGGATCGTCGAGTGAATCGAGGATCTCGTCGAGATCGGTTTCATCGAGCTCGAACAAGGCTCGCGCGGCTTTGCCGGCTTCGATGAGAAGCGAGAGGATGCGTTTGCGATCTTCTTCGAGCAGGAGCGGCAGCACCGGCGAGATGTCGGCGGGCAGCGTTTTCTCGATGATTTTGCGCAGCTGCGGATACGCGCCGTGGCGCAGCAGCTTGGTCAGAAGCTGCTGGTACGAACGCGCCGTGGATGGCGCCGGATGAGGTGTGTTTCCGCGCGGGGCCACGAACCGCATCCTAATTGTTCGCAGGCGGATGCGCCAGACAACAATTCGGCGGATTTGTACCCTGTTAAGATCGGCGCATCATGACCACGACCACCGCCCCCGCATCTCAGCCTGCATCGAAGCCCGACACTCCGCTGCAGCGTCAGTTCGTGAATTTCCAGTTCTTCCGCGTGGATCGCGCGTTTCGCTCGCTCGATGCGGAGTTGAAGGCGCAGGCGAAGCGCGAGTTCGCTGCGATTCTGCCGAAGTATCAGGGGTCGATGATCGTGTTGCCATACACGACGGCAGGTCTGAAGGCGGGCGTGGATTTCATGCTGTGGCGCATCGGGTTCGATCTCGATCCGTTCCAGCAGATGTCGGCGGAGATGAATCGTTCGATTCTCGGTCGCTATCTGGATGTGCCGCATTCGTACCTTGCGATGACGAAGCATTCGCAGTACGTGGATGAGCACGTGCACGAGGGTCAGGAAGGCCGTCGTCTGCGGATCGTTCCGGGCAAGCGTCCGTTCCTGTTCGTGTATCCGTTCGTGAAGACGCGCGACTGGTATCTGCTGCCGATGTCGGAACGGCAGCGAATCATGAATGAGCACATCGCGATCGGTCACAAGTACCCGCGAGTGAAGATCAACACGACGTATTCGTTCGGGCTGGACGATCAGGATTTCGTTGTGGCGTTCGAGTCGGATACGGCGGATGAGTTCCTGGACCTGGTGCAGGAGCTGCGCGAAACGGAGAGCTCGAAGTTCACGGTGCGCGATACGCCGATGTACACCTGCCGCCGTTCGACAATCGAGGACGTGCTGGACTCGATCGGCTGAAGTCACGCGAGGAGAGACGACAACCGGGGGGCCTCCGGCGGGCGGGCACGGCCCGCACCGCTTGTTGTTCCACCTAACGCGTTAGATGCCGAACGCGCGCGAATCCCGCGAACACGTTAGAGGGGAAAACCAGCGGTGCGGGCCGTGCCCGCCCGCCGGTGGCCCCTCGTCGTCGGTCTCTACTCCGGTGTCTTCGGCTGAGCGAGTGCAGTCACACCGGACAGCCCGCCGAGGCCCATTGTTTCCACCGCGCTTGACGGCACGATCACCATTGAACCCTTCTCCTTGATCGCCTCGTACAGCATGTTCATTGCGCGCAAGTGCAGAGCCACTGGCTTGTTCTCGTACTCCGCGCCCGCGTTCACGAAACGATGCGCGATCTCCGTTTCTGCGGTACCGAGAATGATGCGAGCCTGACGCTCCCGTTCGGCCTGCGCCTGGCGACTCATCGCATCCTCCAGCGCCTGCGGAATCTTCACGTCACGGATCTCCACCGAATGCACCGTGATTCCCCATGCATTCGTCTTCTCATCGAGAATCGTGCGTAATTCCGTGCCGAGACGCTCGCGTTCCGTGATCATCGACGCCAGCTCCGCGCGGCCGATCGCCTCGCGCAACGCCGTTTGTGCGGACAGCGCGATGGCCGCGAAGTAATCCGAAACCTCCAGCACCGACTTCTGCGCGTCCCACACCGTCCAGAACACGATCGCGTCGACATCGACTGGAACCGTGTCGCGAGTCAGTGCCGACTCCGCGGTGACATCCGTGACGCGCATGCGTTGATCGATGAGATGCGAGATCTCGTCGACGATCGGGATGATGAAAAACAATCCCGGACCTTTGAGACCCTGCATCTTGCCGAAGCGCAGCACCACTGCTTTTTCCCACTGATTCGCGACCTTGATCCCGAACAGTGCGAGAAATGCGAAGGCCCACAGAGAGAATCCGATCAGCGGTTGTTGTTCCGCTTTCGCGAGAAAAATCAAACCGGCGACGAACAGAATGATGAATGCCGCGAGGCTGACGCCATTCATGTAGCGCCG
>JACZCU010123460.1_pt1 | contig 44227 bp, 31 predicted proteins | sample 8641851 | NCBI WGS metagenome assembly JACZCU01 (sample SAMN15324605, study PRJNA640507) | soil metagenome | isolation source: monocropping sugarcane control | place: China: Luxin town, Laibin City, Guangxi Province | collected 2019-07-25 | depth 10cm m | reverse complement strand
GGGGGGGGCGGGGCGCCCCCACCGCGCCTCTGGCGTCCGCCACCGCGGGGGGCGGGAGGTAGCCCTTGGGTGGGCGGGTGGCGCGCACCACGTGCCCCGTGTTCGTGTCACCCCGAGCGTAGCGAGGGACCTGGGCGGGTGGGTGGCGCGCAACACGTGCCTCCTACCGCCCACCCACCCAGGTCCCTCGCTTTCGCTCGGGATGACAGGGCGGGGGTTACTTTTTCTTTTTCTCGGCCCAGCCTTCCACTACGCGTTGCGGCGTTCGGCTCAGCGCGAGCGCTCCTGGCGGCACGTCCTTCGTGATCGTTGAGCCGGCGCCGACGTACGCGCCTTTGCCGATCGTCACCGGTGCGACGAGCTGGCTGTCGGATCCGATGAATGCGCCGTCTTCGATCGTCGTCTTGTTTTTGTTCACGCCGTCGTAGTTACACGTGATCGTGCCGGCGCCGATGTTCACGTCCGCGCCAATGTCCGCGTCGCCGATGTACGAGAGATGCGAGGCCTTTGCGCCATCGCCGAACACGGCCTTCTTCGTCTCGACGAAGTTGCCGACCTTCACCTTCTTCCCGAGTTTCGTGCCGGGACGCAGGTGCGAGTACGGACCGACCGCGGCTTTCGCGGCGATGGTCGTGTCTTCGGCGACAGTGCCGGTCTTGATGTGGACGTCGTCGCCGATCGTGCAGTTGATGAGATGCGAGCCGGGCTCGATCACGCAGTTCTTCCCGATCGATGTCGTTCCTTCGATCGTGACGAACGGATAGACGACAGTGTCATTGCCGATGGTCACGGTCGAGTCAATGACCACCGTGTTCGGATTGCGGAACGTCACGCCATCCGCCATGAGCTTTTCGACGACGCGGCGTTGAATCTCCGCTTCGACCTGCGCCAGCTCGCCGCGTGAATTCACGCCGAGCGCTTCGATGGGATCATCGACAACCACCGCACCAACGCGATGTCCTGCGTCGCGCAACAAACCGAGAACATCCGTGAGGTAGTACTCGCCCTGCGCGTTGTTCGGTTTCAGCGTGCGCAAGTTGTCGAAGAGATGCTCGCCTTCGAAGATGTAGATGCCGGCGTTGACTTCGTTGATCTGCTTCTCGTCATCGCTCGCATCTTTGAACTCGACGATGCGCTCTACCGACTTGTCCTCGCCACGAACAATGCGTCCGTACGACGCGGGTTGCGCGAGTTTCATCGTCAGCAGCGTGAGCGCGTTGTTGTTTCGCTCATGCTCGTCGATCAATTTCTTCAATGTTTCAGGACGCGTGAGCGGCACATCGCCGGAGAGAATCAGCACGCGCTTTCCGTTCGCCGGCTCGATCGCGCTCGCGGCCTGCAGCACCGCGTGGCCTGTGCCTTTTTGCTCTTCCTGAATCGCGTAGCGCGCGCGATCGCCGATCGCCTGCTGCACCGCTTCGCGTTGATGGCCGATGATCATCACCGGCGAATCCGCGCCGACTCCGTTGGCGAGATCGAGCACGTAATCGACGATCGGACGTCCGGCCGCGCGGTGAAGAATTTTGATGGTGGAGGACTTCATGCGCGTGCCGAGGCCCGCGGCGAGGATGATGACTTCGAGATTCTGATTCATGCGTCGCGTCTCATGCGTTTGAGCGTGCGGCCATAGGTGTCGTAGAGCTGAAAGATCGTTTGTGCAAGGGCTGCCGGATCGTGCCGCACGAAGTTGCCCTCTGCAATGATGTCGCCGAAAAACGGCGTGACGCCGAGCGCGCGGATCTCTTCCACGTCGAACGGCACGGGATGCTGATTGAGCTTCGCGTAATTCGCGAGGATCGCGTCCGATGGTTTGCGGCCGTTCATCACCATCACGTCGACCACGAGTCCCGCGTGCTCGATGATCGCGCGCAAGTGATCCTGCGCGGTGTAGTCGTCGGTCTCGTTCGGCTGCGTCATCACATTGCAGATGTACACGCGCAGCGCTTTCGCGTTGCGCAGCGCGCCGGCGATTTTCTGAATCGCGAGATTCGGCAGCACTGATGTGTACAGCGAGCCGGGGCCGATGATGATGAGGTCCGCGTTCGCGAGCGCGTCGAGCGATTTCTGCGTCGGCTCCGCATCGTGCGGCTCGAGCGCGAGATGCGTGATGCGCGCGTGGCGTACGCTCGTGCGTGGCGCTTCGCCGATGAACGAGCCGCTGATCGCCACTTCGCCTAACAACTCAGTGCCGTCTTCGAGCGTAGCTCGGAGACGAACATCGGTGAGCGTCGACGGATAAATTTCGCCGCGGATGTTGAGAACTTCGCTCGCTTTCAGCACCGCGTTGTCGAAGCTGCCGGTGATGTCGGTCATCGCGGTGAGCAGCAGATTGCCGAGCGAGTGGCCTTTGAATGCGGAGTGCGTATCGAAGCGATACGCGAAGAGTTGTGAGAGGAGTTGTTCCTGATCCGCGAGCGCGACGATGCAGTTGCGGATGTCGCCGGGCGGCAGCATGCCGAACTCCTTGCGCAACTCGCCGGAGCTGCCGCCTTCATCCGTAACGGTGACGATCGCGCCGAGAGTTTCGATCGAGTTGGGCCCGTCGGAATCGACGTACGACTTGAGTCCACGCAGCAGCGTGGAAAGACCAGTCCCGCCGCCGATCGCGACGATGTTGAGCCCGGGGGAGGTCATCGGCGGCGGATTATGTCATCCCGAGCGTAGCGAGGGACCTGGCGCCGCCGCCTATGTCATCCCGAGCGTAGCGAGGGACCTGGCGGGTGGGTGGTGCGCAACACATGCCTCGTACCGCCACCCGAGCTCCAGACCCCTCGCTCCCGCTCGGGGTGACATCACGCTCGGGGTGACAGGCGCGCAATTCCTCGTTGCAGGTGAAACCGCAGCGGCTCAACCAGCGTGTAGTGCGAGGTCAGCCGGCTCTGTCGTTCTTTCTCGCCGAACAACTGATCCATCGTATTCACGCGCTCCTCGTACCACCGATCGTCCACTTCGTGGTGTGCGCGTTTCTCATCGAGCACTTGCAGGACGTGCTCGCGATCCATGATCTCGGGATGGTGATTGAACGCGAGGAAGCGCGGCATCGTGCCGCTCGCGTCGCGTGCGATCTCGACCATCGTCAGCGCGCTGCTGCCTTCCGCTTCGAATGCGACCGGCATCGTCTTGCCCGCGTCTTCGAGAATCAGATCGAACAAACGGTTGTCGACGACGTGAAAGTGCTGGCGATCGGGCAGTTCATTCGCGAACTGCTCGAACCACGGATGATGCATCGCTTCGCGCGACAAGCGATTGATACGCAGGCCGCTGCTCTTCTCACTGCGCAACACCGGTTGCGCGATGCCGCTCCAGCGACACACGAGTCCGAATGAATGACACACGGCGAGCATCGCGGAGTCGGTGTCGCGAAGAATGTCGTCGAAGAGGCGGAAGAGCGGACGCTCCCATTCATCCGATTCGTTCACGCCCTGGCTGAACTCCGACTCGCCATCGTTCAGTCGCGGATCGAGATGGCCCGGACCGCCGGTGCCGATGAACAAACGAAAGCGTCCCGGCTCCGGCACGAGATTGCGATAGCGCACGTCGAACGACATCACGCGCACTTTCGCGTTGCGGTGCGCGAGCTCCTCGCGCAACGTCTCCGCGGTCTCGAGCACGATGTGCACGAGTGAATCGTGGCCGAGGTTCGGCCAGAGATGGTTCATGTCGAGCAGCGCGACGTCGATGCGATCTTCGCGCGCGTCCGGTACTGAGTCTTCGAGCCGCACGTACTCGAAGAACGGATGCTCTTCATGAATGTCGTAACGAATCACGCGGTGCCGAGCTCCGTCTCCGCGACGATGTAATCGACCACGTCGCGCAGATCCTTGCGCTCCGCGTACTTCGCGAGCTGGCGATCCGCGCCGGTGCCGTGCTTCATGATCTCTTTCGCGTACGAGATCTCTCTTCGCGATCCGAGCTCGTCGACCACATCGTCGATGAACTCGAGCAACTCATCGAGCAGCGCGGTGTAGTCAACTTCCTGACCTTTGCCGAAGTCGATCAGCTTTCCGCCCGTACCGAAACGTGCGGCGCGCGATTTGTTTTCGTTCAGCAGCATGCGCCGGTAGTGACGCCAGCCCATGTTCTTGCGATAGATGCGATAGAGCTTCACGGTCAGCGCCTGAAACAGCGCGGCCATGCACAGCGTCTCCTCGATGCGCATCGGCACGTCGCAGATGCGGTACTCGAGCGTCGGAAAGAACGGGTGCGGACGCACGTCCCACCAGATCTTCTTCGGGTTGTCGATGCAGTTCGTCTTGATCAGCGTCTCGACGTAATTCTCATAATCAGTTAACCGATCGAAATGGTCGGGTAAGCCGGTGCGTGGGAAACGCTCGAAGACTTTCGCGCGATAGCTCTTCCAGCCCGTGTCCTGTCCGCACCAAAACGGCGAGTTCACGCTCAGCGCGAAGATGTGCGGGAGAAAGTAGCGCGTCGCATTCATCACCTGAATGCGCGTCTCCGGATCCTCGACCGCGACGTGCACGTGCAATCCGAAAATCAGGTTCGCGCGCGCGAGCATCTGCAGCTCGTACACGATCTTGTCGTAGCGCGCGTTGTCGGTGATCGGAACGTTGATCCAGTGCGAGATTGGATGCGTTCCGGCCGCGGCGATCGCGAGGCCGCGTTCGCGCGCGAGTTGAATGATCTCGCGTCGCAAACGCGTGATCTCGCGTCGCGCGTGACTGATGTCGCTGCAGATCGGCGTTCCGACTTCGATCACCGCGTCGTGCATCTCGCGTTTGATCTCGTCCTTGAGCCGTTTCTCGCCTTCGGTAAAGAGCTCGTGGATGTGGGATTTCAGTTGACGCGATTCGGGATCGATGACCTGAAACTCCTCCTCGATCCCGAGGGTGAAGCTCGGCTCTGCTGGCATGCGCGACAGAATACGTCAGGCTACCGGCTTCGAAATATCCTTCTTTACATCCATGACGGCCGGCCACGAGCCCGTCAGCTCGAACGTCTTCTCGCCGCGCACCATCTCGATCAGCACGTCGGCCATGTTCGAGACCATCCAGTCGAAGTTCTCCGCGCCGACGGATTTGCGATCCGCATCGGGTGCGCAATTCATGAAATCGATCGCGTACGGGATGCCATCGCGCACCGCGAATTCGACGGTGTTCATGTCGTAGCCGAGTCCATCGCACAGCGCGAGCGCGTCGCGATGAATGCGCTCCATCAGCTCCGGACTCTGTTCGTAGTTGTGCTCGTAGCGGAGGTGATGCGGGTTCTTCGGCTCGTATCCCATGATGCGCACGCGGCTGCGGCCGAGAACGTAGCAGCGCCAGTACGATTCGAACTCGATCGCTTCCTGCGCCATCATCGCGAGGTCGCGCGTCTGGTCGTACGCGGCGAAGAATTCGTCGGGATTGTGAACCTTGTAGACGTCTTTCCAGCCGCCGCCATACGCGGGCTTCATGAAGATCGGCCAGCCGAGGTAGTTGAACACCTCGTCCCAGTTCACCCAGCGCATGTTGCGGAAAGACTTCGCTTCGGTGTTCGGCGGAAACTCCTTGTGCGGGAGCAGCACCGTGCGCGGAACGGCGACGTTCTGCGCTTTCGCGACGAGGTTGTCGAAGAACTTGTCGTCCGCCGACCACCACACGGGATTGTTCACGACGCGCACGCCCGACGCCATCGCGCACTTGAGGTACGTTCGGTAAAACGGCACCTCGTGACTGATGCGATCGAGAATCAGATCGTACGGAAAAACGCCGTCGTCTTTGAGATACGAGATCTCCGCGGCGGATGCTTCGATCTCATCGCCGCCGCGCTGGTTGATGGTGTCGATGAGTGCCCAGGGAAAGGTGTCTTCCATGCCGAACAGGACGGCAATTCGTTTCTTACGCATATCAGTCTCCAGGGGCGCGCGATCGTATAGAATCCCCGCCCCGGCGGCAACGCCGCTCCCGAAAAAATCATGTACCGCGAACACGTAAAGTGGTGGTCTCCCTCCCTCGGCCGCGACATGGAGTTTCTCTGGTTCGGCAAATTCGGCCGGCCAGCGATTCTCTTTCCGACATCCGCGGGCCGCTTTTTCGAGAACGAAGACTTCCACCTCGCCGACTCGGTGCAGGACAAAGTCGACGCCGGCGAGATCCAGCTCATTCTTCCGGACACGGTCAATAGCGAGAGCTGGTACAACAAGAATGTGCATCCCGCGGTGCGCGCCGCGCGTCACGTGCAGTACGACGCGTATCTGCGACACGAGCTCGTGCCGTACATTCACAATCGCGCACAGCGCGGCGATCTCACGGTGTACGGCGCTTCATTCGGCGCGTATCACGCGTCGAACTTCGCCGCGAAGTATCCCGATGTCGTGAGCCGCGCGATCTGCTTCAGCGGCGTGTACGACATTCATTCGTTTCTCGACGGCTACTGGGACGACAACTGCTATTTCAATTGCCCGCTGTCGTACATCCCGAACATGGATGCGGAGTGGGTGGGCAAGCTCTCGCGCGTGAACTGGATCATCGCGACGGGCGAGCACGATTCACTCGTGCAGGAGAATCGCGATTTCTCCGCGCTGTTGTGGGCCAAGGGCATTCCGAATCATCTCGAGATCTGGCAGGGACAATTCGGGCATGACTGGCCGTGGTGGCGCGAACATTTGCGGCGATTCGTTTAGTGGAGCGGTGGGCTCTTAGCCCGGCGGACTGTCGATGATTCGGCGGGCTAAGAGCCCGCCGCTCCACTAGTTCCTCACCAGAATCCCCAGCTCGCGAATCTGATACGCGAGCGCTTGTCGCGACATCTTCAGCACTGCTGCCGCGCGATTTTGATTGCCGCGTGATTCGTTCAGCGAGCGCTCGATGAGATCGCGTTTGAAGCGCATCACCGCGTCGTGATACGAGCCCGCCGTCGTGCGCGACGGAGTGACGCCACGCAGTCGCTCCGGCAGATGCTCGACGTCGATCGACTTCGCATCGCCGGCCATCGCGTGCGCGCCGCGAATCGTGTTCTGCAATTCGCGCACGTTGCCGGGCCACGCGTACGACGTGAAGATCGCTTCGACGTCGGGCGAAAACGATGCAGCGCCACCGCGATGCTTTTCGCGCTCGCTGGCGAGGAAGTGTTCGGCGAGGAGAAGGATGTCGCCACCGCGCTCTTTCAATGGCGGCAGTGCGATCTCGACACCGCGAATTCGATAGTAAAGATCATCGCGAAACCGTCCTTCTTCGACCGAGGTCGCAAGCTTGCGATTCGTCGCGCTGACGATGCGTACATCGGCCGTGCGATTCATCGCGTCGCCGACTCGACGGAATTCACCTTCCTGCAGAAATCGCAACAGCTTCGCCTGCGCCGGCAACGGCAGTTCGCCGATTTCATCGAGGAAGAGCGTGCCGCCGTCGGTCGTCTCGATCAATCCCGCGCGATCGCGATCGGCGCCGGTGAATGCGCCGCGCACGTGACCGAACAATTCGCTCTCGATGAGGGTCTCGGGCAACGCCGCGCAGTTCACCGCGGTGAACGTCTTTTGTCGTCGTGACGATTGACGATGAATGGCGCGCGCCACGAGCTCTTTGCCGGTGCCGGATTCACCGAGCACGCACACGGGCACGTCGCGTTTTGCAACGCGTGCAACGAGCGATTCGAGCTCGCGAATCTGCGACGAGCGGCCGATGATGCCGTCGATTGCAGTCTTCGTTTGCGTGCTCGCGTGTTCCTCTTGTTCGAGGATGCGTTTCAGTCGATGGTTTTCGGCGCGCATGCGGAACGTCGCGGAAACGGCGTCGCGTCCATCGATGCTCCAGCGCGATGCGCCGTGAATGTAGAGACGTTCGCGCTCGCTGCATTCGATCCAGTCTTCGCCGTCTTCGTCATACGAGTACGGCGTGTGCGAGCCGTGCGCGTTCCACTGGCCGAGGCGATTGCGCGTGGCGAAACACCAGGGCGTGTCGAAATCGTGTGGCGCGAACGGGAACTCGTGAATCGCGGCGGAGCGAAGGATGCGCAGCTCGACTTCTGTCGGCGCCGGTGATGGATCGAAATGCAGACGCAACGATGTCGCGATCGCGCGAGCAGTTGCCTCGTCGTTCGTTTTGATTGCAGCGCGAAACCGTGCGAGCTCCCGCGGCGTGTTCGATGTGCGTTCGTTTGTTCCGTTGCACAGTGCTTCGTGTCTGCGCGTCAGCTCCGCGTTGCCCGATTTTCCTTTCGATCGCAGATGCGTCGTCTTGTTCTCGAGCCAGTCGATCTCGTCGAGGATCAGCGCCGCGGCTTCGTGAATCTGCGCGTGATGTCGCGGCCGTTCCCACACCGCGTGTGCGACGCGACGCGCATCGGCAAATCGGCCGCGCGAGAAATCGAGATGTGCGGTGAGAAGCTGCAATTCTTCGATGCGAATCGCATCGCCATTCGCTTCGTAGAAACGGCGCAATCGGGTGATGCGTTGCGATGCGTGCTCCCACTGCGCGTCATCGGCAGCGAGATACGCCAGTGTGAAGAGAATGCCGCCCGCGGCGCGATCACCTTGCGTCTCTTCCACTTCGCGCAACGCTTCGACCGCGATGGCGCGCGCGTCGTCCCATGCGCCTGCGGAGAACGCGGAGAACACTCGATCGAGCGATGCATCGATCAACTCCGTAATCGTGCGAGCGGTCGCATGCGCGTCATCGGCCGCTTTGCGCGCGGACTCGAAATCGCTGCGCTCCAACGCACGATACGTGCGAACGCGGGCGGCGAGATACGCATCATCGATGACAAGATCTTCGCCATGCAGCGCACGTTCGTATCGCGCTTCGATCGAAGCCTCGCAGGACGCGAGCAACAGCTTCGCTTCGTCTTCGCGATCGAGCAATCGCAGCACTTCCGCGCGAAGCACACTTGCTTCGTTCATGCGCTCGAGTCGCGTGAGCGCAGTCGTGTAATCGCCCATGCGACGCTCCGCGCGCGCGAGCACGAGCTCGTCGTTCGGCGCGACATCGCGCGCATCGCGATAGCGACCACAATCAATCAGCGCGTGCGCGTACTTGCTCGCGAGCGCAGGCGTGAGGATGTCGTTCGGAATGTGGTGAAACGTGTCGACGATCGCACGCGCATCGAGGAACGTCGTTGCGTCGAGTGCGGCGATCGCATTCGCGACATCGTTTGCATCGAGCCACAACAACGCCGCGGTCACACCTTCACTGTGCGCAGCGGCGACTCGCGCAATCGACGGTCGTGATGCGATCGGAACGAGTCGCGCGATCTCATCGCGAATCGCTTCGCTTGCGAAAACGAAATGCTTGTCGTCGACGGAGCAAATGCGATCAAACGCGAGCTCGCTCAGCTCACCATTGAATAGAAATTGCTCGAGGAAATGCTGCGCGGTTGCGCGAGGAATGCGTAATCCAAGCAGTGCGAGTGCGGCGAGATACGAACGCGTTGGCTCTGCGAAATTCGGCAGCGACGATCGTACCGGAGGAACATCGCCATCGGCGAGATACGCCGCGAATGCGCTCGATTGCACGAACTCATCGAAGGGACCGCGCATCGCGTCGCGCACGTGCAATCGCGGCGCGACAAGGAACCAGCGCGTGTGCGGCAGCGGCGCTCCATCGTTCGGCGTGAGCCACGTGCCGTGATGCGCGAGGATCGCGATCACTTCGCGCGAGCCTGCATCGAACGCCGCTTCGTTCGTCACGAGGAACACGTGTCGCGACGACGATGTCTTCGCGATGATGCGCTCCGCGACCACATTCGGCGCGAGCGACGCGTCGTATGCACCGAGTGCGGAGTAGCGCTCGAGCGGTGACGCCCCGCGAAACACGATCGGCGTGAACGATTCATCGAGCTCCGCGAATCGCAGCACGGCGTCGATGCAAAGCTCATCGTCGTACGCGAATCGCGCGTGCTCATTTGCGATCGCAAGCAAACCATCCGCGTTCGGCGCGAGCATCGCACCGCATGCGCTCGCGCGAGCCCAACGCAAATCGGCGGCAGCATCGCGCGACAAACGCGCGAACGCATCGGCGTAGATTGCATCGGCGCGCGCCCACGATTGCTTCAATACATCGAGCTCGACGTCGAGTTGTTCCGCGAGCTCCTGCACGATCGTGAGCACAGGCGGCGCGGTCGTTGGATCGGGTGTGCGCGCGGCGATGCGAATCAATCGCACATCGGTCGCGCGCTTCTGCACGACGGACCATTCGCCGATGTCGAATGCACCATCAGCGATGCCTGCGAATTGCAGCAAGGCCTGATGCGCGGCGAACTGCGCAACGATCGAGAGACGATCGCGTGCGCCGAGGTTCTTCACGTCGCGCAGCGGAGTGGCGGTGAGCTCTTCGAACCATGGCAGTGTCGAGTGGCGCAACGTCGCGATCGTCGCGCGTCCCCACGCAAACGCATGCGCGGACAGCGCTGCCGCGGGGCGCGCACGCCGAGGACCACCTCGCATGTTCATGGATGGCCGGGGAGAGTAAAGGATAGGGGTCTGTTTGTACAGTCACGGGCGTCTGCTGGAACCGCATGTCGCCTTCGTGCGAGACTGCCATCCGTGTCGTCCCGCGCGCGTCTCCTCGGTCATCCACTTCATCAGGTTCTGATCGTTTTCCCCCTCGGATTGCTCGGAACGTCGTTCTTCTTCGACGTCGCGTATCTCGTGCACGAGAGTCCGAAGCTCGGGATCGCGTCGTGGTGGATGATCGTGGCGGGAGTGATCGGCGGTGCGATCGCGGCGGTGTTCGGCACGATCGACTGGCTGTCGATTCCGAAGCACACGCGCGCGCGCCGCGTGGGTGCGTGGCACGGTGGAGGAAACGCGATTGTCGCGCTCCTCTTCGCCGCAAGCTGGGTGATTCGCCGTGACGCACCGGCGCATCCCGCGGGGCTCGCGGTCGTGTTGTCCGCGTTCGGAGTCCTCCTCTGCGTAGCGACGGGCTGGCTGGGCAGCAAGCTCGCCGACTACTTCGAGGAGGAAGTCTGAATTACCCTCTCCCCGTAATTCCGGGGAGAGGGAAGGCGTCAGATCCGGTCACGGTTCGATAGAGGGCCACCGTCTGAGGAGTTGTCGCCGCGCTCTTCGCGGGACGAGCTGCTCGACGACGAGCTGCCCTGCGAGCGATTTCCGCCCGAGGATTCGAACCCGCCTCTCTCTTCATTCGCCTGACGGACGAACGGCTGCGAGCCACTGCCCTGGGCGATGTCGTTCCCACCGCCACTGCCCGCTGCTGCACGAGCGCGAGCGCCGCGGCTGTGGCCACCTTCGCGACCGATCGCGGCCATGTGGGCGCGGTCGCGGCTGACTGCCTCGCCACCTTTCCGGCCGGCGACGCGCGCCTCGTCTGATGTGAACTCGTGAGCCGTTCCCTTCGCATGAGCGGCACGGCCGCCCTTGCTCGCAATCTCTTTCTGCTTGGACGGATCCATCGATGCAAAACCGCGCTTACTGGTTGCCATCTTGTGTCTCCCTTCGGGGTTGTAATCTCCAATCCGTGCGCGTTGAAACGCCCGAAACAGTCGAGCACGAAACGCGCCAGCCGAGGCGGCTGCGGGAGAAGTCCAGCGAACTCAGGGATTTCGCGGAGAGCGGATGCTCAGGGAAAGGCGGGGACGTTGGCGGAGAGAGAGGGATTCGAACCCTCGGTAGAGCTTTAAGGCCCTACGGCGGTTTAGCAAACCGCTGGTTTCAGCCACTCACCCATCTCTCCGGCTGAGGAACGCGAATGGTAAAGGTTGTTGGGGTGCGCTGCAATTCCCTTTCTTGCATCTGAGTCGCTAGCATCGTCTCAATGACGTGGAAAGCGGGCCTGCGCGCCGCTCTTTTTCCGATCGCGTTTCTGCTCGCGATCGGCGCGATCGTCCCGACGAGGCAGGATGTCAACGTCATCACCGAGCATTCGTTCGTGATGGCGCTGCACGAGTTTTTCGTGCGCGGTCTGCATCACGACAGCGACATCGCCGTCACCTTCGGTCCCTGGGGTTTTCTCCTCGGCAGTTTTCACCCGGCGACACTCGTGCTCGAAGTGATCGCGCGTCTCGCGTTCGCGGTTCTCGGTGTGATCGTGTTGCGCGCGCGGATCACGAAGAGCATGGGATCGATGACCGCCGTCGCGATGATCGCGGTGCTCGCATTCGTGGTGCACATCTGCTGGGCCGATACGTTCTTCTATTTCTTTCCGCTGCTCGTGTTGTTCGAAGGATTCGAGCGTGACGATGAATCGCGTTCGCCGCTGCTGTTGCTGCTCGTCGCCGCGGGTGCACTGCTGAGTCTCACGAAGTTTCCGTTCATGACGATGATGGTCATCGTCGTGATTGTGTTGAGTCTCGACGAACTGCGTCGTCGCCGCGTGCCGTGGAGCGCGATCGTGTACGTCGCGAGTATCGCGGCGTTCTGGTTACTCGCACGACAACGCATCGCGGACTTCATCCCGTACGTGCGTGATGCGATCGAGCTTTCGATGTGCAACGGCGAGGCGGGAGGAATGGTCTCGCCGTTGTATCAGCGGCCAACGTTTGTGCCGTTCGTAATCGCCGCGATCGCATTCACGCTGCTCGCGTGTATCACCGAATTGCGTCGCGGATCGTTGCGCGGAGTGTTGTTCGCGGGCGGCTGGATCGGCGCGTTGCTCATCGTCTTCAAAAGTGCATACGTTCGCGCGGACTTCTTTCACATCGCGCCCGCGTGCGGTGCATTGCTGATCGTGCAGCTCGTGTATCTCGCGATGCGCTGGCGTACGCACGAACGATGGATTCGTGTCGCGGCGATTGTTCCGATCCTGTTGTCGACAGTGACCGTGCACGCGCTTGTCGATCGCGGATTCGTTTCTGACGCGATCGATACGGTCACGGATTCAACGACGGCAGTCGTGCGGTTGGTGTGCTGGCCATCGTTCCGTGAAGATGTGAATCACTTTCACACAGCGTTTCTCGCCGCGGAGCCCGGACCTTCATCGCCGATGCGCGGCGACAGTTTTCCGGGACCAACACCAGCAGTGTTCCACGACCGTTTCACGTACGAGCCGCGGCCGGTGTACGTCGCGTATTGCGTTTGCTCACCGCGACTGAGCGCGCGCAACGTGCGATGGCTGCGTGAGACGAAACCGCGGACGTTGTTGTTCGACATCAATCCGATCGATCGTCAGTTCCCGGCATTGCAGGACGGCGCGATGTGGCCGCGGTTGCTCGCGAGCTATTCGGTCACGGGACGACTCGGATCGCATCTCGTGCTCACGCGTCGTGACGATGCGCTCGAACGATCACTCGTTCTTATCGGAACGATGCATGCGCGCGTTGGCGAGGACGTCGTGCTGCCACCGCAATCCGATGCGCCACGATTCGCGCGCATGCACATCCGCTTGACGAAACGCGGCACGTTGTTGCGCACGCTGTACAAAACGCCGCCGCTTTTCATTCGCGTGCGACTCGACGACGGATCGGAGAAACGCGATCGCCTGATTCGCGGCATGGCCGAGAACGACTTTCTGCTATCGCCGTTCATCGAGAATCGCGACGCATTCGCCGCACTCATGGAACGTCGGAACGAATTGCCGCGCGTGAAGAGCCTTCGCGTTGAATCCGAAGATGCGCGTGCGTACGAGAGCGAATACGAGATCGACCTTGCCGACTTGCGCTGAGTTGCTGGCTCCAGCGGCCCATGATCGCTAAAAACCCCAAACTGTGCCCGAGGCTTTGCCTGTCAGCGCACCGCGCCGTGCGCGGCGGCGGAGGAGGTGGGATTCGAACCCACGGTACCCGTAAAGGTACGGCGGTTTTCAAGACCGCTGCCTTAAACCACTCGACCACTCCTCCGTGAGTGGGCCTAACAACGCTAAATCAGATTTACATCCAACGTGATCTTCAACCGCAGCCGTTTGTGCTGCCGCAGCTCATCCATCGTCAGATTCAGCGGGATGCTCACTTCCTTCACCAGACCATCCGTGCTGCGACGTTCCGGACCGGAAGACGGCAACGTCGTCGATGCGGCAGGCGCGCCGCTGCCGAGAACCGGAAGCGAATCAAGAATCCCCGCGGGGATAGGGATCTCGATCGAAGTCGTCGGCACTTCAATCCCCGGACTCGTTTTCGCCTTCGACTTCGGAACAGCCGGCGTGTCGAAGAACTCCGTCACGTCATCGAACGGATTCTGCAGCACCGCAGGCGCGGGAGCCTGAGCCACCAGCTCCGTGGCCACGAGCGGAATGCTGTCATCCGACGCATCATCGAGCTCGAACTCACCATCCGACACGTCGCTCAGAGGAATCGCCGTGCGCGCTGGAGCCGCGGCAGTTGCAGCAGCGGGAGCCGATGCCGCGACTGGTGCCGGAGCAGGCGTCGAGAACGGATCGTCATCGTCGTCCCACAGCGAATCATTCGCAGCAGACGATGACTGCGACGGCGCGTTGAGAATCTGAATTTCCTTCTCCAGCGGTTCCGAGCCTTCGAGACCGTACTTCTTCACGAGATGCGCGAGCACGAGCTGCGTGATGCCTTTGAGTGTTTCCTCGACGCCGAGACCGGTCGTTGCAACCGACTCGAACGTCGGCACGCGCAGCTTGTTGATCTCCGCGTCGATCTCTGAAGTCGGCAATGCGTTCGGAAGATCGCGCTTGTTGTACTGCAGCACCATCGGCATCTCTTTGATGCGAATGCCCTGGCGCTTGAGATTGTCCTCGAGGTTCTGGATCGATTCGAGATTTGCGTCCAGCGCAAAATCCTGCGAGTCCGCAACGAACACGATTCCGTCCGCGCCCTTCAGCACGAGCTGGCGCGTGGAGTTGTAGTAGACCTGACCGGGCACGGTGTAGAGCTGCAGCTTCGTGCGCATGCCGCGGATCTTGCCGAGGTCGAGAGGCAGGAAGTCGAAGAAGAGCGTGCGGTCCGTCTTCGTCGCGAGCGAGAGCATCTTGCTCTTGTTGTTCGACGGCAGCGAGTCATAGACGAACTGCAGGTTCGTCGTTTTGCCGCAGAGCCCCGGCCCGTAATAGACAATCTTGGCCGTGATCTCTTTCGTGGCGTAGTTGAAGAGGACCATCGGATCTCCGAAGCGATGAGGGTAGTCGAAAGCGCAGGGAAACGGCAACGGTAATGGGTGGTCGTTGCCGGTTGTCGGTTGTTGGGGAAACGGTCAGCAGTTGCCGCTGACCAGGATGTTTGGAAGTGAGCGCCGCGGCAGGAACGAAGTTGTGAAACGTTGGCGGGCGGTGGCCTCCCGACAACCATCAACTGACAACCAACAACCATTCACGGCTATCATCCCGCGCCAAATCGGAGGGTCACGCATGATGCTGAGGCGATCCGTCGCCATTGTTCTGCTCTTCCTCGCCGCACCACTCCTCTTGGCCGATGCCCCGGGCGTTTACGCGATTACCGGCGGCACCGTGCATCCCGTCTCCGGCGCCGACATCCCGAACGGCATCGTCGTCATTCGCAACGGCCTGATCGAATCGGTCGGCGCGAGTGTCTCGATTCCGGCCGACGCCACGGTCATCGACGTGAAAGGTGCGCACGTCTATCCCGGCCTCATCGACGCGCAAACGTTCCTCGGCTTCACGACGCCGAAGCGCGGCGATAAATCAGGCGAGCCCACGCCGGACTCGCTCGCCATTCGCGACGCGAAGATCTCGGATGACGATGCTGCATCGGGTCGCAATCTCGGCGTCACGACCGTGCTCACCGCGCCGACGTCCGGCATCTTCAACGGCCAGTCCGCGATCATCAATCTCGGCGACGGCCCCATCGAGTCGCGCGTCATCAAGAGCCCGGCGACGATGCAGATCGCGTTCAATACGCGGCCGACATGGACGTATCCGGACAGCCTGATGGGCGTCATGTCGTACATCCGTCAGGAGCTGATGGATGCGCAGCAGCACCAGGCCGCGCGCGCGTTGTATGAGCGCAGCCCCGCGGGCTTGCGCAGACCGGCCGACGATCCCGCGCTCGAAGCGCTGCAGTCCGCGTTGTCGCGGCAACTGCCGGTCGTCTTCGTTGCGGATAGCGCGTCGATGATTCGCCGCGCGCAGATCCTCGCGAAAGAATTCAATCTCAAGCCGATCATCGCCGGCGCGCGTCAGGCCTATCAGATGCCGGATGAATTGAAAGGCGTGCCGGTGCTCGTCTCGGTGAAGTGGGACACGGCGCCGACCGACAAGCAGGATCGCGAAGATCAGCCGCTGCGCGTGATTCGCGATCGCCAGTTGCAGCCGACGACGCCGTCCGTGCTCGCGAAAGCAGGCATCGACTTCGCGCTCGTCAGCAGCCCGGGCAAGGCAGGCGATTACTTCCCTGGCATTCGCAAAGCGATCGAGAACGGACTCACGGCCGAGCAGGCGTTGCGCGCCGTGACGATCACACCCGCGCGCATCTTCGGCATCGATCGTCAGCTCGGAACATTGGAGCGCGGCAAGATCGCGAACCTCGTCGTGAGCGACAAGCCGTTGTTCGAGAAGACGTCGAAAGTCACGCGCGTCTTCATTGACGGTCGTGAGATGCATCTCCCCGCGGACGATAAGAAAGCCGCGGCGACACCGGCGGCGCCGATCGACGGCACGTGGTCGCTGACGATTCGCGCGCCGCAGGGCAATGTCGCGATGTCCGTCACGCTCAAAGCTGCCGAGGGCAAACTCACCGGCACGTTCAGCGGCGATCGTGGCAGCGGCGACATTCGCGGCGGCACGGTCGACGCCAACTCCTTCGAATTCACGATCTCCGCGAATGCGCAAAACGAAGCGGAGGCAACGGACTGGGTGTTCCACGGCACGCTAGCCGAGAAGTCGATGACCGGCACGGTCACGACGACCCTCGGCACATTCGAATTCAGCGGGAGCAAATCCGAATGAAGAAGATTCTCTTTGCACTCGCTCTCACAGTCACGATGAGCGCGCAGGAGCGCGTGACGCTCATTAAAAACGCGACGCTGCTCACGATCACGAACGGCACGATCGAGAACGGCTCAGTGCTGATTCGCAACGGCAAGATCGCCGCGGTCGGCAAAGACATCGCCGCGCCCGCGAATGCGACCGTGATCGATGCGACCGGCAGGTACGTGATGCCCGGCATCATCGACACGCACAGCCACACCGCGGTCGAAGGAAGCGTCAACGAGATCTCGCTGCCGAACACCGGCATGGTGCGCATCGGCGACGTGATCGATCCGACGGACATCTCGGTTTATCGACAGCTCGCGGGCGGCACGACCATGGCGCTCGTGCTGCACGGTTCCGCGAATGCGATCGGCGGTCAGAGTCAGATTCTGAAGTGGAAGTGGGGACGTCCGGTCAGTGAGTGGTTCATCCCCGATGCGCCGCGCACGATCAAGTTCGCACTCGGTGAGAATCCGAAATCATCGAACTTCCGTCCGCCCGCGGGACAGGAGCGTCAGTACCCCGCGACGCGCATGGGCGTCGAGGAAGTGATTCGCAAGTCCTTCAACGACGCGCGCGATTACATGGCCGCGTGGGACGAATACAACGCGAAGCTGAAACGCAAAGAAGCCGCGATTCCGCCGCGCCGCGATCTGCTCATGGAGGCGATGGTGGACATTCTCAACGGCAAGATCGACGTGCACGCGCACTCGTATCGCTCCGATGAGATCGTGATGCTGCTCAATCTCGCGGACGAACAGGGGTTCAAGATTCGCGAGTTGCAGCACGTGCTCGAAGGCTACAAAGTGGCGAAGGAGATCGCGCGTCACGGCGCGGCGGCCGGCACGTTCATCGACTGGTGGGGATACAAAGCCGAGGCGTATGACGCGATTCCGTACAACGTCGCGTTGATGGCGCGGAACAACGTCACGGTCTCGGTGAACTCCGATTCCGATGAGCTCGCGCGCCACCTCAATCTCGATGCCGCGAAAGCGATGAAGTACGGTGGCCTCACCGAAGACGAGGCGCTGAAGCTTTGCACGCTCAATCCCGCGAAGCAGCTGCGCCTCGATCATCGCCTCGGCTCGATCGAAGTCGGCAAGGACGCTGATCTCGTGATCTGGAGCGGTCATCCGCTGTCGACGTACTCCCGTGCGGAGACGACGATGATCGAAGGCAACGTCTACTTCGATCGCGCGCAGGATCTCGTGCGTCGTGAAGAACTGCGCAAAGAGAAAGAGCAGCGACTGAAGAAAGAAGACGATGACGCGAATGCCGCGAAGAAGGAGAAGAAGGATGCGTAGCGCAATCGCGGCTGCACTGCTGTTTCTTTCGACCGCGGTCTTTGCGCAGTCGACCATTCCGAACAATCCCGGCCGCAAGCCGAAGATCGCGATTCGCAACGCGACCATCGTTCCGGTTACGTCCGCAACGATCGCGAACGCAAACATCATTTTCGAGAACGGCATCATCACCGCGATCGGTCCGAACATCACGATCCCGAGCGATGCAGCGGTCGTCGATGGAACGGGACTGTTCGTCTATCCCGGCATGATCGATTCGGGCACGAGCATCGGTCTCGTCGAGATCGAATCGGTTCCGGGCATGGTCGACACCGCGGAGTTGGGTGATATCAATCCGAACGCGCGCGCGGCGGTGGCGATCAATCCACACTCGGAAGTCGTGCCGGTCACGCGCGTCAACGGCGTAACGAACGCGATCACGATTCCGGAAGGCGGGATCATCTCCGGCCAGAGCGCGCTCATTCAGTTGTCGGGCTGGACGCCGCCCGAGATGGTGCTGCGCGATAACGTCGCGATGCACATTCGCTTTCCGCGTCTGCGCAGCTATCCGCTCGCGGGTGTGCCGCAGGACGAGGAAGGCGAGAAGGAAGCGAAGAAGAGCTACACGAAGGCGATCGATCAGTTGCGCGACACGATGCGCGATGCGCAGGCGTACGCGAAGGCGGTGGCCGCGCGCAACAGCGACAAGAACGTGCAGCGCTTCGATCGCGATCCGATTCTCGAGGCGCTGGTGCCGGTCGTGGAAGGTCGCGAGCCGGTGGTGCTGCACGCGAATCAGGCGCGCGACATCAAGGCCGCGTTGGAGTTCGCGGACGAATTCAAGCTGAAGGCGATTCTCTCCGGTGCGAATGATGTCGCGCGCATCGTCGACGAAGTGAAGAAGCGCAACATCCCGGTCATCCTCGGGCCGATTCTCGCGCTCCCGCAGCGCGAAGACGATCCGTACGATGTGCTGTTCACGAATGCGAAGACGCTCTTCGACAACGGCATCGCATTCGCGTTCCAGACGAGCGATGCGCACAACGCTCGCAATCTTCCGTATCACGCGGCCGCGTGTGCGGCGTTTGGTTTGCCGAAAGAAGAAGCGTTGAAAGCAGTGACGATCAATCCCGCGCGCATCTGGGGCGTGGCCGATCGACTCGGATCACTCGAAGTCGGCAAGAGCGCGACGCTCATTCTTACGGACGGCGATCCGCTCGAGATTCGCACAAACGTGAAGCGCGTCTACATCGCGGGCGAAGAGATCTCGATGGACTCGCGCCACACGCTGCTCTACGAGAAGTTCAAACAACGGCAGTGATGCATGACTGCGCACCGGTGGCGATCCACCGGTGCGCAGCAGTGCTCACAACACCTTCGGCAGCCTCACGGTGGCGAGCGCGTTGTTCATGTTCACCGTGAATCCACTCTGCGATGGCGATGCGATCGCGGCGTTCGCGGGGCGGAACGTGAATGGTCCTTCGAGCGCCGTCTGCACGATCGCGCCGGACGCGTTGACCGCCGTGTTGATCTTCACGGCCTGCGCCTGATTCGACGGCTGATAGACGCGAAGAATCAAATCGGCTGCGGCTGTATCCGCCGGCTTCGCGGCCGTGATGATTGCGGAGGACGGCGAAGCAACGGACGCCAGCGAATACGTCGATGGATATGCGTTGGTCGACAAAGGCGGCGGCGCGATTGCGCGTGCGATCAATGGCGTCGTGAAGCGCAACGCTTCCTGCAATGGCTGGCCTGTCGATGGATCGCCGAGTCCATTCGGGACGCGTAATGCGTAGCGCTGCGTGTGTGTGCCGTAGTCCCATGAGCCCGCGCCGTATGGCGTTTGTCCGTCGACGTAGTTGTTGCGGAGGATGTTGCCGAGGAGCGCGCCTTGTGCGTCGTAGCCCCACGACGGCATTCCGTCGTGATAGATCGCCGCGAGCGCAACCTTGTCGCGATTCTTCGGAATCAGGAAGTTGTGCGTGGCCCAGAACACCGGCGGCTGCCAGTACAGAACCATCGCCTGGTCCGTCCAGTGGTACGGAGTTCCGCGAGAGAGCGACGTCACGCTGCCGCCGGAAAGCGGAAAGCGCACGAACACCGACATGTTCGACGGAGTCGCGCCCGTGACTTCCATGCGTACGAACGACTCGCCCGCGGTGAGCGAGTACGTGACGATGTAGAAGTATTGTTGGCCGCCCGGAATGATGACGCTGAGCTGCGCCTGCACCATGACGCGCAATGGTCCGACTTCGAGCGCCTGCGAGTCGTACGCGTTGATCGTGACCGTCGCGGGCATCATGCCGGTGGAGCTGGTCTCGTTTCCGTATCGATAGAGGTTGCCGTTCGGATCGTTGTAGAACGTCAGGACATTGCCGAACTGACCGCTCGTAATGAAATTCGTTGAGCTGCCCGCGGCGGTCAGGCTGGAGATCGCCCACTTCGAACGATCGATGACGACGGAGATCCGATCGTTCTTGAGCGTGAAGCTGCTTGCGTTGGCGGTGATGGTCGCGACAGCCGGCTGCGAGGAACCGTTGTCCGTGTCGAGAAAGATCGTCGTGTATCCGAGACTCGGTGCGGGAGCGCTGAACAACAGCGAGCCATCCGCGGCGACTTGGACGAGCTGACCTCCGCGCGACGAATACACCGACTGCACGCCGATGCCCGAGCCATTCGCCAGCGCAACGACGTCGGTGCGCGCGAATCCCAGCGGATTGCAGATCATCACCGGCGTCGTGTACGCGGTCGGCGGATTGCCCGCGTTGATTCCCGCGCACAAGCTGTCGAGTGCATCGCCGATCATGTCGGTCGCCTGCGTTTGCGCGAGCGTCAGCCGCGGTAATTGTTCTTTCGCGTTGACGTCCGTGTACTGCGCGCCGGATGTGCCGGTGATGTAGTCGTGATGCGTGCTCGGAACGAATGCCGCCCACGCGTCTTTCTCTCGTTGCAGACGCTGCGCGTTGCCGCCCACTGCTGTACCGCTCGCGATATCTGCAACGACGCCAATTGCCTCTGCCGCGAGCAACATTCGCGTCGCACGGTTGTGGATGATTTTGTTTGCCGGTCTGCTCGCGTAATGGCCAAGCCAGTACGGAACCGGATCGAAATTGCGCTTCTTCAGCACGCTGGTGTGGAAGGAGATGAGTTGAATGTAGTGATCGAATGTCGCCGCGACTGCCCATGCGCCGGTTCCCGCGTAGGACGCCGGGCCGGTTCCGGCGTTCCAATCGTTCATGTACTTCAACAGCTCGGGCACCGGCATCGCGAAGTCGCAGCCCACCGGCACAAAGATGTAGGGCGTCGGGGAGCTGCTCGCGTTGGTCTTGTAGTAGCCGAGGATGTTGTTGTTCGAATTACCGTTGCCGATCCCGTCGCCCTGACAGTAGTGATCGATCATCCAATGCCCGAGCAGCGTCGAGCCGTCGTTTGCAGTCCACACGAAATCGACGCCTTGATTGTTCGGCGGTCCGAGTTGTGCGGCGAGTGACGGTGAGCCGTCGACCGGTGTGGCCGCGGGTCCCTGATCGTTCGCGCCCGGAATGCGCGCGAAGCCGGCGCCGGCGAGTCCCAGTGCATTGATCGCGACAGGAAGCTGGCTGTCGTGTCCGAAATCGTCCGGAATCCACGCGTTCATCACCGGCAAGCCGAGCTTCGGCGCGTACCAGCCTTGTGCGACGAGGAAGTTGCGCAGAAACGCCTCGCCATGCGGCAGGAGATTGTCGGGCGACGTGATGCCGCCGCCGCAGAGATGAAGGAGCGTTCCGCAGTTCTTCAGCTTCTGCATCTTGTCGGCGCTCGTGTCGCCGTATGCCTGCAGAAATCCGATCTCGGCAACGGAGTAGTAATACGGCGGTGTGCTCTTCGCGTACTTCGCGACCAGTGCCGTCGCGGCATCGAAGATCGTGAAGGCCGGCCTGCGCGTCTGGCCGACGAAATACGGATCATTCGGGTTGTCGCAGAGATTCGGAAACGTCGCCAGCCAGTCCCAGTCGAGATGGCTGGACTGACTGAACAGAATCACCTGCTTCGCCGCGGCCGGGATCCCGAGCTGCTGACGGATCTCTTGCTCCGTGGGCATGCGTATACCTCCTCGTCTCTGCTGGGGTTCTGAGGAGGAGAGGCGGAAATGCGGCGATTCCCTACCTGCGGATGGGGTGAATTCCGTGGTCGCGTCACTCCGGAAGAGAGGAGAAACGTATGGCCGAACCCCCATCACTTCCTCCGCCGCGAGAGCGAAGCGTCACGATCATCGCGCAGGATCCGAGCGTGCGCATCGACGGCGAGATTCTGCTCGCGCGCATCAACATCCCCGCCGAGCGACTGAGCCCCGGGCCGGTGGGGTACCGCGTCGAAGTCGTCGACTACGACGCGACCAGCGATACGTTGTACAAACCCGCGTCGCCGGTCCGGCTCGATCGCTGGCCAGCAGTGAAGTCACGCGGACTCGGAGATCGCCTGGTCGCGGATCCCGAGTTCCATCGCCAGAACGTCTACGCGCTGGTGATGAAGACCCTCAGCCGCTTCGAGTTCGCGTTGGGCCGGCGCATCAACTGGGGCTTTGAGGGTCACCAGTTGAAGATCGCGCCGCACGCATTCTCGGAGGCGAACGCGTTCTACTCCGATCAACTGAATGCGCTTCTCTTCGGCTATTTCCCAGGCCGCGACGGAATGGTTTTCACGTGTCTCTCGCACGACGTTGTCGTGCACGAAACCACGCACGCGCTCATCGACGGATTGCGCGAGCGCTATCGCGAGCCGTCCTCTCCCGATCAGGCGGCATTTCACGAGGGATTCGCGGACGTCGTAGCGCTGCTCTCCGTTTTTTCACTGCCTGCGGTCGTCGAACGAATGATCGATTCGACGAACGGCGACAAGCCGCTGAAGACGTCGATGCTCACGCGCGAGGCGCTGCGCAAATCCGTGATCTTCGGACTCGGCGAGCAGATCGGCAGTGAGCTTCGCGCGGACGACACGGATCAGGACGATGGGCTCGACGGCGACATGCAACTCGTCCGCGGATTGCCATTGCGCAGCTCACTGCGCGATCTCGTTCCGAGCCCCGAGCATTACGAGAGCAGCGAAGAGTTTCGCGAGGCGCATCGCCGTGGAGAGATTCTCGTGGCAGCGATGCTCACCGCATTCGTGGAAATGTGGAGCCGCCGGCTGACCGCGCTGATCGCGGATCGCCAGCGCGTCGATCGTTCGCGTGCGATCGAAGAAGGCGCGGACATCGCTGACTGTCTGCTGACGTCGGCGATTCGCGCTCTCGATTACGCGCCGCCGGTCGATGTCACGTTCGGCGATTTCCTCTCGGCGCTGTTGACCGCCGATCGCGAGATTCGTCCTTCCGACACGCGCTACGAGTTACGCGCGAGCGTGACGACTGCGTTCAAGGCATTCGGCATTGACCCGGCGTCGCGTACGGCGGATGGATTCTGGAAGCCCGCACCGTTGACTCTCGATTACTCGCGTACGCATTTCGATTCGATGCGACGCGATTCCGACGAGGTCTTTCACTTCGTGTGGGAGAACCGTGAGCGGCTCAAGTTGCACCCCGAGGCGTTCACGCGAGTGGAGTCGGTGCGGCCGTGCATGCGCATCGGCGCGGACGGATTCGCATTGCACGAAACCGTCTGTGAGTACGTGCAGATCCTCGAGCCACTCGCATCCGAGCTCGACTCCCTTGGCATTCGCAAGCCGCCCGGCATGCCCGGCGACAAGAAGCTGCGCCTGTTCGGCGGCGGCGCACTCATATTCGACGAGTACGGACGCCTCAAATACCACGTGTACAACCGGCTGCGCAGCGTCGACCGACAGCAGGTGCGGCTCGATTTTCTGTGGGAGTCCGGTGCATTGCGCGGAGAGTCCACCGCACGGCTTTCCCTCTCGCGCATGCATTTGCGTCGCGCAACCCGCACCCGCAAATACGCGGAAGAGGAGTGGTAGGTAGATGGAGACACCTTACGAAGTTCGCATTCGCATGTACAACGTCGGATTCGGCGACTGTTTCCTCGTCACGTTTCGCTACAGCAAAACGAACCCGAGGGAACGCCATGTGCTCATCGACTTCGGTTCGACGGCAGCGCCGGAGAATAAGGAATCGCAGATGCTGGCGGCGGCGAACGACATCGTCGAGACGACGGGACACCGTCTCGACGCGGTGGTCGTCACGCATCGTCACGCCGATCACATCAGCGGATTCGCTACGCGAAAAGACGGCAAGGGGACGGGCGATGTGATCGCGGGCATCGCGAAGGACGCGCTCATCGTGCAGCCGTGGACGGAAGATCCCCAACTGCCGATCGATGCGCGCTCACGTCCGGCCGCCAAACGCGCGAACGGCAACGGAAAAGCACTGTCCGCAATGCACGTGCAGTCGCTCGAATCGATGCACAGCGTTGCGAAGACGATCGTTTCGCGCATCGAACGACTGGCGGCGGAAGAGATGGAAGCCGGCGACGACGATGCGGAACGGAATGCGGACAAGCCGGCCGGGATGGCGTTCGGGTTCGGTCGCGCGCTGACGAACAAGCTCGGATTCCTCGGCGAGACGAATCTCAAGAATCTCTCCGCTGTGCGCAATTTGCAGTCGATGGGAAATGCGCACGAATATCTCTCGCACGGGCAGCCGACGCAGTTGTCCGGCAAAGTGCTGCCGGGGGTCGACGTGCACTTGTTCGGACCTCCGACGACCGCCGAGTATCCGCAGGCCGCGTCATACGCGAAGCAGTCAAGCGAGTACTGGAGCCTTCAGGCGGCCGCGATGCGCGCGGCTACGAGCATGAGTGATGATCAGAAGCTCTTTCCGAACGAGCCGTCCGTGCAGGGCGACCGTCTGCCGAAATCGGCACGCTGGTTCGCACGCAAGCTCCGAGCGGTCCAGGCGCAGCAGCTCATGGAGCTCGTGCGCATCGTCGACGACACGATGAACAACACGAGCCTCATTTTGATGTTCGAAGTCGGTGGGAAACTGTTGCTCTTTCCCGGCGACGCGCAGGTCGAGAACTGGGATTTCGCGCTCAATCACGCGAAGACTAAGGCGGCGAATCGAAAGCTGTTGCGCGATGCCGATCTGTACAAGGTCGGCCATCACGGCAGCCTCAATGCCACGCCGAAGTCGTTGTGGGCGCTGTTCCGCAAGAAGCCGAAGATCGTGACGCTGCTCTCGACGCGCGACGGGAAGCACGGCGACTCTCGCCAGAACACCGAAGTGCCGCGCAAGACGCTTACGACCGAGTTGACGCATCTTAGCGATTTTCACGACACGCGCAGGCCGCCGAAGGAACATCCGTTGTACGAGGACGTGATCATCAAAGTGCGCCGATAACCGTAGTTGGCCGGGTTTGTCGCGCTAAATGTGTTGATACCTCGAAACGATTTTTGCGGCTGGACCTGCGCCCGATGGTCGCATCATCGGAGTCGACGGCAACCGCGTTACGCGTTCAACCTTCGCTTGCGTCGTCTGAATGTTGCATGGCGAGAAACTCAATAGCATCGGGCGAAAACCTTCGATCCATGAACACGGTGAATTTTCTTCAGGACGGCAATTTGTTAGTCACGTTCACCGACTTTCCGCTGCGCGTCATCGATCGCGCTGGAAACATCCTGAGGGCGAGCCGGTCGGCATGGTGGACGTCGTGCATGGTTCACGATCGGCATCGATCAGCCGCGAGCGCTCGTACCATCCTACCCATGGACCGGGGCAATGGGCGTGCTATCGCTTCGCGAAGACGTGCTGTCGGATTCTGAGTGCTATCATCCGCCTCCCTGTTCTTTTTCAACTGACGTCTGACGTGGTGCACGGGAAGCCGGTGTGATGCCGGCGCGGCCCCCGCCACTGTAATCGGTGACGACTCACGATTTGGCGCGACTGCGCCCCCACTGCTGAAAAACAGCGGGAAGGGATCGTGATGAGGATGACCCGGAAGCCAGGAGACCGGCCAGGTCGGACGAAACGCATGTGAGACCTTCGGAGGGAAGTGTCGTCATGAAGTTCGTCCTCTCTTTCTCCCTTTTCCTTTTTGCTTTTCCACTCGCCGCACAGCAGACGTCTGCGCCGGTGCAGCAGACGATTGTCGTCACCGCCTCCGCGCAACCCGAATCGATCGAAGAAACGCCGGCCACCGTCACGGTGATCACGCGCGAAGAGATCGAAGCGCGCGGCGCGCGTGATGTCATCGACGTGTTGCGCGAAGTGCCGGGACTCGCGGTCTCTCGCACGGGATCGCCGGGCAAATCGACGTCGCTCTTCATTCGCGGCGGCAGTTCGAAACAGGCGCTCGTGCTTTGGAACGGCGTCGAGATGAACAACCCGTACTTCTCCGGCTACAACTTCGGCCAGCTTTCGACGAGCGGCGTGGAACGCGTCGAGATCGTGCGCGGTCCGTTCTCCGCGTTGTACGGATCCGAAGCCGTGAGTGGCGTCGTGCAAGTGTTGACCGAGCCACGCAAGAGCGGCGCGACGATCGACGTGCAACTCGGCGAGCATGGTCTGATCAACGGCTCGCTGTCGGGCGCGTACGTTGCCGATCGCTTCATCGCGCACGGCGCGGTCGAGCGTCGCGAAGACGACGGTTTCTTCGCGAACGACGACTCGCAGTCGAACGCGTACACCGCGGGCGCGACGTTCAAACCGATCACCGGTCTCTCCATCGGTCTGCTCGCCCGCCACAGCTCCTACGACCTCGGCATCCCGTTCAGTCCGAACTCGTCCTTTGATGCTTTTGTCCCGTCGCCGCTGCGTCGCGAAGAAGGTTCGGAGACGCAGATCGTTGCGCCGCTGCGTTACGAATCGAATGGGACTGCATACGAATTGCGATTGTCCGAAGCGCGTCGCGATGAAACGTTCCGCGATCCGGAAGGCTCCGGCGACAGCGATACGTCGTCGACGATGCGCAGCGCGCGTGCATCGGCGCAGTTCAAGACCTCGCTCGGCACGATCACCGGCGGCGGCGAGTGGGAACGCGCCGAAGTCGATCACCTCGATTCGTTTTCGTTCATCGATGAGCGCGATCGCACGAACAAATCGCTCTTCGTCGAAGATCGCATGTCGTTCCCGCTGGCGAATGCGTCATCGATCGAAGTAACCGCGGGTCTTCGCTACGACGATTTCGATACGTTTGGCGGTGAGACCACGCCGCGCATCGCGGCCGCGTGGCTGAAGAACGGCCACAAGATTCGCGCGGCTTACGGCGCCGGGTTTCGCGCACCCGCGATCGGCGAGCTGTATTCGCCGTTCTTCGGCAACGCCAATCTCGATGCGGAGCGCAGCACGAACTACGAGATCGGTTATGAGCGCTTCACGACGAACGGCAGTGCATCGGTCACGCTCTTCCATTCCGATTACGACGATCTGATCGCGTTCGGCGCATCGACGTTCGAGAACATCGACGCCGCGAAAGCGACAGGCATCGAGCTTGGTGCATCGCATCGCTTCGGCGCGTTCGATGTGATGGCGAGCTACACGTGGCTCGACACGGAAGATGAAGCGACGGGCGAGCGACTGCTCCGTCGTCCGGAACATTCGGGTTCCGTCGCGCTCGGGTATCACCACGGCGCATACGACGCGCAGTTCGTCGTGACGCACAAAGGGCAGCGCGACGACGTCACGGACATCTTTCCGTTCGGCGTCGTGAGCAATGAGGCGAACACCACCGCGGACTTCACGTTTCATTACGCGATGGGCGCGCTCTCGCCGTACGTGAAGATCGAAAATCTGACGGACGAGTCGTACGAGGAAGTGTTCGGATATCGCTCGGCGCCGCGTCGCGCGATGATCGGTGTTCGCTACGAGATCAAGTGATGCGCGCACGATTTTTTCTCACGCTGCTGCTCGTCATCCTCGGCGTCGCGTGGCGCATCGCACCGCATCCATGGAACTTTGCGCCGGTCGGGGCGATCGCGTTGTTTGCGGGCGCAACGTTCGATCGTCGCCGCGATGCGTTTTTCGTTCCGCTGCTGACGATGTTCGCGGGCGATACGCTGCTCGAATTCATCAACGGCACGGGTTATCACTCGCTGTTGCCGCTGATCTACTCAACGTACGCGCTCATCTCGGTGATCGGCATGATGCTGCGCGAGCGTCGCGATCACGTGATGGCGGTCGCGGGCGGCGCAACGCTCTCCGCACTCCTCTTCTTCGCAATCTCGAACCTCGGCGTGTATCTCGGTGGTTCGTACGGACTCACGTTCGAAGGGTTGATCGCGTGTTACGTCGCCGCGATTCCGTTCTTCCCGCAGACGCTCGCGTCCGATCTGCTCTTCTCCGCCATCTTCGTCGGCGCGTTCGTTTTCGCGGAGCGCCGCTTCGAGTTACTGCGTGAAAACACTGTTGTCGTGGAGTAGCGGAAAAGACTCCGCGTGGACGCTGCATCGGTTGCAATCCGACGATCGCTATGAGGTCGTCGGATTGCTGACCACTGTGAATCGCGATGCCGATCGCGTGGCGATGCATGCGGTGCGTTCGGAGTTGTTGCGCAAACAAGCGGACGCCGCGGGATTGCCGTTGTGGGTCGTGCCGATTCCGAGTCCGTGCTCGAACGAAGAGTACGAGCGCGCGATGAATGATGTGATGCGTCGCGCGGACGCGGAAGGCATCGAGCGCATCGCGTTCGGCGATCTTTTTCTCGAAGACATTCGCGCGTATCGCGAAGAGAAACTCGCATCGACGCGAATCAAGCCGGTGTTTCCGTTGTGGGGCAGCGACACGCGCGAGCTTGCGCGCGAGATGATCGACGGCGGTTTGCGTGCGCGTCTCACGTGCGTCGATCCGCGCGTGCTCGATGCGAAATTTGCCGGACGCGAGTTCGATGCGACGTTGCTCGACGAGTTGCCGCCGCATGTCGATCCGTGCGGCGAGCGCGGCGAGTTTCACTCGTTCGCGTACGACGGTCCGATGTTTCGCGAACGCATCGCGATCGAGTCAGGCGTGGTGCTCGAGCGCGATGGCTTTGTCTTCGCCGATCTCTTTTGATGCATTGAGATCGAGCAGCGCGGCGATGTAGAGCAGCACCAGACCCGCGTTGCAAATGAAGATGAAGCGCGTGAGACCGAGAGCGTCATTGCCGCCCCACACATCCATCGAGAAGACGAACACTGCGAGCGCCGCGACGAGGAATCGCCGGCGCACGTTGCTTTCCGGTTCACTTGCATCGGGATTGCGCAGCAGCAGCGCGATCGCCGGAAGCGCCATCAGGAAGTAGTGCACCCAGAGCAATGGACTGCCGAGGAGAAAGACGAGGCAGCCCATCGGAATGGCGGCGATGACGAGATTCGGATTCGTGCGCGCGCGCCACGCGGCGAACGTCGTGAGCGCGAAGAACGCGATGAGCAGCAGCGGCGCTGGATCGAAGCCGATGCGATCGAAGATCATGCGCGATACCGCGAGATTACCGAGCGTCGAAGCCATCACGCTCGGCGGCAGTGCCTTGAATTCGCGCAGCCAGTCGGTCCAGATCGACCATGAGCCGAAGTAAATCGAGCTCGCGAGAACTCCGATGATCGCGGCGACAGCGCCGCTCATCGCAACGGTGATGAACTCGCGCACGCGGCGTTGCACGAGCAGAAACACCGCGAGCATCGGCAGCACCGGCAGGATGTTCGGCTTCATCAATGTCGCGAGTGCGAGCAATGCAGCGGCGATCGCGTACTGACGCTTCGCAACGAGTGCGGTGCTCGCGGCGACGCACAAAAGCAGGAACTTGTTCACGTTCACGACGAGCGTGTCGATGTCGATCGGACGAAATGCGATGCAGAGAATCGCGAACAGCGCGAGCGTGAGCAGCGGATCGATACGATGCGTGCGCGTCCAGAGCACGAGCGCGGTGATCAGCGCGAGAAACATCGCGATCTGGAACGCATGCAGATCGCGCGTGTACGTGCCGCGCATCACCGATGCAACCGTGTAGAGCATCGGCGTGCTCAGCGTGTCGAGATACGTGCGCTCGCGCGCGGCGAGGAAGTAAACCTGCTCGCGCGATTCGCGTGCGCGCTGCAGATAGACGAGCCCCATCTGCTTGCGCACCGCGGGCGAATAGAAGTCATCGACCTCGCGAGCCATGCGCGCGCCGACCCAGAATTGATAGAAGTCGAGCCCGACGACGGTGCGGCTCTGCTGCCATTGAAAGCGCAGTCCCTGCAACGAAAGGATCAGCAGCAGTGCGATGGCGGCGAGTCGCGGATACTTCTGCGTCACGCGGGGAACGCTAACACGGGAGCGTCGTGAAGAGAGGTCCCTCGACTACGCGCTTCGCGCTCCGCTCGGGATGACAGGGCGTTCGCACCCACGTGTCATCCCGACCGAGCGAAGCGAGTGGAGGGATCTTCCTCACGCAATCGCGCGAATCGTTTCCATCGCGCGCGCGACCTGCTTCTCGCGCTTCTCGAGCTTCTTCACGCGACCCACGACGTCTTCGATCATCGCCCACGTCACGTTCGATGGCTGATAGCGATCGGGTGAGGACTCGGCGACGTGGCGGCCTAACGCGCCGAGGGCGGTGTGATACGGGAGCGGTTGCGCGGTGCCGGTGCGTGAGAGCTCGTCGATGTAACGCGCCGTGAGCAAACCCACCGCGGACGATTCGACGTAGCCTTCGACGCCGGTGATTTGTCCGGCGAAGAAAACGCGCTCGTCGTGCTTCGTCTGAAACGTCGGCGCGAGATGCTTCGGTCCGTTGATGAACGTGTTGCGATGCATCGAGCCGAAGCGCGCGAACGTCGCGTTCTCGAGTCCGGGAAGCATCGCGAGCACGCGCTTCTGTTCGTGCACTTTCATCTTCGTCTGGAAGCCGACGAGATTGAAGTATTCGTCCGAGAGATCTTCCTTGCGCAGTTGCACGACCGCGTGCGGACGCTCGTTCGTCTCCGGATGTTCGAGTCCCACCGGCTTCATCGGACCAAAGCGCAGCGTGTCGATGCCGCGGCTCGCGATCTCTTCGACCGGCAGGCAGCCTTCGAAATGCACGGCGTTTTCGAAATCGTGCGGTGCGAAGAGCTCCGCGGAAAGCAGCGCCGCGACGAATGCTTCGTACTGCTCCTGATTCATCGCCGCGTTCAGGTAATCGGTCGCGGAGCCTTTGCCGTAGCGCGATTTCCAGTAAAGCTTCGAGAAATCGAGGGAATCCGCGGCGATGATCGGCGCGATCGCATCGTAGAAGTACAGACCATCGCGTCCGAGAAACTCGTTGATCGCATCGAAGAGCGGATCGCTCGTGAGCGGTCCGGTTGCGACGACGAGAAACTCGGCATCACCGCGATCGAGCGACTTCACTTCCTCGCGCACGATTGTGATGTTTGGTTCGCTCGTGAGTGCACTCGTGACTTCGGCGGAGAAGCGATCGCGATCGACCGCGAATGCGTCGCCCGCGGGAACGCGCGCGACTTCGCCCGCGCGAATCACGAGCGAGTTCATGAGCCGCATCTCCTGCTTCAGCAGGCCGACGGCGTTCGTCGGCGCGGAAGAGCGGAACGAGTTCGAGCAGACGAGCTCCGCGAGATTCGACGTCGCGTGCGCGGGCGTCATGCGCACGGGACGCATCTCGATCAGCTCGACCTGATGTCCGCGCTGCGCGAGCGCGAACGCGCATTCACTGCCGGCCAGGCCGGCGCCGATGATCCGGATTTTCACGCGTTAGTTTTCGGGCTCGTTCATCGAGAACGGCACGGCGGAGTCGCCGCGGATCTCGCCGAATTTTTGTTCGAAGAGGGTGATGTTCTGCGCCAGCGCCTCGAGGAACTGCTTGGCGTGGAGCGGCGTGAGGATGACGCGGCTGTAGATCTTCACGTCGTTGCGGCCGGGGACGACGCGTCCGAGGTCGATGATGAACTCGGCCTGCGAGTGGATGATGTTCGCGAAGTTGACGTATTCACCCTGGGCGACGTTCTCGTCCATGGTGACGCGGATGGTGGGCTGCGGCGGCTGCGGTGTGTCCATTTCGTGAGGCGTGAACGGGGTGGGTGGAGGGGCAATTCCTTTGGAGGAAGCTCAGTGGAGCGGCGGGCTCTCAGCCCGCCGGTAGTGAATCATTCGGCGAGCTAAGAGCTCGCCGCTCCACTTGCGTGTGTTGCCGCAATCACGCGCAGCGGCGCTTTCGAAATCGCCGCGAGTACGGTCTTCGTCGCGTTCGTATGCATCTCCGCCGATTGCACGAGCACCGCCTCGGCGATGTCGCTCCACGCGCATCCGCTGAGGTTGAGCATCGAGAGGGCGACTTCGAGCGGCGACATGCTCGGATTGAACGCGGCATTTTCCGCGTACGCGCCGCTGACGATCGCACCGTCGTTCGTGCGCAGCGCGACGCCGGCGAACGCTTTCGAATACGGCGCATAACTGCGATTCGCGGCATCCAGTGCGGCTTCGGCGAGGTCGTCTTCATCGAGGATCGCGAGGTGATGATTCTCGCGTTGGAGCAGACCACCGTCGATGCCGAGGTCGCGCGGACCGAATGCGTTGGGCAGCAGAGCGGTGAGCGGCATCGTCGTGTTCGGCATGGCGATCGTGAGTTGCGATGCGGTGGTGAGCTCGTTGAGAAACTGGCGGCAGTAGCCACACGGCGGCGCGTTGACCGCGAGCAGGTCGATGCCTGCTTCGCCGTGCATCCACGCGTTGGTGATGCTCGATTGCTCGGCGTGAACCGTGAAACTCAGCGCTTCGTGCGCGAACTCGACGTTTGCGCCGAGGTAGAGATTGCCGGTGGTGGTGCCGCGGGCGACGACACCGACGCGGAAGTTCGACACCGGCGGGCGCGCGAATGTCGCGGCTTCGCCGAGGAGAGAAGTCATGAGCGCGGCGAGATCGAGATTCTGCTCGCGCGCGAGTTGCTGCGCGTCCGCTGCGGAGATGACGGCGCGAGGTGTGGTCATGGGAAGAGCGATGCTAACGCGAATTCGTTATCGTTTTGCACGGATGACGAACGACAACGCGATCGTGATTCTCGCCGCGGGTGCGTCGCGAAGACTCGGCATTCCGAAGCAACTCGTCGAGATCGACGGTCAGACACTCATTCGTCGCGCGGTGGAGACTGCGCTCGCGGTGGACAGTGGATCGGTGCATGTCGTCATTGGCGCGGACGAGGCTCGCGTTCGCGCCGAGCTCGAAGGATTGCCGGTCGCGATCCTCGTCAATGAGCAGTGGGACGAAGGAATCGCATCATCAATTCGTGTCGCGGTTGCCGCGTTGCGCGATCGTGCGACCACCATCACGCTCATGCTCTGCGATCAACCCGGCGTCACCGCGGATGTCCTTAGCCGATTGTTCGAAAACTTTCGAACAATGCATGCGACCGTCATTGCCTCGCGATATCCGGAAGGACCAGGCGTTCCCGCGCTCTTTCACAAAGATCATTTCGACGCGCTGCAATCGCTGCGTGGCGACATCGGTGCGCGGCAATTCATTCGCGAGCTCGATCGCGACGTCGTCATGATTCCATTCGATTCGCCGGACGACATCGACACGCCCGCGGACATCGCGCGGCTGCGTTGATTCGCGCTCTGTGGCAACATGCGCGGCTCGCGAATTCGCGAGCACAACGCCATGACCAGCACGAACAAGCCGCGCCTTCTCACCGGAGACACCCCGACCGGCCGTCTGCACCTCGGCCATTACGTCGGCAGTCTCGAAAATCGCATCGCCCTCCAGGACGACTACGACTGCTACTTCCTCATCGCCAACAAGCACGCATTCACCACGCGCGCGGAGCGGCCGGAGGAAATTCGCCAGAGCGTGCTCGATGTGGCGACGGACTGGCTTGCGGTGGGGATGGATCCGAATCGCAGCTCGATGTTCATTCAGAGCGAAGTGCCGGTCATCGACGAACTGACGTTCTTCTTCTCGATGCTGCTTCCGTTCAATCGCGTCATGCGCAATCCGACGCTGAAGGAAGAGATCCGCGACAAAGGACTCGGCGATACGTATTCGTTCGGTTTTCCGCTGTATGCGGTCGGACAGTGCGCGGACATTCTCGCGTTTCGTCCGGACGTTGTTCCCGTCGGCAAAGATCAGTTGCCGCATCTCGAGATGACGCGCGAAGTCGCGCGCCGCTTCGACCAGATTTATTGCGGCGTCGATCCCGACACCGAAGACAAAGACTATGTCGCGAAGGGCGGATTGTTTCCGGTGATCGAAGCGAAGCTCGGCCGCGTGCACAAACTCGTCGGCATCGGCGCGCCGGGACCGGACGGACAGTTGCTGAAGATGAGCAAGTCGCTCAACAACTCGATCTTTCTTTCCGACGACGCCGATACCGTGCGCACGAAGATCATGGGCATGTACACCGATCCGAAGCGACTGCGCGCGACGGATCCCGGCACCGTCGAGAACAATCCGCTGTGGATCTTCCACGAGACGTTCAATCCGGATCGCGAGTGGGTGCTCGAGCACGAAGAGCTGTATCGCAAAGGCGGCGTCGGTGACATCGTCATCAAGAAGCGTCTCGTCGAAGTGATCAACACGTTCCTCGAGCCGATTCGCACGCGTCGCGCGGAGTTCGAAGCGCGGCCGTCGGATGTTCTCGACGCGTTGCGTGCCGGCACAAAGCGCGCGAATGCGATTGCGGAAGAAACGGTCGCGCTCGCGAAGAAAGCCATGCGTCAGGACTTCTTCGCGCGCACGCTGGAACTGTCGTAGCCTTCGTGCAATGACTCCGTCCCTCCCGCGCCGATTGCGGGCAAGCGTGTTGATCGCGCTTTGTTGCTTTCTCATCTACAACGCCAATCGACGCGCGATCACCGCGGGCGACACGTATCCGGCGCGCTATCTGCCATTCGCGATCGCGCAGCACCACACGATCTTTCTCGATCCCGTCGCGAACGTCACGGCGCAGGGAAGAGGAAGCAGCGCGGCGTTTTGGATGCTGCCGCTGCCGGACGGTCATCTCATCTCGTTGTATCCCGTCGTCGTGCCGGCGGTCGTCGCGCCGTTGTATCTGCCCGCGATCGGCTATCTGCACTGGACCGGCTGGACGGATGCGGGATTCGATTACGCCGCGCGCGTGATGGAGAAACTCGTCGCGTCTCTCATCGCAGCCATTTCCGCGGCGCTGCTCTACGTGTTGCTGCGACGCAGAACATCGAACGGAATCGCATTGCTGCTCACCATCGCGTATGCATTCGGTACGACCACGTGGGTGATCAGCAGTCAGGCGTTGTGGCAGCACGGACTCGCGCAGCTTCTGGTGATCGGCGTGTTGCTGCTCGTCACCGGACCATGCACGACAACGCGAGTCATCGGTGTTGGGTTTCTGTGTGCGCTGATCGCCGCGAATCGTCCGCCCGACGCCGTCCTGGCGATCGCGCTCGGCGTGTACGCGTTGTGCTGGGCCGGACGTCGAGGATGGATGTGGCTCGCCGCCGGCGCGGCGGTGCCGGTGATTCTGCTGCTCGCCTATAACCTCCACATCGCCGGCAACTTCCTCGGCGGTTATGGCCGGGTCGGAAGCGCGAGGTACTTTCGCCACGATGTTCTCGCCGGCATCGGCGGATTGCTGATCAGTCCCGCGCGCGGACTGTTCGTGTTCTCGCCGTTCCTGCTGTTTCTTCTGCTCGCGTGGCGGTACATGCCGCGTGATCGTGACGAGCGTCGTCTGACACTCGCGATGACGTTCGCGATCGTCATTCAGCTCGTGATCTATGCGAAAGGCGACTGGCGCGGCGGATTGTCGTGGGGTCCGCGCTACATGACCGACGTCCTGCCGATGCTGATGTGGATGCTGGTTCCGATCGTCACCGCGCTGCGTGGGTCCGGACGCGCGGTGTTCGTCTTCGCGGTGGTCGTGTCGATCGCGATCGAAGCGATCGGTGCGTTCTACTACGTGCCGGCGAACGATTCTCCGATCTTCGCTGCCGATGCAGGGCCGCGAAGTCAGCGCACGCGTGGTGCGTGGCAGTGGCGGAACGCGCCGTTCGTCACGTCATGGAATCGCGGTCGCGCACCAGTGGATCTGGCGTTCCGCATGCGTGGCGCAATCGATCCGATCGAGACCAGCAACGGCAAAACGTACGCAACGGGTTGGGCAGTGGCCGGGAACGACACGACGCCGTGGAAGGTCGAGGTGATCGTCGACGGCAAATCCTCTGTCGAGACGTACGACTTCGTCGATCGCCGCTGGCGTGTTGCGATCGATTCATCGCGTCTCGCTCCGGGTGAGCATCATCTAACTGCATTCGCATGGGTGTTCGAACGAGGCGATGGTCGTTACCTCGGCGAGCGCAAACTGACCGTGCGCGCAGTGAAGCGCAATCTCGAGGAATCGTCGCGCCTCGCCGCGTTGCGCATTCGCGAAGATCAGCAACGCGATGGATATTGGCTGACGCAATTCACGAGCGGGACGCGGTTTCAGGATTCGCAACCCGAGATGAACACGTTTCTCACGTCGCTGGTCATCGATGCGCTCGCTCCTGTCGCGGCGCGAAACGATCTTGAAGAATCCGTGCAGCGCGCACGCGCGCATCTCACAAAGCAGATCGAGCCTGGTGGACTCGTGCGCTACCACGGACTGCCGAATGGCCCCGGCATCGGCACGCTCGGATGCGCGATCACACCGGACACGGATGACACGTCGCTGGTGTGGCGCATCGCACCCGCGCGCGATCGCAGTCAACTCGATGACGCGCTTGCGACGATCGATCAATATCGAACGAGCGAAGGTCTGTATCGCACGTGGCTTGCTCCGCGCGAGGCGTATCAATGTCTCGATCCCGGCAGCGATCCGAATCCGACGGACATCGGGATTCAGATGAATCTTCTGCTGCTGTTGTCCGAAGCGCGACCCGCCGCCGGACGCTCGTTGTGTGACGCGATCCGGCCACTCGTCGATGAAGATCGAGTGTGGGTTTACTATCGCAAGGCGCCGCTGATGCCGTTGCTGCGCGTGCCGGATCTTCGTCGCGCTGGTTGTGAACTGCAGTTGCCCGAGTCGCGGATGCGCTCGGATGTTGCAGGACAAGAGGTTTGGATCAACGCGTTGCGATTGCTGGATTCAACACCGGATCGTGCGCGCATCGGAGACTTGCTGCACAAACTCGCTGCAGACGATTTCGCCTACATTCGAACGAACCCGCCGCTCTTCTACCATAACGATCTCACCGCGACGGTTTCGCGGTATTACTGGTCCGAAGATTTCGGTTACGCGCTTTGGCTTCGGTTGTACGACAGGTACGAGAATCCCAACGCCGCCCATGCACTCGACTAAGGTCTCCGCGCTTCGCTACTTTTCCTGCCTTCGCCCGCAGGACATTCTCGTGCTGCAAGGTCCGCCGCTCCTCGGCGCCGCGTTCGCGCTCAATCATCCCAACGTGCAGGATTTCGCACTGCTCGCGACGCTGCTGTTCGCGAACGTGCTGCTGGTGACGCACATCTTTCTGCTGAATGACTGGTCGGGGCTCGTGCCGGATCTCGCCGATCCGAACAAAGCCGCGCATGTGTTCACGGCACGAGGCGTGGGTCGCAATGAGATGGCTGCACTGACGGGCGGCATTCTCGTACTCAGTCTCGTGCTCTTCGCGCGCCTCGGCACGATCACGCTCGGCATTGCGATCGCGATCGCGATCCTCAGTGCGCTGTACTCGCTGCCTCAGTTCAATTGGAAAGCGCGGCCGATTCTCAACTCCGCCACGCACATCGCCGGCGGCATCCTGCACTTCCTCCTCGGCTACTCGATCGGCAACGCGATCGATGGTCGCGGCATCGCCACGGCGACTTTCTTCGCGCTGATCTTTGCTGCCGGCCATCTCATGCAGGAGGTGCGCGATTACGACGGCGATGCGCTCAGCGACATCCGCACGAACGCGGTGACGTTCGGACGTCATCGCACCTTCGCCGCAAGCTTGTCACTCTTCACACTCGCACACGCGGTGCTGCTGATGCTCGCGCTGCAAACGCTCGTGCCGCGCGCTCTCGCGCTGCTCGTCGCGCTCCTCCCGCTGCACCTCTACTGGTCACTCGAAACGCTGCGCGACGGACTCACGTACGCAAACGTCTGCCGATTGCAAACGCGCTATCGCTTCTTGTACGCGGTGGTGGGAGTGCTGATGGTGGCGGCGCTGTACGCGACGGGAAGCGCGTAGATCGGCGAACGCCACTGTTCGGTCCGCGTCCGTGTCTCTTCCACGAAAGGAGGAACGGATGGCAGGATCATTCGTCATCGAGAAAGGCACCAGCGGCAAGTATCGCTTCAACCTGCGCAGCGGCAACCACGAGAACATCCTCACGAGCGAGACCTACGAGACCAAGGCCGCCGCGGAAGGCGGCATCGAATCCGTGCGCCGCAACGCAAAGGACGATGATCGTTACAAACGTCTGACCGCGAAAAACGGGAGCCCGTACTTCACGCTCACCGCCACGAACGGACAGTCGATCGGGACGAGCGAGATGTACTCCACGACTGCCGCGAGGGAGAACGGAATCGAAGCGGTGAAAGCGAACGCGGCCAACGCGACGGTGAACGACCGCACGTAGAAGTTGTGGGGTTCTTGTCGGTCGGGAAATTAACTCCACCACCTGAACCCCACCTTCGCGTTTTTTGTCCTGTTCGCACTGCGGCGTGGTCACGCCGCGGGCTGACACTCGGCGAGCGTCGTCGCGACGCCTTCGATTTGTACGCGAAGCCACATGTGCGCTGGATCGAATCGCGCCCGCTCGAGGTACAGCATGTTGACGGTGAGCGGCGGCACGTCGAGCGGCAGCGGGAACATGCGAACCGCGCCGCGCTTCTCCCACGCCTGAGCCATCCGCTGCGGAACCGTGCCGACGAGATCACTCGCCGTGACGATGTCGACGACGGACAGGAGATGCGGAATCGCGATTCCAATGCGGCGCTTCAACGCGCGCTCGCGCAACAGTACGTCGATCAACCCGACGCGCTCATCCCTCGGGTAGAGGATTCGCACGTGCGAGAGCGCGAGAAACGTATCGAGGTCGAGTCCTCGGCGCACGCGGGGATGTCCACGGCGCACGACGCACACGAGGGGCTCGTGATAAAGCGGCGTTGACACGATGCCGGCTGACGGACTGACCGTCGTCGCAAACGCAACGGCGACGTCGATCTTCTCCGACTGCAGGTCGCTGACCGGAGCCGTGAAGAGGGCGTCGACGCGTAAAGTGCGCAGCGTGACTCGCGGAGCGGCCGATGCGATCCGTCCGGCCAGCGGTGCGATGAGGATCGACTCACCGTAATCGGTTGTGCCGAGGCGGAACTCATGGGCGGCTTGTGTGGCGTCGAAGATGCGCGGCCGCTCCACCGCCGTGCGCAGCCGCGCCAATGCCTCGCCGATCGGCCCGACGAGTTCTCTCGCGCGCGACGTCGCCTGCATCCTCCCGCCGATGCGTTGCAACAACGGGTCGCCGAACATCTCCCGCAGCCGCGCGAGTGCGCTGCTCATCGCCGGCTGCGTCAGGCCGACGCGAGCCGCAGCGCGCGTGACGTTCTGCTCCGCGATCAACGCATCGAGCGCGAGCAGGAGATTCAGATCGATCGATTCGAGTTTCACCCGCGCTTCTTATACACAGTGACGCGCGCGCTCCTTCGTCACGCCATTGGAAATTCGCATGTCGCGCCATACGACATATCGATTTCCGCCCTCGCTGCGAGACGTCTATCTTGAGTTCGTCAGCGTGCGAACGTCGACGGCGCTCGACCCCAGGAGGATTTGTGAAACGACTCTCGCTTTCCGCGAGGTCGCGCCGCTCGGCCGCAGGCACTTCCCTGCTGCTCATGATCGTCGCCGCGATTTCGCTTCTGTTGTTCGCCACGCCCACGCACGCGCAATGCAATCCGTCGTACGACCCGGAATGCCCAAATGGAGACGACGGCATCGGTCCGCTCATTTGGATCTCACCCGACAACGCCACGTACACGGTGTCCCCAGGTGAAACCAAATCGGTGGTGGTCTCGGTCGCGTTGAACGACAACAGTTCGATTGACCGAAGCTCGCTCCGCCTCACGTTGACGAACGGAACGACGACGGAAACCGTGTCCACGTTCACCTGGGAGCCCAGCTCGTTCGAAGGGAACGAGGCTGCCAAAACAACCGTCTCGATGAAGATCGGACAGACGGTTCTCACTGCGGTCGCGAAGGACATTCAGGGGAACGCCGGCAGCGGCACCGCGACGGTCCGCGTCGATGTTCTCTCGAGTCCGCCCGATCCGCACTATCCCCTCGTTCAAGCGGAGATTCATCACAACGACTACCGGGATCTCGGACGCGCGCAACTGAACCTCGGCTATGCGCCAGCGACGTACACGAGCATGGGCCAGGCGAAGACCACCGGCGTCCTCTATAGCAGCGGCATGGCCAGCCCGGTCGGATACATCCAGGTCGATGCGGGTCCCGATCCGCGCAGCGGCAGTCGCGTCGTAGCCATGTCGCTGCGTGTCTGCGAAGACGGAACGAATCGACAGATCGGCCGCGACTACTACTGGAAGAAAGGGACAAACTTCCAACGCATGGGCGTGTCCTGGTCGATGCGCACCAAACCGACGGGCGCGCATCACTTTCGCGTCGAGGTGCGATCACACTTCAACGACGGCACCGAGACCTTGCGCACCCAGCGTATGCGTGTGCTGGTCGTGAATGAAGTGAACAGCCGTTACGGCGCAGGATGGACCATCGCGGGGATTCAGCAGCTCTACTCCAAAACACCTGCGACTGAGGAAGGCGTCATCGTGCGCGAAGACACGATCGCGCGCTGGTTCGCGCGGACGGGATGCACTTCGACGACGTGCAGCTACCAAACGCCGGACGGAGACTTTTCGCAGCTCGTCTATCAGCGCGCCACGGGCACGTGGCTTCGCACGTATTCGAACGGCGCGACGATCGCGTTCGATGCACGCGGACTCGCCACGCGTGTCGCCGACAAATTCGGCCGCGCGACGACGTACGTTTGGCAGAACACGAGCGATCCGCAGCCGGTTCCTGTTCTCCGCACGATCACGGATCCTGCCGGCAAAGTGACGTCGCTCAATTACTCGCCGAGTGGCTATCTGCTCGAGATGATCGATCCGGCAGGACGCAGAGCCGCGTTTCAACACTCAGGAACGGACCTCGTCCAGATCTCCGCGACCTCGAACTTCAGCGTCACTTACAACAGCGCTCACATGGCCGACAGCTACACGAACGAGAGCGGCACATGGAACGTGAACTACTACCGCAACGCGATGTCCTCGGTGTACGCGCCCGCGGTCACGGTCAACGGCAGGTCGGTGCGCCCGCACATGCAATACCAGCGTGCCGAATGGAAGGCGACCCTGCTGGCGACGCAGGGGCTCGATCTCGCCAATCCAGCCGACGCGGTCCTCTCGTCGGAGGCGGTCGACGAGGACATCGACACGAACAATCACAAGACGCGAATTCTTCGGAATCGGTACGGACAGCCGCTCAGCATTCTCGACGCCGCAGGACGCCTCACCGAGGCGCGATGGACGAAAGACGGATTGCCGCTGTCGGTGGAGGAGCCCGGTGCCAACGTAACGATGTACGACTGGGACCCCCAGGGGCGACTTCTTACCAAGTTCGTGGGTAGCGCGCTCGTGTACGAAGCAACGTACGAAGGCAACGTGCTGAAGCGCGAGACCGCGGGCGGGTCAACACGCTGGTTCCGCTATGGTCCCAGCGGCGAGGTGATTCGCACGTGGTACGGCGCGGAAACCGACGCCGACATCAACGGCACGACATACGAGTACGACGGGCTGTATCGTCTGGTCGGCCGGCGTGGTCCGAAAGGCGAGCGCACGGAATGGGGCTACACCACGAATGCGTGGGGCAACGTCGATCTGATTCGCGACGTGCGCGACGATGGCACCACGAGCACGACGCGGTACACGTATGACACCGCCGGTCTTCTCAATACGACGACCAACGCGCTCGGCGCGGTCACGATCACGAATCACGACTTTCGAAATCGCCTCATCTCTGTGATCGAGGGCTCGCCGCAGAAAACGACGCGACTGGAGTACTCCGGCGAGCACCTCACGAAAGTGACGGATCCCGCCAGCAAGATCTACCGCTTTACCTACAATGCGCTCGGATGGCGTGAGAGCGCGATCTTCCCCGACGGCCGCACACGGACATATGCGTACGATGCCGACGGTTTGCTCACCGCGATGACCGACAGGCGCGGTCTCACGGTGCGCATGACGCATGACGCGCTGCATCGCGTCGCGACACGCACGGCAGACGGCGCAACCGCAACCTACAACTACCCTGATGCATTCACCGCGATTTCGACGAATGCCGAGGGAGTGGTCACGACGAAGTTGCTTCGCGGAGTCGGTGAGATCGATTTCGTATCATCTTCGTTCCCCGGCCTGCCGGGCCGCCTGTACGAACTGAAGAACGCGTTCGACCACATCGCCTGGCGTCATCTGGGCGTCGACATCAACAGCTACCTCAATGGCGCCGTTCTCTCGTCGAGCTCGATCCGTGAGAATGCCGCGCCGGCGCTCGGCGAAGGAAGATCGTTGTCGATCGCCGATCCTACCGGCAGAACGACGACGTTCGATTTCAACGCCGCCGGCGAACACGTTCGCACCGCATTTCCAAATGGGATCGCGCAGTCGAACGTCTACGGCAGCGACGGCGACCTGCGTCATATGACCTTCAGTTCCAGCGCTGTCAACGGACTGCTCGGCACCAGCTACACGTACGACCTCCTCGGGCGGCTCTCATCGCGTTCGAACCTGGCCGGCAATGCGCAGTGGAACTACGCATACGACTCGTTCAACCGGGTGCAGTCGTACGAAGCGCTGAAGAGTGCACCGACGCTGGGTTGCAATCCGTCTGTCGAAGAGTGCCCGCCGTTGTGGAACGTGTTGCGTTCAGAGAACTTCACGTACGACGGGTCGGGCAATCGCACCGATCGCGGAGCATCGATCGAACCGAACAGCAATCGCTACGTGCGGTTCGGTGACTTCACGCTGCAGTACGACCTCGAAGGGAACCTCACGCGTAAGACGAAGCTGGGATTCGATCAACAGCTCACCTGGAACAGCCTCGGCCAGCTCGCGAGCGTGACTACGAACGGCGCGACGGTGACGTACGGCTACGACGCTCTGAACCGCCGCGTGCGGCGCACCGCAAACGGGCAGGCGCGCTACTTCATGTACGACGACGATGATCTGATGCTCGAGATCGATTCCACCGGCGAGATCGTCCGAACCTACACGCACCTGCCGGGCGTCGACCGGCCATTGAGCCTTCGCGCGCGCGACGCGGGAATGGAGTTCGTCTACTACTACGTGCTCGAGCGCAACGGCAGTGTTCGCGCGGTGCTGAACTCAACCGGCGGCGTCGCCGCGGAGTATCACTACACTCCATTCGGCGAGATCGAAAACTCGACGAACGCTTTGCAGCCGCTCCGCTTCATGGGTCGCGAGCTCGATGCCGACACGTCTCTGTACTACGTCCGCAACCGCTGGTACGACCCCGTTCTCGGCCGATTCGTCTCCGAGGATCCGATTGGTCTGCGCGGCGGGATCAATCCATACACGTACGTCGGCAATGATCCGGTGAATCTGCGCGATCCGCAGGGGCTCAGCCCGACGTGCAGCACATTCATCAGCGTCACCGGCGACGAGTGGGAAGCCATCGGCGCACAGTCGCGCGAGGCTCTCGAGTCCCTCGGCATCTGTCTGTCCGTCACGCTCGATACGCTGGTCGTCAACGGAGGGATGCCGAACGGCGTCGCGCCCATACCTCCGGCGCCTCCGGATAATGCGTGGCTCTGCCCCTCGTGCGCGGGGAAGATCCCAACGTCGCACCAAGGGCCGACGATCGGGCCGGGAATGCCGATGACCTGGGTGAAGCAACGGATCGCGAACGCGGCGGCGGAATGCAGACAGTGGCGGCGGTGGGCCGCCGCCTGGACGCTCCTTCACATTGCTGGCGACGTTCGTCAGGTCATGACGACGCCCGCGCCGACCGTTACGCCAGGCGACTCGAGGGTCGACCTCTCCGGCTACGGCTCCGACCTCGCTTCAAACTACGGCGAGTCCGCAACCGCCATGGCCAACGAGCGATGCAAGGCGCTCGGCGTTCCCTGAGTTCGAATCGCGGGTGGCGCGGCAAGGATGCCGCGTCACCTGCGAAGCGTAAATAGTTGGAAGGTTTGGGGATTAGATTTGGTCGGGCAGGGGGGATTTGAACCCCCGACCACCTGAACCCCATTCAGGT
>JACZCU010056100.1_pt1 | contig 44331 bp, 42 predicted proteins | sample 8641851 | NCBI WGS metagenome assembly JACZCU01 (sample SAMN15324605, study PRJNA640507) | soil metagenome | isolation source: monocropping sugarcane control | place: China: Luxin town, Laibin City, Guangxi Province | collected 2019-07-25 | depth 10cm m | reverse complement strand
GGGCCGATCTGGCGGACCTTGCCGAAGATCACGGCGAGGTCGCTCGCCGCGATCCCGATGCCGCGGTCGATGACGCTGATGGTGATCGCGCCGTTCTCGCGCTCGGCGCGCACCGTGACGACGCCGCCGCTGCGCGAAAACTTCACGGCGTTCGACATCAGGTTGTAGAGGATCTGCTTGAGCTTCGCGTGGTCGGTCTCGATGTCGCCGACCGCGTCCGGCACGTCGATCGCGAACGTGACGTTCTTCCCCGCGGCCATGCCGCGCATCACCTGCGCCACGCTCTCGATCGCGGAGCGCACCGAGAACGTCTCCGGGAAGATCTCCATCTTCCCGGCCTCGACCTTCGACAGGTCGAGGATGTCGTTGATGATCGAGAGAAGGTGCTGCCCCGAGCTGAGGATCGACTGCAGGAAGCCGAGGTACTTCGCGTCGATGCGGTCGTGGAGGCGCTCCGTGAGGATCTCGGAGAAGCCGATGATGGCGTTCATCGGCGTCCGCAGCTCGTGCGACATGTTCGCCAGGAAGCGGCTCTTCGCCTGGTTCGCCTCCTCGGCCTGATGGTTCTTGATCTGCAGCTCGCGGAGCATGCGCGCCTTCGAGATGGCGGAGACGGCGTGCTCGCGGACGCGCGCGAGCCGCTGGATGTCGGCGCGCGTGAACGCGTTCTCGTCGGTGAAGTTGTCGAAGATGAAGAAGCCCTCCACGCGCCCACCGAGGGTGACTTCCATCGCGAGCATCGACTTCGGCGCAGGAAGATGGCGCACCTTCTCGCTGCCGGCGAGCCATCGGAAATCCTTCTCCTTGATGAGATAGACGCCCTCTTCGAGCTGCTCCGCGTGCTGCGAGTAGCGGCGCATCGCCTCCTCGGGCGACAGCACCACGCCTTTGAACACGTCCGGCTCGTACCCCGCGGTCGCGACGATCTCGGTACGGCGCTGTTCGTGATCGATGCGCATGAACGCCGCCTTCTCCGCCTTCGGGAAGAGCTTCATCCCCTGATCGAGAATGGCGTGAAGCACGTTGTCGAGGACGAACTCGCGGTTGATGATCTCGACGATGTTGTCGAGCGTCTCGATCTCCCGCGCCTGCGCCCGGATCTCCTCGGTGCGCATGTTGACCAGCGCCTCGAGTGACCGGTTGCTCTGCTGCAGGTGACGGACGCGGTAGCGGTTGATGAGGTTCCCGGCGATGGAGATGAGCGCGATGTACGCGAGGATCGCCCACCAGCGGAGCCAGATCGGCGGGTGCACGCGGAAGTGGAAGCGGAGCGGCGCGACCGACCAGACGCCGTCGCTGTTCGCGGCGCGCACTTCGAGCGTGTAGCCCTTGTCGAAGAGGAACGCCGGGAGGTTGGTGTAGCGGATCTTGGTGTCCGTCTTCGGCGCCGACCAGTCGTGCTCGTAGCCGTCGAGCATCGTGCGGTAGCGGACGCGCGACTCGTCGCTGAACGCCAGCGCGGCGTATTCGATCGTCAGCTCGTTCCCGCTGCTCGTCTGCCGGAGCTCGAAGCCGCGGAGCCGCACGATCGGCGGTACGGTGTCGGCCTCGCGCAGCGCGGGGTTGAAGACGGAGACGCCGCTCGGCGTCGCGAAGTAGATGCGGCCGTCGTTCGCGATCGACACCGGGCCGTACGCCCACGCCTCGTCGTCGATCAGGCCGTCGTCCTTCGAGACGCGCGAGACGATCCGCATCGCGTTCGGGTCGATTTCGACGAGTCCCGCGTTGTTGCTGACCCAGATCGACCCGTTCGGGGCGGCTGCCATTCCGACGACGATGCCGCCGCCGAGCGTAGGCCGGAGGAAGGAGTGGTCGATCTTGATCGGATTCGTCTGCAGAACGATCAGGCCGTCGCTGGTGCCGACCCAGAGCCGGCCGCGATGCCAAAGGAGTGACCGCGTGGCGTTCGTCGGCGCGCCGGTCGCTTTCGTCCAGATCGGAGAAAAGGTGAGCGGCGCTTGCGGCGACTTCGGGTCGAATGGCGTCGACGAGCGATACAGGCCGCTGTCGGCCGTGCTGACGTAGACGTACCCACGGTCGTCGAGCGCGACGCTCGTGGCGCCGGTCGGAGGGAGGCCGGAGCTCGTGCGGAAGAAGTACCACTCGTCGCCGGCGACGGCGGTGACGCCGCCGGTTCCGGCGAACCACATCGTGTCGCCGGCGCGGCGGACGCAGTAGACGATGCCGATCGGCTTCCCGGCGATCGCCGCTTCCCGGCCGTTCATCGTCAGCACGTTCGCGCCGCCGACGTCGCCGATCCACAGCCTGCCGCGCGCATCCTGCGCGAGCGAGTAAACGGAGTTGCTGTTCAGTCCATCGTGGACGGTGTAGACGCTGCGCGTCCCATCTTTGTAGAGCGCCGCGAGGCCTCCGCCGGTGCCGATCCAGGTGACGCCGTCCAGCGGGAGGACGGCGAAGGCGCTCGGGTCAGGGAGCGCCGGCGGCTCGCCCGCGTGCGATTGTCCGGTGTACGCCTGGAACGCTTCGTAGTCGCGACGGAGGCGCGAGGCGCCGCCGTTCTGCGCGAACCAGAGGTTCTGCTCCCGGTCTTCGAGCACGTTCCAGAGCGTGTCGCCGAGGAGTCCGTTCGCGCGCGTGACGCGGAGACGCTTCGACGGGTCGCGCCGGTTGATCCGGACGGCGCCGTTGCCGAGGCTTGCGACCCAGAGGGAGCCGCGCGACTCGAGGATCGTGACGATCCGCTCGTTGAGGTCGTGATTGATGACGTCGGCCCGATTGCCGTTGTAGCGCCAGACGCTGCCGTCCATCCCGCCCGCCCAGAGCGCACCGTCGCTCGTCTCGCCGAAGGTTCCCGCTTGCGACGGACCGTTCGGAAGCGGATGCGAGCTTCGACCGTCCGGGTCGAAGATGACCGAGCCGCCGGTGGTGAACGAGACCGCCACGCTGCCGTCGCGGCGCGCGAACATCGACTCGATCGCGTGATCGTCGATGCTGCGTTGAGTGAGCCGGTTGCCGCTGATCTGATAGCGGATGATGCCGCTCTGCGTTCCGGCCCACACCGAGCCGTCAGGAAGGGCGATGAGGCAGTTGCGGCGAATCCGCATCGGCACGAGGGGCACGCCGCCAAATTTCGCGACGAATTGCACCCGCGTGCTGTCGTAAACGTCGAGCGGCTGCGCCGAGACGACGAGCCCCGCTTCCGAGCCGACCCAGAGGTGATGGTCCTTGTCTTCGACCAGCTCGCGGATCGTGAGGTCGACGAGCCCATCGCTCTCGGTGTAGTTCTCCATCGAGTGGCCGTCGTAACGCGTGAGGCCGGTCGAGTAGAAGCCGAACCAGATGAAGCCGAGGTGGTCCTGGAGGATCTTCTGGACGCTGGCGGACGGGAGCGGCGACACCTGGTCGCTCGGGGTGAATTGGGTGAACGGAAGCTCCTGCCCCGCCGCGCACAACGACACGATCAGCAACGGGATGATGCAGAGCGACCGGCGGAGCACGCTAAAAGTGTACGGCGAAACCTCGGCCGGATGCCCGCGTAGAATCGATATGTGGCCCGACTCCGCGACTGGCTCGACCTCGGGAAGAACACGTTCACCTCCCTGAAGTCGGACGATTTCACGTCTCTCTACAGCCGTGAGTGGACCGAGACGCGTCGCGCGCTGCTCGCGGAGCACCGCGAGGCGATCGATCGGGAGCCGAGCCGGCTCCGTCGCTTTGGCCGAACGGTCAGCGCCATGGCGTACGGGCTGACGAAGCGGCTGTCGCCGGTGCGGCGGCTCGTCTTCGTCTTCACCTGCGTCTGGTTCTTCATCTGCCTCTTCACGGTGTTCAACGCGTCGCGCGCGCTCGACCCTTGGCTCTTCATGGAGCTCTCAGGGGCGTTCGCGGTCATGATCGCGCTGCTCGCGATGGAGCTGATCGGCAAGATCAAGTACCGCGACGAGCTCGCCCTCGCGCGCGACCTGCAGGCGACGCTGATTCCGAAGTACGCGCCGCGCACGCCGTCGTACGACATCTCGGCGTTCAACCACATCGCGAATACCGTCGGCGGCGATCTGTACGACTTCGTGCTGCTGCCGGACGATCGCGTGGCGGTGCTCTTCGGCGACGCATCGGGCCACGGAATGGCGGCGGGACTCGTGATGGCTGTCGCGCATGCGGCGTTCCGGACGCAGCTCGAGATCGACCCATCGCCGTCGTCGATCATCGGATCGCTCAACCGCATCCTCTGCCGGACGGGCGGCTCGCGGTCGTTCTTCTCCTGCTGCTACATCCTCCTCTCGCCCGACGGGACGTTCAGCGCGACATTCGCGGGGCATCCGCAGATGCTGAAGCTCAGTCCTCAAGGCAAGGTCATGGAGCGCACTGGCCAGGGCGCCTATCCCCTCGGCATCAAGAGCGGCCTGACGTGGGCCGAGGAGCACGGCACGCTGGCACGCGGCGAACGGCTGCTGCTCTACTCCGACGGCTTGCCCGAATCGCGCGACGAACAGGACCGCGAATGCGGCGAGGCCTACATCGAAGCCGTCATCGCCCGCCACGGCGAAGCGCCCGCGAACCTCCTCGTCGAAGCGATCGTCGCCGAGTGGCGCAAATTCGTCCAACGCGCCCCGATCGAAGACGACGTCTCGATCATGGTGATGGAAAAGCGGTAGGCGCTTACGCCGTTCGGTTATCGTGTTTCGCGATCAGCTCGCGGATTGCGGGCACGAGATCCCGCGGAACCTCGATAATTGTCTGGGTGGGATCTTCGAAAGCCGCCTCGTCTTCAGCGACAGCTTCTTCGGCGCCCTGCTGCTCGTAGTGAAGGAGAACCTGCCGCACCCGCTCCTCGTCCCATCCTTTCGGGAACTTCGTCTGCTTCATCGTCGTCCCTTTCGTTTGCGGCGGCTGCGATAAGCAGCCAATGGTTTTCCCTTCAAATCATACGCCGTGATGACGAACGCGCTGTCGGGCTCGGGATCAGGGATGTAGATCACGCGCAAATAACGTCCATCGTCCGTCCTGCCAATCGCAAGGCGAGCGCCATCCCGCCCCGGGCGATCTTCGCCCGCGTTTTCAAGGGCGCTCCTGACCTCCTCTTCGTCAACATCGTGATTGAGGATATGTGGTTCTCTCGTTTCCGGATCGATGTAGAACCGCAGCTTCATGGCTTCATTGACGGTTCTTCTTCACGCCAGAACCCGCTTCTCCACCAGCCCTTCGAACACCTGAAGCGCGAGGTCGACGCGGCCGAGGGGGGCGGAGACCTGGACGCCGGCGACGCGGGTGCGGACGCGCTCCAGCGTCTCGCGCGCGATGGCGACGCCTTCGTGGAGCGCGTGCTCCTTGCTCTTGTCGTTCGCAATGCGCATCCGCTCCATGACGTCATCCGGCACGCTGACGCCCGGCACTTCGTTGTTCATGAACTGGGCGTTGCGGTACGACAGGAGCGGCCAGATGCCGGCGACGATCGGGAGACGCAGATCCTCGATGCGCCGCAGGAAGTGCTCGAGCTGCGCGACGTCGAAGACCGGCTGCGTGATCGCGTACTCGGCGCCCGCCTTGACCTTCCAGTCGAGCCGTTTCAGCTCGTAGTCGAGGTCGAGGTGTCCGGGGTTGACGCCGACGCCGATCGTGAACTTCGTCGGCTCGCCGAACGGATTCCCGCCGAGGTCGAGGCCGCGGTTCATCAGGCTCGCCATGTTCGTCAGGCCGATCGAGTCGATGTCGAAGACGGCCGTCGCATCGGGATACGGCCCCATCTTCGGAGGATCGCCGGTGATCAGCAGCAGGTTGCGCAGGCCGAGCGCGGCGCAGCCGAGGAGGTCGGAGTGCATGCCGAGGAGATTGCGGTCGCGGCAGCAGTAGTGGAGGACCGTCTCGATGCCGACGCGCTGCTGCACCAGCACCGCGACGGCGATCGCGCCCATGCGGTTCTGCGCGCGCGGCCCGTCTGGAACGTTCACGGCGTCGACACCCGCATCGCGGATCGACTCGACCCCCTTGAGCATCGCCTCGGCGTTCGGCCCTTTGGGCGGCACGATCTCGATCGTGGTGACGAACTCGCCGTTTGCGATCCGCTTTCCCCACTTCGAGCGTGAGACGAGCGGCATCGGCTCCGCGCCGGCCGACTGGTCGCTCTTCCCATTCCGCTCGATGATGACGAAGTTGCGCCGTGGCGAGAGCGGCCGCACGGCGTCGGCGATCATCTTGATGTGGTCGGGCGTCGTGCCGCAGCAACCGCCGATGAACTTCACGCCTTTGTGAATGAGCCGCTTGGCGTATTTCGCCATGTACTCCGGCGACGCCATGTACATCTGCCGGCCGTTCACCTCGCGCGGCAGACCGGCGTTCGGCTGACAGGAGATCTTCTTCGCGGTGACGGCGGTGATCTCCTCGATGGCGTCGAGCATGACGTCGGGACCGACGGAGCAGTTGAGGCCGATGACGTCGGCGCCGGCACGGTCGAGGCGCTGCGCGATCACGCGCGGCGTGTCGCCGTACGCGGTGCGGCCGTCGGGACCGATCGTCATCTGCGCCACGATCGGCAGCGAGCAAACGTCGCGGATCGCGCCGATCCCCTGCTCGATCTCGGAGATGTTCGCCATCGTCTCGAGGATGAAGAGGTCGACGCCTCCGTCGACGAGCGCCCTCGCTTGCTCGCGGAAGATGTCGCGCGCCTCTTCGACGCCCATCGGACCGTACGGCTCGATGCGGATGCCGAGGGGGCCGATGGCGCCGGCGACGTAGACGTTGTCGCCGGCGGCGCGGCGCGCGATCTCGACCGCGGCCATGTTGATGTCGCGCAGCTCGCTCTCGATCCCGAACGCGCCGAGCTTCACCCGGTTCGCGCCGTAGGTGTTCGTCTCGAGGATCTCGGCCCCCGCGCGGACGTACTGCTTGTGCACCTCGAGCACGATCTCCGGCGAGAGGAGATTCAGCTCGTCGTAGCACTTGTTGATGAAGACCCCCTTCGAATAGAGCATGGTTCCCATGGCTCCGTCGAAGAGGTAGACGTGCTCGTCGGCGATGGCTGCGATGAAGTCCTGCATAAAAAACAAAGCCCCACGCCGGTCGACGTGGGGCCTGGGTCGAAGTTCAGTTTCCTGCCGGCTATTTAGCTTTTTTTAAGCTGGTTGCAAGCGGCCCCAAATCACTCCAGCGGGGTCACTCTACGCCTCGGGGGAGCTTGGCGCAAGGCGGCGCCGAAGGCGTCGTCAGCGCTTCCGATGACGTGATCTCGTCGAAAGATCAGCATGATCACGATTTCTGATCACCCTGATCTTTCGGAAAGATGTGTGTGATCACAAAACGTGATCTGGTTGATCACGTCCCGTGATCCACCTGATCTTTTCCGGTGATGACCCTGATCTTTCCTGGTGATCAACCTGATCTCAAAAAAGATCACGCTGATCTTTTCGGAAGATCACCATGCTCTTTCGGAAGATCTCGATCATCGGATCGCAGGATCATGTCATCAGAAGTGGACACGAAGCTGATCTCCGATCCAGCCTGACCCCTGCTTGCGAGGGACCTCGGCGGCGTACTCTTCGCGTGATGGCGAAACTGCTCTACGTGATGCCCCTGTCGCTGGACGGCTACATCGAGGATGAAAGCGGCAGCTTCGACTGGTCGGTGCCGAGCGAAGAGTTCCTCACGTTCATCAACGATCTCCTCCGGCCGATCGGGACGATTCTCTACGGACGCCGGATGTACGAGACGATGGCGATCTGGGAGACGCCGGAGGCCCTTCCCAACCCAAACACCTCGGTCGAGCTCGACTTCGCGCGGATCTGGCAAAACTCCGAGAAGATCGTCTTCTCCAGATCGCTGGAGAGCGTTTCGACGCCGAACACGCGCCTCGCGCGTGAATTCGATCCGGAGGCGGTTCGCGAGTTGAAGACGCGATCGCCGCACAATCTCTCCGTGAGCGGCCCGACCCTCGCCCAGCAGGCGTTCCGCGCCGGCCTGATCGACGAGGTCCATCTATTCGTCGTCCCGTTCATCCTCGGCGGCGGCAAGCGGGCGCTGCCCGACGTTCGCCTCAAGCTGGAGATCCTGGACGAACACCGGTTTGCCGACGGCTGGGTCTATCTTCGTTATCGCACCGTCTACTGAAAGATCCGCCGGAGCCAGCCGATGCCGTGTTCGACTTGCTGGCGCTCGCGGTCAACGTCGGCGGCCCATTTGCGGAACTGGTCGTAGGTGATCGCGGGGGGCTCGCTGAAGTGCTCCCGGTCGAAGAAGAAGCGGCGGACGACGGCGCCGAAGATGCCGCGGGGGCAGGTGTGCGTCGGGGCGGTGCCTTTGAGGAAGACCTCGTGGATCGGGCCGGGGCAGTCCTCCTGCCACAGCATGCCGGTGTCGGGGTCGATGTCGCGGAAGGTGACGCCGTCCGGCGGCTTCGGCTCGCCGTGGACGTGCGGGATGGAGCTCATGTACGCGCCCCAGACCGGGATCGCTGCCTCGCCGGACGAGAGGCGTAACGGCGCGCCGTGGTCGAAGCCGACCCAGACGGCGGTGACCATGTCGGGCGTATAGCCGACGAACCAGGCGTCGCGGTAGTCGCTCGTCGTTCCGGTTTTACCTGCGACGTAGCCGAGGCCGTAGCGCTTGAGGCGGAAGGCGGTGCCGCGCTGCACGACGCCGCGGAGCAACGTGTGGACGACGTACGTCGCGTCGGCCGGCGCGACGCGCTTCTCCTCCGGCTTGTGCTCGAACAGGCGCTTGCCGCGCGCATCGCGGATCTCGCGGACGAGGTACGGCTCGACGCGGACGCCGAGGTTGGGAAACGGCGTGTACGCCGCCGTCAGCTCCCGCATCGTCACCTCGGTCACGCCGAGAGGGAGCGCCGGAATGTCGGTGAAATTCTCCTCGAACCCGAACGACTCGGCCGTGCCGATGACGCGCTTCAGGCCGACCGTCTGCGTGAGACGGACGGTCGGCACGTTCAGCGACTCCTCGAACGCCTCGCGCACGGTCACACGGCCGCGATAGCGCTCGTCGTAGTTGTGCGGCTGCCACGTCTCGTTGCCGCTGACGTCGATCGAGATCGGCGCGTCGAGAAGGAGCGACGCGGCCGTCGCGCGGCGCGAGTTGATCGCCGCGAGGTACGCGAACGTCTTGAACGCGGAGCCGGGCTGGCGGCGCATGTTCGACGTCCGGTCGAACGGCGAGAGGTTGTAGTTCGTCCCGCCGACGAGCGCGCGGATGCCGCCGTCGCGTGGATCGACGGAGAGGATCGCCGTCTGCGGCGGCTCGGTCCGCGCCTCCGCGCGGATCCACGAGAAGCGCGACTCGAGCGAGTACGGCACGCGCGACGCGACCCGCTCGGCGGCCGCCTGCGCCTTCGGGTCGATCGCGGCGTAGATCTTCAGGCCGCCCTCGATCACCGGCCGCACGCCGATGTTCTTCACGATCTCGCTGCGGAGCGCGCGGAAGTAGTACGGGTACGGCGCCTGCGGGACGGAGCCATCGACGAATTCGACGTCGCGACTGACGGCGTCGCGGTACTGCTCTTCGTCGATCCAGTCGTGCTCGCGCATGATTTTCAGGATCGCGTTCCGTCGCGTACGGACCACGTCGGGACGCTTGTCGGGCGTGTCGCGGTTCGGCGCGCGGACGATGGAGGCGAGCAGCGCCGCCTCGTCCACGCGCAGGCGCGACGGGAGCTTGCCGAAGTAGAGCCGCGACGCTTCGTCGATCCCGAGGACCGGCTTCCCGTTCACGTTCCCGAGGTAGACGTCGTTGAGGTAGATCTCGAGGATCTCGTCCTTCGGCATGCGGAGGTCGAGCGAGACCGCGAGCGGGATCTCGGTGAGCTTCCTCCGCCAGGTGCGCTGCAACGAGAGATACCGTCCCTTGATGATCTGCTGGTCGATGGTCGAGCCGCCCTGTGCGATGCCGCGGGCGTGGAGGTCGGTCAGCAGGGCGCGCATCATGCCGATCGGATCGACCCCGATGTGGCGGCGGAACCGCACATCCTCGGCGGCGATGAAGGCGTGGCCGCCGTACTTCGGGACGCTCTCGATCGACACGAGCGGCATCGGCCGCCAGTCGGCGCCGTAGAGGCGCGTGACCACGACGTCGCCCGTTCCGTAGATGGTGACCGGCTCGCGCCAGGTGTGCTGGACGAGCTCGCGCGTCAGGCGGTGATTGAGCACGAAGAGGTAGACGGAGGCCGCTTCAGCGGCTCCCCAAAGCGCGAACGCTGTCGCGATCAAGACGGCGTTGCGTAGGCGTGACAATCGCAACATGTTCGACTAGATTGATTCGTGCAACCAAATTGCCACGCAGAATCCGACTTGAATGAATAGGAGACAGCGAATGGCTGCGAAGAAGAAGTCATCCAAGAAGGCCTCCTCGAAGAAATCCTCCAAGTCGTCCTCCAAGAAAGCCGCCGCGAAGAAGAAAGCTCCTGCAAAGAAAGCGGCCGCGAAGCGCAGCGCCAAGAGCGCGAAGCGCCCGGCAGCGAAGAAGGCAGCAGCGAAGCGTCCGGCGCCGAAGAAAGCCGCTGCGAAGAAGGCTCCCGCGAAGAAAGCCGCTCCGAAGCCCGCTCCAAAAAAGAGCGTCGCGAAGAAGGCCGTGAAGCGCGCCAGCGCCGTCGTCGCGGCGGGGATGGCTGCGGCTGCAGCGACCGCGGCAGGCGTCGCGGCAGCGCGCCGCGTCAAGGAAGCCGGCAGCGTGTCGAAGGCGGTCGAGCAGGTGCGCGAGGCCATCGGCGGCGAGAGCGGAATGTCCGGAAGCACCTCGGGATCGACCGACAGCGGTTCGTTCACCGAAGGCGGCGGCGACACCGGCGGCTCGGTTCCGTCGCTGTAAGCCAGCGCGAGTCGTGGGCCGGCTGAGAGCCGGCCCCTACACGGCTACCCCAGCGTGTCGAAGAACTTCCGGATGCGCTTCGAGAAGTACTTCTCCGGGAGTCCGCCTTTTCGGAAGTTCGGTGACGTCTTGGCGCGGCGGAAGGCTTCGACCGCCTGCGACTTGTAGCTGTCATCCGCTTCGAAGGCGTACTGCGAATAGCGCGAGGCGCCGAGGAACGCCCACACCCAGCCGTTGTTGGGCATCGACTTCGACAGCGACTCGAAACCGCGCGCGGCGGAGTCGAACTCGCCCGCGAAGTAGTTCGTGAGCGCGTTGCGGAGCTGCGAGCGATAGTCGCCGAGGGCCATGTCGGCGGCGGCGACGGGCCGCGGGGTGATCGCCGCGGTCTGCACCGGACGCGGCGGCGCGCCGGGCGCCGGCGCGGACTCGGCGAAGAGCGAAGCATTCTGGGCCGAGGCAAGAGCGGCATTCAGGTCGTCGTTCGACTTCGCGGTGCTCGCCTTTGAATTCGCCTCGGCGAGTGCCTGCATCGCCTGCGCGTACTGCGGCGAGCCGCCGGCCTTGCGGTTGCGCGCGTTGCCGAGGCTCGTGTTCGCCGTGGCGATGGCGGCCTGGACGCGCTGACGAAGTGCGGGATCGATCGACGGAGCGGCGGGAACCGGAACCGGCGCGGGCGCGACCGGCTGCGGCGCCGGACGCTGCGCGATCTGCGGTTGCGGCTGCGGGACGGGCGCCGGAGGAGGCGCGCTCGCTGCCTCGAGCTTGGTCTTGGCGCGCTGCATCAGCGCGTCCAGCTCACCGAGGTTCGTCTCGCCGGGTCCCGACGTCTTCTCGAAATCGGCGATCGCCTGCTCGTACTTGCCGCTGTTCAGGTAAGCGACGCCGCGGTAGTAGTACGGGTGATAGCTGATGAAGATCGCGCCGTACGTCCGCTCCTTGTCGCCCTCCTTCGGATGTCCGCCGATGGCGGCCGTCATCTTCTGAATGACGGTCGACCACTGCCCCTTGTTCGCGGCCGTGAGACCGGCGTCGTAATCGTCGTACCACGACGCGAAGGCGCCTGTGGCCGTGAAGACGAGGAGAAGCGCGATGGCGAGTCTGCGAACGGGGATCATTGACCGATTTCCTTCGTCAGCGTGTCGACGTCGATGTTGCCCATGTCGACGTTCTGCTTGGTGTTCTTCCCTGCTTCGATGTTCACGTCGACGGTCTTCGTTCCGCTCGGACCGGCGAGGGTGACGGTGTACTTGCCGGGAGCGAGGTCAATGCGCGCCGGCGTCGACGACTCTTCATCGGAGAGCGCCACCGACTTCTGGTCGGAGCCGACGATCTTCTCGATATCGCCCCACGGCGCTGCCGAGAGCAGCAACTGGCCCTTGCCGGCGGCGATGGGCGCCGGAGCGGTCGTGGTGACCTGCGTTCCCGAGGCGGTGTTCGTCGCGACGGTTGCGGGGGTTTGCTTCTTCATCATCACGACGACGCCGACGACGATCGCGATGACGACGACCGCGGCGATGGCCGCGATCATCGCGGTATTGCTCTTTTTCGGTGCGATCTTTCGCTCGATGACGGTCGGCTCGGCGGCCTGCGGCGCCCACTTCTGCTCGACAGCTGTGGGAGCGGCCGCGCCGAGGTTCTCCATCACCGTCGCTTCGTCGGCGGCGGAGCGGGTGCCGGTCGGCCCCATGCCGATGGTCTTGCCGACCATGGTCTGTTGCGTCGGCTGCGTGAGGCCGCGCTCCATGACCGTCGCTTCGTCGGCTGCCGATCGCGTCGGCGAAGGCGACGTGAACGAAGCGGCGGTGACCTTCGGGAGGTCGGCGAGCGTCTGCGCGCCGGAGAGCGTGATCATCCGCTCGCCGAGGCCGAACTTGGTGTCGGGCGGGATGGTGTTGCGGATCGCTTCGAGCGCATGCTCGAACTCCGCGGCGGTGGCGTAGCGCGCGTCGCGCGACTTCTCGAGCGAGCGCATGATGATCGACTCGAGTTGCGACGGAACCTTGATGTCCGGGTTCGTTGCAATGATCGGCGCCGGCTTCTCGGTCACATGCTTGAGGATGTAGCCGTGCGGGTTGGTCGCCTGGAACGGCGCCTTGCCGGCCAGCATCTCGTACATGACGATGCCGAAGGAGTAGAGATCGGAACGCGGGTCGAGGTGCTCGCCCTCTTTGAGGAAGCCGGCCTGCTCGGGGGACGCGTATTTGAGCTTGCCGAGGAACATGCCCGTCTGCGTGAGTCCCTGGCCGCCTTCGCTCTCGCCGAGCTGCTTGGCGATCCCGAAGTCGATGACCTTGACGGCGAGTTTCCCCTGCCGGTCCTGCGACAGCATGATGTTCTCGGGCGAGATGTCGCGGTGGATGAGGCCCATCGAGTGGAGGTGCTCGAGGCCGTTCAGCGCCTGCATCGAGATCTCGACGGCGAGACGCGGCGGTACCGGCCCGTTCTGCCCGATCCACTTCTGGATGTTGGTGCCGTCGATGAACTCCCAGACCATGTAGTAGGAGCCGTCGTCGAGCTGGGCGAAGTCGTAGAGCATCGCCAGGTTCTTGTGTTTGATCATCGTGGAGGTGCGGGCTTCCTGGAGGAAGCGCTGCAGCCCCTGATCGTCGGCCGCGACGTTCGGCCGCATGATCTTGATGACGCGGAGCTCGTTGAGGTGAATGTGGCGGACCTTGAAGATTTCGCCCATGCCGCCGACGCCGAGGCGATCGAGGATCTGGTACTTGCCGTCGATCAGCCGCGAAGCGTAGGTGCGCTGAAACAGCGTCACCCGCTCACCGCAATGCGGACACTGGTCGCTTTCGGCAGCGATCTGTTGCTTGCACCGCAGACAGGCGATTTGACTCATTTCCTTGGGCTCCTAGTGGTCACGTAAGACATAGCTGCACGACGGGTCCGCTCCGAAGCGGACGACGTCGCCGGCCTTGAGGTTCGCGCGTTCGACACGGGTGTTGTTCACGTAAGTACCGTTTGCGGATTTCAAATCTTCCAGCACCGGAGCGGCACCGCCGAGGGTGATCTTGGCGTGGCGGCGGGAAACGGCTGGGTGCGACAAAACGATCGAGCAGGTCCGGTCGCGGCCGACCATGACTTCGCCGGCGAGCGGGTACTTTTCGGCCACGTCGTTTTTCGCGCTGACGAGCGCCCAGCGCTGATCGCGCGACTGAATGGGAGACGGCATCGCGCGGATCAGGTCGCCGGGCGTGATCATCGGCGACGACACCGGGTGCGCCGTCGCCTGGACGCCTCCCATGACGCGCATCGGCTGGCGGACGTTGTACTCCTCGAGCGCCTCGAAGAATTCGCGGGCGCTGTCGAAGCGGTTCTCCATGCGCGGCTGCATCGCTTTGATGACGATCGCCTCGAGATCGCGGTCGATCTCGGGACGGACGACGCTCGGCGCCGGCTTGTCGCCGCGGTAGATGGCGTCGATCAGCTTCGGCAGCGAGCGGCTGTTGAACGGGAGCTGGCCGGTCAGCATCTCGTAGAGCACGACGCCGGCGGAGTAGACGTCGGCCTTGGCGCCGGCGTCCTTCGGCTCGCGGATCTGCTCGGGCGACATGTAGTGCGGCGTACCGAGGAGGAAGCCGGACTTCGTGAGGACGGTCTGGCCGGGGCTCTGCGCGTTGTCCTTGATCTTGCCGATGCCGAAGTCGGTGACCTTCACCGCGCCGCCCTTTTCGCGAATGAGGTTGGCCGGCTTGATGTCGCGGTGGATGATCCCCTTGCCGTGCGCGTAGACCATCGCCTCGAGGAGGCACTGCGCGACGGAGATGGCGTCGGTGAGCGGCAAGGCGCCTTTCTCCGCGAGAAGGACGTCGACGGGGGTCCCTTCGACGAACTCCATCACGAGCACGGCGCCGCTGTCGTTGTTGATGAATTCGTAGAAACGGGTGATGTAGCGGTGGCGCAGTTTCGCGAGGATCTGCGCTTCTTTGACGAACCGCTTGCGCGCGGTGACGTCGCCCGCGAGCTCGTCGGACATCACTTTCAGCACTACCGGGTAATCGATCGGGAGCACCTCGGCGGCGGGAGTGATGGTCTTGCCGACGAAGACGTGGCTCATCCCCCCTTCGCCGATCTCGCGGTCGATGCGGTAACTGCCGATGACGGTTCCGATCATTTCAGGTCACCCATGGCGTCCCACATCGCGGCGTCGGTGCAAAGCGGGACAAAGAGGAATCGGTGCGAGCCGACGCGAACGACGTCGCGGTCGTTGAGGTCGCGACGCGGCTCGATCTCGCTCTCGTTGACATACGTTCCGTTGGTGGAGTTGTGGTCCATCAGGATGAAGCGCCGCTCTTCGGGCCGGAAGACGAGGTCGGCGTGATGTGACGACGCCTGGTCGTCGTTGACGACGATGTCGCTGCGGCGGTCGCGGCCGATGACGTTCTTCCCCATCCGCACCGCGTACGACTCGCCGCGGGCGTTGCCGTTGAGGCACACCAGCCAGCCGACGACGTAGCGGCTCGGCTGCTGCAGCTCGTCGGGAGAGATCTTCTGCACCGCGACGGTCCGCTCCATCGGCACCGGCGCATGGCCGGTGGCGGTGTCGCGCCGCGGGATCAGCGGCGTCGGCGGGGCGAGCGGTCGCGCGGGAGCTGCAACCGGAACCGCGGTCCGCGGCTGCGACTCCTGCACGCGCGCCGGACGAACGATCGGAACGTCCGCCTCTTCGGCGTCCGACGGGCAGTAGGGACAGAGGTCCCACGACTCGTCGATGAAATGCCCGTTTTCGCAACGTTTATCCGCCACAGTCATCCTCATGCGTGAAAGGCGACGGCAACTGCGTTGCGGCCGCCGAAATAGATGATGTCTCCGTCGCGCAGGAAACGTTTGTCGATCTTCTGGTCGTTGACATAGGTGCCGTTGGAGGAGTTCCGGTCGATCAGCAAGACTTTGCCGTCGATCGAGACCACCTCCGCGTGAAGCCGGGAAACCTTGGGATTCTCCAATACGATCTCACAAATTGTGCGCTCCCGCCCGATGCGGATGCCGGAGCCGCCGAGGCCGAGCTTTTCGCCCGCCCGGGCGCCGTTGAGGATGGTGAATTTGCCGAGGAGGTGCTTCGCGAGCGCGAGCTCCTCGTCCCGGCCGGTCGGGATGACGGTCTCCAGCGTCTTCGCCTTCAGGAGGTCCGGCGGAACGTGGTTTCCGCGCACGGCGATGACGCCCGCCACGACCACGAGCGCGATCATCACGACGACGACCGACGTCGCGACCGGATGGAGGAGCCAGAACGGCGTCTCGCGGATCGCGCGGTCGACGTCGCCGCTGAATCGGATCACGTCGGGTGAGTTCGTGAAGAGCCGCGACGCCACGTCGAGGTTGCGCCGCGCCACGACCCAGTTGCCGCCGTGCGCGGCGTCGAGCGCCGCACGGTAGTACCGGTTGAAGTCTCCGTCGACATTCGTCGGGATGTGCGCCGCGACGAGCATCGACTTCGCCACGTTGATCGGAACGAGAAACTTGATCTGCTCCGCCTCGGAGTGGCCCCACGTCGAGATGCCGATGACTTCACCGTCTTTGTCGACCGCCGGGCCGCCGGAGTTGCCGCGGTAGATCGCGACGTTCGACTGCAGCACCGGAGCGTTGTTCACGTTGCGTTTGATCGCCGTGATGGTTCCGGGGTAGAAGGTCGCCTCGAGGTCGCTGTCGCGCGAGAGCCACCCGCCGATCACCTCGTCGGTGCTGCTGGCGACGGCCGGGTAGCCGATCGCCCAGATCGAATCGCCGACGCGCACGTTGTCGCTGTCGCCGAGCGGGAGCGTCGGGAGGTTCTGGTGGTCGACCGAGAGGATCGCGAGGTCGCTGCCGCGCAGCGCGAGCTCGGGGGAGTAGCTCTTGATCGTGAAGGGGAGCGTCTCGCCGTTCGAGAGCTCGACGTTGTCGACGACGTTGACCGATTCGAGGCGCCCGCTCTTCGCGATGATGTCGATGAGCGAGTCGAGTCCCGCACCACGGTGGCGCGTTCGGAGCGCGTCGATCGGAAAGTGCTTCACGAGCGCGGCGATGGCGCCGTTGCGGCGGAGGTCGTGCTCGAGCGAGGAGCGGTCGCGCGTCGGAGCGACGACGTGGCCGCTCGTGAGGATGAGGCCGTTCGGGTGGATGATGAAGCCGCTGCCCGATCCGCCGGCGCCGGTGTCGACCACGAGCTCCTCAGCGTCGACGTTGCGCGCATCGGTTGTGAGCTCGCCCGCGACTTCGGCGATGGCGACGCGCGGGTAGCGGAACTTGGCGGTGGCGTAGGCGCTGACGCGCACGACGGCGGGCTTGACGCCGTAAGCCATCTTTCCGATGTCGTCGAGGTGCGTCGATTTGCGGCACGAAGCCGCGAGAAGGAAGGCAAACAGCGCGAGGGCGACCGACCGTCGGGACATGAGTTAACGAGAGAACAAAAGCCAGGCGCCCGCAGCGCCGAGGAACAGGACGACGATGAGAAGCCAACGACCCGGTGTCATAGAACGCGAAGGGCCACTCAGATCATTCTGAGCCGGCCGCTCAGGTTGTTTGACCTCTTCCCGCACCGTCTCGTCGAACGCCGCCGGATCGATGTCCTGCGTGTCGTCCATGTGCGGATCGTCGATGATCGTGGCGTCGCCGTCGGGCGCGCGCTCGACCTTGGCCACGATGACGGTCACGTTGTCGGGCGCGCCGCGCTCGATCGCGAGCTTCACGAACTCGTCGCCCGCCTGGTGAATCGGCATCGAGGTCGCGACCTGCTTCATCTCCGGCTCCTTGACGAGGCCGTGCAGCCCGTCGCTGCAGAGGATGAAGATGTCGCCCTCCTGCAGCTCGAACGGGCCGCGGACGTCGATCTCGACATCCTCCGTGACGCCGATCGATCGCTGCAGGACGTTGCGCCGCGGGTGGTTCTCCGCTTCCGTCGCGGTGAGGAGTCCCTCGCGCACCATCGACGCGACGAGCGAATGATCTTCGGTGAGCTGCTCGATCTCGTCGCCGCGAACGCGGTAGATGCGCGAGTCGCCGACGTGCCCAAACCATGCGGCGTTGCCACGGAGCGCGAGCACGCTCGTCGTCGTTCCCATGCCGCGCAAGTCGGGATTCGACTGCGCCTCGGTGAAGACGCGCGCGTTCGCCCGCGTCAATGCGTCGCGCAACGCCGCGGCGACGTCTTCCGTCTCGCTGCCGAGGTATTGCGCCTTGACGGTCTCGCCGGCGAGGCGGGAAGCGGTCGCGCCGCCGCGGTGTCCGCCCATCCCGTCCGCGACCACGAGCAGCCGTCCGCCGGGATGATGTGCCTGCCGCTCCTCGTCGGGCGTCGTGTACGTCCCGAAGTCCTGATTCTCGGCGCGAACCAGACCGACATCGGTCCTGAGGACGGCGCGAACGACAAGGCCACCCGAGGCGCCGGCTTGCTCTGACGCAGTTTCACTCATGGAGCGGAGACCTGTGCTGAGAGGGCGATTATACGTTATTCGACGTTCGCCCTGAGCGAGCGGAAGTGTAGCTGCGCGATATAATTGCCGCTTCGCTAATGGAACAACTCCAGATCCATTACATGGACATGGGCGTGCCGAGGATCGCCGATCTGAAGGCTGATATTGCCATCGGCCGGACCGAGGGAAATGACCTCGTTCTGAACCATCCGTCGGTCTCGAGGAAGCACGCCAAGTTCGAGTCGCGCGACAACCGGTGGTGGGTCGTCGACCTGAAATCGACCAACGGCGTGAAGGTCAACGGAAACCTCGTCACGGAGGCCCAGGTAGCCGCCGGCGACAAGATCCACATCGGTTCCGTCCAGCTCGACCTCCGCGCGCTCCCCTCAGTCGACTTTTCGGATCAATCGATGTTCGACAATCCGTCGGGCACGGTGATCCGCCGGATCTCCGACTTCAATTCCGAGTTCGGACTCGACCTCGCCGACGCCGCGCAGCAGGCGCAGCAGCGGCCGCCGACGCCGCCGGGGACCCCCGCTCCGACCGTCACCCGCGAGAAGATTTTCCAGGTGCTCGTGCAGGTCGCGAAGGCGCTGCTGCAGAGCGACGATCTCAATTCGCTGCTCAACACCGTGATGGAGATGATCTTCAAGTACCTCCCGGTGGAGCGCGGCTTGATCATCCTCTTCGACGAGAACGGGCAGCCGGTGCCGAAGCTGACGCGGTTCCTCGACGCCTCGGAGGCGCGCGACATTCCGATCTCCCGCACGATCCTGAAGATGGTCGCCGAGCAGCAGGTGGCGCTGATGACCTCGAACGCGCTCGAAGACGCGCGTCTCCTCGGCGGGAAGTCGATCGCGATTCACGGCATCCGCTCGGCGATGTGCGTTCCGCTCTGGAACCGCCAGCGCGTCATCGGCGCGGTCCAGGTCGACTCTTCGATTCACATCGGCAGCTTCAATGAGGAAGACCTCGACCTCCTCACCGCGCTCGCGAACTTCGCCGCCGTGGCGGTCGAGCGCGCGCAGCTGGCGGAGAAGATCGAGCAGGAACGGAAGATCCGCTCGAAGATGGAGCGGTATCACTCCCCCGCGGTCATCGACGAAATCGTGAAAGGGGTCGTCTCAGCGGACGAGTCGGAGATCCGCAACGCCGAGGTTTCGATTCTGTTCGCCGATATCTCGGGATTCACGACCGTGTCGGAGACGAAGAAGCCGGAGGAGGTGGCGGAGTTCCTCTCGCACTTCTTCTCGTGTGCGGTGGAGTCGATCTTCGCGTACGGCGGGACGCTCGACAAATTCATCGGCGACGCGGTGATGGCGTTCTTCGGCGCCCCGATTCCGCAGGAAGACCACGCCGACCGCGCCATCCTCGCGGGACTCATGCTTCAGCGCCTGGTCGGCGAGTGGAACGCCGAGCGCGAAAAAGCGGGCCTGCCGGAGGTGCGGATCCGCGTCGGGATCAACAGCGGCCCCGCGGTGGTCGGCAATGTCGGTACGGAGAAGCGCGTCGACTACACGGTGCTCGGCAGCGCGGTGAACATCGCGTCGCGCCTCGAGAGCGGGGTCGCGAAGCCGGGCCAAGTCGTCATTTCGCAGAACACGATCGACCGGACGCTCGGCAGCTTTGAAACGGAAGCTCTCGGCGAGTTCGCGCTCAAGGGCCTCCAGCAGAAGATGCCGGTCTTTGCCGTGCTGAGCTCGGCGGCGCTGCCGCGGCCCTCGACGGAGACGATGCACGCGTCGCGGTAGACGCCGGCAGGATTGCCGGCGCCGCACCCCGTGTTCTGATGAATCTGATGAAGTCGTTCCGCCTCATCATCGAGCCGATCGTGCTCGCGGTCGCCCTGGCTTTCGTCGCGAGGGCGTTCGTGCACCTCTACACTATCCCCTCGGCTTCGATGATGCCGACGCTGGCGCCGGGGGACCACATCCTCGTCACGCCATACAAAGCCGGCGCGGTGCCGCAGCGCGGCGACGTGATCGTCTTCCGCCACGGGGATCTGGTCCTCGTCAAACGCGTCATCGCCACGCAAGGAGAACTGATCGCCTCGCGCATGGGCCGCGTCGTCATCGGCGACAAGGCGATCGCCGAGCCGTACGTTGCGGAGCAGGGAGTGAGCGGCTCGATCGACCCGCAGATCATTCCACACGAGTGCTACTTCGTCATGGGCGACAACCGCGCGAGCTCGCTCGACAGCCGCGCGTGGGGCGTCCTGCCGCGCAGCGCGATCATCGGACGCGCGCGGATGGTGCTCTGGTCGTCGCAGTCGCGCGCCGGAAACCTCGCCGGTGCAGTCGAGAAAGCAGCGGCACCGCACGCCACGCCCCATCCTTCAGGTCTTCGACTCTTCCGTCCGATCGGTTAAGCTTGACGATAGGAGGTCCGTTCATGCGCCGCAGCAATCGCCGCGAAGCTGGTGAGGGAAATTTCGGCTGTATCGTCGGGCTGGTGATCCTCGTGATCGCCGTGTTCATCGCCTTCAAGGTGGTCCCCATCAAAGCGAACATGGCCGACCTCCGGCAGGTGTGCATCGACGAAGGGAAGTCAGCCGGCCAGCACAGCGACGCGACGATCAAGAAGCGGATCCTCGAGAAGGCGGAGGATGTCCATCTGCCCGTGACGGAGGACAACATCCAGATCTCGCGGGAAGCGAACAACATCACAATCGACGTCGACTACACGGTGCCGGTCGAATTTCCCGGGTACACCTACCAGTGGCACGAGCATCACCACGTGGAGAACCCGATTTTCTAGGACGCGGCCGCTTCGCGCGCGCCGGCGTGAGATGACTCCCATTCGTCGGTCTCAGGCGCGAAGAACTGGAGGCGTACCTTTTTGAACTCGCGCGTCGGATAGAGGGCGCGCTTCTCCTCCACGCCGGTGTCGATGGCGAGGTCGTTGATGATCGACTCGCACTCGTCGACCGAGCGGCCGTGGACGGTCGTGTAGAGGTTGTACGGCCAGTCGTCGTACGTCGGGCGGAGGTAGCAGTGCGAGACCGACTTGTTCTCGGACATCCTGCGTCCGAGCTCGTCCGCGCGGTCGGTGGGGACGATCCAGACGCCCATCGCCGTCGCGACGAAGCCGCTCTTGCGCGGCTGGACGAACGCGCCGAAGCGGCGCATCTGACCGCGCGACAGCAGTGTGCGCGCCGCGTTGAGGATCTCGTCGGCGCCGAGCGTCGTGCTGCGCGCGAGCGTCTCGAACGGCCGCGGATGCAGCGGGAGATCGCGCTGCAGCAGCCGGACGCACTCGATCTCCTGCGCCGCGAGCGGCGTCGCTTCGACGTCGCTCTCGGAATGGCTCTCGGCGCCGTCGGCGCTGCTCGTCTTGTACAGCTTCAGCGTCGGGAGCGGCCGGATCGAGTCGCACTCCGCCTGCTCGCCGAGGATCTCGATCGTCCGTTCGAGCCCGAGCTTCGACGAACCGCCGACCGCGATCGTGAACCAGAGATTCAGTTCGTGATTGCGCCGGTAGTTCTGCGTCACGCCCGGATGCGCGTTGATGACGGTCGCCGCCTGCTCGACTCTGTCGTCGGGAACGCTGGCGGCGACGAGGCACGACCGATACCCCAGCGCGCGCATGTCGAATTGCGCGGAGACCTGCCGGATGATTCCCTCGCGCTTCAAGCGCTCGATGCGCTTGATGACCTCCTTCTCCGACATGTCGATCATCTGGCCGATGATCGCGAACGGCGTCGATGCCAGCGGCACGTCTCCCTGCAGAGCGTTGAGGAGCTCGCGGTCGCGTTGATCGATATCCTGCATGTCCACCCTCGACAGAGAAGTGAGGTTCAGATGGGGTGATGGAATTGTAACTTGGGAAACTCACTCGGATCGAGAAATTCGCCGCGTTGTGCGCGTTCACGATGGACTTGCGCGCTCTTGACAACGTTCTCCCGATCGAGTCCGCAAAAGCCTGGCGGAAACCGTTCCAACTTTTGCAGTGCCGCGTCGAACAGACGCACCGCGCCCGGAAACGTGCCGCGCTTCACGTGGTGGTACGCGGCGGCGAGCTGGATCAGCCCCTGGTAGAAGAGAACGAGGTCGTCGTCGTCCGCCTCGAGCCAGAGCTCCTCCCACGCCTCGTGCGCGTGCCAGAACTCGCGTTCGTTGAAGAGCCGGACTCCATCCTCGAAGCTCAATCCGTCGCCCGCGTCCCCCTGCGCAGCGTCTCGCACATCGCGCCGGTGAAGTCGGAGGTGTTGCCGGTGCCGCTGATGTCGCGCGTGCGGTGCTCCGGGCCGCTGCCGAGGACGACGGTGATGGCGTCGTGCACGCGCTTGGCGGGACCGCTCTCGCCGATGTGGTAGAGCATCAGCACCGCCGACTGGAGCAGCGCGAGCGGGTTCGCCTTGTTCTGTCCGGCGATGTCCGGAGCACTGCCGTGCACGGCCTCGAACACGGCGCCGTTCTCGCCGATGTTCGCACCCGCGACGACGCCGAGGCCGCCGACCAGTCCGGCGGTGAGGTCGGAGACGATGTCGCCGTACAGGTTCTCGAGCAGCAGGACGTCGAACTGGTTCGGGTTCACGACGAGCTGCATGCAGAGGTTGTCGATGATCCTGTCGTCCGCCTCGATGTTCGGGTAGTCCTTCGCAACCTCCCGAAAGCACTGGAGGAAGAGGCCGTCGGACATCTTCATGATGTTGGCCTTGTGGACCGCCGTCACCCGTTTACGGCCGTGCGTCCGCGCGTACTCGAATGCGAACTGAGCGATCCGCGTCGACGCGCGCCTCGTGATGATCTTCAGCGACTCGACGACGCCCGGAATGACCTCGTGTTCGAGCCCGCTGTAGAGATCCTCGGTGTTCTCGCGGACGACGATGAGGTCGATGTCGTCGTACCGCGTCTTGATGTTCGGCATCGACCGCACCGGGCGGAGGTTCGCGTAGAGGTCGAGCGCCTTGCGCAACCGGACGTTGATCGACGAGAAGCCGGTGCCGACCGGCGTCGTCACCGGGCCTTTGAGCGCCACCTTGTTCCGCACGATCGAGTCGAGCACTTCCTGCGGCAGCGGATCGCCGAACCGCGAGATCGCCTCCGCGCCGACGAAGTACTTCTCCCACTCGATGTCGACTCCCGCACATTCGAGGATGGCCACCACGCTCGCGGTGACCTCCGGGCCGATGCCGTCACCCGGCAGCAGCGTGAGTTTGTGTTTGGCCATGAAACATCCTTTCCGCCCGCTCCCGCGCAGCGGCGGCGTCGAAGGTCATCGGCAGCAGCGCCGCGAGCGGGGCGTAGTCCGGCAGCTCGTAGAGGCACCGCTGCACGCTCTCGAGCGTGGCGGGTATGAATTCGAGGTAGTGCATCCGTCCGCGGGTGATCGGCTGCTTCGCGAACGTTCCGAGGATCTTGATCGAGCGCTGCAGCAGCGTCTCGAAGTAGCGGCGCCGGATCGAGCGGCGTTCGCCGTGCGGCAGTGGGCTCTTTCCGGGGAAGCCGACCGCGCGCCATTCGGCGTAGTAGTCGATCAGCTCCAGCTCCGTCTCCTCGCCGATGATCCGCGCGACGCCGCGGTCGCGCAGCAGCGACGCGAGGTCGTACGTATCGGGACCCATCCGGAGGTCCTGGTAGTCGAGGAGATAGAGGTTTTCATTGAAGAGGTGAATGTTCTGCCCGTGGTAGTCGCGATGGCAGAGGACATACGGGTGCAGTGAGACGTTCGTGGCGAGCTTCTGCAGCAGCGGCGTCAGCTCCATCGACTTCTCGCGGCCGACGCCCATCAGCTTCTGGACGAAGAACTCGCGCGACATCTCGAGCTCGCGCCCGAAGAACTCCGCGTCGAACGCGGCGTTGACGCCGACGTCGCCCGACTGCTGGAAGTACGCGAGCAACGTGATCGCCTTCCGGTACCACCGCACCCCTTCTTCACGGTTCTCGTGCAGGAGGTCGTAGAGCGTGTGGTCGCCGACGTCCTGCTGGAGCGAGGCGAACTCGTTGAACTCGATGACGCGAGGGACATACGCGTTCTTCGCGACGGAGCGATAGGCGCGCATCACCCGCTGGAGGTCGGTGCGGACCTCGGGCGGGTAGTACGCCAGGACGAAGGTCTCGCCCGCATAGCGGCGGATGCGGTAGTAGACGCGGACCGAGGCGTCGCCGGTGAGCGGCAACGCCGTCCAATTCGTTCCGAGCCATTCGCGCAGCGCTTCGGCTGCTTCGTCCGGCAGTGGAGCCCCGGTGCTCATCGCTCCACCACTGTTCACATTACTTGCCGTCTCGAATCACGATGGTTTCGATCGTCGTCGGGTTGTTCGGCCGGTCGTTCGCGCCGCGCGGCGCGCTGACGATCTTGTCCGCGACTTCCATGCCCTTCGTCACTTCGCCGAAGACGGTGTACTGGCGGTCGAGGAAGCCGGAGTCGGCAACGCAGATGAAGAACTGCGACGACGCGCTGTTCGGGTTGTTCGAGCGCGCCATGGAGACGATGCCGCGCGCGTGGTGGACGTCGTTGAACTCCGCGTTGACGTTCTTTCCCGAGCCGCCCGTACCCCAGGTCGCCGGATTCCCCGAGATGGTGTTCGGGTCGCCGCCCTGGATCATGAAGCCGGGAATGACGCGGTGAAACTTCGTCCCGTTATAGAAGCCCTTCTCGGCGAGGTCGATGAAGTTCTTCACGTGGTTCGGCGCCTTGTCGGGAAAGAAGCGGATTTCGATGTCGCCGGAGGTCGTATGGATCTCGGCGATCTTGTTGTCGTACGCAGTCACTGCTTTTCTCCTTCGCCCGGCTTCGCGTCGCGGATGACGATCTTTTCGATGGTGGTCGGATTGTTCGGCCGGTCGTTCTCGCCGCGCGGAGCGTTGACGATCTTGTCCGCGACGTCCATTCCCTTCGTCACTTCGCCGAACACGGTGTACTGGTGATCGAGGGACGGAGCATCGGCAACGCAGATGAAGAACTGCGACGACGCGCCGTTCGGGTCGTTCGTACGGGCCATCGAAACGATGCCGCGCGCGTGGTGAATGTCGTTGAACTCGGCGTTGATGTTCTTCCCCGAGCCGCCCGTGCCCCAGGTCGAGGGATCGCCCGAGATGGTGTTCGGGTCGCCGCCCTGGATCATGAAGCCGGGGATGACGCGGTGGAACTTCGTGCCGTTGTAGAAGCCCTTCTCCGAGAGGTCGATGAAGTTCTTCACGTGGTTCGGCGCCTTGTCGGGGAAGAAACGAATGTCGATCTCGCCGGCGGTCGTGTGCAACTCGGCGATCTTGTTCTGGTAATAGCTGGCCGGCTTCGCTTCGTCGCCCGCTTTCGGCACGGCGGCGGGTGCCGGCGCGCCGCCTGTCGTCGGCGCAGCGGTGGTGTTCGTGGCCGTGGCTGCAGTCGCGCTTGCGGTCCCGGCGGTGTCGCTTGCAGTGTTGGTGTTGTTCGCGGGCGCGCAGGCGAAAACGGCGAGTGCGAGCGCCGCGTAAATGAGATTCTTCACGCGTCCTCCTTCTGGCGCGCGAATGCTATGCGATGTGCGGAGGGGCGGCAATCACGGCAGCACGGCGGGAACGCTGACGCCGACACTTCCCATCGTGGTGCGGATGGTGATGTCACCATCCTCGGCGTAGAGCGACACGCGGTCGCCGCCGCCGTTCACCTTGCCCGTCGCGCGGATGCGGGTCTTTTTGCCCACCTGCTCGCGGCGGATGCTGAGGCCCGGAAAGTCGGTGCGAATCGAGTTCGCGTCGGGGTCGCTGGTCAGGATGGTCGCGTCGATGTCGGCTGCGATCTGCGCGTTGAGGTACAACGTGACGTTTCCCTGCGACGTCTTCGCGTCGACGGCGGCGCTGCGGATGAGTGGATCGAGGACGATCGTCACGTCGCCGGAGCGCGTTTCGGCGCTGATCGGGCCGGTCGCCTGGCGCACGACGATGTCGCCCCCCTCGGAGTGCAGGTTCGTCGGACCGGCTGCGTAGAGCATGCGGATCATCCCGCCGCCGGTCGAGACGACAGCGCCCTGGTGCGCCGCGTTGATCAGCACGTCACCCGCCGTCGTCCGGGCGGTCAACGGGCCTCGCACTTCGCCGAGCGTCACCGGCCCGCCGAGAGAAACGATGTCGCACTGCGACTCGACCGAGCCGAGGTGCACTTCGCCGGCGTGGGTCTCGACGCGTGCGGTGCCGCGCACCTGCCCGACCGAGATGTTGCCGAGCGGCGTGGAGAAGACCAGATCGCCGTCGAACGAGGCGACCTGCAGCGTCTTTGCGATGACGCCGCGCGGCAGAGCCTCACCGCCGCCGTTCGATGCGGCGACCATTGCCGCCCGCATCGACTGCGCATCCTCGACGCGCGTTCCACGGCGCAGGACGTAGACGTTGCCCATGATCGCCGTCGTGTTCAACCGCGGTCCGCGCTCGCCGTTGACCGCCCCGTTGAAGATCGGTCCGGCAAAGCGGCCGGTGCTCGGGATCGTGGCGTAGAAGTCGCCGCGGAGCGTCTGCCCTGCCCACTTGAATGAGGAGTCGGCCGGGACGTTGATCTCGACGTTTCCGTTGACGGTCGAGATCTGGATCTCGCTCGTCGGCTTGAAGATGCTTTCGTAGACGACGCTGCCGTTTGCGCTGTCGGCGGCGACGGTGCCGGTCACGTTGTCAAAATCGATCACGCCGTTGACGTTCTTGACCGATACGGCGCCGGAGACGTTCGCGACACGGATGCGCTGGCTCGTATGCGACTCGATGTGCACCTTGACCGATTTCGGAACGCGAATCGAGTATTCGACGCCCGAGGCCCAGCGTTGGCTGTGCATGATCGGCGTCGCCGTCTTGATGTAGCGGATCTTGTTGTCGCCGTCGAACAACAGCGCCGTCTGATCGCGCCCTTCACGAATGGCGGTGTCGTCGACGCCGCTGACCGACTTTCGAACCGTGAACGCGACTTCCTTGAGGCCCTCGACACCGACCACGTCGATGTCGCCGAACGGGTTCACCACGATCACCTGGCCGTCGCCGTCGATCGGCGCCGACTTCTGGTAGACCTCCGCGGCGCCGAAGGTCGCCGCCGAGGCGGTCGCAGCGCCGAGGATGATCGCGAAGAATGAGTAAAGCGAACGTTTCATGAATCAGTGGATCTTGCTGAGGGCTTCCGCGGCCTTCACGCGGACGTAGAGGTTCTCGTCGCTCTGTGAGGCCTTCTGGCGCAGCATGTCGACCGCTTCCGGCGCGAGCGTCTGCCCGGAGGACGCCATCTTCGCGAGCGCCTCGACGGCCTTGATGCGGACCGCGGGATTCGGATCGCTGCGGAGCGCCTCGATGAGCGCGTCGCGCGTCGGCTCGGACGTCGTCGCCTTCGACGAAAGCGTCTTCAGTGTGTCGATGGCGGCGATGCGCACACCCTGGTGATCGTCGGAACGAAGCACCTTCGCGAGAGCCTGAGCGATCTCGGGATCGGCGTCCGGTGAATTCGCGTACGTGTTGCGGACGACGTCGATCGTGTGCGAACGCGCGAGCGAGGCGCGGTCGGCCGACTGCAGGACGTACGACAGCAGGCGGACCATGCTCTTGTCGTTCGGGCTGCCGTTGACGGTGAGGTGCGACGTGATGTCGAACGCCACACCGATCTTGCCGTCGGTGGGATCGGGGTCGACGAACTGCACGTTGTCGATCTCCGGACGTCCTTCGATGTTCGGGCTGATTGCCGACGCCGGGAGAACCCGTGTCTCCGCGATCGAATACGGCTGCGGGATGTAATTGACGGGGGTGGCGCCGATGATCTTTGGCGGGGTCTCGCCGGGCTGGATGGTCACGGTGCGGTGTCCCGCAAAGTACGACCCGCCGGCAATGATCACCACGGCCGCCGCCTGGGCGAGCCACTTGAACGCGTTGCGGCGATGGAACGGAACGACGTTCGACGCGGGCGCGGCCGGCATGACCTCGGCGAGGAAACGGTCGCGCACGCGCGACGGCACTTCGACGATCGGCAGCTCTTCCATGAGCGCCCACGTCTCTTTCATCGCATGCCACTCTTCGCCGCACTCGGCGCACGACTCGATGTGCTGATGCGCAAGCTCACGCCCGGCCGCATCGAGCGACTCGGTCAACAGCAATGGCATCGACTCTCTCATCGCACTGCATTCGCCCATCGGTCACCTCCGCGCGCTTCGCCCACCAGAGCCTTCTTCAACGTCTCCATGGCGCGAAAGACACGCGTCTTAACTGCACCTTCACTGCACCCCGAGATCTGCGCGATCTCGGCATACGACAACCCCTGATACCGCGAGAGGAGAATCGCCTCACGCTGTTCCGGCGTGAGCGCTTTCAGCGCCCGCTGGATCCGCGCCTCGTTCTCACGCTGCTCGAGGTTCCGGTCGGGCGACTGCTCGGCCGGAGCGGGGAGGGTCACCAGGACGTCGTCGCTCTCTTTGCTCTTGTTGTCCGCCTTTCTCAGGAAGTCACGGCACCAGTTGGCCGTGATCGAGAAGAGCCACGTCGACAGCTTCGCGTCTCCCTGAAATTGGCTGGCGTGTCTGATCATCTTGACAAAGACTTCCTGAGTGGCGTCCTCGGCCGCCTCCGAGTTCTTCAGGAACCGGAGCGCGAAGTTGTAGATACGCCCGCTGTAGCGGTCGTAGATCTCCGACGCCGGGGAGAGGTCGCCCGCCTGAACGATGCGCATCAACTCCTGATCGCTCAGGTGCTTCATCTCCCCTGTTTCTCGACTCTTCGACGGTGGCATGGACGAAAGGTTACGGGGAGGGGAACGCAGGGTTGCGCCGGATCTATTCGCTTCGGTCGAGATTGACAATAACCAGAGCAAAGACGTCGAGCAGCAAATAGAAGACCTCGGTATCGCCGAAGTTGAACTCGAAGAATCCGGCGAACGTCAGCGCCACGGCAGCCGCGATGCCGGCCTCGGCCCATGGCCGTCCGGGCGTCCGCCAGGCTCGAGCACACTCCCGGAAGAAGAGCACGATTAGCAGCAGGTAAGCCGAGAGGGCCAGAATCCCGCGCTCGGCCCAGATCTGGACGATGTTGTTGTGCAGGTGCGGCGTCCGGAAACGGGGAGAATCGGGCAGCCGGTAGAGCGGATACATCGGCTTGACGTTCGCCGGTCCGACGCCGAACAGCGGGTAGTCGCGGATGATCTCCTCGCCGGCCTGGACCATGCGAATACGATCGAGGTTCGATTCCTGCTGCGTGCTGAAACTCGAGATGAGCCGGCCGAACATGTCGACCGGCGCGGCGATGAGGAAGATCACCAGCAACGGCGCCGCCCACGCCAGCAGCCGCGGCCGCGAGCTGACGATGACGACGAAGACGGCCACCAGCCACCCGAGCCACGCGCTGCGCGTGAACGTCAGCAGCAGAGCGAAGGTCGAGAGCAGCGCCGGCGCGAGCATCCAAAGCTTCCGCTCGTGAAAGAAGAGAACGAGAAACAGCAGCGCGAGCGGCAGCAGCTCGCCGGAGTACGTCATGACGTGCGTGGCGCCGCCGGTGATGCGGTGCTCGAGATCGTGCGGCTCGCGGACGTACTCCTGCAGGCCGTCGAGCGAGATCCAGGTCAGGAAGATCGCGTGGCTGTAGAGCGCGTACTCCTTCATCCGCGACACCTGCCGCATCAGGATGAGCGCCGCCGGAAAGATCAGCACCTTCATCCAGAGCGCCTGCTCGCCGAACATGTGGCTCCGCTGCGGCGCGACGAACGACGAAATGGTCGAGGCGAGGCAGTAGAGGAAGAGCGGGTAGTAGAGGATGCTCCACGTCAGCCGGAGCTCGCCCTTGCGGAGGGCGATGTAGACGAGGACGACGCAGAAGCCGGCCGCGATCTCCGAGGTCGCGATCTTGCCCTGGAACCAGATGTGGCCGACGTAGAGGAGACACGCCCAGCGGACGAGGAGAGAACGATCAGGAAGGAGACGTTCGGCGGCCGCTCTTACCTTATTCAACACACATTCATACGGCTAGGCTTCGTCGAACGCTTCTTCGACCAGCATCACCGGAATGTCGCTGACGATGGGATAGACGCGGCGGCATTTGACGCACTGCAGCCCCTGCTCGACGACCGGCTCTTCGCCGCGGAACTTGTCGCGATACTTGTCGCGGACGGCGGTGCGGCGCGCCTCCGCGAGCGGCACGAGCTTCACCTCCTGCTTGCACAGCGGGCAAGCTAGAATCTCGAGAAGTTCTGCGTCAATCGCCATTTCGCGGCGAATCTTACATCAGTGCGCGTACTCCATCTCGCAGCCGGAAACCGCTGGACCGGCGCTGCCGCTCCCGCATTTGCCGAAGTCGAAGCGCTCCGCGCTTCGGGCGTCGACGCACACTACGCGTACGCCGGCGGCTACAAGCTCGAGACGAAGCTGAAGGACGTTCCGTTCGCGCATCCGCTGATCGAGAAGGCGCAGAATCCGGTGGCCGCGCGACGCACGCTCCGCGCGCTCGCGGCGCTCGGTTCGTTCGACGTCGTCCACGCACACCTCACCTACGATCACGTCCTTGGCGCGGCGCTGGCGCGCCGGCTCGAGGCGCGCCTGGCGCGGACGTATCACTCCGAGCGGGTCCTCCGCCGCGATCCCTTCTCGCTTCTGCTCCAGCGCCGGACGCCGCTGCGCTTCGTGATCAACGAGACGTTCTCCGTTCCCGGCGCGACGTTCACGCCGCCACCCGTCGACCACCGCCAATTCACGCCCAACGGCGAGAACGTCCGCGCGCGGTATGGCATCGACCCCGACGTGCCGGTCGCCCTCTCGATCGGAAAGCTGACGCACGATCGTGGCTTCGAGCTCGCGCTGCAGTCGTTCGCAGTCGTCCGGCGGACGTTGCCGAATGCGCGGATGATCATCGTCGGCCACGGCCCGCACCAGAACACGCTCCAGGTCCTCGCCCACGCACTCGGCATCGACGTCATCTTCGCCGGTTACCACGAAGACGACCTCGCCGAGCACTACCGCGCCGCCGACGCGCTCCTCTTCACCGCCCGCGGCTCGGACGAAGGACACCGCGCCATTCTCGAAGCGATGGCCTGCGGCGTCGTTCCCGTCAGCGCTCCAATCCCAGGCGTCGAGGCGCTCATCCGCGGTGTCGAGACGCAACTGGTCGCCGCCGCGTCGACGCCGGAGGCGATCGCCGTCCGTGCCACGCCAATCCTCGCCGCGCGCGGCATCCTGCGAAAAGCGGTCGTCCAGCAATCGCAGCAGTTCGGCTACGAACCGGCGGCCGAGCGGCTGATCAAGGCGTACGAAGCACGGCTCGCACAGGACTAGCGTCTCCGCCGGCGATCCGCAGCGGCAGCGCGATAAGCTCGTACCGACCTTCTTCGACGCCGTCGAGAACCAGCCCTTCCAGGTTCGCCATCCGGTGTCGTGCGAGCGCGTGGTGCGCTTCGAGCGGCTTCGAGTCGAATGGGTCGACGGACGGGGTGTCGATGCCGATCAGGATGACGCCGCGCTCGTGCAGCACGTCGACGAGCTCGGGCGAGAGCGACGCGAAGTCGTTGTTCCAGTTGCGCGGATCGGGAAACGTACCCGTGCGGAAGAGGACGCGCGGCGTATCGATCGGCTTCCCCACAATGTGCCGCGCCTGAATTCGCTCGCCCCGCTGCACGTCCACGTGCACGACGGTGCAAGCGCCGACGTAGTAATCGAGTGAGCGCGAGGCGATGTCCTCGCCATCCGGAACGTAGTGACTCGCCGCGTCGGTATGGGCACCGACATGGAGCGTGGTGCGCATGTCCGACAGCGTCAGGTTGCTGCCGGCGCTCATCTCGGAGTTGAACGTCTGAGTGAACGGCGTGTCGCCCGGCCAGACGGCAATCGTGGCGTCAATCGGCGGCGAAATGTCGATCAGCGCCACTCGTAATGCTCTTCGACGTGCATGATGCCGTTCGGGAACTTCACGTCGAGAGTGCGCGAGCGCGGCATGTCACCGCGGCCGACGCGCAGCTCGCCCGTTCCGGTGTCGACGCCGTTGACGACGATGTGGTACGTGAACTTCTTCCCATTCGCGTCCCACGCGAGGTTCGTCATCTTCAGCGCCTCGTCGACGCCGCCTTCGGCGTTGTCGATCGTCTTCGCACCGCCGGCAAGCGTCGCGAGATCGTGCGAGATGCCGAGGCGGACGACGCCGATCGAGAGGGCGTGGCCGACCTGCGACGGAGAGCCGCTCGCATCCCACCGGATGTGCTTCTGCTGTCCGCGCAGAAAGCCGTCCGCGTCGATCGAGGCGAAGTTGTGCGGGAGGACGTTGATCGTGCCGGTGAAGCGCGACGCAACCGCGCCGGTCGTCGACGTGGTGAACGCCATCGACCACTGTGATGCTTTGTCGAGGCGCTGCTCGACCGCGGCGATGCGTTGTTCCGGCGTGGCCGACGGCGTGGAGGCGCAGGCGGCGGCAAAGAGGACCAAGAGGACGAACGGCTTCTTCATACTGAGGCAATCACTTTCAATTCGACGGCGATGGGAGTCGGCAGCGAGTCGACGCCGACAGTCGTCCGAGTCGGCTGCACGTCCGCGAAGAACTCGCCGTACACCTTGTTGAAGCGCTGAAAATCACGTTCCATGTCCGTGAGGTAAACGGTCACATCCAGGACTTTGTCGAGCGACGAGCCGGCGTCCTCGAGTATGGCGCGGATGTTCTCGATGCAGGCCCGCGTCTGCACTTCGATGTCGTGGTCGATCACGCCCCCGGCCGCGTCGCGCACGACGCCCGGGATCTCGCCCGTCAACGGCTGGCGCGGTCCGATGCCCGACAGGAAGAGAAAATCGCCGACCCGCCGCGCGTGCGGATACGGTCCGACCGGCTTCGGCGCGCGGTCGGTGCGGATCACGTTTTTGTTCGGCTCTAGATCGACTTCCCACTCGGGAGTGGGGGGAGCGTCCTCGCTGCGCGGCTGCTCGGCGAGGACGTTGTGCGTCTCCAGTCCCGTCCCTTCCTCCGCCGCCGCGACCGGAGTCGCTTCGTCGAACTCCTTCTCCCAGTCGATCTCCTTGCGCGGATTCGGCGTCAGCTCGACGAGCGCGCAGCCGGTGCCCCAGACGGGAGCGTACGCGTGCACCTTCCCGTCGTACTTGTTGTGCTCCCCCGCGAGCGACGCGAGCCACCAGATCGCCTTGAAACCCATGTCGGCGTTGGCCTCGCGGCCGAACTCGCGCGCCACCTGCGCCACGTCTTCGAGCCGCCCCTCGCCGAGCATCTCGACGATCTTGCGGTTCCACTCGTCGTCTTTCTGCGACGAGATCCTGTCGTGCGCGGGGTCGATCTCCGCCACCTCGTAGCGATTCGAGAGGTTCGACACCACCACCACGATCGTCTTCTTCCCGTAGTGGTCGAGCGCCTCGCGGCCGGCACGGCCGAGGAGCCGCGTTTCTTCACGTTCCGCGTAGATGTTGCAGGAGACGATCGACGCCGGGATCGCGTTGTTCGGATTGAGCAGCTTGAGAGCGACGACCGTTCCGGTATCGATCGGGAAGCCGTGGTAGTCGACCGCCGACGCCTGCATGCCGTACGACTTCGCCGTCGCGCAGTACAGCTTCCCGAACTCGGGATCGATGCGGAACGAGTACGGCATCTCGCCGAGCGCGTACCAGTTCTGGTCGACCAGCACCCACTCCGGATTCGGATCGGTCTGCATCAGGTGACCGATGACCGAGAACCATTGCGTCGAGTAGACCAGCAGCAACTCCGCACCCGACCGCTCGATCTCCTCACCAACGCGCTTGTACGCCGCGTTGAGCTCCGCCCACCCGGCGTTCTTCTCCGGCGCAAGCAGGACGTGTGGCTGCCCCGGGACGATGTAGAGCTTCTCGATCAAGCGCTCGCCCCTTGCGTCGTCGCCGCCGCCTTCAACTGCGGATCCCAGCCGACCACCGCATTGCCGGTTCCGATGACGGTCCAGTAGCCGAACAGTTCGCCGGGGTACTCGGGGAATCCGAGAGCGGAGAGCATCCAGGCAAGCGATCCGGCTTTGACCTCGCTCACGGCGTGGTCCATGAACTCCGGGAGGATGGCGATCAGCTCCCGCGTGCGGCCGGTGCGCATGAGGTCGATCACTTTCATGTCCCACAGGTAGCCGCTGTGCTCGTAGACGTGCTCACGCGACATGTCCTCGGGGATGTCGGGCTCGGTCGTGAAATGGCGATGCGAGAGCGTGTTCGACGCGAGGAGGATCGCGCGCTTGCCGCTCTTCTCGATCGCGCGGCGCGTCGCCTCACCGAGTCGGATCATCTGCGCCTGCCCCATCTCGTTGCTGAAGTAGTAGGGCGAGTTGTTCGACGAAATGCCGACGATCGGGATGTCCCACTCGGGATTCATCATGTGACACGAGACGATCGTCCCGTAGTCGACGCGGAAGTTCGGGTTGCGCATCATCTTCGTGATGAGCCCCATCTCCCGCCCCTCGGCAGCGATCATCTCCGCCAGCTCGACGTCGACTTTGATGTCGTACTTGTAGCGGAACAAGTTCGGAAAGATCGGATCAACCGAGAGGCCGTGGAACTCCGGCACGCCGAGGAAGTGATGCCCGATCACCGTCTGCCAGTGCGGCGAGTGCACGAGCAGCACATCCGGCTTCTTCGCGAGGAAATGCTTCCGCGCCCGTTCATACCCCCAGCGCAACACCTCCCACCCACACTCCGACTTCGGCTCGTTCCGCCAGTGGTTCTCGCCGTAAACGATGTGTGGTGGATGCGGCGCGAGAAGACCGCCGATAATTTCACCCATGCCGCGAAGTCTCTCATGGGAGCGCCGGGTTCCGGTGCTGATCTCGGCGGCCTGTCTCGTCCCGGCGACGCTCGATGCGATTCAGGCTTACCTGCAGGTCCGGCTCAGCGGCCGTCCGATGCAGTGGGACGACGTGATCTTCCGAGGGAGCGAGTGGCTGTTCCTCGGCGCGCTGCTCCCGATCGTCTCGTTCCTGGCGCGCCGCTTCCCCCTCCGCTCTGACACCTGGAAGCACACCGTCGCAGTGCACCTCGCGGGCGCGTTCGTCCTTTGCGTCGGATGGGCAAGCCTGGGCGTCGCCCTCGGTACCGCGCTGCGCCGTTACCCGCAGCACGCATGGGCAAGCTGGGTCCTGACGACGATCCCGTGGTCGGTCTTCATGTACTTCACGGTCCTCGGCTGCGTCTACGCGTTCACCTACTTCATCGAGGCGCGCGAGCGGGAAGCGCAGCTCGCAGAGGCGAGACTCGGCGCGTTGGAGGCGCAGATCCACCCGCACTTTCTTTTCAACAGCCTGAACGCGATCACGGTGCTCGTGCGCGAGCAGAACACAGCCGCCGCGACGCGCATGCTCGCGCTGCTCAGCGACGTGCTGCGCCGCGTGCTCCGTGCCGACCCACGTCACGAGATTCCGCTCGACGACGAATTGCAGTTCGTCCGCGATTACCTTGCCATCGAGGAGGTGCGCTTCTCCGACCGGCTGCGTGTGACCTGGTCGATCGAAGAGAGCGCGCGCCTGGTCCGCGTCCCGCCGTTCGTGCTGCAGCCGATCGTGGAAAACGCAATCCGGCACGGCGTGACGAAGCGCGCTGCGGCGGGAAAAATCGACATCTCCGCGAGAGTGGAAGCCGGCCGCCTCGATCTTCGCGTCCGCGACGACGGTGCCGGGATGACGGCGGCCAACGGCGAGGGCGTCGGCCTGACGAACACGCGGGAGCGGCTGCGAACGCTCTACGGCGATCGGGCGTCGCTTACGATTCAGCCGGCACCCGGGGGCGGTATGGAAGTGATCATCATGATTCCGGCATGAACAAGATCCGCACCGTGATCGTCGACGACGAGCCGCTCGCCAGGCGCGGCATCCGTCAGCTTCTCGCGGTCCACGAAGACGTGGAAGTCGTCGGCGAGGCGCGGGACGGCCGGGAGGCGGGCCGGATGTTCGAGGTTCTCGCTCCCGATCTCGTCTTCCTCGACATCCAAATGCCCGAGGCGAGCGGCTTCGACCTCTTGGAACGGCTCCCTCCCGCGGCGCGGCCGGAAGTCATCTTCATCACGGCATACGACACGTTCGCGGTGCGCGCGTTCGAAGAGCGGGCACTCGACTACCTCGTGAAGCCGATTCACGCCTCGCGTTTCGACGACGCACTCGCCCGCGCACGCGGACGGTTACGCGCGCGGCAAAGGCGGCTGGTGATTCCGACGAGCGATGGAGACCTGATCCTGGACCTCTCGGAAATCATCTGGATCGAGGCGGAGGACTACTACGCCGCGATTCACGGCCGCGGCCGGCGCTATCTCGTTCGTGAGTCGCTCGCGTCGCTCGAGGCGCGCCTCAACCCGACGCGGTTCGTCCGGATCCACCGCTCGGCAATCGTGAATCTCGACATCGTCCGGCAGGTCGGCGAGTCTGCGATTCTACTTCGCAACGGAAGCGAGCTCGCGGTGAGGCGGCGCCGCCGCGAGCAGGTGGCGGAAGCGGTCCGCCGCTTCGCCGGCTGACCGTTCGCTGCAGCCACGCGGCCACTGGCTGAAGTTTCGCGCGTCAACGATGGGTGCGCCTCAACACTCGGCGCATGACGAAACGAATCGATTCGATCGACCTCGTGCGCGGCCTCGCCATGATCCTGATGGCGATCGACCACGTCCGCGTCTACTCGGGAGTGCCGCCGGGCGGCCCGACGCCCGGCGTTTTCTTCACGCGTTGGGTCACGCATTTCGTGGCGCCGGCCTTCGCGTTCCTCGCGGGCACCGCGATCTACCTTCGCGGCGGCCGCGATCTGTCGAAGTACCTCCTGACGCGCGGCGTATGGCTGGTGTTCCTGGAGCTGACGGTGATCCGCGTCGCGTGGACGTTCAACTTCGATTTCCGCGACTACCTGCTCGCGGGCGTCATCTGGATGCTCGGGATCTGCATGATCCTGATGGCGGGCGTCATCCACCTGCCGCTTCGCGTGACGGCCGCCCTTGGCATCGCGATCATCGCACTCCACAACCTCGCCGACTTTCTGCCGAGACCGAAGCATCCCGGGGCGTTGCTCGCGCTGCTGTACACCGGCGGCGAGGCCTTTCCGCCGCTCATCGTTCTTTACGTGATCATCCCGTGGATCGGCGTGATGATGACTGGGTACGCGTTCGGGAGCGTCATGCAGCGCTCGCCCGAGGAGCGGCGCCGCTTCTGCATCCGCACCGGCATCGCGCTGATGGGCGCTTTCGTCGTGCTGCGATTGGCGAACGTCTACGGCGATCCCCGACCGTGGAACCACAAATTCGGGATCCTCGGCTTTCTCGCGACGACGAAGTACCCCGCCTCGCTGCAGTTCCTCCTCATGACGCTCGGACCGATGTTTCTCGCCATCGGCCTCGCCGAGCACTGGACAGGCCGCCTCGCGCGCATTCCGACGACCTACGGCCGCGTCCCGATGTTCTATTACCTCCTGCACATTCCGCTGATCCACGCGGCGGCGTGCGTCGTGTCGTGGATCCGCGAGGGCTCGGTAAATCCGTGGCTCTTCACGAATCACCCGATGGAGCCGCCTCCTGTGCCTCCCGGATACATGTGGAGCCTCGGCTTGCTCTATCTCGTCTACGCGATTTGTGTGGCCGCGCTCTACTTCCCGTGCGCGTGGTACGCGCGAGTCCGCGCGGAGTGGCGCTCGCCCTTGCTGAGTTACATCTGAGCCGTCATGTCGGGCGCGGGGATCGTCTTCTTCTCATCCAGTTATTCGAGCTTCACGCATACGTTCTTGGCTTCCGTGAAGAACTGCAGCGACTCGAAGCCGCCCTCCCGGCCGACGCCGCTCTCCTTCATCCCGCCGAACGGGACGCGGAGGTCGCGGAGGAGCCAGCAATTGATCCAGACGGTGCCGCTCTCGATGGCGGCGGCGACGCGGTGGGCGCGGGAGAGGTCGCGCGTCCAGACACTGGACGAGAGGCCGTAGCGCGTCGAGTTGGCGAACGCGATCGCTTCCGACTCGTCGCGGAACGGCGTGATGGTGACGACCGGGCCGAAGATCTCCTCCTGCAGGACGCGGCATTCGGTCCCGAGGCCGGTGATGACGGTCGGCTCGATGAAGTAGCCCTTGCGGTCGACGCGAGTGCCGCCGGTGACGATCGTGCCGCCTTCCTCTTTCGCGAGGTCGATGAAACCCATCACCTTCTGGAGGTGCGCGGCGGAGATCAGCGCGCCGTAGTCTTCGCCGAGGCGAAGATCGCGCGCCATCCGGACGAAGCGATCGACGAACGCGTCGTAAACCGGCTGCTCGACGAAGATGCGCGAGCCGCAGAGGCAGATCTCGCCCTGGTTCCAGAAACTCGCACGAAGCGCCGTCGGAATCGCCTGATCGAGATCGGCGTCGGCGAAGATCACCGTCGGGTTCTTGCCGCCGAGCTCCAGCGAGAGCTTCTTGAACCCTGGCGCTGCGTTCGCCGCGACTGCGGCCCCGGTCACGGTACCGCCGGTGAACGAGATCGCGGCGACGTCGTCGTGCGCCGTCAGCGCGCGGCCCGCCTTCCCGCCGAAGCCGTGCACGATGTTGATCACGCCGCGCGGGATGCCCGCTTCGAGCGACAGCTCCGCGAGACGGTTCGCCGTCAGCGGAGTCATCTCGCTCGGCTTCGCGACGCACGTGTTTCCGGCCGCGATCGCCGGCGCGATCTTCCACGACAGCAGATAGAGCGGCAGGTTCCACGGCGAGATGAGACCGACGACGCCGAGCGGCTGGCGCAGCGTGTAGTTGATCGCCGTGCTGTCGGTGATGTGCGCCTCGCTCGCCTGATGCACGATCGCAGTGGCGAAGAAGCGGAAGTTCGCGATCGCGCGCGGGATGTCGAGCGTCCGGGCGAGGGAGAGCGGTTTGCCGCAGTCGTCCGATTCGAGCTGCGCCAGCTCGTCGAAGTTCTTCTCGATCAGATCGGCGACGTTCAGCAGGAGCCGCGACCGCTCGGCGGTCGATGTCCGCGACCACGCCGGAAACGCGCGCTTCGCCGCCAGCACGGCGTCGTCGATGTCGCGCGCGTCGCTGTCGGGAACTTCGGCGATCGCCTCTTCGGTCGAGGGATTGATGTCGTCGAAGTAGCTGCCGTTGCGTGGCGGGACGAACTCACCGCCGATGAAATTAGCGAGTCGCAAGAAACTCCTCCGGATCGAATTCCCAACGATCGATGTCGGGATCCCACGAGTCCCACGGCGTGATCGCGGCCATCCGGTCGCGCAGCTCCGGCGGGATGACCTCCGGGACGATGAACGCCTTCTGCCGGCGGAGCTTGTACGGATTGCGGAACTCGAATCCGAGGACGCCGAGGATGTAGCGCGCGATGTACCAGGTGGCCTGCGGGTTCCAGCCGTGCGCGATCTTCACGACCACGCCGAGGCCGTCTGGATATTCGGGATGCTCGATGGCGAGGCCGAGGAGACCGTCGGCGCCTTCCTTCGCGATCACCAGACCGTGACACGCCTTGAGGATCGTCGAGTCGAGACGATTGAAGCCGCCGATCAGGTCCGGATGCGCGACCATCGCATCCCAGATCCAGTCGGAGTGCCGTTCCGTCACGAGGTTCGCGAAGAGCTTCGCGAGATCGGTCACCGACATCGAGATCGTCGGCAGACCGCAGCCGTCCTTGGCGATCCGCCCCATTGTCCAGTCGGGGCCGAGGACCTGGCGAACGTACGCGACGTACTCCTGGAAGAACGGATGGTGCGGCCAGACGTAACCGACGCGCGACCACCCTTTGAGCTTGCAGCCGCGGAGGATCGCCGCATGCTCGCCGGAACAGCAGTGGTACCAGCGGCGCGGCCGGCGCACCTGACGCCCGAACTGCACGAGAGGGACGTCGTGCGGGGTCTGCATCAGGCCCCACTCGCCTTCGAGGAGGATCGAGCGCGCCACGCGAACGTGCTCCGTGTCGCCGTTGTGCGACGCGACCGAGATCGCCTTCTGCTCCCCGTCGAGCGTCTTCGCGAACTCCTTCGCGAAGACCTTCATCATCAGCGGCTTCACCATCGAGCGGCCGTAGACCTCGACGTTGCCGCCGAACGAGTAGAGGAGCTGCTTTCCGGTCACCCACGACACCGCGCCGTGGATCGTGTTCTCCGCCACGCCGTTGCGCCGGTACTCGATCAGCGGCTGCCAGTCAGGCACGCGGCACCACCTTCGTCATGAAGTCGCTCATGTTCTTCATCACGCGTTTCGAGTCATGGTTGTTGAAGTCGAACCAGAGCATGAGGCGGTCATCGGGGTGGAAGCGCTCGCGCACCTGCGCGACGATCTGCTCCGCGTTGCCGACGAGCGCATTGTTCGTGGCGCGGCGCACCTTCTCCTCGTCGAGCGTCCCCTCCAGCGCGCGCCAGTAGTTCGAGAGCGCGTTGCGCGCTTCGTCGGCGGCTTGCGCCGGATCGTCGGCGATGAAGACGAGCACGGTGCGCGGCATGAGGCGCCGCTCCCACTCGCCCTGGTAGTGCGTCTTCATCCGCTCGTTCGTCTTCTCGATCTCGTCGCCCGGCGTGATCGAGAGATTGAACACGCCGACCGGCAGAATCGTGTTCGCGAAGATCTGCACCGCCGGATCGTGCGAGCCGATGGAGAGACGGAGCAGGTCCATGCGCGATTCCTGCGGGACGATCTTCAGCTTCGGAAAGACCCAGCGCGGCGCGACCTGCGTGTCGCCGATGGAGCGCTGCGTCACCATGTCCGAGCTGAGCGTCTCGCCCTTCAGCAACCGGAGAAAGATCTCCGTCGCCTCTTCGAAAATCTTGTTCTTGACGGCGTTCCAGTTCGCTTTTTCGAACTCGTCGCGTGGGACGATGCCGTACGGGATGTTGATGAACGGAAAGCGTCCCGACGCGAAGCCGATCGTCAGCAGCCGGCGTTCGTTCGGATCGAGACCGTGGAGCGCAAGGAACGTCTTGATCCGTTCGGCGTGCGCGATCGGGCCGCCGTTGCAGAGGATGTTCAGAATCGCGCTGCCGACGCCGATCCGCTTCGTCCGCGCGAAAATGCGGTGCGCGAGCTGCAGAATGTCGGTGTTGAGTCCGATCTCGCCCACGAAGTGCGTGATCACCGCTCCCGGGTTACCCTTCTGCACCTCCGTGGAGAGATGGCTCTCCGCAACCCACGCCGTGCCGAAGCCGAGGTCGTCGGCGAGTTGCACTTGATCGAAGAAGTTGCGGAACATCGTCGCCTCGTCGGGCAGATATCCGTCGACTTCGGTCTGACAGATGGAGAAGAAGATGTCGAATTCCAAAGCTCTCGCAGTTTATCTCCTGCTGCTCGCCGCATGCGCGAGCAGCGTTCCGCCAAACAAGTACGGCTTGCATGTCGTGCCGGACCGCGCGACGTACGAGAAGCTCGCGGCGCGCGATCCGGAGCAGCGGCTGGTCGACGTCAGCACGATTCCCGGAATCCGCATCGACGTCCGCTACGCGACGACGAACAACTTCATGCACGAGCAGCTCTATCCGATTGCGAAGGTTTACCTCCGCCTCCCTGCGGTCCACGCGCTCGCGGAGGTGCAGCATGACCTCGCCGCCGACCACCTCGGCCTCAAAGTTTTTGACGGCTACCGGCCTTACTCGATCACGCAGAAGATGTGGGAGCCGATCAAGAATCCCGATTTCGTCGCCGATCCGTCGAAGGGATCACGCCACAACCGCGGGGCGGCGGTCGACCTGACGCTGGTCGATCTCGCGACCGGCGAGGAGATCCCGATGCCGACTCCGTATGACGCCTTCACGCCGAAAGCGGCCGCAAACTACGCCGACCTGCCGGCAAACGTCATCGCCAACCGTGCGAAGCTGCGTGATGCGATGGTGCACCGCGGCTTCGACCCGCTCCCATCCGAATGGTGGCACTTCGATTTCCACGGATGGGAGCGGTTCCCGCTGATGAACGTGCCGCTGGAAGGCCTCAGGCCCTAGGCCTCGGGCCTCGGATTTTCGACGCTGAGGCCCGAGGCCTACCTCCGGAACACCACTGAGAGCGATCCGACCTTGTAGTGCTCCGAGGTGTCGTACGCCGCGTCGATCTGGAACTTCGGCCACGCCAGGCCGCCGCCGATCGAGCGATGGCGCTGGCTCGTTCCCTTCGGATACAGCAGCGCCGCACCGACCGCCTCGGGCGAATTGAGCGGACCGGCCCAGTACGTCGAGTGCGCCGGATCGCGCCACCAGCCGAGGCGCAGCGCGAACGGCACCTTCCACGCGAAGAAGTACTCCGCCCCGGCGTGAAGCTCCGTCACGTCGGGCGATTTGAAACCGTTCGGGATGCTGCGCAGGGCCGACACGGTGGAGATGAAGTCGTCCACCTGGTTCGAATACTTCACACGATCGGCGTCGACGTTCACCGTCAGCGTCGGAATCGGCCGCACCGAGATGCCGGCGCCGTAGACGTCGGGAATGTGGAACGTCGTGTCGGCGAGCTTTTGATACGTGAAATCGGGCGCCAGCGCGATGAACGTCGGCGTCGTGAACCGCGGTCCCTTCTTGTACACGGCGCCGAAGCTGAGTTTGTCATTGGGTGCCCACTTCATGCCGACGCCGAACGTGACGTCCTTCTCCTGGCCGACGTTGATGCTTCCGTCGCTGCCGATCTTCGCGGTCGCCTGCGCCGCGATGCTCAGCGGATCGTAGGTCGTCGCCGAGATGCGGTATGTGAGCGCCGACTCGCGGAACTGGTGGTAGCGCGCCGAGACGCCGAACGAGAACTTGCCCGCCTGCCACGCGCCGGAAAGCCCGAACGTCCGTAGCTGCACGTCGACCGCGGTGAGGAACGGGTTCGTTGTGTACTCGAGACAGCCGAGGGGGTCCTTGCTCGACTGGATGATGTTGATGCAATCCTGCAGCGACACCGGATGGTCGCCGTACTGCGGTTTCGGGAGGTAGAAGTTCGGGACGTCGGTCTCGACCGCGCCGGTGAATTGATTCAGCGTCGGGACGACGGCGGCCGCGCCGACGTTGTGGAGCGGCTCGTTGTAGTAGATGCCGACGACGAAGTTCTTCGGGAGGGGGTAGACAATGCTGGCGAACGTCGGCTCGACGCGGTCGCTGTAGTGCGTGAACGGGGTGCGCACGAGGTCCGGATACGTGCCGCTGGTCGTCATGATCTGCTGCTCGAGGTAGTTGCGCGCCTCGATCGAGAACTCCGGCTTCCGCAGGATCGTGAGTCCCGCCGGATTCGCCTCGACAGCCGAGGCGTCGTCGGCCAGGCCGATGAACGCGCCGCCCATGCCGAGCGAGCGGGCGCCGGGGTTGCCGAAGTTGAACTGCAGGCCCGAAAGGGCCTCGATGTCGGTGTTCTGCGCCAGCGCCGGAATGGCGATCAGCGTGCAGATAACGAGCGCGAAGAAAGATTTACGCATGCTTCCTCCGATCGGGACGAGTTGCGTCGAAGGATAACAGAGGGGCGGGCGCGCCGATCGCGCACGCCCGCCCCTCACCCTCCCATCACATCACGATCACTGCTGCGGCTGCGGAGCCGGAGGCGTGGGTTTCTTCTTCCCGCGCGCCAGACGCTTCAACCGTTTGATCTCCTCGACCTGCGGAAGAAGCTCCGCGTGCGCCGGATCGGTCGCCAACTGAGCGCTGACGCCATACGCGCGCTTGATGATGAGCGCGAGACGCTGGAAGCGCACGAGGTTCGCCCCGGCGATGCCTTTCAGCAACGTCCGAAGCTCGGCCTCCGCCGCGTTCCAGCGGTTTGCCTCATCGTAGAGCGCACGGACGTCGTCCGGCTGCTGGCCAATCGCCATCGCCACGATGTCCGCCGAGCCGATCGCGCCGATCGACGCCTGCAGGATCTCATTCGTGACCGTCCGCGAAAGACCGCGCACGGCCTCCCGCTGGGCACTCGTGAGCGGAGTGACGTCAGCGATCCGCGCGCGAATGGCGCGGAGCTGATCGGCGACCTCCTGCGGCCCGAGGGGCGTATCCGTCTGCGGCGTGTCCGCGGCCGTACCCGGGGTGGGACTGCTGTTGTTGAGGATGTAGTTCTTCATATCGTTCTCCTTTCTGAACTCTGACCTGGGGTGGTTAGGCCGGAGGGAACGACATGACTTTTCGAACAGTGCATGGCGGCCACCGGCTGGATCCCGAAGGCGTACGCGCACACCTTCAGCATCCGCGGCAGGAGGAGCATCGCTCGACTCCCGCAGGGGTGAGGTCCAGTTGGCCATCCGACCGGTCGGCCTCACCCGTTGGCCGCGGAACCGCTCTACGATGAGGATTCGGTTCCTGATACCAATATACGACAGTTGAGGCCGTTTGTTGAACGACAAATTACACGGTTCCGGAGCTCGGAACGCGG
>JACZCU010077295.1_pt1 | contig 45300 bp, 42 predicted proteins | sample 8641851 | NCBI WGS metagenome assembly JACZCU01 (sample SAMN15324605, study PRJNA640507) | soil metagenome | isolation source: monocropping sugarcane control | place: China: Luxin town, Laibin City, Guangxi Province | collected 2019-07-25 | depth 10cm m | reverse complement strand
GAAACGACTTCCGCGATAACCGCTTACAATCCGCCGCGTGCAGCAGGAGATCGAGGAGCTTCGCCCGAAGCTCAAGGAGATTCTGTACGACTGCGCGGTCGAGATCCGCGCCACGAAAGCGGCGCTCTATCTGCTCAACGCCGGTGAGCTGTACGAGCTCGTCACCGAATACGGGTTTCGCGGCGGCGGCGTGCGCACGACCGTCGATCAGAACGATCCGATCGTCGATCGCTGCGGACGTGGTCGCAACACATTCTTTGTGAACGGCGTCGGTGTCGAGCCGCGCTTCTCGCAACTGATGTTTGATGCATCGACGGATCGCATGCTCGTCGAGCCGCTCTATCAACGCGGAAAGCTCGTCGGCTTCATCGACATGCGCGACAAAGCCGCGAAGGTGCCGTTCGAACAGAACGACATTCCGAAGGCGCACAGCATCGGCGAGCGCATCGTCGATCTGTTCGCGAACATGAACATCTTCGGGCATCGCTACATCACGCTGTCGAAGTCGAGTGGCATTCATCCCGCGGTCGACATTCCGCCGCCGGGCGAGCCCGCGCCGACCGTGAGCGCGTATGCGCCGGTTCGGGATCTCCCGAATGTCGTCACTCCGCCTCCACCGACTTCCGCACGTCCGCAAACGGGTCCGCAACAGGTGGTTCGCGAAGCGCCGGTCGCGGCACCAGCGCCAGCGCCTCCGAAACCGAAGCAGGAGCCCGCGCGCGTTCCCGGACTGGCGTCGCTCGTGATCGATGCGCGCGCGATCGCCAGCCGCATCGTCGTCGCCGCCGCACCACCATCCCTCGGCGAGTCCGAAATCTCCGCGGCGCGCGATGTGCTGCGCTCGATTCTGCTCATCCCCGGCGCCGTCGCGGTGACGTTCTCCGCGTTCGGGCACATGGGCGGTGTGCAGGAGATCGCGGCACGATCGACGCTCGCCGATGACGCGAAGAATCTCATCCACTCGAAGCTCAACGTGTGGCTCACGAAGCGTGGTGAATCGAGCGGATTTCTCAAGACCAACGTCACCACGCCGATGGGCACGAGCGCGCCACCGGTCACGGCCGCGGACGTGCAGAAAGTGTTCACCGCGCCGCTGCACGCCGGCTCGCTGCGCGGTTTGTATCTCACCGTGATCTTTGCGACGAATCCCGAGCGCACGTCGCACGACATGCTTGCGGTGCTGCACGCGCATCTGCAACTGGTGCTCGAGCAGTCGATGCAGCGGAACGCGATCGCGACGATGCAACAACGCATCGCGGAGAAATTGATCGAGCCCGATTTCGCGAAGCTTCCGCATCTGCGCCGCCATTCGGAGCTCGTGTCGGAACTCGCCGAGAAATTTGCGCGGCACCTCGGACTCACGCCGCACGAGGTCGAGCAGGCGAGGATCGTCGGTCTCGTTCACGACGTTGGTTTGCGTCTGCTCGATTACGAGCGGCTGTATCGCAAGACGGATTTGTCGACGGAGCAGGTTTCGTTTCTGCGCGAACATCCGAGCGTCGGCGCGGCAATCCTCGAGCCGTTGTTAGGCGACGAGATCGCGCGCGCGGTGCTCTGTCATCACGAGCGTGTCGATGGCCACGGCTATCCGAACAATCTCGCCGGCGAGGAGATCCCTCTTCTGTCGCGCGTGATCCAGTTGTGCGATGCGTGGGTCGCGATCACCGATCCGGAGAGTTATCAGCCCGCGGAGTCAGCGGATTCGGCGCTGGCGACGATCACGCGCGCGGCAGGCAGTCAGTTCGATATGAAGCTCGCGGCAAAGTTCATTGAAATGATGGCGGCACGGCCGCAGCGCTAATTGCTGCGTCGCTGCTGTCGTCGCGAATGCTCATCCCCTGAAATCCGCGATCAATCGTCCCGACAAGCTCGCTGTCGACGACAACGTCACATCCACCAACTCTTCGCGTGAAAAGAATCGCGCCTCGATGATCTCGCTCTCATCGATCGTGATCTTCGCGTTGTCGACTTCGACGCTGAACGCCATCAGCAATGACGACGGCAACGGCCAGGCTTGCGATCCGAAGTACTGCAGATCGGTTGTTCGCGCGACGACGCCGGTTTCTTCGTAAAGCTCGCGCACCGCGGCCTGCTCGATCGTTTCTCCGGGCTCGACGAATCCCGCGAGTGTCGACCACGCTTGTTTGTACGCGTGATGTCGCGCGAGCAGGATTCGTCCGCGATGCGTCGCGCGAATCATGACGACGGGATCGATTCGCGGAAAATGTTCGGCGTTGCACTTCGGACAGACGCGCACCCAGCCGCCGTTCTTCGCCTGCACTTCGGTGCCGCACGCGGAACAGAAGCGTGTGCGTCGCGACCATTCGAGCAGGTGATGCGCGGTTGCGACGACGCCGAGGTCGTCGGGCGCGAGTGCGTGCATCGCCGCGCGATAGTTGAACGTGGCTTGCAGCGCGACGAAGAGCGGAGCCTTGTCGATGCGCCCGAGGAAAATTGCGTCGTGCATGTCGGCGGGAACATCGATGAGATCGAGCTCCGCCTCGTGCACGCCGATCAGCACACGAGCGCGCGGATGCCGCAAAAGCTTCGTCGCATCGGCGCGTTCGTGGCTGCTGCGATCGAGCATCACGCTCTCTGCGTTACCGCGTCACCAAACTTCGCCTTCACCGCCGCGGTCATTGCATCCGTCGCCGCGTTGATCGTTTCTCCGGTCAGCGATTCTTCCGCGAGGTACTCGATCTCGAACGTGACCGCGCGCGCATCCGGCAATTCGAAGAGATCGGTGATGCGGATCTCGCGCAGGAACGACGGCGCCGCCGATGCGAGTGCATCGCGCACGCTCGCCGCGGTGATGCCGCGCGGCAACGCGTACGCAACGCTGCGCACGACCGGCTGTCGATTCGAAGGCTCGACGTACACGCGCGGACGCGGCGCGAGTTGCAACGCATCGACATCGATTTCGAGATACACGGGACGATGACGTTTCACATCGAAGCGCTGCAGCAACTGCGGATGCAACTCGCCGAAGATTCCGACGAGGTTTCCATCGACGTGAATGCCGGCGCGACGTCCGGGATGGAAGAAGCGCTCGAGACGATGTCCGTCGCTCGATCCGATTTGCAGATCGACGCGGAGCGCGAGACGCAACTGTTCGACGATGCCTTTGAGATAAATCGAATCCGCGGCGCGACCTTTGTCGCCCCAGAATGGACCGCGATCGCGGCCGTTCGCGAGGAGCCACAGCGTTGGTTGTTCGGAGAGGTCGGGGAAGTAGGTCCGCGCCCACTCGAAGATTTTGATGTTCGTGTTTTTCAGATTCGCGTTCGTGACGAACGCATCGAGCGCCTGCGCAATCGTGTTGTTGCGCATGAGCGAGTAGTTGCGCTCGATCGAGTTCTGCATCTCGACGTGCGCGAACAGCGGATCGCTTTCGTCGAGACCGAGCTTCTCCCGCACGCCGCGGCCGTAGAACGAGTCGGTGAAGATTTCGAAGAATCCTTCGGCGACGAGAACGTCGTTCACGATCGTGGCGACGTTCTCCGCGTGCGACGGCAAGGCGCCCATGTCGACGCGCGGCAACGTGATCGGCGTGGCGTTGTAGCCAACGCTCTTCAGTAATTCTTCGGCGAGATCCGCTTCGAAGTTCACGTCCCAGATGCGATGCGGTGGGACTGTGACGATGAGGTGAAGCGGCGAGCTCTCAGCCCGCCGGGTGGACGCGAGATCGTGGGCGGGCTGAGAGCCCGCCGCTCCATCCGGCACTTCGACCGCAAAGCCATATCGCGTCAGCCGTTCGGCCATCTCGAGTCCCGACATCGTCGTGCCGATGAAGCGATTCGTTTTCGCGACGTCGACGTCGATCGTGCGCTGCGGATCTTTCCAGTCACCGGCGACGTACGTTTTGCCGACCTTGTAGCCGGCGTATTTCTCGAGCAGATACGCAACACGCGATGCGCCGACGGCCGGCAAGGTCGGATCGCCGCCGCGCATGAATCGCGCGGCCGCATCGGTCGCCTGATTCATCTGCCGCGATGCGATGCGCACGGCGACGGGATCGAAGCACGCGGACTCGAGCAGAATGCGCTTCGTGTTTTCGTCGACGCCCGAGTCGGCGCAGCCGATCACGCCGGCGATACCGAGGATCTTCGAATCATCGGCGATGACGAGCGTGCCCTCGGGAACATCGACGTGCTCCGTCGTGAACAGCAGCAATGCTTTTTCACCAGCGCGCGAAAGACGAATCGTGATTGGTCCGTCGATCTTGTCCGCATCGAACGCGTGCGTCGGCTGGCCGATGTCGAAGTTCGTGAGGTTCGAGGCATCGACCGCTTCGCTGATGCTGTGGACGCCGGTCGCGATGAGCGGCTTCAACACGTCCGCGGGAAGTTGTTTCGATGCACCGCGAGAAAGCTCGGTCACGGTGTACACGAGACACAGCGGCGTCTCGATCTTCACCTGCGTCGGATCCGCGCGAACGATGTCGAGCTTGCGGCCTTGCGGGAAGTTGAGTTTCTTGCCGGTGCGTCCCGTGACTTCGCGCGCGACGCCGTTGTAGCAGTAATGATCGCCGCGATTCGCGAGCAGCTCGCAGTTGAAGACGGTGCCGTCCGCATTCGTCTCGACGGTCTTCACTTCGATGCCGACTTCGTCGAGCAACTCACGCGCGTCGTGAATCGACGACGGCATTTCGGTGTGTGTATTCAAATGTTCGAGGAGGAATCTCACATCCCACCTCGGTGAATGGTCTGGTGCACGCGCAGATCCTGTTCGTACAGCGGCTTGAGCGCGGTGAGGCCGGCCGCCTGCGCGGCGATGCGCGTCGTGCCGATGCCGAACGCAATGCCGCTGAGTTTCGTGTGGTCGTAGCCGAACTCGATGAAGACTTTCGGATGGATCATTCCGGAGCCGAGGATCGTGATCCAGCCCGCGCCTTTGCACGCGGGACAATCGTCATCCTTCGCTTTGCAAACCGTGCACTGCATGTCCATGCCGACCGACGGCTCGGTGTACGGGTAGTACTTCGGCTTGAAGCGGAAGACATGCTCGTCGCCGTAAATCGATTTCGCGATTTCGGTGAGCGTGCCTTTGAGATCGCCGTACGTGAGTCCTTCTTCGACCCAGATGCCTTCGAACTGATGGAACATCGCGAGGTGCGTGGAGTCGACCGCTTCGTTGCGATAGACGCGGCCGGCGGCGACGACTTTGATCGGCAGCGGCGGATGTTGTTCGAGCGTGCGCGCCTGCACGGTCGTGGTGTGCGAGCGCAGCAGGTGATTGTTCGGAAGCCAGAACGTGTCCTGCATGTCGCGCGCGGGATGGTTCTCGGGGATGTTGAGCGCGTCGAAGTTGTAGTACGGCAGCTCGATGTCCGGACCTTCTTCGAGCCGGAAGCCGAGGCGGCGCATCACGTCCATCGCTTTTTTGTGGACCTGCGTGAGCGGATGCGTTGCGCCGCGCTGCTGCGCGATGCCGGGCATCGTGAGGTCCTGCCATTCGCTCTCGATTTGTTTTTCGATCGCGGCGTTACGGATCTTTTCGTCCGCGGCATCGAGTGCTTTCTCGATGTCCTGCGCGGCGTCGTTGATCTCTTTCGCGAATTTCGGACGTTCGTCGGCGGACATTCCGCCTAACGATTTCAGTGCGGTTTTGACGTAGCTCTTCTTGCCGAGGTAGCGCGTGCGGAGATCCTGCAGCGCCTCGGGTGTCGATGCCGCGTCGAGCTCGGCGCGGAACTGGGACAGCGTTTCGGTTGTGCTCATACGTAATCAGTGGAGCGGCGGCCCCCCAGCCCGCCGGTTGTTGACCCTCGGCGGGCGGAGAGCCCGCCTCTCCACTTTCCTGTTCCTCATCGCTCGCGGGTTTCATCAGCGGGAACCACACGACGTCGCGCAGATTCGGCGCTTCGGTGAGCAGCGCGACGATGCGATCGATGCCCATGCCCCAGCCGGAGATCGGCGGCATGCCGAACTCCATCGCCGTGAGGTAATCCTCATCCGCGGGCATCGCCTCGTCATCGCCTTTCTTGCGAAGCTCGGCCTGTTCTTCGAATCGCTCGCGCTGATCGATTGGATCGACGAGCTCCGAATACGCGTTGATCACTTCCCAGGTGTCGACGACAAGTTGGAAGCGATCGACGGCTTCGTGATTCGTGTCGTTGCGACGCGCAAGCGGGGAGAGATCGACCGGATGTCCGACGATGAACGTCGGCTGAATCAATGTCGGACGCGCGGTGCGCTTGTAGAGTTGATCGATGAGCGAGCCGCGGCCCGCGTCAGGATTTTCGAGCTCCACTTTGTTCGCGAAGATCGCCGCGCGCAGCGACGCCGCGTCGTGATGCTGATCGATGTCGATGCCGCTGTGCTCGAGAATCACGTCGCGCAGACGGCGGCGCGGCCACGGCTGCGCGAAATCGATCGTCTTCCCTCCGCGCTCGATCTGCAACGTGCCGAGCGTCTGCTCGATCGCGTAGCGCAACATGTTCTCCGTGAAAGTCATGTTGTCTTCGTAATTCCAGTACGCGGCGTAGTACTCGAGCATCGTGAATTCCTGCAGATGCGATGCGGCGAGTCCTTCGTTGCGGAAGCAGCGCGCGAATTCGTACACGCGGTCGTAGCCGCCGACGATCAGTCGCTTGAGATAGGTCTCCGGCGCGATGCGCAGCACGACTTGCATGTCGAGCGCGTTGTGATGCGAGAAGAACGGACGCGCGAGCGCGCCCGATTGCTGCGTGTTGAGAATCGGCGTCTCGACCTCGACGAATCCGTTGTCGTTGAGGTAGTTGCGAATCGCGTTCGTCATCTTCGAGCGCACGCGAAAGCGCTCGCGCGTTTCTTCGTTCGACACGAGATCGAGATAGCGCTTGCGCCAGTTCGTCTCAATGTCCTTTACGCCCTGGTATTTGTTCGGCGGCGGCTGCAGCGTTTTGCCGAGGAAGAACCAGTTCGCGACGCGGATCGTGAGCTCACCTTTGTCGGTGTGGTACATCTCGCCCTCGACGCCGAGGAAATCCCAGCGATCGACGGCTTTCGAGAAGAGCTCGTACTTTTTCTTCGACGCCTCGGGATCGGCATCGAGCCCGTCGCGCGTCAACGCGATCTGGATGTGGCCGTCGAAATCTTCGAGCGTCGCGAACGTGAGCTTGCCGAATTTTCGAAGCTGTCCGATGCGGCCCGCGGTACGGACCTTCGTTCCATCCGGTAACGCCATGGTTTGTTTGAGCGTGTGCGTGCGCTCGAATCGATCCGGATGAATCTGAATGCCTTCGCGCTCCAGGAGGCGGCGCTTTTCGATACGGACATCTCTGAGGGACTGTTCGGCCATAGTGGTGGCGGAGGATATCAAAGGGGTTGGCGGTTGGCGGTTGGCGGTTACCAACGCCTGCATGTGGCTCTCGCGAGGCACAACTGCCAACTGCCAACCGTCAACCGCCAACCTCTACAATCTCGCTCCGCATGAACATCGAATCCGTTCGCTCCCAATTCCCCGCACTCGACCGCATCCACAACGGCCAGCCCGTTGCGTACTTCGATGCGCCGGGCGGGACGCAGGTGCCTCGCGTCGTCGCGGATGCCATGACCGACTATCTCTTTCACCACAACGCGAACACGCATTGGGCGTATCCGACGAGTGAAGAGACGGACGCGATCATCACGAACGCGCGGCAGGCCGCGGCGGATTTGCTCAACGGCGAAGCGAACGAGATCGTGTTCGGCGCGAACATGACCACGCTCACATTCCACCTCGGACGCGCCCTCGGCCGCATGTGGTCCGAGGGGGATGAAGTCATCGTCACGGATCTCGATCATCACGCGAACATCGCGCCGTGGCGCGCGCTCGCCACCGATCGCGGCATCAACATCAAAGCCGCGCACATGATCTGCGAGACCGCGCAACTCGATTACGACCATCTCGCGAGTCTCGTCACCGATCGCACGAAACTCATCGCCGTCGGCGGTGCATCGAATGCGATCGGCACCATCAATGATTTGAAACGCGTTGCGCGAATCGCAAAAGATGCTGGCGTGTTGATGTTCGTCGACGCCGTGCATCTCACGCCGCACGAGCTCGTCGACGTGAAAGACATCGGCTGCGATTTTCTCGCGTGCTCGTCGTACAAGTTCTACGGACCGCATGCCGGAATCCTGTGGGGACGATATGAGCTTCTCGACACGTTGCCGTTCCCGAAGCTCGCGCCGTCGCCGGATTACGCACCCGATCGCGCCGAGACCGGAACGCAGAATCACGAAGGCATCGCCGGTATCGGCGCGACGATCGATTTCCTCGCGTCGATGGGCGAGGGCAGCACGCGTCGCGAGAAGCTCACGAGCGCGTATCGCTGGCTGCACGAACAAGGGTTGCGTCTCACGCAAAAATTGTGGAACGGACTCACGTCGATGGATCACGTACGCGTGTATGGACCGACGCCCGAGCAGCCGCGCACGCCGACCGTCTCGTTCGTCGTCGAAAACACGTCATGCGATGACGTCGCGAAGAAACTCGCGGAGCACGGCGTGTTCGCGAGCAGCGGAAACTTCTACGCGGCGACGGTGTGCGAGCGATATGGCGTCGAGGCGTTGTTGCGCGTCGGCTGCGGCTGCTACACGACCGAAGACGAAGTACAGCGCCTGCTCGATGCCGTTGCATCCATGTGATCGCGAACACGCGCTCGTGTGTCGCGGTTCCGCGCGCGCGTTGCGCCACAGTTCTAAAAAGGACGCATGAGTAAACGCAAGCCTCAGCAGACCCGGGCACAGCAACAGAAGACGACCGCGATCGTCGCGATCGGCACGTTCATCGGACTCTCTCTCGTCGCGCTCGTGGCGTGGTCGCTGACGCGCGCGTCGGAGCCGGCACCAATTGCGCCGGCAGCCGCGATCGCCGCACCGCAGGCCGCACCGAGCGGCGGCGAAACATTCGAGCGCATCACACTCGATGAAGCGAAGAAACTCGTCGAGACGGGACGCGCGGTGTTCCTCGACGTGCGCTCGATGGAGCAGTACAAAGCGTCGCACATCACCGGCGCGATGCAGATCCCGGTGCCGCTCGTGCAGGGCGAAATCCCGTATCTGCCGAAAGACAAACTGATCATCACGTACTGCACGTGCCCCGCGGAAGAATCGAGCGGTGAGGCGACGATGATCCTCACACGCGGCGGCCTGCAGTCGAAGGCGCTGCACGGCGGATTCAACGCCTGGGTCGACGCTGGTTACCCGAGCGAAACCGGCGCTTGAGCCGAACTGCTGTACGATCATTGCCGCAATGGGCAAACGACACGAACCCACACCTTCCTCATCGAAGACCACACTGATCGTGATGGTCATCGGCGGATTGCTGGTGGCGGGACTCGTAGGCTGGGCACTGACGCGGACGGTGGAGCCGTCCGCGCCTGCGCCGGTCGCCGAGACCTCCGCGCCGATGACCACCGATACGACACCGTCGGCCACCGTGGCCGATACGTCGGGCGCGGTCAGCGTTCCGATGACGACCGAGCAGTCGCCGGCGACGACCACCAGTCTTGCGCCGCCGGTGCTCGGCGATCTGCATCCCGAAGTCGCGAACGCGCATTCGCAGACGCCGGAGAAAGCGGCCGTGCCGCGTCTGGCCGTCGAAGACTTGCGCGCGAAAGTGAATCGCAACGCGGTCGTCGTGATCGACGTGCGCGATCAGAGCTCGTTCGAGCGCGGCCACATTCCGGGTGCAATGCACATTCCGCTGGCGAGCATCGAGGCGAATCTCTCGCAGATTCCAAAGGACAAGCCGATCGTCACGTACTGTACGTGACCGGCCGAAGAATCGAGCGCCGGTGCGGCGCTCATCCTGCAGCAAAACGGCTACAAAGACGTTCACGCTCTCTACGGCGGTTTCGGCTCCTGGGAATCCCTCGGATATCCAATCAAGACCGGGCCGAATTCGTAGCGCGCATCACAGAATGATTGTGCGGTCGCGCATCGACCGCCGATGAATCCTCCGGCACAGTCGCTGCCGGAGGATTCACCTGATGCGCATTCTCATCGTCTACGCCAGCCGCTACGGCGCCACCCGCAGCATTGCCGAACGCATTGCCGATGTCGCCTCGAAACGCGGCGCCGAGACGCAACTCTTCGAGATCAATTCAATCCCGCCTAACGTCGTCCCGTATTTGAGCGACGTCGTCGTGCTAGCGGGCTCTGTGTATTTCGGCAAGCACTCGAAAAAACTCGCGAAATTCGCGGCCGCACAACGCACGAATCTCATGCGCGTAAAGAGCGTGTTCGTGTCTGTGAGCGGATCGGCGCGCTCCGCCGCCGGACGTCCTACGGCGGAAGCGAATGCGAATCGATTCTTATCGCTTACCGGCTGGGCGGCCGATCGCATTGAATATTTCGCGGGCGGCGAGCCGTACACAAAATACGATTTCTTTACCCGCTGGTTCGTACACCGACTTGCTAAGAAAATGGGTCGCACCGTGGATACGTCACGCGATTACGTTTACACGGATTGGGAAGCAGTCGATCGTGTTGCCGAGGAGTTGGCGACGTGGGGCGATGTTAGGCGGATGAGCGCGATCGTTGGGTAACTGTTTCGCACAATAAACGGCATCGCGTCGCGTGCAGCGACCCAGGATCAACGACCGATGGAGCTACCTGCACGCGACGCGTTCCGAGATTGAGCAGCGTCAGTTCGCGACGTTCGTGCCGCCGGACAGAAACAGTGTTCCGATCGTGGGGCTGCTCATCGCGATTTCAGAGGCGGCCATCCATGCGGTAAGTCGAGCATCCGGCGACGTTGCCTCGTAAGATCGCCGGAAGATGGGTAAATGGAACGGATAGGGTTCTTCCATATCTGTAATATGCATGGGTGATTCGTTCCCGCGAGTCTTTGCGTCCGGATAACTCTAGGCTTCGCGACACGCACGATTGATACTGTTCCTATGCTTGCGCAATTGCGTCGCGTCGTTCCGAAACCGGTCAAACGGTTGATTCGAGACTTTTTTGAAAAGCGCCGTGTGGCACGACTCTTCGGGCCGCTCGCGGAGATGGTTCCGCGAGCCGAAGATCTTTTCGATGGTCCCAATTCGCTCGAAGAATTCAAGAGCAACGGCGAAGAGTTTCTCGGGATTTATCGCACCGTTTGTGACTTGCAGCCATCGGATCACGTTCTAGACGTCGGTAGCGGAATCGGAAGGAAAACGATTCCGCTAACCCAATATCTTGATGCGACGGCGCGCTACGAAGGAATCGACGTAAGTCTCAAAGGCGTCGATTGGTGCAACCGGAAAATTACCCCGCGTTATCCGAATTTCAAGTTCCGGTGGGTGGATGCGCACAATCGTCTGTACAACCCCACTGGATCCGTTGCCGCACACGAATATCGATTTCCGTTTGAAGATCGCGCGTTTACGTTCGTCACTGTGCAATCGGTGTTTACGCACATGTTGCGCGATGACGTCGAGCATTATTTATCCGAGATCACGCGAGTTCTTACGCGCGGCCGCTGTCTCATTTCGTTCTTTCTCTTGAACGACGAGTCGCGAACGGGCATCGCGACGGGAACGAGCACTCTGCCGTTTCTGGCTGAACGTGATGGATGGTCCAGCATCTCGACGGAAACGCCTGAGGATGCAGTGGCTCATGATGAATCGATCGTGCGGAAACTGTTTGCGAACGCAGGCTTGAAGATCGCACGGGTTTATCCGGGCTCCTGGTGCGGGCGAACGGGTACACTGAGTTATCAGGATCTCGTCCTGGCAACGAAAGAGTCATGAAATTTTTCATCGTCGACGTCTTCGCCGAACGCAAATACCAGGGAAATCCACTCGCCGTGTTCGTGCACGATCGCGAGCTCAGTGCGAACGAAATGCAGACCATCGCGAAGGAAGTGCATTTCTCCGAGTGCACATTCGTGCGGCCGCAATCGCGAGACGGCGGATTCGACGTACGGATCTTCACTCCCGACATGGAAGTGCCGTTCGCCGGTCATCCCACCCTCGGCACCGCGTACGTCATTCGCGAACTGTTTGGATGGAGCAAAAGCGATCGCATCGTTCTCAATGAAGGCGTGGGACAAATCCCCGTCGCATTCGCGGACGGCAAACTCACAATGGAGCAGAAGCCGCCGCGTTTCGACGCGCCGCTGGATGCGCGCGCCATCGCCGAAATCCTCACGATCGCGCTCGATGATCTCGACGATCGATTTCCGATTCAAAACGTCTCGACCGGATTACCGTCCGTCATCGTCCCGCTGCGATCTCTCGATGCCGTGCGCCGTTGTGTGATTCGCCGCCACTTCTATGCGCAATTTCTCGCCGAGCAGGTGAAAGCCGCGCTGCTCGTGTTCACCACCGAAACCGTCGATGCGAACAATGACGTCCATGTTCGCGTCTTTGTTGACGACGAAGGCTTTTTCGAGGATCCGGCAACAGGCAGCGCGAACGGCAATCTCGCCGCATATCTCGTCCAGCATCGATATTTCGGCAAGGCACAGATCGAGTATCGCGTCGAACAGGGCTACGAAATGGGACGCCGGTCTTTATTGCACGTCGCCGCCGAAGAACGCGATGGCGCATTTGTGATTCGCGTCGGTGGACGCGTATTTCCCGTCGCGGAAGGTGAGTGGTTGTAGTGGCGTGGTCGCGGCGCGTTCAGAGTCTGTTTGTGATTCTGATCGTCGCCGGCGTTGTCAGCTGTATCAGGCCGCCGTTTCCGCAGCAGATGTTTCTGCAGCACATTCCCACCGTCGTCGCACTGATCCTTCTGAGCATCGCCGCATCACGACACGAATTGACCGACGGCGCGATCACCTGCGTGGCGATCTTTCTACTGCTGCACATCCTCGGCGCGCGCTACATCTACTCGTATGTGCCGTATGACGACTGGTCGCGCGCGTTGCTCGGCGTCAACCTCACTGAGTATTTCGGATTTCGCCGCAATCACTACGATCGCGTCGTTCATTTTGCATTCGGACTGCTTGCCGTACGTCCCGCGTTCGAGATCCTGACGAAACGATTTCGCGTTCCTCGCGGATTCGCGCTGTACGCGAGCGTGGAGTTCGTTCTCGCATTCAGCCTTCTGTACGAATTGTTCGAGTGGGCGCTGACGATGGTGCTCTCGCCGGCGGATGCGGGTGCATACAACGGCGAGCAGGGCGACATCTGGGATGCGCATCGCGACATGCTCGGAGCGTTCATCGGCGCATTCCTCGCGGCCGGTGCAATGAAACTCTCGCGAGCCGCGTTCACCTCGCCGCAAGGGGAGTAGCCCAGCCGCGGAGACAAGCGGCCTCGCGGAGATCGACATACTGGTGCCACGGCACCCGATCCGCGGGCAGCGCTCGAGAGAGCACTGAGAGCCAGACCTTCAACTACGCCGGAATCGGCGCGGTTGAAGGTCTGGCTCTTTTGTTTTTTGCGGCGGCTCGCATGAAAGGAAACCATGACTGCTTTCTGGATCTCGCTGCTGTTCGTCGCCATCGCCGAGATGGGCGACAAAACCCAGCTCGTCGCGCTCGCATTTGCCACGCGCTACAACGCGCGCGTCGTGCTCGCCGGAGTCTTCGTCGCGACGCTGGCCGTGCATCTCTTCTCCGTGCTCATCGGCGAGGCCGCGGGCATGGCGCTGCCGGTGTTCTGGATCAATCTCATCGCCGGTATTTCGTTCCTCGTGTTCGGCGCGTGGACGCTGCGCGGCGACGAGCTCGATGAAGAGAAGGAAATGCGCTCGCGGCGCTTCGGACCGTTCCTCACTGTCGCCGTCACGTTCTTTCTCGCGGAGCTCGGCGACAAGACGATGCTCGCCACGATCACGATTGCCAGTCAGCAGCGCAGCTTCGTTCCGGTGTGGCTCGGCAGTACGGTCGGCATGGTCATCGCGGACGGACTGGCAATCATCGTCGGCAAGGTGATGGGCAAGCGGATTCCGGAGCGAATCGTGAAGATCGTCGCCGCATTCGTGTTCTTCGCCGCGGGGCTGTGGACGCTCATCGCCGCATTCCGTTCCATGTGACAGCCGTCACGCATGCACGTGGTGTGACGACATCGACGGAACGTTTCGAGGTGCTCGATCATGTCGTTGCGATTGAGATTTAATCTCAACTGAGATATGAGGAGCCCTGCATGCGTTCTGTACTGATTTTCGTTCTCACTCTGGCTCTCGCCGTGCCCGCCCTGGCCGGCGCGCCGCTTCAGGGAAGCGTCGTCGACGCCTCTGGCGGCGCGATCGCGGGCGCGCAGGTCGTCCTGCACAATGGATCGGGCCGCAGCGTCATCACCGATGCGCGCGGCCGCTTTGCATTCGACGAAGCGGCGGACAAGGAATCGATCCTCGTCATCGCCAACGGCTTCGCGCCGATCACGATCGACGTCGCCGCCTCGCGCGAGGTGCACATCGTGCTCGAAACGGAAGCGCTCAGCGACGAGATCACCGTCCTCGGGCCGCCGTACATTCCGACGCGCAACGCCGCCGCAATCAAAACCGACACGCCGTTGCGCGACACACCGCAAGCCGTTTCCGTGATCACGCGCGAAGTGATCGCACAGCAGTCGATGCAAAGCGTCGGCGACGTCGTGCGTTACGTGCCGGGTGTCGGCATCGCGCAAGGCGAGGGCAATCGCGACACGCCCGTCTTCCGCGGCAACAGCACCACCGCCGATTTCTTCGTCGATGGCATTCGCGATGACGTGCAGTACTTCCGCGATCTCTACAACGTCGAGCGCGTCGAAGCATTGAAAGGTCCGAACGCGATGATGTTTGGTCGCGGGGGCGTCGGCGGCGTGCTGAATCGCGTCTCGCGTCAGGCGGACTGGACTCCGACGCGCGAGCTCACGCTGCAGGGCGGCTCGTGGGGCAATCGCCGCGTCAGCGCTGATGTCGGCCAGCTCGTCACGAGCAACATCGCGGCGCGCGTCACGGGCGTCTATCAGGAATCGGAATCGTTTCGCGAAGGGGCGAAGCTCGATCGCTACGGGTTCAATCCGACATTCGCATTCGCACTGAGCTCGAACACGACACTGCGCGCGGGCTTCGAACATTTCCGCGATGAGCGCACGGCGGATCGCGGCATTTCTTCGTTCAATGGCCGTCCGGTCGAGACGGATCGGGAAACGTTTTTCGGCAATGCGGATCTGAGCAATGCCGAGGCGACGGTCAATGTGTTGACTTCATCAGTGGAGCATCGCTTCCAGCCTGGTGTCACATTGCGCAGCAAGCTGTCTTATGGCAGCTACGATAAGTTCTATCAGAACGTCTTTCCCGGTGCGGTCGACTCGACGGGACGCAACGTCGCGCTCTCCGCGTACAACAACGCCACACAACGCGACAACGCATTCAGCCAGACCGACCTCGTCGTAACGAAAGCGGGACATACGATCCTTGCCGGCGTCGAGCTCGGACGTCAGGTCACCGACAACTATCGCGAAACGGGCTACTTCGGCGCGAACAGCACGACGAGCATTCTCGTTCCGCTGATCAATCCGACAACGACATCGCCAGTCGCGTTCCGCCAGAGCGCGACCGATGCGGATAATCACGGCGTCGCCACCGTCGCGGGGATTTACGTTCAGGATCAATACTCGATTACGAAGCACGTGCAGGTCATCGGCGGCTTGCGCTATGACCGCTTCGCGGTCGATCTGCACAACAACCGCACGAACACCGATTTCGAAAGCACCGACGGTCTCGTCTCGCCGCGCCTCGGCATCGTCTACAAACCGATCGAGCCGGTTTCGATTTACACGAGCTACAGCCTCTCGTATCAGCCCCGCGCCGGCGAACAGCTCGCGTCACTGAGTGTGACCAATCAGGCGCTTGATCCCGAACAGTTCACGAACTACGAAGTCGGCGCGAAGTGGGAAGGCAAATCGATCGAGCTTGCAGCCGCCATTTATCGTCTCGATCGCAGCAACGTCGCGGTTGCGGATCCGACCAATCCCACGGTGATGCAACTCGTCGATGGACAGCGCAGTGAAGGCTTCGAGTTGAGCGCCACCGGTAACCTCACGCGAGCGTGGAGCATTGTCGGTGCATACGCGTATCAGAACGGCGAGATCCTGCAATCACTCTCGACGACCGCACGCGCGGGCGCGCGTCTCGCGCAGTTGCCGAAACATTCGATCTCTCTGTGGAACAAGGTCGATCTCTCCCAAACCTGGGGCCTTGGGCTCGGCATCGTTCATCGCGACGAGATCTTCACCTCGACGGACAACACCGTCACGCTGCCGGCCTTCACACGAGTCGACGCCGCCGTCTTCTACAGCTTCGGCCCGCATCTGCGCGCGCAACTCAATATCGAAAACCTCCTCGACACGACGTACTACGCATCCGCGCACAGCAACACGAACATCTCGCCCGGCGCGCCGCGCACCGTGCAAATGAGCTGGACCACTCGGTTCTAACGCGGTTCTAACGCCGTCTCTTACGAGACTCGCGGTTCGCGATTGTGCGAGCCGCGAGTCTTTGTCTGTGAACGTTATCCCGGTCACAGACGACGCGCCTTAGCGGACGCACCTTTCCGGCCATGCTGAATGTGAGCGTACGTCGTGCGGTCCTTTGTTTGTCGTTGTTGTCCGGCATCGCGTGCCATAAACCCGCAACGCCGGAAACGCCAATCGCTAAATCAAGTCCCGCACAATACGAAGCGTTAACGACGTTTCCGGAGCCAGGGCCGCCGCGGATTGTGGAGCGAGGCGTGACCGTGCGTCGTGTGGCGTTACCGCATGGCCAGCACACCGACGCGATCTGGATTTACCTTCCAACCGAACGTTCCGCGAAACCACTGCCGTCTGTCTTCATTGCGCAAGCCGGCGTACCGCCGTTCATCGGCAATGGATTCGGAGATGCGTTAGAACGTGAGCGACATCCCGAGCATTTGCCGTATGTGCATGCCGGCTACGCCGTAATCGCCTACGATCTCGATGGTCAATTGCGCGATCGCGACAATGCGACGTACGAAGAAGTCGAAGCCGCGGCGAAGGCATTCAAAGACGCGGATGCGGGGATGCTCAATGCGCGGCATGCAATCGATTACGTCGTAAGAATGCTTCCGGAGATCGACGCCAATCGTCTGTACAGCGCCGGACATAGTTCCGCCGGACGCATCGCGTTGTTACTCGCGTCCAGCGATCCGCGCATTCGCGGCTGTGCGGCTTATGCACCGGTAACCGATGCCGAGCGGCGCGCGGACACAATCGCCGCGGAGCCGACGCGTTATCTCGAATCGCGCATTGGTGGCTTTCGCGAGTTTCTGCGCGACACGTCACCGGCGCATCGCGTCGATCGTTTGCATTGTCCGATCTTCGTGTATCACTCCAATGACGACAGCCTGATTCCAGTCGACGACGCCGTGCAATTCGTCGATGCATTGAAGAAAGCCGGCGTCAACGTCACGTTCGTACGCGGAACCAGCGGCGATCATTACGACTCGATGGTCGACGAAGGACTGCCTAAAGGAATCGCGTGGCTGAACGAAATCAGCGGTTTAAAGTCAACTAAGTGACTTTCCGTAAAGAAGCAGGTAGGGAATTGTGCTTCGGCATCACTCCTTCTAAAGGAGACAAGATGCGTAAGTTTGTAATTTTGGCCGTTTTGACGCTGATCGGTTGCGCGAATGCGTTCGCCATCGTTCCGCATGCCGAGAGCGTGTCTGGCGAGGTCGTGATTCGGAGCGTTGGCCCGCGGCACATTGTGGTTTTTGTCGACTCGCAACAAGGCGGCCGCAGCGGCCTCATCGACCAATGGTTCATCCTCGAATCGCCCGAACCGATCGACGAAACCCTGTCGATGCGCTTCGCCGGCGCGAATCTCGTCCACTATCCCGGGAACCTGCGCATCTCCATCGCGCGAGAACAGAAACTCTTCGAGTTCGTCGTGCCCGACTACGATGAAGGGCGCCCGATGCCAAACGGATTCTCGGTAACGCGCTACACGGGCATTGGCCTGAGCCACGTCGTCCACGACAGTCCGGATCGCATGGATTCCATTCAGGGCGTAGCAGGTCGTTGCGCAGACGGTACGAATTGTCCCCCCGATCTCGACTGGTATGTCGACGACGGCAGTGGCGGCGGCGGAACGTCGTGCGACAGCGGCGGTGCAGGCGCGAATCAATGCAGCGTCACCTCCGGCACCAGCAGTTGCAACGTGACGTGCAACAGCGGCTATTACGCATGTTGTCAGGCGACGACGGGACTGCCGACCTGCAAGTGCGTTCGCGGCTGAGTGAACGTCACGGGCGAGGCCGTTAGGCGCGGCAGGTGGAACGGGGCGTTGCAACAGAGGTGTCGATCATCACTTCCACCAATGCGTCGCGATCCTAGCCTGTAGCCGTGGATCCCCTGTACGCGCACCTGTTCCTGAATCACATTCCGGTGATCGGCGGGATCGGTGCGTTGCTGCTGCTCGCGTGGGGACTCTATCGCCGCAGTATCGATGTGACCTTCACAGCGCTCGCCGCGTACGTGATTGTCGGCATCGGCGGCATCGCGTCCTTCGCCACCGGCAGCTTCGCCACGGGGAAGATCCACGATCCCATCACGCAGCTCCTGATCGACCAGCACAGAGACGCCTCCATCGCTGCGCTGGTCGGTCTGGAAGCTGCGGCGGTGGTGGCGGCGTGCGGGTTATTCGTGTGGCGATCGACGCGGCGGTATCCGATGTTCGCCGCGGTCTCAACGCTGGTGCTCGGTCTCGCTGCATCGGTGCTGATCATTCGCGCCGCGAGTCTCGGCGGGCCGATTGGACATCCATCACTGCGCGCGACGACCGCGGTCCGTCGATGACGTGATGTGACGAGCGACGCATGGCGATGTATCAACAGCCACCGCTCGAACGTGAGGCACTCCCGACAATCAACCGCGAAGGAGCTGTCATGACTCTCGTGCAGGAATCGGTACGCCCGACGTTCGCTCATCGAGTGTCTCTCCTCGGGACCGAGAACGCATTCAAGATCGCGCCCTGGATTCGCGAGGTCGAGCAGGCCGGACATCGCGTCATTCGCTGCAACATCGGCGAGCCCGACTTCCCGCTGCCCGAGCACATCGCGGAGGAAGTGAAACGCCGTATCGATGCGGGCGAAACGCATTACGTCGATCCGCAAGGCATCGAGCCGCTGCGCATCGCGATTGCGAAAACCGCGAGCGAGCGCCGCGGCATCGACATCACGCCCGATCGCGTCGTCGTGTTTCCCGGAGCAAAACCGCCGATCGGATTCGCGCAGCAGATCTACTGCGATCCCGGCGATCAAGTCATCTATCCGAGTCCTGGATTTCCGATCTACGAGTCCTTCACGCGATTCGTCGACGCCGTGCCGATGCCGCTGCATCTGCGCGAAGAAACCGGCTTCTCGCTCACGGCCGAGGATCTCGAGCCGCTGCTCACGCCGCGCACGAAACTCATCTATCTCAACTTCCCATCGAATCCGACCGGCGGCGTCGCGACGCGCGAACAGCTCGAAGGCATCGCGCGCCTGATTCTCGACATGGCGCCGCCGGATGTGCGCATCTACTCCGACGAAGTCTACGAAGACATTCTCTTCGACGGCGCGAAACACGAATCGATCGCATCGATCCCGGGCATGGCCGCGCGCACGATCATCGTCGGCGGCGTTTCGAAATCGTATGCATGGACGGGCGGTCGCGTGGGCTGGGCCATTCTGCCGACGGCCGAAGAAGCAGCGTTGTTCCGCACGTTCAACATCAACTACTTCTCGTGCGTGCCCGCGTACAACCAGTGGGGCGCGAAGGTTGCGCTCGAATCACCGGAGAGCGCGATTGCGATCGCGAAGATGAACGCCGAGTTTCAGCGCCGTCGTGATTTCGTCGTCGATGCGCTGAACGCGATTCCCGGCATTCGCTGCCAGAAGCCGCGCGGCGCGTTCTACGTCTTCCCGAACATCGGCGACGTCACGCGCGACGCGTCGCAATTTCAGCGGCGACTGCTCTTCACGCATCACGTCGCCACACTCGATCGCCGTTCGTTCGGCGTGATCGGCAGCGAAGGAAAACAGTACCTGCGCCTTTCCATCGCCACGTCGATGCGCGATCTCGAAGAAGCGATGCGGCGCATTCGCGTTTGTGCCGCGGAAGGAGCGTTCGAATGACCGCGAACTTTGGTCCGCGCCGCGCCGTCTGGATCGATGTTGCGTCAGACGCAAACCCTCTCGATGCCGCGGAGTTGAAAGCATTCGAGACTCTCGACGTTGCGTATCGCTCGCTTTGCGCGATGCTCTACAACTACGCGCCGCTGTCCGGACATCCGGGTGGTTCGATCTCGTCGGGCCGATTTGTCGCCTCGCTGCTCTTCGATGCGATGACGTACGACCTCGGCGATCCGCATCGCGACGACAACGACGTGCTCTCGTACGCCGCGGGTCATAAGGCGCTCGGCATGTACGCGATGTGGGCGCTGCGCAACGAAATCGCGCGCATCGCCACGCCCGAAATGCTCGCGGCGAAGATCGAAGATCAACTGCGCCTCGAAGATCTTCTCGGATTTCGCCGCAATCCGACGACGTCCACGCCGTTGTTTGCCGCGCACAAAGCGAAAGCGCTCGACGGACATCCAACTCCCGCGACGCCGTTCGTGCGTTTGTCGACCGGCGCATCCGGCGTCGGTATCGGCGCGTCGTTCGGACTCGCGCTCGCGATGAGCGACTGGTTCGGCATCGACAATGCGCCGCGCGTCCACATCGTCGAAGGCGAAGGCGGACTGACGCCGGGCCGTGTGGCCGAAGCACTCGCATTCGCGGCGACGGCATCGCTGAAGAACGCGATCGTGCACGTCGACTGGAATCAGTCGTCGATCGATTCCGATCGCGTGACCGCCGAAGGAGAACAGCGCGGCGATTACGTGCAGTGGGATCCGCGCGAGCTGTTCTATCTGCACGACTGGAACGTCCTCTACGTCGACGACGGAACCGATTTTCAGAAGATCATCGCGGCGCAGCGACGCGCACTCACGATTGAAAATCATCAGCCGACCGCGATCGTCTATCGCACGACGAAAGGCTGGCGTTACGGAATCGAAGGCCGTGGCTCGCATGGCGCTGGACACAAACTCTGTTCGCACGGCTTCTACAGCGCCATCGAAGATGCGCAACTGCGCGATGCGATTCCGCAATGCGTCGGCGAGACGTTGTGCAGCGGCGGCACGAACGTCGCGATGGTCGAGCGCTGCTTCTTCGACGGCCTGCTCGCGCTGCGACGCTGGCTCGAAGAACGTCACGATGATGTGCGCGTGCTCGCGACGCGCATCATTCGCGCGAGCTCCGAGATGCCGGTGCGCGTCGAGCCACAACACGCGCGACCGTCGCTCGGCGACGCGTACGCGCTCTCGTCGATCGCGACGTTGCCGCACGAGCTGGAACTCACGCCCGGTTCGTCGACAACGTTGCGCGGTCAACTCGGCAGAACGATCGGATTCCTCAACAAATTCAGCGGCGGCGCGTTCTTCATCTCCGCCGCCGATCTCCTCGGATCGACGAGCATCAACGAAGCAGGGAAGGAGTTCGCGCAAGGCTTCTTCCACACCACCGCGAATGCAGATTCGCGCACGCTCTCGATCGGCGGCATCTGCGAAGACGCGATGAGCGCCGTGCTGAGCGGCATCGCGGCGTACGGGAAACACATCGGCGTCGGCGCATCGTACGGCGCCTTCATCGCGCCCCTCGGACACATCGCCGCGCGATTGCATGCGATCGGCGATGGCGCGCGCGGCTCGCGTACGCCGATGATTCTGATCTGCGGTCACGCGGGTTTGAAAACAGGCGAGGACGGACCGACGCACGCCGATCCGCAGCCGTTGCAGTTGCTGCAGGAAAACTTTCCACCCGGCGCGATGATCACGCTCACGCCGTGGGATCCGAGCGAGATCTGGCCGCTGATGACCGCGGCGCTTTCCCGACGGCCATCGGTGATCGCGCCGTTCGTCACGCGGCCGAACGAGAAGGTGCTCGATCGCGAATCGCTCGGACTCGCTCCCGCATCGGATGCATCGCAAGGCGTCTATCGCTTGCGCAAAGCGCGTTCGAGCGACGGCGCAATCGTGTTGCAGGAATCGGGTGTGACGTACGCGTTTCTCACCGAAACGCTGCCGCTGCTCACGCGCGCGGGCATCGATCTCGACGTCTGGTACGTCGCGAGCGCGGAGCTGTTCGATGCGTTACCCGCGGAAGAACGCGAATGGATTTATCCGCAAAGCGCGGCGATGGAAGCGATCGGCATCACCGGCTTCACGTTGCCGACGATGTATCGCTGGATTCGCTCCGATGTCGGACGCTCGCTGACGATGCATCCGTACATGCACGGTCACTATCCCGGCAGCGGTTCCGGACCGTCCGTCATTCATGAAGCAGGGCTCGATGGAGAAGCGCAGTTCCGGAGGATTCTGAAGTACCTCGAGTCGCGCGTGCGGGCTTAGCGGTAGCGCTTGCGAAACTCCGATTGCGAGACCGCGGGGAACTCGCGCTCGAGTAGCGGCTTGTCGTTCCACGTGATGCGCTCGAGGATGCGTGCGAGCCAGAAGAGGTGCGTGCGTGGTTCGCTTGCATTGGCGTAGTACGTCGCGATGCGCTGCTCCGCGCGACGAATGTCGCTGTCATCGGCGCGATTGAGCTGTTGCTGTTGCGCGTTGTACGAGCGTTGTGAATCGCGGTCTTTGTCGAGCTTCAATTCGTTCTCGACGAACGAAAGCTCGCCGGTGAGCTTTCCTTCGATCGCGAGCTCCGCGCGAACGCGCGCGTACAACATGAAGCCGAATGTCAGGACGAGCAGCAGCGCGACGCGCGCGATTTTTCCCTTCGTCAACTCGCCATGACGCCGCTTCCAATTCGCGACCATCACGACCGCGATCGCGTAGATCAGCGCGAGACGCAGATGCTGCATGGCGTTCTCGAAATCATCGTTGTGCCATGCCACGATGCGCCGATGACGGTCCGGCGTTTTTGCGCTGTACTCATCGACGAGTTGCTCTTTGAACGCGCGGATCTCCCATACCTCGAGCGATGGATTCGACGCGTACACGGCCATGCGCGCGAGCCGCTCCACCGGTTTGTTCTCTCTCCAGAAATCGTCTTCCGAATAGGAGAGCCGCAGGACCGGAAGATTGCCGGCGAGCGTCACCACGTCCTGCATCAGCGTGAGATAGATCAATCCGCCGATGATCAGCAGCAACGGCAGTTTCTTCCAAAGCTCGAATTCTTCGAGCAGGCCTTTCGATGTTTTGTAGCCGTCGGACTGCGTCCAACGCGCAAGGCGATCGCGCAGCCCCAGGTGCAGTCCCGCGATCCATCGAATGCCGATAAAAAACAGCACGTGCGCGTAGAGCACCGGCGCAATGTTTCGCCAGAATTGCGCGATGCCGTTGTAGACGCTGTTGATGTCCACGCTGTCCTCCGCTTCGGAGTGACAGCGCGCGCGAAAGTGCTACGCGCTCAGTGGCCGCAACTGCATTCTTCGCCCTCCAACGCTTCTCGTCCTTCGTTGCCGATGATCGGCACCATCACCAGTGCGGCGATAGGATCGGCCCACCACCAGCCGAATGCGGCGTTGAGCGCGAGGCCGCCGAGGAGAATGGCCGACAGGTACATGCACAGATCGGTCTGTTTCGCCTCGGCCAGCATCGCGCGTGATTGAATCGCACTGGCCACGCGACGCTTCTCTCGCGCCAGCAGCGGCATCACGATGACCGACAGCGCCGCGACGATCATGCCCGGCACGCTCGTCTCCGGGGCTTCGCGCAACGCGAGTGCTTTGATCGAATCGAATGCGACGTACAGCGCGAGCAGGATGAAGCTCACGCCGACGAGTTGCAGCGCGCGTTTCTCCGCGCGAACGCCCGCGTGCAATCGCCACACGAGCAGCGCGGATGCAAGAACTTCGATGCCGCTGTCGATACCGAAGCCCACGAGTGCGATCGAGCTTGCGAGCACGCCCGCACCGACGGAGACGATGCCTTCGAGCAGGTTGTACGCGACCGTCGCGTACTCGAGCATCTTGCCGCGGCGCACGAGTGCCGTCGTGTCGATCGCGGTCATCGTCGTTCCTCGAACATGCGACGACCCGCGCTGATCGCTTCGAGCGGCAACGTTACCGGCTCGCCGATCTTCAGCGCTTCGAGATAGACCTGCGCGCACGACTCCATCGTGATCGCGACGTGCATTGCTTTCTGCAGCGAGCGTCCGATGCAGACGTTGCCGTGATTGGCGAGCATGGCGCCGCTGCGATCGCCGAGGGCGCGGACGACGTGCGTGCCGACAGCGTCGGTGCCGGTGAACGCGTACTCCGCCACTTCCACCGTCCCGCCGAAGTAAATCATCATCTCGTCGATGATCGGCGGCAGCGGTTTGCGCAGCACGGACAGCGCGGTGACGTACGGCGCATGCGTATGCACCACGCCCTGCACGTCGGGCATCGAACGATAAATCGAGAGATGCATCGGCAACTCGTACGACGGCTTGTGCAGTGAGTCGACCGCGTTGCCGCTCGCTAGATCGACGATCACGATCTCCTCTTCCTGCAGCGTTTCGTATGGAATCGACGACGGCGTGATGGCGATGTGTTGCGCGCCGGCGCGGCAACTCACATTGCCCGCGGATGCGACGACGAGATTCGCCTCCCACATTTTTCTCGCGTACACCCAGACGTCGTGACGAGCTTCTTCGAACATGCGCGGCGAGACTAGCACGCAACTTTTTGGAGTGCGGTGGCGTCAGTCACCGCTTTCGAAAGCGGCGACTCCGTCGCCGCGCTCCATAATCCGTCCCCATGAATCTTCTCCACCTCTTCGACCTCTCGCTCATCGCGCGCGCGAACGAGCCCGCGCTCGAGTGGGAAGGGACGACGTACACCTTTGGCGACATCGAACGTCGCAGCAATCGCACCGCGCATGCACTGCGTTCGCGCGGCTTCGAGAAGGGCGATCGGCTCTGCGTCTACCTCGCGAATCGCATCGAGTTGATTGATCTCTACCTCGCCTGCGTGAAGCTCGGCGTGATCTTCGTGCCGGTGAACATCCTCTATCGCGAGCGCGAGATCGCGCACATTCGCGGCGATGCGGAGCCGCGCGAGTTTCTCGATGCGCCGATCGAGCTGAGCGATGACGAGTCGCGGCCTCTCGTCCAACTCGATGGCGACACGCCCGCGGCGATCATCTACACATCGGGAACGACCGGCACTTCCAAAGGCGCGGTGCTCACGCACAACAACTTCGCGGCAAACGCGGTGAACCTCGCGACGTGCTGGCAGATCACGGATCGCGATCGCCTGCTCCTCGCGCTGCCGCTCTTTCACATTCACGCGTTGGGCAACGGCCTGCACACGTGGCTCGTGAGCGGCTGTCGCATGCGGCTGCTCGAGCGCTTCGATCATCGCATCGCCGTGAACGAGTTTCTCGACTTCGAGCCGACGCTGTTCTTCGGCGTGCCGACGATGTACGTGCGTCTGCTCGAAACGGAGCCGGTCGTTGCGAAGCAGCTCGGCGCGACGATGCGCTTGTTCGTCTCCGGATCGGCGCCGCTGCCCGCGCACGTGCTCGAACAATTTCGCGCGCTCTTCGGCCACACGATTCTCGAGCGTTACGGCATGACCGAAACGTTCATGAACATCAGCAATCCGTACGTCGGCGAGCGTCGGGCGGGCACGGTTGGATTTCCGTTGCCGGGCGTGAGCGCGCGCATCGAGAACAGCGAGTTGCTGATCAAAGGTCCGAACGTGTTCGCGGGATACTGGCGTCGTGCGGATGCGACGACCGCGGCATTCACGAACGATGGGTTCTTTCGCACCGGCGACATCGCGCAAGTGTCCGACGACGGCTACTACACGTTGTTAGGCCGCAAGTCCGATCTCATCATCTCCGGCGGCTTCAACATCTATCCGCGTGAGATCGAAGAGTTGCTGATGGAGCAGCCGGGCGTGCAGGAAGCGGCGGTGGTGGGATGGAACGATCCGATTCGCGGCGAGGTGCCGGTGGCATTTCTCGTCGGCGAGTTCGATGCGGCGCAACTCGAAGCGGCGTGTCGCGAGCAACTCGCGTCGTTCAAAGTGCCGCGCCGTTTCGAACGCGTGAATTCGATTCCGCGCACGGCATTGGGCAAGGTGCAAAAGCATTTGCTCAAGTAGAGTTGGTCGATGATGCGATTCGTGCTCGCGCTGTTCCTCGCGTTGCCGCTGTTCGCGGCGCCGCTGCGCGTGCACGTGAACGTTGCGTTGTGCGACAACGCATCGCAGGGCATCGTGCCGGTGCCCGCGGCGATCGGCGACGGCAATGATCCGCGCACGAATCTGTATTGGGGCGCGTCGTATGGCTTGAAGACGTGGCTGAAGCGCGACGGGTGGTCGGTGACGAAGGCGAAGATCACGAATCCGGCGGTGCTGGAGCGGATCGTCGCGAAGAAGACGATCGATGGTCGTGAAGTCGAGATCGTCGCGGATGCGTGGCGAGGCTCGCGCATTCGCGATGCGATCACCGCGTTTCTCGAGGAAGCGTCGTATGGCGGTTCGGACGTCATCGCGTACATCGGTCACGACGGACTGATGGAGTTCGATGTTTCCCCACGTGTGGGGAACGCGAAGTCCAAACCGAGATCGATCGTGCTGGCATGCGCGAGCCTGCAGTACTTCGGTGCGCACCTGCGTCGCGCCGGATCGCAGCCGCTGTTGCTCACGACCGGATTGATGGCGCCGGAGGCGTACACGCTGACCGCGGCAATCGATGCGCACGTGCGCGGCCGCGATGTGCGCGAGGCCGCGGCGCAGGCGTACAACAAGTATCAGAAGTGTGGGTTGAACGCGGCGCGGAGACTGTTTTGGAACGCCGGCTTCTAGCCGGCTGAGTACGCGCCGTCTCGGCGCGGGTGGGCGGCGGGACGCCGCGTGCTCAGCCGGCGAGGTCGCCGGCGTTCCGCTTATGCCGCGACCTCGTTTCGGGTATCGCTCGTGATGTGTCCGTCGCGGATCTCCACGATCCGGCTCGCGCGTTTCGCCAGCGCGGGATCGTGCGTGATGATCACCAGCGTTCGACCGCTCTTCCACAGCTCGTTGAAGATCGACATGATGTCCGTGCCCGAGCTCGTGTCGAGATTTCCCGTCGGCTCGTCGGCGAGCACGATGTCCGGATCCATCGCCAGCGCGCGTGCGATCGCGACGCGCTGCATCTGACCGCCGGAAAGCTCCGTCGGTTTGTGATCGAGACGTTCGCCGAGTCCCACGCGCGTGAGCAACTCCGACGCGCGGGCGCGACGATCTTTCGGATTCTTCCCGCCGAACAGCATCGGCAGCTCGACGTTCTCGAGCGCGCTGATGTGCGGCAGCAGATTGAAATTCTGGAAGACGAATCCGACGCGGCGATTGCGGATCTCCGCGAGTTGATCGCGCGTCACGCCGGCGACGTTCTCTCCGCCGATCTCGTAGATGCCGTCGCTCGGCGTGTCGAGACAGCCGAGAAGATTCATGAGCGTCGACTTGCCCGAGCCCGAAGGTCCGACGATCGCCACGAACTCGCCGGCGAAGACTTCGAGATCGATGCCCTTCAATGCTTCGACCTTCACCTTGCCGGTGTTGTAGACCTTGCGGATTTGTTCCATGCGAATGATCGCGTTGTTGTTCGCCATGTCGTTCGCTCTTTCTATTCGTAACGAAGTGTTGCCGCGGGATCGACGCGTGCCGCGCGTCGTGCGGGGAAGTAGCCCGCGAGAAGTCCGATCATGCCGAGAATCGCCGAGGTCGCGATGCCGATCTGCGGAGAGAGTGTCGGACGTCCGAGAAAGGACATCACGCGATTGCTCTCGACCGGAAGATACGTTGCGGCCGCAACGAGCAGCGTCGCGATGATGATGCCGAACGCGCCGCCCATGAACGTGTAAACCAATGCTTCGAGCACGAACGGCCAGATGATCCAGCGCGCTTTCGCACCGAGCGCCATCTTCACGCCGATCTCGCGCGTGCGCTCCTTGATGACCGCGAACATGATGTTCGCGACACCAACACCGCCGATGAGCAGCGTGAGCGCGCCGACGATGCCGAGGAACATCTGAATGCCGGTCGTGATCATGCCCGAGACTTTCGCGCTCTTGACCGTGTCCCACGTGCCGAATGCGCGATCGTCGGTCGGGTCGTAGCCGAACTTCGGTCCCATGACCTCGTTGAATTTCTTCAGCGCCGGCAACATGTCCTCGGGCTTGTGCGTCTCGATGAGCACGTTGTTCAGACGATCGCGTCCGAACTGCGCGCGGAACGTGTTGATCGGGATCGTGCCGTGCTGCGCATCGGGGCCGCCGTACGCGCCCATCTGCGTCTTGTGCTGCATGATGCCGACCACGATATACGGCGCGTTGTTGATGAGAATCGTTTTGCCGACGCCGTTCTCTTTGCCGAACAAATCCGTGGCCATCTCATCGCCGAGAAACACCACGCGCCGGCGATTGATGTCGTCCTGCGGCGAGAGCCAGCGTCCGCCCGCGACGGGGAAGTGTTTGCGCGCCTCGCCGTACTCGTAGCTCACGCCGATGATGCGGCTGTTGATCGTCTTGCCGCCGTACGACACCGAGGTGCGCCACGACGTCACTTCGCCGATCACTGATTTGAGCTCGGGCATGCGGCTGCGAATGAAATCGAGGTCGTCGATGCGCGGACGAATCGGTCGTCCCGGAGGAAGACCTTTCCACGCTTTCGTCGTTTCGCCGGGCCACATCACGGCGATGTTCTCGCCCATGGCGCGCCGATTTTTGTCGAGCTGCCGCTTCAGGCCTTCGCCGAATGCGAGCAGCAGAAGGATTGCGACCGTGCCCCACGCGATCGATGCGATCGTGAGAAACGCCCGCTTCTTCTGGAGCTGACTCGCGCCGGAGAAGAGATGAAAGATGACGTGGAGATCTCGTTTCATTTTGGTAGTCGGTTGTGTTTGGTAGTCGGTAGTCAGTAGTCCGGAGTCGGGAGATTGGTCGTCGCGAGATTCGTCTCTCCCGACTACCGACTACTGACTACCGACTACCCACATCACAGTTTCATTGCCACTACAGGATCCAATCGTGATGCGTCACGTGCGGGGAAGTAGCCCGCGAGCAGACCAACGATGCCGAGTGCCGTCGCGGTCAACAGACACACGAGCGGGGAGAGCTCGGGCTTGCCGATGTACTCCTGCGGCGCTTCGGGGAAGACGGCGCAGATGCCGTACGAGATTGCGAATCCGATGGCACCGCCGAAGAACGTGACGAGCATGGTCTCGAGCAGAAATTGTCCGAGGATCCAGCGCTGCTTCGCGCCGAGGGCCATCTTGATGCCGATCTCGCGAGTTCGTTCTTCGACGATGACGTTCATGATGTTCGACACGCCGATGCCGCCGACGATGAGCGTCAGCACACCGATGATGCCGAGGAATGCGTTGAACGAGAGCATGAAGATATCGAAGAACTGGAACTGCTCCGTCGTATCCCAGATCGACAGCGCTTCCTTGTCATCTTTGTCGAAACGCAGGCGGTGACCGAATGCGACGCGCACTTTGTCGATGAGTTGCTTCGTCGCGTCCGAGTCGACTGCCTGCATGACCATGTTGTCGACGTACTTTTCGCCAGTGAGCGCGCGATACGTCGATGACGGGATGAATGCTTTTTCGTTGTCGCGGCCCGAGTAGCTCGAGTCCTGCGTTTTCTTTTGCAGCACGCCGATGACCTGGAACGGTGACTGATTCAGCAACACCGTTTTTCCGATCGCGTCGGCATCGCCGAAGATGTTTTCCTTCAGCTTGTCGCCGAGGAAGATCACGCGGCGCTGCTGTTGATCGTCGATCGGATTGACGAAGCGGCCGCCGCTCTCCGGAATCAGATTGCGCATGTCGCCGAACTCCGCGGTGATGCCGGAGATGTCGGTCGACAACGTCTTGGTGCCGTAGTCGAGACGCATGCTCGACATGTACTCGCCCGAGATGCGCTTCAGTCCCTGCACTTCATTCCGCACCGCCGAGATGTCTTCCTCGGCGATGCGCAACCGACGTCCCTTGCCGAGCCCTTCATACGGAATCGACGTGAGACCCGGCCACACGATCATGATGCGATCGCCGAGTCCCGCCGTGTTCTTCACGAGCTGCTTGTGCAGTCCCGTTCCAAACGCGAGCATCAGACTGATCGCAACCGTGCCCCACACGATCCCGAAGATCGTCAGGAACGTGCGCAACTTCTCATTGCGCACGTCGCGGAAAAGCTGGCGGAGAACGTCTTTGAAAGTGACCATCGGTAGTCGGTTGTCGGTAGTCGGTTGTCGGGAGAACGAACAAACGGATATCGGTTCGTGCGGTAGTTGGTTGTTCGGTGCTCCCAACAACCGACTACCGACAACCGACTACCGCTTACGAGATCTCCTTCGGCGGTCTCTCCACCACCTTCTCGCCCTTCTTCAGTCCCGACACGATCTCGACGTTGAGGCCGTCGCTGATGCCGGTTTTGATTTCGGTCTTCTTCGGTTCTTTCTTCGGGTCGGCGTCGGGGAGCTCGACGAACGTTTTCTTACCGCCGTCTTCGAACGTCACGAGGCGCTCGGGGAGGGTGAGGACGTCTTTCTTTTCGCGAATGATGACGTCGGCGTTCGCGGAGTAGCCGGCGCGCAGCGTGAACTTCTGGCCGGGATCGAGCTCGATCTCGACGTCGAAGAGCGTCGCGCCTTCTTTCTGCTGCGCCTGCGGTGCGATGCGCGCGACCTTGCCGGTGACGACGTCGGTGGGCATCGCGCCGACTTTGATGCGTGCCACCATGTTCATCGTGAGTTTGCCGACATCGATCTCATCGACGGTGCCTTTGAAGATCAGGTCCGACATGTCGGCGATGGTGGCCATCTCGGTGCCGGGCTGATACGAGGTGAGAGGAACGATGGGATCGCCTTCGTTGACGGAGCGGGTGAGCACGGTGCCGGCAGCGGGCGCGCGAATGATCGATTCTTTGCCCGCGCCGCTGGAGATCGCACCGCGACGCACGAGCTCACGATCCTGCTGCGCTTTCGTGAGTGCGACGCGCGCGAGCTCGTACGATTCTTTCTTCGCGTCGACGTCGGATTTCGGGAGTACGCCGCTCTTCGTCAATTCGAGTGAGCGGTTGTAGTCCGTCTCCGCGCGACGGAACGAAGCCTCGGCGGATTCAACGCGCCGATCGACTTCGGTGGCTTCGAGTGGCGTCGGCGTCGGCGCGATCTCGAAGAGCGGGTCGCCGGCTTTCACCGTGTCGCCGACCTGCACGAGCGCGCGACGCACGATGCCGGAGATTTTCGACTTCACCTGGAACTTCTGCCGCGGCTGAATCTGGCCGACGGCCACAGCCTTCTCGACGATGGTCCCCTGCGTGACTTCGACTTGCTTGAGACCGCCATCTTTTTTCTGCCCGTTGCGCACGACGGCATAAACGCCGACGGTGCCGAGCGCGAGGACGATCAGAACGAGAAGGATTTTTCCGAGTCTGGACATGCGTGGCTCTCCTGACGCTGCGAGATACGCACGGATGTACGAAGAGTTTCAGGGAAAGTTAGGTGAGCAACGAAGCGAAAACGGAGCGCCGGCTTCCAGCCGGCCGGTCCGCGGGCTTCCAGCCCGCGCGGGCAGGATGCCCGCGCTCCGTTTCGGCGCTACGGTGCGAGCCTCAAATCGGTGGTCCCGGTGGCACGGTCGGAATCACCGGCGCTTTCCAAACTTCCGGTCGCGCGAAGAAGCGATCGATCTCCTCGCGCACGAGTCGTCGATGCGCGACTTCCGCCGCATCGCCGGTGAGAGCGAGTCGCGACCACAATCTTCGCAGTGCATCCGCGGCCTCGGCGCGTGCGGAGGGATCGGCGTCGACATTTCCGGCGAGTTGCGCGAGTCGCGTCATCACCACCGTGCGCGTTGCGCGTGAGACCAATCCGCTGCGCGATGACACATCAATCAGCGCCTCGGTCACATCGCGAAGCGTGAGGTTGTCGGTTTGCTGTGCGAGTCGTGCCGCGCGTGCGGGATCGAGCAGCGCGCTCACCGAAATGTCCGCGGACGTCATCGCCGCGGCAATCGCATCGAACGTTGGATCGGTGCGACGTGGGAAGAGTTCCGTGTTCGCATCGCCCCACGCGTAGCTCGGCGGCGGAATGAGATCGCGAATGCGCGCGGGAATCTCGAGGAACGATGGCTCGAGCGTCAGCATCACCGCCGCGAGCGCCTCACGCTGCTTCGCCGCGGAAACGACATGCGGCAACTCCGGCTGTTCTTTGATCGCGTAGGTGTAGTTCACGCCGCCGATCGATTTCGCCGCCGCTTCGAGTTGATAGCGATGATGGAGGTACAGCGGCACGAGCTTCTCTTCGAGCGACGAGAGCGGCTCGCCGTTCACGAGGTTCTTCAATCCGAATTGTTCGAGCGCGATGCGACGCACTTCGATCTCGTGTCGCAGCATCGCGATCGGATCGCCGCCGTTGTCCCACACCGATCCCATCGGATGCGCCGCGCTGACCGGACGCGAATGCGGATCCGAAACGAACAGCGGCACCGCACGCGCGAGCGCATCGAGCTCCGCATCGTTCGCGACGTTTTTGTATCCGTAGCGAATTGCGGCCACGTCGTATGGCCCAACACCCTTCGTGTACGCCTCGGACAAATCCAATTTGCCATCGACGATCTTCACGTACGGCGCGGGATAGTCCATCACCGATGCGCGGTTGACCGTCGACGCGGCCATGTTGTGATCGAGACCGAGCGTGTGTCCGACTTCGTGCGCCGAGAGTTGGCGAATGCGCGCGAGCGCCATGAGCGACGGGGAGGTCTTCGGATCGAGCTCGTCGTACTCGGACATCAGTCCGCGCGCGAGCATCACGTCCTGCCGAATGCGCAGCGATCCGAGCAGCACGTGGCCTTTGATGATCTCGCCGGTGCGCGGGTCGACGACCGACGAACCGTACGACCATCCGCGCGTCGAGCGATGCACCCAGTTGATCACGTTGTAGCGAATGTCGAGAGGATCGGCGTCGCTGGGCAGCACCTTCACCTGAAATCCATTCGGATATCCCGCCGCTTCGAACGCTTCGTTCCACCACGACGCGCCTTCGACGAGCGCGTTGCGAATCGGCTCCGGTACGCCGTTGTCGACGTAGTAGATGATCGGTTTGTCCGGCGTGATGCGATGGCGCGAGATGTAGCGCTTCGTGATCGACTGCGTGAATGGCGACGCGTAGTCGTAGAACTCAGGACCGAAGTAGCCGACGCGCGGATCCTGTTGGCGCGGCTCGAACCCGGGGCCGGGCAACTCGACGAATGAATGATGTTCGCGCACGGTCACGACTTCGGCGGTCGGCGTGACGCCGCGGATCAGCGCGCCGGGACGATCGTTCGTCGCGAACGTCAGCGTCGCTTCGACTTCGGTGTTCTTCGGAAACGCTTTCGTGCGATCGAGATAAATCGCGCTGCGATTCTTGTCGAGCGAGTAGTTGCCTTGTTGCGCGTCACGCAAACGTCGCGCGACGCCGTGAGCATCGGAGAGGAAGAAATCCGTCGCATCGACGAGCACGCCGCGCGGCGTCGTCTCCTTCACTTCGAATCCCGCGAGGATCGAGGACGCGAACGATTGCTCGACCGCGCGTCGTTCGTTGGGATCGTTCGACATCGCGCGATACGACGTGTTCGGCTCGACCATCAACACGCGCGGACCGACACGCTCGAAGCGAATGAGATGCGTCGCGCCGAGTTGCGAGCGATCGAGCCCGATCGGATTCGATCCGATGCCGGCCGCGAGCGACACCTGCCAGATCATCTCCTCGTTGAAGCGCGTGATCTCCATCAGGAGCTTGCCCGATTGCTCGTCCCACCGCAGCGGGACGAAGCCTTCGAGTTGCTGGAGTTTTGGCTTTGGAGTCTCGGGTGCAGCCTTCGGCGGCGGAACCGTTGCGGTCGTGCAGGCTGTGAAGAGCAGCAGGGTAATCAGCGCGCGATGCATGCGCGCAGTGTAGAGGAAGGCCGTTGCGGGCTACGAGAGGGCGGCCGGGCATGTGCTGGCGAAGAACTCCGACCTCTAGGAACGGTTAGCGTAGTGCGGTATCTCTCCGCGATCAGAAGAATTCACATCGCGGGTTGACCTGCACGTAAGACAGCTGGGCGCCGCCTAACGCTTGCCGCTGAGCTGCCGCAGCCAGGCTCGGTCAGTTCCAGCGGGAATTACACTCGTCCATCGACTTGGGGGCCCGACCGCTAGAGCAGCTCGGCTTTCCAGAGAGCACCCATTCGTATAACCCGACAATGATCACAGGCGCTCGTTACATCGTCGTTGTTGATGATAGCGCGGCTTAGCCTGCACCCTTCTTTCTAGCATCGACGATTAGCCATCGGGACGCGGTTGCCGCACGCTCCGCTCAGGCGATTGTTCAACGCTTGCGCGAGCGCGGCCCTGCAACGCGACACGAAACGAATCGCCGCGTTCGATCACTACACATTCGTACAGTGGGTTCGGCGGTTCGCGGGTCGGCGAAACAACTGATGTCCAGGAAAGGAGAAAACGATGAGCGAGACAATAGGCCACAGGAGAACACCCGACGCAGTGCGGCTTTCTGAAATTGCGACAATCCTGACGGAAGAAGGGTTCGCCGAGACGGAAGTTCTGTCTGGCGACCTCACGTTCGGTCAAGCACGTGGCGTCGCGGGGAGGAAACGCACGCAACTGATCCGTCGATTGCGTGACCTCGGATTCTCCGTTGTCGAGCCGGATAGCGTCAGCAGTGCCGAAAGCTTCCCGATTTTCGTCGACTGCGACTTAGTCTGGATACCGCCGATTTTCTTTGGCGTCAAATGCAAGATCCGAATCGGTCTTAGCTCCACGAAGTAGTTCATTGCGAAATCTGAAGCCCGGCGGGTATCAGGGCTTCGCAAGGGATCAGCCACCACCCGGAGATGGGTAAACGGAGCACCGCCCTTCTGGTGGCACCACTTCAGAGCGACATGATGCCCTTGCAGGTAGAGCGCTTCATCGGTGGACCGAAGCAAGCCCACCACGCATCGAGCGTAACCTTTGGCCTTCTTGAAGATTGGTTCGATTAGAACCATTGGCTGATTACAACGATGCCGAGCGTTCGAGCCGTCTCGCGCCTAACTTGCCTTACACCGCGATCAACTCCTGACGAGGATGATCCGCGGGAACAACGCGATCCCTGCCGAGGCGCTTCGCTTCGTACAAAGCGGCATCGACCGCGGCGATCAAACTGCTCGCATCCCGCGCGTGATCCGGGAACACGGCCGCACCCGCGGAGATCGTGAATTTGCTGAGCGCCTGGCCTTTCAACCGAACATCGAGACCGCGGACGCTCGACCGCAATTCTTCCGCGCGCCTCGTGGCGATCTCGAGATTCGCATCGGGCATGATCACGAAAAACTCTTCGCCTCCGAATCTGCAGAGAATGTCGGTGTCGCGGAAATGCTCGGTCATGCAATTCGCGAGATGTTGCAACGCGGCATCGCCGCCGGCGTGACCGAACGTGTCGTTGTAGCGCTTGAAATGATCGACGTCGAGCATGATCACGCCGAACTGTCCGCGTTGCTTTTGCGCGGTTTGAATGCAGCGCGCCAGCGATTCCCCCATGTAGCGGCGATTGAAAAGACCGGTGAGCGGATCGCGCATCGCGCGCGTGCGCAGTGTCTCGTGGAGACGAAGGTTCGCCAGTCCGAGGGACATCTGATCGGCGACGCTCCTCGCTAATTTTTCGACGCTGTCGGAACCGAACGCCTCGCGAGTGCCATGCAGCGAGAGAATTCCGAGCGCTTCGCCTTGCGCGAGCATCGGAACGCACAGCGTGACATCGGCGGGCAGGTTCGCGGTGTGACGGCAGCGCAACGTGGTGATGTCGGGCGAAGCAAAATGCGGACGCCCGAGACGCAATGCCCAGCAGTCGGACGCGGTAAAGGATCGCACCTCCGGTTCATTTCGCCACCACGCGGCGACATCGATCGAATTTGCGTCGATCGTGTACAGCGCGCCGTCGATCTCCGGAAACAGCCGCGCACCGAACTCGGGCAGCATGCGCTGGACTTCTTCGATGCCGTCGCTGACATGCAGCATTTCACTCAATTCGCTGAGGAGTGCCGCTTCGGCCGAACGCCGATTGAGCTCGTCCACGCGCTCCGTCAATTGCTGATTCGCTTCGGACGCCGCATTTCTCGACGCAGTGCGACGAACGATCTCGCGACGCATGGCCATCACGACGATGGTGAGCATGACGAGTGTCATCGCTAACGCCGCGAGCCCGAACAAAACCGTGCGGCGTGTTTCCTGTCGCACCAGCCCCTGATCCATTGCCAGCTCGTCGAGCTCCGCCTGCGTCAGTCCGGTCACCGTCGACTCGATGCGTTCCGCGAGTTGCAGTTGCGCGCGTGAGCTGATGGCTTGGGTCGCGCGCGCCGACGATCCGCTTTGCTCGAGGCGAACGATTCGCTGACTGAGTGCGAGGAAACGACCGGCGTCGGCTTCGGCTTGCTCGAATTCCGCGGACGCGTGCGGATCGCTGCGCAACGATCGCGCGATTGCCGCGCTGTCCGCCGCGAGCGCCTGCGATCCTTTATCGAACGGCTGCAGGAACGCATCGTCGTGTGTGATCACGAAGCCGCTCGATCCGCGCTCGACATCTTTCGTGTCGCTCAGCAACGCGTCGAGTAACAGCAGGTGGCTGTTCGTCGCGGACGTCCGGCGCATTTCGCCGAGGAGCTGCGCGAGACTGCGCTCAAACGATGCCGCGGCAAAGATGAGCAGGATCGCGGTCGCCAGGGCGGCCGCGTAGATGTAGCGTGCACGAAGGCGTTTGATTTTCACGCTGGCGGAACATCGCAATGCCTGTTCCGAGCGCGCCACTTCCCCAAGTCGAAGAGAATCAATGCCTTAGTTGAAACGTCTTGTCGCGCCACGTGTCTGAATTCCAGACACGTGGCGCGGGACAGGACGCCGTTACTCTCCCAACGCGCCGTACTTCACGATCCGGAACCGCGCGCCCTGGGCGTCGCGAATTCGCGCCGCGAGCTTCTCGTGACGATCGTCCCACTTCGTCCAGCGATCGAAAAACGCGGCGGCCGCGGCCTTGTCGCCGTCGTACTGCAGCTTCAGCACTTCGTGCAGCAACGACGTCACGACCTCGGGATACTTCGCGTAGTTGATCTTCAGTCGCGCGGTCTTCGGATCCGCTTCGATCAATCCGTTTTCGAGGAACCAGTTGAACTGAATGAGCTGCATCGTCTGATACGGCTGGTCGCGACGCGGCTTCACGTTTTGCAGCGTGCGTCGAATACCGCTCGCCTGAATCGCGCGCAGCGACGGATGCTTCATGCGATCGAGTGCGAAGAGCGACACGAGATCCGACTTCATCTCTTCGATCGAGTCGGCGTAATCCTCGAGTGCGATGTCGAGCGTGCGGCCGTTCTTGTCGCGATCGACGCCGAGGTAATGACCGATCTCGTGCCACAGCGTGCGCTGAAAATTGCCCTCGTCCGCGAGATCGCTCGCGTGCGCATCCTGCGTGGCCGTCTTCCACACGCGCAGATCCGCGGCGAAGAGCTCCGGATTCTTCATGATGTTTTCGCGCAGCAGAATCGTGCGGCCGTAGCGGCGCGCGAACAGTGCATCGTTCGGAAGAATCGTCGCCGTGTTCGTACCGCGCGCCTGACCGTAATCCGCGATCACTTCGTACACGCCGACCGGGATGTCTTCTTTCACACGCTTGTGATGTTCGTACGGCAGCGCATCTTCGATCGCCTGCAATCCGCCGAGCGCTTTGCGCAACTCATCGGTGGCCTGACGATTCGCAATCATCAGCGAGAACGAGTGGAACGCTTTCACGCCGTACATCGCGTCGTCGTACGTTTCGTACGCACCGATCTGCGCGTTGAAATTCTTGAAGTGTCCCGTGACCCACGACGCATCGCCGGATTCGTAGTCATTGCTGATGAGATCGCGCGCGCGATTGCGCAGGTAACGCGCGAATTCTTCATCGCTCGATTGCAGAGTCGTCGCGGCGCGCATCAACAAGCGTGCGGCAGGCACGAGCTGATCGGCGTACGCGATCGAGTATGGAACCGCGTAGAACGATTTGTCGTTCGGCGCGCGGCGGCGATCGCGCAGATACGGCTGCACGTTCGGATGCAGTTCGCGCAACACCGCGAAGGTGTTCATGATCTGCAGATCGCGATCGAGATTCGTCGCGGTGGCGCGACGGACGACGGTGCGCTCGCCGAGGATCTCGTCGCGCATGCCTGGGTTCGCGGCGAGAAACGCGTCGATCTCTTCTTTCGTCGCGTCGAGCGGATACACGTTGCGGCCCGGCACCTGCGGCTCGACAGGGAGGAACGGCAGGCGCTGATTGTCGAGCGTCGTGGCGATCGGTCCCTGATTCAATCGATACAGCGCGAGCAGGTTCTGCGTCGCTTTCGGTTGTCCAAGCTGGACGTCGAGGACCTGCAGGCGATCCTTCGCGTACAACGCCTCGGCGTGACGCGAGTCCTCATACAACTTCTGCATGAGCGTGCCGGCCTCGAACAAATCCTTCAGCGCGGCTTTCTCCTCCGCGCTGAGTTGCGAGAGATCGGGATCGAGGCGAATGGTCTCGGTCTTTTTAAGGATCTCTTCCGATTTTTCGAGCGGCCAATAGCCCTCGGGAAGCGTGGGCGCGGACTGCTTTGTCTTTGGCTGCTGTGCTGAGGCTGTCATGGTCGCCGCGATGAGGATCGCAAGGAACGTTCTCATGGCGCGGAGAATACACTCTATGCGCCGTGTGTCTGATCGCTCTTGCCCATCGCGCAACCGAACGTTTTCCGCTGATCCTGGCCGCGAATCGCGATGAGGACTATGACCGCGCGTCGCACGATGCGCATTTCTGGCCCGATCATCCCGACGTGCTGGGAGGCCGCGATGGCGTCCTCGGCGGGACGTGGCTCGCGATCACGCGACAGGCGCGCTTCGCCGCGGTCACGAACCTTCGCGGCGCCGTGCGTCGCACGCGCTCGCGAGGATTTCTCGTCAGTGATTATGTGACGCGCGGTGAATTACCGGTCGAGACGCACGAGTACGCCGGATTTCATCTCATTGCCGGTGACGCTGGCGGTGACGTTGTTTATTTAACGCCGGACGAACGACGAACGCTTGCGTCTGGCGTTTATGGATTCAGTAATGCGCCGGCAGGGGAGCAGTGGCCTAAGACCGATTATGCAATCGAGCAAATGCACAATGCATTGAAGATTGACAATGCGGAATCGCTCGTTGACGAGTTCATGCAATTTCTTACCTCCTCGCGCGGCACAGACCGCCGCGAATATGAAATTTTCATTGCAGACGAGCGCTACGGCACGCGTGCATCCACTGTCATTGTGGTCTCCCACAATGAGATTTTCTTCAGTGAACAGAGCTTCACCCGCCATGGAGTTTCCCTCGGCGAGCGCCGCAATTTCCGCATTCCTATCGGCTCGTGACTTGCACCTCCGGCATCGGTTGTCAATCGATTCGAAGGAGGACTGTTTATGGCTTTTTGGGATCGCGTGCGAGAAGGTGTGAACAATTGGAGCGACCGGGACCGCGACCGCGATGATTTTGATCGTGATTTCGACCGTGGACGCTGGCAGGGCCGCGACCGCGACTATGACCGTCCTTACGATCGTGGGTATGGAACCGATTATTCGCGCGGTCAGGGATTCATGAGCGGCAGCAACGATCGGGGCTATGACCGTCTCGATCGCAATGACTACGGCAGCGGCAACGATCGGAATCGCGATCGCGGCTACGGCAGCAACGATCGTTATGACTATGATCGTGGCGGTTATCGAGGCAGCTCGGATCGCTACAATGACCGCTTCAGCGGCGGCGGCGGAAGCGATTTCGAGCGCGCCAGCTACGGCTACAACAGCGGCAGTAATTACAACCGCAACGACAATTACAGCCGGAACGACAATTACGGCAGCGGGATTTACGGCGATCGCAGCGACCGCAGTGAGCGGAACTTCGGCGCGGGTAATTATCGCGGTAACGAGTGGCGTCACATGGGCGGACGCAGCGGCGGCGGTTATTCGGGACGCAGTGGTAATTCTGACACGACGGATTTCGATAACGACCGCGAACGCTGGAACAGCAGCAACGACGATTGGGATCGAAACCGCAATCGCTGGTAATTCGTAAAGCGGCGGGCATTCAAGCCCGCCGCTCATTCGCTGGCCTTACCGATTTGTCCTTCCCGGTCCGCAATCGTCAGTCGATTATGCACGTCATTCACGCCGCGGCACGAGCTGGCGATATCTTCCGCCAGACGTTTCTGCCAGCGACTCCCGACTGTGCCACTGAGCGTGACTTCGCCATTGTCGACAGAGACCTCGACATCACTGGCGTCGATGCCCGCGTGCTGCGTCAGTAATTCGTTCACAGTGACGCGGATGTGATCGTCATCGCGACGCCAGTTCTTAGGACCGCGCCCACGGAAACTTTCCCTCTGTGGCCCGCGCGTGTAGTCGTCAGCGCGACCGCTGCCACTCCATTCGGTAAATCCGCGGGGATAATCGCGAGGCTCGCGCGTGTAATCGTCTGACGCGCCACCACCGCTCCACCCGCGATCGCGCGCATAGTCGCCACCAAAATCGTGCTGATCTCTCATAGTCGGTCGAGTCCTCCTTCTTCCTCAGTACGTCAGTGCAATTCACATGCGTTATCGTGTGGCCGTGCCCGCCACGCAACACGTGACCATCGACGAGCTCGGCTCGGCCGACTACGCCCTGCTCGGCGAGCTGACCCATGCGTCGCTTGCAGAGTTCGTCGTCGAATACTTTCTACGCCGCGGATCGTGGCTGACGCGCGTGCATCATGCGATGTCGATTGCGACACTCACGGCAATCGTTGTTCTGGTCATGGAGCAGCATCACTCGCTACTCGCGTGTCTTAGAGATTTCGGACTGGCGATGCTGACGGTGGTCGTCGTCTTATTGCCACTGCACGAATTACTACACGCGATCGGATACAAACTCGTCGGCGCGCACGACATCCGCTGGGATTATTCGAGGCGCATGCTCGCGGTGTGGGTGATTGCGCATCACTACGTCGCCGATGCACGCGCGTTCGCCATCGTCGCGCTCGCGCCATTCGTCGTGCTCAATTGCGTGCTCATTGCGGCGGCGTTCCTGTGGCCCGGGATTGCGATCTATCTGCTGTTCGTTCTGTTGTGGCACTTGCACGGTTCGAGCGGAGATTGGGCGCTGCTGAATTTCGTCTGGCTCCATCGCGCTCGCGGCTTCTGGACGTACGACGATGCCGATGCGGGCCGGTCGTGGTTTTATGGACGAAGTCATTGAATGCCGCAGCGGTTGCGGCGCGTGTTGCACCGCGCCGTCGATCTCCTCGCCGATTCCGGGCATGCCGAACGGCAAGCCCGCGGGAGTCCGTTGCGTTCAGCTCACGCACGACAATCGCTGCGCGATCTTCGATCACCCCGATCGTCCGGCCGTATGCGCGAGTCTCAAACCGTCGCGCGAAATGTGCGGCGAATCGCAGCGCGAAGCGTTTGAGTTTCTGACACGGCTCGAGCGCGCAACGCGGGTGTAGCATGCCCGCCATATGAAAACGATCGCGCTGCTTTCGCTGCTCGTTCTGTCGTTCGGCTGTGCTTCATCACCCAAGCTGATCGATCACGAAGTCTACGATTGCAGTCCCGGTCATGACATCGAAGTGCGCGCCGGGATCGACCATGCGCGCAATCGTGCGGGTCTTTCGCCGGAAGACAATCTGACGTTTCTCGTGGAGGTCGCAAACAACTCGCACGAGGATGTCATCGTCGATTCGATCCGGATCGAGCCGGATGCCTCCGCGCGAGGCACCGCGAATCTCGATCCGGTGTTTCAAAGCGTGAATCAGGACATCGCACAGGGAAAGGATCATCTCTTCCGATTCCCCGTGCGGCGCCGCCTCAATCCGTCGATCGATTCTCTGGAGCGGCGGGGGGCGATGTCTTCGGCTTTGCCGGAGATGACCGTGACGATCGTCCTGAAGAACGGCGACGCGTACCGCTGTCCGTTCTCGTTGCAGTAGCGGAGATCTTCCGCTCTTTCTTCTTCGCTCCCTCGGCCGGCGCACCGATGCCGAGGTACGTGACCATGGTTGTGGGTGGCGGCTCGATGCCCGTGCGCGTGGCGCGTGCGAAGCCGCGCAGCACCAGCTCGCGATTGATGAACAGCGCGTCCGGCGAACGATAGATGTCGTACGCGTCGCCTTGCTGCTCGAGCAGCACCCACGAATCCGCGAGCGTCCAGTTGAGCAGCGCGCGCGCCTGCCACTCGTCGATCACTTCAATCCCGGCGAGCTTGATGGTCTCGCGCACACCTTTGCTCTCGACGATGAGCGTGCGTCCATCGATGACTTCGATGACGCGAACCATGCGCGCTTCCGCGGAAACCGCAAGGCACAACAACACCAGGAACAGAACAATGCGATGAATCATCTTCGATCGGTGCGGAGGGAAAACTCGATCGGCTGCGGAGAACCCGCGGCGGTGTGTGGTGCGGGAAGTGTAGCAAATTGTGACGAAGCGGCCGAGCGTGCGTCAGGCCGTGGCGGGCTAAGTGCGCAGCGCCGCGGGCGTCGTGCCGAACTCGCGCTTGATCAATTTCCGCAGCGCCGTGCCGTCCTGATAGCCGACGCGCAGCGCCACCTCTTCGATGCTCAGCGGCGTGTTCTCGATGAGATTCGCGGCCTGCATCACGCGGCGTCGCTGCAGAAATCGCACGGGCGAGATTCCGGTCGCCGCGGCGATGCGACGCGCGAGCGTTCGCGGCGAAACCGCGAGCGCATCGGCGAGCTCCGTCACGCTCACAGGCTTCTCGATGTTGTCGTCGATCCATCGTTCCGCGGCGACGACCGTCGGATCGGTGTGACGCGTGTGTGCGCGAATCATGTAGCGCGCCTGCGATGGGCGGCGATCGATGAGGAGATAGCGCGAACAGAGATCCGAGATTGTCGCGCCCATCGTCTCGGTGATGATCGCGAGCGTGAGATCGAGTTGCGCAAACGCGGAGCCGGCGGTGAGAAATCGTCCGTCGCGCACGAGCATGCGCGTCTCATCGAGACGAATGTTCGGATAGCGCTGGCGAAAGATCGGCGCGAGCCACCACGTCGTCGTGACGTCGCAATCCTCGATCACTCCCGCCTCGGCGAGCAGAAACACTGAGACGCACGACGCGCCGATCTTTCGCGCGTTCGGAAACTTCAGCAACTCCATCGCCGCACGCGCGTCTTTCTGCGCGAGACGCTTCGTGATCGCGGCATCGTTCGTGACGCCGAGGCCGGGGATGATGATCCAGTCGGCACGAACGTCGTGCGCATCATGGAGCAGCACATCCGCATCGATGCGCATGCCCAGTCCCGTGCGAATCGTTTTGCGATATCCGGCGACGAGCACTTTGTGCCGCGCCGCGCGGCCGATGCGCTGCCGGAAGTTGTCGGCGGTGCGGAACGCGTCGAGCGTGATCGTGAGGCTGGAGTCGAGCAGATCATCCAGCGCCACCACGAGGATATTTTTCACATGGCGAGTTTGACATGAATCTTGTCGAATTCGACACTTCCGATTTCGCGCATGCGCCGACGAAACTCTGCTGCATGTTCGAAGACGATTCGCTCGAAGACTTTCAACGCCGCGACATCACCCTGCTCGATGCGACGAGACGCGTGTACGTGGCAGGCAGTGGACCCGGCGTCATCGTCATGACCGAAATGCCTGGCATCAGCCCGCAGGTCGCGCGATTCGCGCGGTGGGTGAGGGACGCGGGATTCACGGTCTACATGCCGTCGCTGTTCGGACGCGATGGTGCGGTGCCGGATGCCGAGGAAGGCCTGGCGGTGTTCCGGCGTGCGTGCGTGAGCGCCGAGTTCAACGCGCTCGCGCGCGATCGTTCGAGCCCGATCACCGTGTGGCTGCGCGCGCTGGCGAAGCTCGCGCACGACGAGTGCGGCGGTCCCGGTGTCGGCGCGATCGGCATGTGCTTCACCGGTAACTTCGCGCTGACGATGATGCTCGAGCCGTCGATGCTCGCGCCGGTGTTGTCGCAGCCGACGTTGCCGCTCAACGATCCCGCGGGTCTCGAGATCGCGCCGGACGAATTGCGTGCGGTGAAAGAGCGGCTCGATCGCGATGAGCTGAACGTGCTCGCGTATCGCTTCGAAGGCGATCGCTTTTGCACCGCGGAACGGTTCTCCTCGTACGCATGCGCCCTCGGCGATCGCTTCGTGCCGCGCGTGCTGCCGGACAGCGCCGCGAATCGCAACGTCACGCCGTTCTTCGAAAAAATCGTTGGCAGTCCGCACAGCGTCGTGACCGCGCATCTCATCGACGAAGCAGGACAGCCGACGCTCGCCGCGCGCGATGAAATCCTCGCGTTCTTCACGATGAGGCTGAAGCCATGAAGCTCGGCTTCCTCGGACTCGGTGTCATGGGCCAGCCGATGGCGCTCAACCTCGCGCGTGCGGGTGTGCAGCTCATCGTGTGGAACCGCAGCGCGGAGAAATGCGAACCGTTGCGCGAGTTTGGTGCGGTGATCGCTGCATCGCCCGCGGACGTGTTTCGCGACGCGCGCGTCGTCATCGTCATGCTCGCGAACAAGCACGCGATCGATGATGTGCTCGATCTCTCGCTCGTGCGCGATCGCATCGTCGTCAACATGGGCACGACCTCGCCGGAGTTCTCACGTTCACTTGCGGAGCGCATCGCCGCGAATGGTGGTCAGTATGTCGAAGCGCCGGTCTCGGGATCGCGCAAACCCGCGGAGCTTGGACAACTCGTCGGCATGCTTGCGGGTCCGCGCGAAGCAGTCGATGAAGTGCGTCCGCTGCTCGCGCCGATGTGCGCGCAGACATTTGTTTGCGGCGCGGTGCCGCAGGCGCTGCTGATGAAGTTGTCGGTGAATTTGTTTTTGATCACGATGGTCACGGGCCTCGCGGAAGCCGCGCATCTTGCGCAACGCTATGACCTCGACTTCACGACCTTCGCCGAAATCTTGAATGCAGGTCCGATGTCGAGCAGCGTCTCGAAGATGAAGCTCGCAAAACTCGTCGCGAATGATTTCAGCGTGCAGGCGTCGATTCGCGACGTGGCGATGAACGCGCAGCTCGTCGCGACCGCGGCGCGCGACATCGGTGCGGCGTCGCCGCTGCTCGATCAATGCGACGCGCTCTTCGCGAAATCCGTTGCGAATGGGCGAGGCGCGCTCGACATGATCGGCGTGATCGAAGAGATCGCGAACGCACCCTTGCGCGATGCCACCTCGACCCCTATAATCCGCGCTCCCAACGGGCTGGAATGAAGGTTCCGCCCGGACCGTTAGCAGCGGTACTTCCCAAGTTTCGTGGGGCTGTAGCTCAGTTTGGGAGAGCGCCTGAATCGCACTCAGGAGGTCG
>JACZCU010225967.1_pt1 | contig 46120 bp, 41 predicted proteins | sample 8641851 | NCBI WGS metagenome assembly JACZCU01 (sample SAMN15324605, study PRJNA640507) | soil metagenome | isolation source: monocropping sugarcane control | place: China: Luxin town, Laibin City, Guangxi Province | collected 2019-07-25 | depth 10cm m | reverse complement strand
TGGTGGATAGGAAGGGTTTGTAGGGGCGCGGCCACCCCCCCCCCCCCCCGCGGACTGGACACCGGGGGGGGGGGGAGAGCCGCCCGCTCCACTTATGCGTCTGCGCCTGAAAAGCGGAAGCGCGTCACTTCGCTCTCGAACTCGTTTCCGCTGCGCACGAGATTCTGCACGGTCGTCGTGAACTCGCGTGCAATCGCGTCGTTCTTCTGCGCGATGTCGAGCATCACGCGCGAAGCATCGGCAATGCGATCCGTTTCTTCGAGCTGACGCTCGAGCAGATCGCGCATCGCGCGCGCGTCCTCCGCGATCTTTTCCAGCGCGACGGTGATGCCGCGTCCCGCGGTCGATTGCTCTTCCGTTGCGCTCTTGACCTGCGCGGCGATGTCGCGCACGCGCTCCGATTCGTGCGCCATGAGCTCCGTGCCGCGCGCCTGCTCACTCGTCGCGCGATTGATCTCGGCGATGTGATCGCTCATGCGCGATGTGACTTCGTGCAGACGCCGCGAGGCCTGCGATTGCTCGCCGAGCGAACGCGTGATGCGCGTGGCCATCTCGTAGGAACGCGAAGCGCTGTCGACGATCTTGCCGAGGGACATGGACGCGTTCTCGGCGAGCTTCACGTTGTCCGTCACCTTCGCGACGCCCTCGTGCATTTTCTGCACGGCCTGACGCGAGCCGCTCTGCACTGCTTTGATGATCGTGCCGATCTCTTTCGTCGAGCCGCGCGTGCGTTCCGCGAGCTCGCGAATCTCATCGGCGACGACCGTGAATCCCGCGCCGTGCTCTCCCGCCTGCGCCGCGATGATCGCGGCGTTGAGCGAAAGCAAGTTCGTGCGATTCGCAACTTCCTCGATGACCGTGAGAATGCGACTGATCTCGCCGACGCTGCGCTGCAGCTCATCGATCGTCTGCGCGGTGCTCATCGTCAACTCGTGCGTCGCATTGATGCCTTCGACCGTGCGATTGACTGCTTCACCGCCGGCGCGCGCATCTTCACGCACCTGCTGCGCAATGTCCGCGGTCGACTGCGAGCTCGAAAGTAATTCGGTGACGGTCGAGTCCATCTCGCTGACGAACGACAGCACTTCTTCACCGATGCCCGCGAGCACTTCGGTGCGCACCGACATCTCGTTCATCGACGCGTTCATCTCCGTCGTCGATGCCGAAGTTTTTTCAACGGACTGGAAGAGATAGTCCATGCTGCGTGCGACTTCTTCCGCCGATGCCTGCAGCTCGAGCGCGCGTGCCGATGCGTCCTGCGTGAGATCGGTGACGGTGTCGGCCGCGTGCAACACGCTGCGAATGCCGCCGCGCACGTTCCCGAGCGCGCGCGACGAGCTTTCGGTGAGATCGGTTTGATCCTGCGCGCGTTTCAACAGCGATTCACTGCCGCCGGTGATGACGCGCACGCCTTCGGTGATCGTCGTGCCGCTGCCGCCGACGCGGCCTAACAAACGGCGCAGATTCGTTCGCGTTTCGCCGAAGCTGTCCGCGAGCGCGCCGACTTCGTCATCCGCAAACACGCGCGGCGCCACATCGAAATTGCCCTCGGCCATTTCCTTCGCCAGTGCGCGCAACTCGCGTACGGGCGTCGTGACGTCGCGCGACAACACGACCGTCGCGGCGCCGAATGCAACCGTCGTCAGCAGCGCAACGATGAGTGTGTAGAGCGTGATCTGGAACGGAATGTTGCGATACGGCGCCCACGGAATTGCGAGCACGAGAATCGAGCCGTTGCTGAGCTTCGCGAAGCGGCTCACGTGATCGCTGATGAACGCGCGGCTGTCGCCGGTTTCGATCCGGCGAATCGCTTCCACCTCATCTGCCTCGAGCGGATCCTTCGTGCTGAGCTGCTTTCCTTCAGGCGTGATGAGATGCAGCGAGTATTCAGACGGGATGTAGTTGCGCAGCGTGTCGAGTGACGCCGCGTCAACTGTGCGCATGATGTTGACGCTGTCGAGCAGACGCTGAAAGCGTTCTGTTTCTGAAGTGATCGCGAGAATCTCGAGCGTCGTGGAAACGCGCGACGAGACGAGAAGAATCAGCGCCGCGGAAGAAATGACGAACGATCCGATGAAGACGAGCGCGATCTTCTTGCCGACCGACAACTCGCCGCCGACATAGTGAATGCGCTTGCCTTCCGCCGCTTCGAGCAGGCGGTGCTTGCCCATCACGTAGCCCCACACCACCGAGATGAACGCGGAGATCATCGCGGCGACGAGGAAGTACGCGAAGCCGAGCATCGTCGGCATGAACAGCAGCGATGCGATGATCGCGAATACGATTCCGCCGCCGACCCACAGCAGCAGCGAGAGTCGTTTCGTTCGCTCGAGACACTCGGTCATCGCGGAGGACAGATCGCCGCGGCCCTGCAGTGCGTCTTCGACCGCTTCCGCTTTCTCGCGCACGGTGGACGCGAAGACCACGCTGCCGATCGCGTACGACACCGCGAGCAAGCCCGCGAGCCCGAACGCGCCGGTCCACGAAAGCTGCACCACCTGCGAAAGAAACAGCAGCGCCGGAGGAATGCTCAGCGCCAGCGGTGGCAGCAAAAGCCAGAAGAGATATCTGCGGGTGAAAGACATGGACGCGGGGATTGTAGCTCTGCACTAACAGATATGACTTTCCTCATAGCGCCCGGCCTGCCTTCTGCAGAGAATGGCGGCGTCATGCGAACGAGAGTCGCGATCATCATCGTTGGAGTTCTGTTCGGGATCGCGCTGGGCGTCGGCGGCTACACATTTGTGTATGCGAAGGGCTACTCGTATCTGACGAACGATCCCGCCGCGTGCGCGAATTGTCATGTGATGCAGGACTACTACAGCGGCTGGATGAAAGGTCCGCATCGCTCCGTGGCGGTTTGCAATGACTGCCATGCGCCGCACAACCTGATCGGCAAATACAAGACGAAAGCCACGAACGGATTCTGGCATTCGTTCTACTTCACGACCGGCCGCTATCCCGATCATCTCGAGATCAAAGCGCGCAACCTGAAAATCGCGAACGACGCGTGCCTGCACTGCCACACCGAGATCACGCAGGCCATCCTCAGTGACAACGTGCACGGCAAAGCAGGACAAACCGATTGCATTCGCTGTCACTGGGACGTCGGACACATGAAGTAGCGGGGGAGATTTGTTTATGGCAACCGAAGCGAAACCGAAAAAGAAACGGATGCTGCTCACGCTGGCGATCACCGCGATCGTCGCGGCGGCCATTGCCATCGGCATCACGGCGCTGCTGGTGAACATCTTTCAGCGCAAGTCGGAAGCGAAGAACCCGTTCTATCGCGTGGTCGCGCTCGATGAGAACACGACCGATCCGGCGAAGTGGGGACAGAACTTTCCGCTGCAGTACGACGGCTATCGACAAACCGTCGATCAGGTGCGCACGCGCTACGGCGGCAGCGAAGCGGTGCCGCATGAACCGTCGCAGGCCGATCCGCGATCGGTGGTCGCGCAATCACGACTCGAAGAAGATCCGCGTCTCAAGACGATGTGGGCAGGCTACGCATTCGCGAAGGATTTCCGCGAAGAGCGCGGCCACGCGTACATGCTCCTCGATCAGACCTACACCGAGCGACAGAAGGTCGTGAAGCAGCCAGGCACCTGTCTGCACTGCCATGCTTCCATGGTGACGGCGTACAAGAAGGCCGGAAACGGGGATGTGTGGAAAGGCTTCGAAGCCATCAATCACATGCCGTACTTCGAAGCGCGCAAGCTCGTCGATCATCCGGTCGCGTGCATCGATTGCCACGATCCTTCGACGATGGCGTTGCGCGTGACGCGGCCCGCATTCATCGAAGGCATGCGCAATCTGAAGAAGGATCCGAATTACGATCCAAATCGCGACGCGACGCGCCAGGAGATGCGCTCGTATGTCTGCGGACAGTGTCACGTCGAGTACTACTTCAAGGGTGCGGACAAGCGGCTCACGTATCCGTGGTTCAACGGACTGAAGGCCGATCAGATCCTCGAGTACTACGACACGCAGACGGATCACGCGGACTGGACGCACGCCGAGACGGGCGCGAAGGTGCTGAAAGCGCAGCACCCCGAGTTCGAGATGTACAACCAGGGCGTCCATGCGCGCTCCGGTGTTGCGTGCGCCGATTGCCACATGCCGTACAAGCGCGAAGGTGGGTTGAAGATCAGCGATCACCACGTGCGCAGTCCGCTGCTGAACATCAACCGCGCGTGTCAGGGTTGCCATCGCTGGGATGAAGCGGAGCTGAAGGCGCGCGTCGAGACGATTCAGGAACGCAATTTCCAGATGCGCAATACGGCGATGGATGCGCTGATGGCGCTGATCGCGGACATCAAGGCGGCGGCCGCGGGCGGCGCGCAATCAGCGCAGCTCGATGAGGCGCGCAAGTTCCAGCGCAAGGCGCAGTTCCTGCTCGATTTTGTGGAAGCGGAGAATTCGACCGGCTTCCACGCGCCGCAGGAAGCCGCGCGTTTGCTGGTGTTGTCGGTCGATTACTCGCGCAAGGGCGAGCTCGCGCTGCGCACGGTTGCACCGGGTGCTGCGCCACTGCCGCAACCAGCGACTCCGCAGTTGCCCGCTGCACCGGTCGCAAAGACGGCAGCAACGAAGTAGATGGATCGGCGGGCTTCGCCGCCCGCCGAATTCTTGTCACGCGGGGGCCGGCGGGCGGGGAGCCCGCCGGCTCCACTTGACATTGCCCACGCATCGAGGGCCTGATTCACTCGCGTATGGAGCGGAGGAAGTACGGGCGCATCCGACTGGATACGCCGATGCCAGCGACGTTCGCGGATCGTTCGATTCGCATCCTCGAGCTCTCCGTCGTCGGCTTTCTCGTCGCGCATGAGTTGCGGCTCGCGGCAGATGAAACGCATCGCCTCGTGATCGAGTGGCAGGGCGTACGTCTCGAGCTCGACTGTCTTGTCGTCCGCTCCACTCTCTGGCGCCTCGGCAAAACGATGGGCGAGCGCAGCATCTACCACTCCGGCCTGCGCATCGTCGATGTCTCGCGCGAATCATTCGATACGTTACGCGAGCTCATCGCCGAACGCGTGGTGCGCGCGCTCGAAGAGCAGAAAGCGAACGCGTACGGCATCCCGCCGCTCGCCGCGTACATGTATCGCTATCAACCGGAGAAGGGCGAGTTGTACCGGCGTTGCGAGTTGGTCAACGGCACGTGGCGCAAGACCGAAACGATTCGCTCCGCGCAGCCGATGAACGGTTTCACCGTTTCCGCGGATGTGAATCCCGAGCACATCGACATGCTCTGCCAGACGTGGGAGATGACCACCGGCGAAGGCCGGCGACTCACGCGATTGCTCGCGGAGTTGTCGATCAGCAAAGCGGAAGGCGTTCCTACGCGAAGATACGTGCCGTGATCGAATTCATCGACGTCCTCACATCCGACGGCGCATTCACCGGGATCACAAAAGAAAAACGGCTCGCGCATCGCGACGGCGACTGGCATCGCGCGGCGCATCTCTGGATCATCGACTCGCGTGGCCGCTTGCTGCTGCAGCGTCGTGCATCGATCAAAGAAAGCTGGCCGGATTTGTGGGACATCTCCGTTGCCGGGCATGTTTCCGCGGGCGAGACACCGATCGATGCGGTGATTCGTGAAGCGCGCGAAGAGATCGGCATCGAGATCGGCGCACAGGAGCTCACGCACATCGGCACGTTGAAATACAGCGCGGTGCTTCGCGACGACTACATCGAGAACGAGTTTCACGACGTGTACGTTGCGTTTCGCGACGTCGATGCGAACGCGCTTACACTCGATCCACAGGAGGTCGCCGAGGTGCGGTTCGTGTACGAAGAAGAGCTCGATGTGTATGAACGCGTTCCACATCCGGACGAGTACGCATTGCTCTCGTCCTTCCGTGCTACCCTCGCGCGCACATAGACATGACTTGGTGGATCTGGGTTCTCATCGGGCTCCTTCTGCTTTCGCTGGAGTTCGTCTCGTCGACGATGCACATCGGCCTCTTTGCGGTCGGCGCATTCGTTGTGGCGATTCTGGTCGGGGTCGGCATTCACATGCCGCTGTGGGCTCAACTGATCCTGTTCACCCTGGTATCGATCGTCTCCCTGCTCTGCATTCGCCCGATTCTCGTGAAGAAACTACGGCTGAGCGAGAAGAAGGAGATCGATACGCTTGTTGGCGAGCAGGCAATGGCAATGGAAGACATCGCGCCGGCGACGGTCGGCCGGGCGGAGCTTCGCGGTACGACGTGGACCGCGCGCAACGTCGGTGAGACGACGCTCATGCGCGGGCAGCGCTGCGTCGTTGCACGTGTCGATGGCTTGACGATTCACCTTCGCGCGTCCTGATACGCGGGACGCGGGAGATCAACCCGAACAACAAGGAGACACCATGGGTACTCTGATCGTAGCGGTCGTACTGGCGATTTTCGCGATGATCGTCATCTCGAAAATCGTGCGCGTCGTTCCCCAGCAGCAAGCCTGGGTCGTGGAGCGCCTCGGCCGCTACAGCGGCACGCTCGATGCCGGTCTGCACATCCTCGTGCCGTTCATGGACACCGTGCGCTACAAGCATTCGCTGAAGGAAATCGCGCTCGACGTTCCGGAACAGGTCTGCATCACCAAAGACAACGTGCAGGTCGCGGTCGATGGTGTTCTCTATTTCAAGATTCTCAATCCGGAGCGCGCGTCGTACGGCATCAGCGATTACACGTACGCGATCTCGCAGCTCGCGCAGACGAATCTCCGTTCGGAGATCGGCAAGATCGATCTCGACCGCACGTTCGAAGAGCGCACGAACATCAACTCGCAGGTCGTGCAGGAAGTCGACAAGGCTTCGGAAGCATGGGGCGTGAAGGTGCTGCGCTACGAGATCAAAAACATCACGCCGCCGCAGGACGTGCTCGCGGCGATGGAGAAGCAGATGCGCGCCGAGCGTGAGAAGCGCGCGGTGATTCTGTCGTCCGAGGGTGAGCGCGACGCGGCGATCAACACGGCGGATGGTCACAAGGCGCAGGTCATCAAGAACTCGGAAGCGAAGCGCCAGCAGCAGATCAACGAAGCAGAAGGTCAGGCCCAGGCGACGCTCGCGATTGCCACCGCAACGGCCGAAGGCATTCGCCGCGTTGCCGAAGTGATCAAGATGCCGGGCGGCTTCGAAGCGATGCAGCTTCGTCTCGCCGAGCAGTACATCACCCAGTTCGGCAACCTCGCGAAGAACGGCACGTCGATGGTTGTGCCCGCGAGCGTCAGCGACGTCACGTCGATGCTGCAGATGGCGATGGGCGCGATCAAACCGCATCCGGAAGCGCCGAAAGTACCGATTCGCACACAGCCGACGGCTTAACAAAAAACGGCGGGCGCAAAGCCCGCCGTTTTCGTTTTGCGCTAACTTGCATTCATGTCGTCCGAATCGAAATCGCCCGCGCAGTTGCAGCTCGAGCGCCTCGTCTTTTTCAGCGATGCCGTGTTTGCGATCGCCATCACGTTGCTCGTGCTCGAGATCAAAGTGCCGGAGCTGCATGGCAACGTCGGCGACGTCGAGTTGCGCGGCGCGCTGATTCACGTCATCCCGAAGATCGTCGGCTTCGTCGTGAGCTTTCTCGTCATCGGCGCGTACTGGGAAGGCCATCACCGCATGTTCGCGATGGTCGAGCGCATCGATCGCGGACTCGTGTGGCGCAATCTCCTGCTGCTGCTCACCGTCTCCTTCATCCCGTTCCCGACCGCGCTCTTCAGCGAACATCCCGCGAGCGCCGTTCCGACTCGTTTCTACGCATTCGCGCTCGCGCTCGTCGGTTTGTGCACGGTGATGGTGTGGCGTCATGCAGCGCGACATCTGTTGTTCGCCAGCGCTGATGCGCGCGAAGTGCGGCGATTGCGCAATCGCACGCTCGCGACTCCCGTCGTGTGCGCGCTCGCGATCCTCATGAGCTTCGTCTCGCTCCCGATTGCGCGATGGCTGCTCGTGCTGATTCCCGCGGGTGTTGCGATCGGCGATCGTCTCGCGGGTCGCCGCGCCTAAAGCAGCGAGCGACAACCTTCCGCACCGCACTGACACGGCAGCGTGCCTTCGTGATGCGTTTCGCCGTAATCGCACGTCAGCTCTTCGCCGGGCTTGATGTCGCGCAGCGTGTAAAGCTCGACGCGACGATTCGCGCGGCGCAGAAATGTGTTCGGTCTGCACGAGTGATTCACGTATCGCAGACACGGATCGGTCGCGACGTCGAGTGCCTTGCCGTCTTCGAACTCGACGATCGTCACGACCGCCGCATGCTTCGCGCGACGCCGCGCCTCGCGCACGGAAATGAGCTCGCCCAGGAACTCGCCGATCTTCCGCCGCGCCGCGAGCCGCTTGCGTGCAAACACGCCCTTGCCATGAATGCGGCTCGGCCGGACTTCGAGATGATCCATGCGCGCGATTGTAGCGACGCTATGCTGCGCGTGGGATGCGCACGCGCTCCATCCCAAAGTGGAATCGCATCCCGCTCACTGATGCCGAGCAATACACCGTCATCACCACGTCCGAGTTCATTCGCGTCGGCGAGAGGCAAATTGCGTGGAGTGAGATCGACGGCATGCAGGAAGTGGGGAATGGGCGCTTGTCGCTGTCGCATCGCGGCGAGTGGCTCGTGTCGATCTCGCCGGCGATCGAAGATTTCGATGGCTTGCTCGACGAGATCGTTCATCGAGCGCCGCTCGTCGCATCGCAAACGAAATTCGTGCCGCCGTGGGCGTGGCTCGCGCTGATCGGGTACCTCGCGTTGATCGTATGCGCGATTGCGTATGGCATACACGCGGGTTCGGGGCTCGCGTGGGTGTTCGCGATCCTCACCATTTGCGTGGTTTTGCGCGACGCGTTCAACACGCCGTTGCGCATCGAAGTGCAGCGTGAAGCGATTCGTCTTCGAACGTTGTTCCGGCACGCGTTCACGTGCTGCTTCGCGGCGGCAAGAGTCTGCCGTTGACGTCGAAAGGTGTCTCGTCGCCGGACCTCTATCTCGCCCTTCGCGACGCGTTCGATCTCGAACCCGAATCACACCGTTGACATTTTCTTCATAGCGGCGTTACCGTGTGTAACCGTTTACATCACACGGGCCATGTCGCGCACACCGAAGGGTTTCGCCGCCATCCCACCGAGCGTCACGATTCGTGACGTTGCGGCCAAAGCAGGCGTTTCGGTCGCCACCGTATCCCGCGTTTTCAATCGCAAGGGTCCGATCAAGGAAGACACGATGCGCCGCGTGATGGAGATCGCGGCGGAGCTTCAGTACGTGCCGCACGCGGGCGCGCGGAGTTTGTCGACGCGCTCCACGCGCACGATCGGCGTCGTGCTTCCCGATCTTCACGGTGAGTTCTTCTCGGAAGTGATTCGCGGGATCGATCTCGCGGCGCGTGCCGAGGGGTACCACTTGCTGCTTTCGGGATCGCATGCGGATCGGGAAGAGATGCGCGCCGTCGTGCAAGCCGTGCGTGGACTCGTCGATGGACTCATCGTCATGTCGCCGGATCTCGAACCATCGGCGCTCGTCGCCGATCTGCCGCATGGATTGCCGGTCGTGCTGCTCAACGCGCGCGTTGGCGGTCATCCGTCGGTCACGATCGATAACTCCGGCGGCGCACGCGACGTCGTTCGCCACGTCCACTCCCTCGGCCATCGCCGCATCGCGTTCATCGGCGGCCCGCAGCACAACGTCGATGCCGAGCAGCGCCGTCGCGGCTATCGCGCCGCGATGAAGGAGCTCGCGCTCGAAGTGCTCGAGCATGATGGCCACTTCACCGAAGAATCGGGATTCGACGCGGGACGCACGATTGCGTCGATGAAGAAACGTCCGAGCGCCGTCTTCGCCGCGAATGACGCGATGGCCATCGGAGCCTTGAGCGCATTTCGCGAAGCGGGATTGCGCATCCCCGAAGATGTCGCGCTGGTCGGATTCGACGACATTCCGATCGCGCGCTTTCTCACACCGCCGCTCACGACCGTCAAGGTTCCGATCGCGGAGCTCGGCCGCAAGGGCTTCGAGCTGCTTGCGAACGGCGAAGACGGACGTCGTGCGGCGAAGCTCACTACATCACTTGTCGTGCGCCGCTCCTGCGGCGCCGAGATGAAACGAGAGATCAGGGAACAACAGTAGTCAACGGAGAACAGGAGAGAACGCGATGCATCGGAAACTTACACTCCTCGCGCTCGCACTGCTTCTCGCGCTTACGACCTTTACGGCGTTTGCGCAGAGCAGCACCACCGCGACCATTCGCGGCACAGTGCATGACGAGAGCGGGAACCCATTTCCCAGTGCGGCCATCACCGCAACCAACGTCAACACCGGTTTCACGAACAGCACCGTCGCCGGAGCCGACGGCGCATACACCTTGGCCGGCCTCGCACCGGGCGTTTATCGCATCGACGTCAGCGCGACGTCGTACAAGGCGAGCTCGAAAGAAGTGCGCGTGCTCGTCGGCCAGGGGCTGAATCTCGACTTCCGCCTCACGCCGGATCTCGTGCTGATGGAATCGATCACGGTTCTCGGCGCGACCGCCGTCGAGACCGAGACCTCGGAAGTGGCGACGAACGTCACGCGCCAGCAGATCGAACAGTTGCCGCAGAACGATCGCAACTTCCTCAACTTCGCGCAGCTCGCACCGGGCGTCGTGCTCGGCAACGACGAACTGCGCAAAGAAGTTCGTTCCGGTGCGCAGGGCTCTTCCGCGGTGAACGTCTTCATCGACGGCGTGTCGTTCAAGAACGACGTCATTCAGGGCGGTGTCATCGGTCAGGATTCCAGCCGCGGCAATCCGTTCCCGCAGAACGCCGTGCAGGAGTTCCGCGTCGTCACGCAGAACTACAGCGCCGAGTATCAGAAGGCTTCATCCGCAATCATCACCGCGGTCACGAAGTCGGGTACGAATCAGTTGAGCGGTGACGCGTTCTTCTTCTTCCAGGACAAGTCGCTCGTCGATGAGAACCCGATGAACGGCCAGAATCCGGAGTACGAGCGCAATCAGTACGGCTTCTCGGTCGGCGGCCCGATCATCCGCGATCGGATGCACTACTTCGTGTCGTACGAAGCGAACGATCAGAATCGCGACGAAACGGTCATCCTCGGCGGCGGCTGGAACAACGATCCGACGCTGCGCCAGCAGCTCGCGAAGTACGAGGGAACGTTCACGCAGCCGTTCCGCGAAGACCTTGCGTTCGGCAAAGTGAGCTACCAGCCGACCGGCGCGCAGATCTTCGACTTCAGCGCGAACTACCGCAAGGAAACCGACATCCGCAGCTTCGGCAATCAGGTCAGCTACGAAGCGGCGGAAGACGTGAAGAACGACGCGTGGGGCGCGAACCTCCGTCATCAGTACACGGGTGGCTCGTGGCTGAACGAAGCCTCGGTGAGCTATCAGTTGTACGAATGGAATCCGACGCCGCTCGACTCTTCGTCGATCGGTCTCGAGTACGAAGGTCTGCTGCGCATCGGCGGTCGCGACACGGAACAGAAGATCGGTCAGGATCGTCTCGCGTTCCGCGATGACGTGACGCTGTCCAGCTTCGACTTCCACGGCAATCACACGCTCAAGGTCGGCGGCAACGCCGAGTTCCTCGAGTACACCGTCACGAAGCACTTCGAAGAAAACCCGCGCTACTTCTTCCGTTCGGATCTCGGTTCCGCGATTCCGTACAAAGCGCGCTGGGGCTTCGGCAATCCGGATCTCTCCGCGGATAACCAGCAGTACGGCCTGTACGGCCAGGACGACTGGCAGGTCAACAACAAGCTGACGGTGAATCTCGGTCTTCGTTGGGACTACGAGACCAACATGAACGACACCGATTACGTGACGCCCGCGGAAATCCGTGCACGTCTCTCGGACGATTTCTCGTCGAATTTCTTCACCGACGGAAACGATCGCGATCCGAAGACGGACATGTTCCAGCCGCGTCTCGGCTTCTCGTATGACCTCTTCGCCGATGGCAAGTCGGTGATCTTCGGCGGCGCGGGCCGCTACTACGATCGCAACCTCTTCAACAACACGCTCGACGAGCGTTTCCGTCTGCAGCACTTCGTCGGCGAGTTCTACTTCACTCCCGATGGCTCGCCGTTCAACGGACAGCCGGCTGCTAAATGGGATCCCAAGTATTTGACCGCCGCGGGTCTGCGCGAGTTGCAGGCGCAGGGCATCACCGGCAAACCGGAAGTCTTCCTGGTCGAGAACGACACGAAGGTGCCGTACTCCGATCAGTGGAACCTCGGCGTGCGTCATACGTTCGGTTCGATGATCGGCTCGGTCACGTACTCGAACGTCCGCAGCTTCAACGGCTTCTCGTATCTCTGGGCGAAGGGCGCGTGCTGCCCGGTCATCGATCCGGCGTACTCGAACGTGCTCATCTCGTCGGACGACATCAAGACCTGGTACGACGCGGTGTTCGTGCAGCTCGATCGTCCGTTCGCGAACAACTACGGTTTCAACATTGCGTACACGTGGGCCGAGGCGGAGCAGATCGGTGGCGATCTCTTCTCGCTCGACAAACCGACCATCGCCGACTGGCCGCGCTACGGCACGCCGGGCACGCAGGAACATCGCATCGTTGCCAACGGCATCGTCGGCATTCCGTGGGGCGTGCGTCTCTCGGGCCTGCTGCAGTACAGCTCGGGCGATCGCTTCCGCATCCACGACTGGTCGAACGGATTCTGCTTCAACTGCTACAACCCGCGCACGGGTGAAGGCCCGAGCTGGACGACGGTCGATCTCCGCGCGGAGAAGGGCTTCAAGCTCGGACCGACGGAGCTCTCGGTGATCGCCGAGGCGTTCAATATCTTCAATGAAGAGCGGTATGCGTTCTTCAACGACTTCCTCGGACCCGAAGGCAATCCCAACCTCGGCCAGCCGACCGCGATCGTCGGCGGTTCGCAGCGCCGCTATCAGTTCGGATTGCGCGTCGCATTCTGATGAACAACCACATCGTCAACACTGGGAGGGCGGCTACGGCCGCCCTCCTCGTATTCACACTCATTGCGTGCTCAGGCGTGACGCCACCAACGCAACAGCCGAGTACACCGATCCGTGTACAGCCGGTGGAGATCACCATCGATGACCTCCAGCACCGCACGTTTCTCTTCTTCTGGGAAACGGCGAATCCCGAGAACGGACTCGTGCCCGATCGCTGGCCGACGCCGTCGTTCTCCAGCATCGCCGCGGTCGGCTTCGGCCTCACCGCATACGGCATCGGCGCGGAGCGTGGCTGGGTCACGCGTGAGCAGGCAGCGCAGCGCGTTTTGACGACGCTGCGATTCTTCAAGAATTCGAAGCAGGGCGAAGAGGCGAGCGGCGTCACCGGCTCGCGCGGCTTCTACTACCACTTCGTCGACATGAAAGACGGCACGCGGTTCAAGGACGTCGAGCTCTCGACGATCGACACCACGCTGCTGCTCGCGGGCGCTCTGTTTTGTCAGTCGTACTTCGATCGCGACAACGCCATCGAAAAAGAGATTCGCGACACGGTCGAGTTTCTCTACACGCGCGCGGAGTGGGATTTCTTTCACGAGCGACCGCCGCTCATGAGCATGGGCTGGACGCCCGAGCACGGCCTGCACGACTACGACTACATTGGCTACAACGAGGCGATGATCCTGTACATCCTCGCCATCGGATCGCCGACGCATCCGATCTCGCCGAAAGCGTGGAACGCGTACACGCAAACCTATCGCTGGGACACGCACTACGGACAGGAGCACGTCGTCTTCGCGCCGCTGTTCGGCCATCAGTACTCGCACGTGTGGATCGACTTCCGCGGCATTCAGGACCACGTCATGCGCGAGAGAAAGATCGATTACTTCGAGAACTCGAAGCGCGCCACGATCGCGCAACGCGAGTACGCGATCGCGAATCCGATGCATTGGGCCGGCTACGGTGCGAACCTGTGGGGACTCACCGCGTGCGATGGTCCGTTCGACGGCAAGATGATGGTGAACGGCGTCGAGCGCACGTTCATGACGTACGCCGCCCGCGGCACCGCGCCGCATGAGCTTCGCGATGACGGCACGATCGCGCCTACCGCCGCGGCATCGTCGATTGCATTCACGCCTGAGCTTTCGACCGCCGCGATTCAACACATGGGCCGCACGTACGGCGCGAATCTCTATCAGAAATACGGCTTCCTCGATTCGTTCAATCCGACGCTGAAGACTTTGCGTCCCGTGCAAATGGGAAAAATCATCGAAGGCGTCGGCTGGTTCGACAACGACTACCTCGGCATCGACCAGGGCCCGATCGTGGCCATGATCGAGAACGAACGCTCGGGCCTCGTGTGGAACACGATGAAGAAAAACGAGCACGTGAAACGCGGCTTGCGAAGAGCCGGCTTCACCGGAGGTTGGCTGAATTGAGCGCTGAAACGGAGCGCCGGCTTCCAGCCGGCCGGAGCGCCGGCATCCTGCCGGCACCGCGGACAAACCGCCGACTGGAAGTCGGCGGCCCGGGCGGCTGGAAGCCGGCGCTCCGTTTGCTCGTCGTCCTCGTCGCCTTCCTCTCCTGCACCACGCACCCCGACCAAACACGCATCGAATTCTGGGGCCTCGGCCGCGAGGGCGAAGTCGTCGCGGAGCTCGTTCCGCAATTCGAAAACGAAACCGGCATCCACGTCGACGTCCAGCAAATCCCCTGGACCGCGGCGCACGAAAAACTGCTCACCGCGCACGTCGGCAAGTCACTGCCCGACGTCGCGCAAATCGGCAACACCTGGATCCCCGAGCTTTCGACACTTCACGCGATCGAGCCACTCAACGCGCGCATCGATGCGAAAGCACAGGCTGATTACTTCCAGGGCATCTGGAACACCAACGTCGTCGGCAACACCGTCTACGGCATCCCGTGGTACGTCGACACGCGCGTCCTTTTCTATCGCACCGACATGATCCCGAATCCGCCGCGCACGTGGAGCGAGTGGATCGCGGTGATGGAGCGCGTGAAGCGCGAGCGCAACGACCCGCACTTCTATCCGCTGCTCATGCCGACGAACGAATGGCCCCAGCCGGTCGTGCTTGCGATGCAACAGGGCGCGACGTTCGTCGACGATCAGGGCCACGCAAAATTCGACGAGCCCGCATTCATTCGCGCCTTCTCGTTCTACCTCGACATCTACAAACGCGGCCTCGCGCCGGTGATGAGCAACTCGCAGATCGCCAACCTCTATCAACAATTCGGCGACGGCGATTTCGCGATGTTCATCAGCGGCCCGTGGGACGTCGGCAATCTCCGCACGCGTTTGAAACCCGAGCAACAGAAAACGTGGAGTGTCACACCGCTGCCCGCGCCCGATGGCACGCCGTGGCCCGGCGTTTCGATGAGCGGCGGCTCGAGTCTCGTGCTCTCGCGCACGAGCAAAAAGAAAGACGCGGCGTGGAAGTTCATCGAGTTCCTCTCGCGTCCCGACATTCAGGTGCGCTTCTCCCAACTCAGCGGTGATCTGCCCGCGCGTCGCAGCGCGTGGAACACGCCCGAGCTGATGAACGATCGCGAGATGCAGGCCTTCCTCGTGCAACTCGATCGCACCGCCGCGCTGCCGCGCGTTCCGGAGATCGAGAACATCTGCACGACCATCTTCGAGCACGGACAACTCGCGACGCGCGGTCAGTTCGATGCCGTCGAAGGAGCGAAGCGCCTCGACACCAAAGTCGAAGCGATGCTCGAGAAACGCCGCTGGGTTGTCGCGCGTGAAGCGGAGGCCGCGCGATGAAGCTGAACAACGAATCGAAAGCCGCGCTGGCGTTGCTCGCACCGGCGATGACGCTGATCATTCTCTTCTTCGTCATCCCAGTGATCGGTGCGCTCGTGCTCAGCGTGACCGACTTCGACATCTACTCCGTCGGTGACGCCGCGAACACGCGCTTCGTCGGCATGCGCAACTACGCGACGCTCGCGAACAACCCGTTGTTCTGGCGCGCGCTCACGAACACGCTCTACTTTTCATTCGTCGGCGGACCGCTGACGATCGTCGTTGCACTCGCAGCAGCACTGCTGCTCAACGCGAAGCTCACGCGATTCAAAGCGTTGTTTCGCACGATCTACTTCGCGCCCGTGGTCACGTCGATCGTGGCTGTGGCCATCGTCTGGAAGTATGTCTATCACGCGCGCGTCGGCCTGCTGAATCGCGCGCTCGAAGCGTTCGGCATTCAAGGTCCGGACTGGCTCGGCGATCCGCGTTTCGCCATGCCCGCGCTGATTCTGCTCGCCGTGTGGCGCGGCTTCGGATACGCGGCCGTAATCTTCCTCGCGGGGTTGCAGAACATCCCGGATGAGCTCTACGAAGCCGCGCGCATCGATGGCGCCGGTCCGGTGAAGCAGTTCATTCACATCACCGTGCCGCAACTCACGCCGACGTTCGTCTTCGTCGGCATCGTGACGGCGATCGGGTTTCTGCAAGTCTTCGCGGAACCGTATGTCATGACGCCCGATGGTGGTCCGCTCAACGCGACGCTTACCATCGTCATGCTCATGTATCGCGAAGGATTCCGCTGGTGGAACATGGGCTACGCCGCCGCGGTCGCGTTCATTCTGTTCGCACTCGTCATCGTCGCGACGCTGTTTTCGCGTCTCGTTCGGAGGCCGGCCGCGCGATGAAAAAATTCACGATCCACCTGTTGCTCGTCTTCGGCGCGCTGTTCACGATCGTGCCGTTGCTGTGGATGGTCAGCGCATCGCTGATGCCGCAAGGCGAGGCGACGCGATTTCCGCCGCGGCTGTTGCCGAGTCACGTCACCTTCGAGCACTACGTCGGTCTCCTCACTCGCCTCAACCTCGGCCGCGCGTTTCTCAACAGTCTCTTCGTCGCCACCGTCGCGACGCTGCTCTCCCTGCTCTTCAACTCCATGGCCGGCTACGCCTTCGCGAAATTGCGATTCAAAGGACGCGATCGCAGCTTCGCGCTGCTCGTCGCCGCGCTCGCGATTCCGGCGCAGGTGGCGATGCTGCCGCTCTTCCTGCTGATGAAGTCGATGGGACTCGTGAACACGTACGTCGGCGTGCTGATCCCGTACGTCACCGGCATCTACAACATCTTTCTCGTCCGCCAGTTCATGATCTCGATTCCCGATGATCTCCTCGCCGCCGCGCGCATCGACGGCGCGAGCGAGTGGCGCATCTACTGGTCGATCGTCATGCCGGTTGCGCGGCCCGTGCTCGCCACGCTGGCGATCTTCACGTTCATGTCCGCGTGGAACGATTTCATGTGGCCGCTGATCATCCTCACGGACAGCGATCGCTACACGATGCCGGTCGCGGTCGCGAATCTCAGCGGCGAGCACTTTCAGGATCTCGAGCTGATGATGGCCAGCGCCGTCATCACGATCATTCCGGTTCTCGGACTCTTCTTCGTGCTGCAGAAGCAGTACATCGCCGGAATGATGGCCGGGAGCGTGAAGGGATGATCGCGGCGCTCCTGCTGTCGACTTTGCTCTCAGGCCCGTGGCGCGCTGTTCCCGCCGAAGGTGTGGAGATGAAGGTCACGCAGTCGGATGCGATTCGCGTCGACTTCGATTTTCACGGACGCGCCGGGTACGCGATCACGCGCATCGATCAGCAAATCGAATTGCCCGACAACTTCGAGCTCGCGTTCCGCATGAAAGCCGACGCGCCGCGCAACACGCTCGAAGTGAAGTTCGTGCAAGGCGAGAACGTCTGGTGGACGACGCGGCGCGAGCTCGATTTTCCGAAAGACTGGCGGCGCTTCTCGATCAAGAAACGCCAGCTCGAATTTGCATGGGGTCTCATCGGTCCGTCGCCGCTGCCGAAGAAAATCGATGCGATCGAGATTGTCGTGACCGCGGGCACCGGTGGCAAAGGAACGATGTGGCTCGATGACGTCGAGATCGCACCGCTCGAAACCGCGGACGGTCCACCGCCGCCGTACGTCGTGCCGAAGAACGGCATCGCCGATCTCGGCGCGCGCTACGAAATCGGCGGCGTGTTCATCGAAGGGGCGAATGAGATCGCGACATCGATCGATGGCCAGCGGTGGGAATCGCATGCGCTTCATGGCGCGAAATGGATTCCATTGCCCGATACCGATGCGCGCTACATCCGCGCGAACGCGCCGCTGCGCGTGTTGCCTCCGATCAGGAACGACAACGAGTTCTTCGCGCTCGTCGCGAAAGATTCGAAACGCGGCGACTATCCGCGCTACCTCTACGGCGAACAGCTTTACTGGACGATCATCGGCGGTGAAAACGGCGAGGAAGCCGAAGCGCTGCTGAGCGAAGACGGAGCGGTGGAAGTGCCGTTCGCCCGCGTTTCCATCGAGCCGTTTCTCGAGATCGATGGAAAGCGGGTGAGCTGGAACGACGTCGAGGTGGACCAGCAGGAAGGCCCGAAAGTCGTCTGGAAAAAGCACCTCACGATCACACCGGAGTTCGTCGACGGACAAATTCGCGTGCGCTATCAGGCCGCACCGAACGCGAGGCTGATGCTCGCTGTACGGCCGTTCCAGGTGAACCCACCGTGGCAGTTTCTGAATCGCACGGGCGGCGTCGTGCGCATTTCCTCGCTATCGCTCGATGGCTCGACGCTGCGCATTGTTGGCGATCGCGAAGCGAGCGTTTCGTTTTCGTCGGCACCACGCCTCGGCGATGCATTGCCCGAAGCGAGTGTTGCTGGTGATTACAAATCAGCGTTACTCGTTTTCGAAAGCCACGACGTGACACTGACGATCGGAACGCCGGCGCCACCGCCGGCTGGCCCGCGGGCGCCTTCGCCCGCGTCGATTGACGGCGGCGAGGGCGCCGGCGCTCCACGCTTTCACCTTGATCTTCCCGCCGAGCCCCGCATCGCGAAAACGCTCGAGGCGCAGCTCCACTACATCCTCGTCAACAAAGACAGTCCCGCCATCCACCCCGGCTCGCGTTCCTACGAACGAAGCTGGATTCGCGATGGCTCGCTCACCAGCGCGGCGTTACTCAGGTTAGGTCACGCAAGCGAAGTCAAAGACTTCATCGACTACTACGCGAAGCATCTTCGCGCCGATGGCTACGTGCCGTGCTGCGTTTCGCCCGCGGGCGCGGATCCCGTTCCCGAGCACGATTCGCATGGTCAATTTCTTTACCTGATCGCCGAGTACTACCGCCACACGCACGATCGCGCGTTGCTCGAAGCGCAGTGGCCGAACGTCATGCGCGTCGTGTCGTTCATCGAAAAACTCCGCGCGGAGCGGATGGCCGGCAAATACAAAGGCACGCCGTTCTACGGCCTCGTGCCCGAATCGATCAGCCATGAAGGCTACTCGGCGAAGCCGATGCATTCGTACTGGGACGATTTCTTCATCCTCGGCGGTCTCAACGACGCCGCGTTCCTCGCGCGCGAGATGAAGCAGCCGATGATCGCGAATCGCTATCAACGACTGGCGAACGATTTTCGCGACACGCTCATCGCATCGATCGAGTCGTCGATGCGACGCAAGAACATCGATTACATCCCAGGCTCGGCGGAGCTCGGCGATTTCGACGCGACGTCGACGACCATCGCAATTTCACCCATCGATGAAGCGAGCGCATTGCCGCAGGCAGCGCTGCGCCGAACATTCGACAAGTATTGGGAGCACGCGCTCGAACCGCGCACGTACACGCCGTACGAGCTGCGCATCGTCGGCACGCTCGTACGACTTGGACAAGCCGATCGCGCGCGACAACTCCTCGAGTATTTCTTCGAAGACCAGCGTCCGCGCGCGTGGTACCAGTGGGCGGAAGTCGTTCATCGCAATCCGCGCGAGCCGCAATTTCTCGGCGACATGCCGCACACGTGGGTCGGCTCGGATTTCATTCGCAGCGCGCTCGACTTCTTCGCGTACGAAAGTGGCGATACGTTGATCGTCGCCGCGGGCATCTCGCGCGACTGGGCGAAGCAGGGCGTGCGCGTGCGCAATCTGCACACGCACTACGGAACACTCGACTACAGCATCGAGCCGGACGGCGACGCACTCCGAGTGCGCCTCGGCGGCGATTTGCATCTGCCGCAAAACGGCATTCGTCTCATCTCGCCGCTCGACGGACGCGCGCACGTCATCACGCAAGTCCCGGCGGAAATCATCTTGAAGGAAGGTTCATGAGCTACGGGCATTTCTCCGCGGACGGACGCGAATACATCATCACCGACCCGCATCCGCCGCGCCCCTGGTCCAACATCATCAGCAATCCGCGCCTCGGACTCGCCGTCGCTCAGAGCGGCAGCGGCTTCACGTGGATCGACAACTCGCAACTGGCAGTCGTCAACTGGTGGCAGCAGGATTTCGCGCAGGACACGTCCGGCAAGTTTCTGTACGTCGCCGAAGGCGATGACTTGTGGTCGCTGAGTCCCGCACCCGTGTGGGCGGACTTCGATCGCTTCGAGTGCAGACACGGCATCGGCTCGACGACGTTCGTCACGGAACGCAACGGACTCACCGCGCACTGGACGCTCTTCGCGCATGCGAGCGACACGGTCGAGCTGTGGATCGTGAAGTTGAAGAACACCATCAGCGCGAAGCGCAGACTCGAGCTCACCGGCTATCTCGAATGGACATGTGGCGTCACGCCCGCGCCGCGCCGCGAGTTCCACAAGCTCTTCATCGAGACCGCGCGCGAAGGCAACGCGATTCTCGGCTGGAATCACATGTGGGACATCGGCAACGCGCGCTGGGGCCATTGGAACACGGACTATCCGTACGTCACTGCGTTCGGAACGACCGAGCGCGTGAGCTCCGCGGAAGGCGAGAAGACCGAATTCATTGGACGCAACGGAACGCTGCGCGCGCCCGCGGCACTGTCACGCGGCGAATGGAAAGGATTGTTCGGTCGTCACTACGATCCGGTTGCCGCAATGCGCATCGAAGTCGCGCTCGGTCCTGGTGAAGAGAAAGAGATTGGCTTCGCGATCGCGATCGACAAATCGCGCGACGCCACGATGGCGCTGTTGAATCGCTCGCTCGATCTGAAGCACATGCATCAGGCGCTCGATGATGTGAAACAGTCGTGGAACGAACGCCTCTCCGCGCATCGCATCGAGACCACGGACAAGCGCTTCGACTCGTTCATCAATGACTGGGCGCGTTATCAAGCCATCTCCGCGCGCATCTGGGGACGCGCTGGTTACTACCAGCAATCGGGCGCGTACGGATTTCGCGATCAACTGCAGGACTCGCAGGTGTGGCTCACGATCGATCCCGCGAAAACGCGCGCGCAGATCAATCTGCACGCCGAGCATCAGTTCGCCGATGGCTCGGTGTATCACTGGTGGCATCCGCTGTCGGAGCAGGGTCACATCACGAAAATGACCGACGACCTGCTGTGGCTCGGCTTCGTCACCGCGAACTACCTCAAGGAAACAGGCGATTTCGCGATCCTCGCGGATGAGACGCCATTCCTCGATGACAAAACGGCCGTGCCGCTCGAGGAGCATGTGCGCCGCGCGTTTGAGCGCGTGTTCAAACGAACATCGCCGCGCGGACTGCCGTACATCGGCGCGGGCGATTGGAACGATGGTCTCTCCGCCGCGGGTCTCGAAGAGAAAGGCGAATCGATCTGGCTCGCGCACTTCCTCGCCGGATTGTTAGGCGACTGGGCGGAGATTCATCGCCGCAGCGGCCGCGCGAATTTCGCGAGCGACTATGACGCGCGTCGCGAAGCACTCATCGCCGCGATCAACGAACTTGCGTGGGATGGTGCGTGGTACTGGCGCGCAACGCTCGACGATGGCTCGAAGATCGGCAGCAGCGAGAACACGAAAGGTCGCATCTATCTCAACGCGCAAACGTGGGCAGTGCTCAACGACGTCGCGTCCGCGGATCGCGCGAAGCAGTGCATGGATTCGGTGAAGGAACATCTCGTTCGCGAATCCGGCGCATTGCTGCTTGCGCCCGCGTACGACACGCCCGACGAGCGCATCGGCTACATCACGCGCTACGCGCCCGGCTTGCGCGAGAACGGCGGTGTGTACACGCACGCCGCGACGTGGGCGATTGCAGCAGCCGCAAAAATCAAAGACGCGGAGCTCGTCGGTCAGTTGCTCATCGCGATCGATCCGACGAACAAAGATCCCGAGCGTTACTGGGCCGAGCCGTATGTGCTGCCGGGCAACGTCGATGGTCCCGACTCGCCGCTCAACGGCCGCGCGGGCTGGACGTTCTACACCGGCTCCGCATCGTGGCTGCATCGCGTCGTGAGCGAATGGGTGCTCGGCGTGCGGCCGACGTGGGAGGGACTCGTCGTCGATCCCTGTCTGCCGCCGCAGTGGGAACGCGCGAAGGTCGTGCGTCCGTGGCGCGGGAAGATGATCGAGATCGAGATCACGCACGGCATGAAGCCATACGTGATCGAGTGAGTGGAGCGGGGGGGGCTCCGCCCCGCCGGCCCTGTTTGGGGGGGGGGGGGGGCCCCCCGGCCCGCCGTTCTCGTTGCGGGGGGCGGAGACCCCCCCGCTCCACCTACAACCCGTTCTCGCGAATCACTTGCGAGTAAAACCGCGCACTCGCTTTCGGCGTGCGCTGCTGCGTCTCGTAATCGACGTGCACGATGCCGAAGCGTTTCGCGAAGCCGGCGTTCCACTCGTAGTTGTCGAACATCGACCACGCGTAATACCCGCGCACATCCGCTCCGCGCTCGATCGCATCGAGCACCGCGTTGAGATGCTTCGTGTAGTAATCGATGCGCAGCGGATCGTCGATGCGTCCGTTCTCCGCGGTTGGAGGATCGTAGAACGCGGCGCCGTTCTCGGTGATGTACAGCGGCATGTGTCCGTAACGATTCGTCACCCACACGAGAATGTCGGTGAGTCCTTTCGGGAAGACTTCCCATCCCGTCTCGGTGTACGCGGCGCGTGGATTCTTCACGCGAATCGCGCGCTCGAGCGGCACGCTCTCATCAGCCTTCGTGAGGCCGCGCGTGTAGTAATTGATGCCGAGGAAATCGAACTTTTCTTTCAGCAGCTCGAAATCGTCGGGCGGAAATTGCGGCCACGCTTCGCCGAACATCTCGAGCAATTCCGCGGGATAGGCGCCGAGGAACACGGGATCGAGATACTGCCGATTCATGTACGCATCCGCGCGACGCACCGCCGCCGCATCCTCATCGCTGCGCGATACCGGATACTTCGGCTCGAGATTCACGACGTAGCCAATTTGATTCTTTCCGACGGATCGATATGCCTGAATTGCCGCCGCGTGCGCGCGCATCAGATTGTGTGATGCGATCGGCGCCTCGAAGTGATTGCGATGTCCCGGCGCGAGCACGCCGTGCAGATAGCCGCCGTCCGCCACGACCCACGGCTCGTTCAACGTGACCCACATCTTCACGCGATCATCGAGCGCGCGGAACATCACCTGCGCGTAATCGGCGAACCACCACGAGATGTCGCGATTGAGCCAGCCGCCGCGATCGTCGAGCGCCGCTGGCAGATCCCAGTGATACAGCGTGACGAGCGGTTGAATGTCGTTCGCGAGTAACTCGTCGACGAGGCGTCGATAGAAATCGAGCCCGCGCTCATTCACCGCGCCGGTGCCATCCGGAAGGATGCGGCTCCACGAAATGCTGAAGCGATATGACGTGAGCCCGAGCTCGCGCATCAGCGCGACGTCTTCTTTGTAGCGATGGTAGTGATCGCATGCGACGTCGCCGGTCTCGTTATTCGTCGTGCGTCCCGGCGTGTGACTGAAGCGATGCCAGATGCTCGGCCCCGCGCCATCCGCGAGCGGCGAGCCTTCGATCTGATACGCGGATGTGGCCGCTCCCCACAGGAAATTGCTCGGAAACTGGCGTCGCTGAGTCATCGGCGCGAAGTTTATCGCGCCGCCGTGCATCGCGCGCGGCTACGACGCGTGCTTCCCGCACGGATGCTCGGGCTCGCACTCCTCGCATTCCGTGTACTCCACCGTCGCCGCATTCCGCTCCAGCGCATCCTCGGCACTCTCCGCGATCGTGCCGCCGCAGCCGGGACACACCGCATCGTGATGCGTGAGCGGATGATGGCAATCAGCGTCGCCGCAAATCTGCTCCGGCTCACGCATCTTCGCGGTGGACGACATGAGCACGATCATCAAGCCGAACAGCAGGACGACGATGCCGATGAGCCGTTTCTCACCGTTGATCAACGCGCCGATCCCGATCGCGATGACGAGACCGCCGAACAGCACACCGATGAGTCGTTGACCGGGAGCGGCGCCGCGGACGTTCACGTCGCTGCGGTAAACATATTGACCTTTGTTACGCAGCGGATTCTCGAGCGGATTGGGAATCTCGATCGCATGCGTTTCGTCCGGTGCGTGAACGTCGATCTCGTGCGGCTCGCGATCGGGCTCGGGCCACGTCTCGCGCGGCGGCAGTGCGAGCAACTCGAGGATGTCTTCTTCTGCGAAGACTTCAAGCGTTTCGAGCACCGCACGTTTCTGATTCGGCTCGAGCTGCGATGTGATCGACTCGATCTCTTCATCGCGATTGCGCGCGGCGAGCTGCATGCCGAGGAGGAACGACATCGCTTGCAGCGGGAGATAGCCGTAACTCGATGAGCCCCACGACTGCCTGCGCATGTCGCCCTGACTGCGAAACCGATACGAATCGTTCGTAGTCAGCACGCCGAAGCCGAGGTAGACCGTGGTGATGTCGGTGAGGATTTCTTCCTGATCCTTCGCAGCCGGTTCCAGCCGATCGCGATGAAATGTTCGCCACGCGTGCGCGACTTCGTGCGCCATCGTGCCCGCCGCAATTTCCGGATCGGCAAGCGTGGACTGCTTCAATCCGAAATACGCGACGTCGTTCTCGATGCCCGTGAAGTAGCCCGATGCATCACCACTTTCTGTCGGCGCGTCGTGCATTTCGATGAAGCCCTCGATCACGACATCAAGCGTGTCGAGCTTCGCGTAATGCATCAATCGCTGCGTGACGAGATGCGCGTCATAAATCGAGTCGGACCACTCTTCGGGGAACCAACGGCGCGACGGCACGAGAATCGGCGCGAGCACGAACTGCTCCCAGCCCATGTTCTCGATGAGACGGCGCATGTAACGCGTGAGCCACTTCTGCTCGTCCGGATTCGGCAGGTATTGCATGACGACATGATGCGCCGAACGCGCGCGCCGCGGGAGGGCACTATCATGCGTCCTCGTGTCCCGCACACGTGCGCTGGTGATCGTCGCGCTTGCCGAGCTGCTGGCGATGGGATTGTGGTTCGGCGTTTCCGCGGTCGGACCGCAGATCGCACGCGAATGGCGGCTCGATGAATCGACCACCGCGTGGCTCACGCTCGCCGTGCAACTCGGATTCGTCGCCGGCACGCTGCTCAGCGCGACGCTGAATCTTCCGGACGTGATTCGCGTCCGCAATCTCTTCGCGATCTCCGCAATCCTCGGCGCGATCACGAATGCGTGCCTCGCGACATTCGCGACCGGACCGGCGCTCGCGATCGCGTTGCGATTCCTCACCGGTGTTTTCCTCGCCGGCGTTTATCCGCCGGGGATGAAGATCATCGCGACGTGGTTCAAGACCGGACGCGGGTTCGCGTTAGGCGTGCTCGTTGGCGCGCTGACGCTCGGCAAAGCCTCGCCGTATCTCATCAACGTCTTCGGCTCGCAGCATTGGCGAATGAACGTTGCGGCGTTGTCGGTCTTCGCGATCGTCGCTTCGATTCTCGTTTTGCGATTCGTCGATGATGGACCGTACGCGCTGCCGAATCAGCCGTTCGATCTTTCGCAATTCACGCGCGTGTTTTCGAATCGCGGCGTGCGGCTCGCGAACTTCGGCTACTTCGGACACATGTGGGAGTTGTACGCGATGTGGACGTGGGCGCCGGTGATGATTCGCGCGAGCGTCGCACTTGCGGGTGATTCGCCGCGATTCGCGGAAGCGGCATCGTTCGTCGTGATCGGTGCTGGTGCGATCGGATGTGTCGTCGCGGGATTGCTTGCCGATCGCATCGGACGTCCGCTCATCGCATCGGCCGCGATGCTCGGCAGCGGCGTGTGTTGTCTCGTGATCGGATTTCTTTTCGGCGGCTCGTCGATCGCGTTGTTCGTCGTGGCCGCGATCTGGGGCGCGACTGTCGTTGCGGACTCCGCGCAATTCTCCGCGTGCGTGACCGAGTACGCCGATCCGCGTTACATCGGTACCGCGCTGACGTTGCAGACGTGCATCGGATTTCTGATCACGACGATTTCGATTCGCATGATGCCGATGCTCGTCGCACGAGTGGGGTGGGAGTGGGCCTTTGCGTTTCTCGCACCAGGCCCACTCCTCGGCATCATCGCGATGATGCGCCTGCGACGATGACGTCGCGCGCGCAACATCAATTCATGTCTTGTCCCGCTTCCAGCTTCTTGATTCCGGCCGCTAGACTCTTCTTGTTCAATTCATCCGGTGCCTGCGCGAGCGCGAGCTTCGCGTACTTCAACGCATCCTTGTATCTGCCGTTGGCCGAATAGCCGCGCGCGAGCCCGACGTTCACCGGCCATTCATTCGGATGACGCTTCGCGTTCAGTTCCCAAATGCGCAGCGCTTCTTCCTTCTTGCCCTGCGTGAGCAGTTGCCGTCCGTACTGATGCAGATCGCTCGCGCTCGCGGTCGGATGATTCATCGCCTTCTCGCGCGTCGCCTTTGCTTCCGCGAGTCCGTTCGCTTCCTGCGCCATCGCGAGCGTGTTCAGCGTCTGGAAATTCTGCTGACTGACGAAGCGGCGATTCACCGCCGCGTCCGCGAATTCGAGCGCGGCCTTCGCGTCCTTCACCTGCAACGCGTACTGCGCGGCGTTCACCCAGTTCTGCCACACGAATCCCGTGTCGTCGCGCAGCTCCGCGCGCACCGCATCGAGATGCACCGCGACGATGTTCGGGACGGTGATCGTGAGCGGGATCTGCAGGTCTTCCCACTTCAACGCGACCGTCGCCTGATCCGGCTGACGATCGGTGAACTCGTACGTGAGCCACTCGTGGTAATCGCTCTTCGACGGTTTCGTCGTGACGCGCAGCGCATCGTCTTTCACGTCGTAGAAAAAGCTGCCCCACGACTTCGCGTTGTTCGAGAAGATGATCGTCCAGTCGCTGTCCTTCGCCGGAATCATGTGCAGGCCGTACGTGCCGGCTTTCAGCGGCTGGCCCTGCACCATGACGTCGTGCGAGACCGTGAAGATCGTGTTGTAGTTCGCGCCCGCGCGCCACGGACACTGATCGCCGCACGTGCCGAATGCCTGCGTCGACATGCCGTACGGCACGAGCTCACCCCAGATGTGACCGCGACGATCATCGCCGTTCGGCGCGTGCACATTGGGACTGCTGTACTCGACCGAGACCTTCACCACGCCGATGTTTTGCGCGACGAATGCGCGCTCGTTATCGCCATCCGGCGGAAGACTGTGAAGCTGTGCCGCTGCCGGAAGGGCGAGCAGAATCGCCGCCGCGGCGAACGCGAAAAGTTTGTGATGCATGTTCTCCTCCTGTGTTGCGGAGGATCATAGGCACGCGCTGTAGCCGCTCGGTGAACGACGCGTGGCAGTTCAGGAGCGTTCGCGATTTCAGGCCGTTCGCGCCACGGTTTGCGCCGCCTGCGCCGCGCGTTCGCGATCGTCGATCACGAGTACGACCTCTTCGACATTCGTTTGCGTCTCACGCAACGCCGCGATCATCGCGTCGACCGCGCGATCGAATTTCAATCGCGCATGTCCCGTCGCGAACACCGGCATGGCGACGCGTTTCGCATCGATCGCATCCGCGTGCGCGAGCGCGTTCTTCACGCACACGCGCACGATCTCGGGCGAGGAGATGTGCGTCACGGGATCGCTCGCGACGCAGTGAATCACGGCTTTGTACGGAAGCTTGCCCGCGGTGGTGCGATGCGCGCTGCCGACGCCGAACGACGTGCGTCCTGCAGTCGCGAGCAGCTCTTCGCACGCGCGCAGCACTTCGAATCCGCCGCGATCGCGCACCGAGCCGCCCGTGCCCATCATCAGTGTGAGACGCGCGTTTGTCGACGTGCAGATCACGTCCGCGGGCGCGTCGGCGATGTCGCCGTTGAAGACCGAGATTCTCATCCGAGCACGAAGTTTCTCGCCTCCGCGATCTGCCGCCGCAACTCGCCGCGGAAGTCAGGATGGGCGATCGAGATCAATGCGTCCGCGCGTTCGCGCAGCGACTTGCCCCACAAATCAGCCGCGCCGAATTCCGTGACGATCCAATGCACGTGACCGCGCGTCGTCACGACACCAGCGCCGGGTTTTACGGACGCAACGATGCGCGAGAGCTTGCCGTTCGATGCGGTCGACGGGAGTGCGATGATCGGGACGCCGCCGGGCGACAACGCCGCGCCGCGCATGAAATCCATCTGCCCGCCGATGCCGCTGTACATGCGGAAGCCGATCGAGTCGGCGACGACTTGTCCTGAGAGATCGACTTCGAGCGCGGAGTTGATCGCGACGACGTTGTCGTTCTTGCGAATCACGGCCGTGTCATTCGTGTGATCCGCGGAGTAAAACTCGACGAACGGGTTGTCGTCGACGAAATCGTAGAGGCGTCGCGAGCCGACGACGAACGTCGTCGTGATGCGGCCGGGATGCACTCGCTTGCGGCGATTCGTGATCACGCCGGCTTCGACGAGATCGATCACGCGATCGGAGAACATCTCGGTGTGGATGCCGAGGTCGCGCTTGTCGAAGAGACGGGACAGGACGGCTTCGGGAATCGCGCCGATCCCGAGTTGCATCGTCGCGCCGTCCGGAACGAGCGCCGCGATGTGCGATCCGATCGCTGCTTCGGCTTCGGTCGGTTCCGTCGGTGGATGTTCGGGCAGCGGTCGATTCGTGTGCACGAACGCCGTGAGCTGATCGATGTGCACGAGCGTGTTGCCGTGCGTGCGCGGCATCTGATCATTCACCTCGGCGATGAGAATGCGCGCGCTGCGCGCCGCCGAGACCGCGGTGTCCGCGGATGTGCCGAGCGTGCAGAAGCCATGCTTGTCCGGCGGTGAGAGTTGCAGCAATGCGACGTCGAGCGGAATGCGACGCGAGGAGAAAAGCGCCGGCACGTCGGAGAGAAACACCGGCGTGAAATCGGCGCGCCCTTCGTTCACGGCCGCGCGCATGTTCGCACCGATGAACAATGACGTCGGACGAAACCGATGCGCGAGCGCGGGATCCGCAATGGCGACACGCCCGTCGAGATGGAGGTGATACGTCGTGACGTGCTCGACGTCCCGCTCCGCGAGGGCATCGATCAACACAGTCGGCGTCGCCGCCGCGCCGTGAACGAACACCTTCATGCCGCTCAGCACATGCGAGACGGCGTCTTCCGCGCTCACCGCGCGATCAGTCCAGGACAATGACATACGCTGATTCTCCGAAGGGATCCGACATCGAACTGTGTCGTCGATCACCGCGTGCGATTAGTTTGCGCGTTTCGGACGAATCAGCATCCAAAGTGCCCACGCGCACGCGGCCCAGGCCACGAGCGAGAAGAGGCCGTGCGCCGCGAGCAGCGCGAGGTCTGCTTTCGTCAGCGTGCCGAGACGTTGTGTGACGGCGACGTCGCGATCGGGATCCGCGTAGAACTGCGCATGTACGTACACGACGATCAGGTACGGCGTCAGCAGGGCCGAATGAATCATCGAAATGCGTGTCGTTGCGATCAATAGAAACGGCACCAGCAGACTGATGTACTGCGGGCCGAAGCCGGTCGCGAACACGAAGAACACGAGATACGTCGCGGCCATCAGCGTCGCATTCTTTGCGAATGAGTCGACGTTCCATCGCCGCGCCGCGTGTGCGAGCCACGCCAGCAGAATTGCGGCAAGCAGGTATTTGCCGTAGGACGCGAGTGCCACGTTGATGACGTGCAGAATTCCGACGAGCGAGTCGGGCAGATGCAGCAGTTGCCGCGCGACGTTCTCACCCTGGCGCAGGATCATCGGGATGCCCCAGTTGCCGTACATGCCCGAGTAGTTCCGCAGGAACTGTCCGAATGTCGGATCAAGAATCGCGAACGGCAGACAGATCGCAATCGGCGTGAGCACGCCGGCCGCTGCGAGCGTGATGTTGCCTTTGCGCTTTACCGGAATCAGCAATACCGGCAACGCGAGCAACGCCGTTGGTTTCATCGCGACGGCGAGCCCGAGGGTGATACCGGAGGCGAGTGGCTTGTCGCGCCAGCGCAGATCGAGCGCCCACAGGATGAACGCCGCCATCACCGGATCGATATTGCCGTGATACGCCGAGAGAATGATCGTGACGGGATTGAGCAGAAAGATCGCAGGCCACAACCACTGCTCGCGCGTGAGGCCGCGGCGTCGTGCAATCTGCAGCAACAGAAATGCGGTGAAGAGATCGCCGGCGATCGCGGGCAGTTCCTGCGCGACGTCTTCGCGAAGATGAATTTTCTCCGCGATGATGGCCATCGCCGGTGGCGTGAAGTAGCCGATCGGCAGCTTGCTCGTCCACGACGGCAGGCCGTGACGAATGCGCCACGCGTGATGCACCTCCACCCGCACGTCGTGACTGCCGTAGAACGCAAACGACACGGCGAGACGCAGCAAAAGCCCAGCGGCGAACAGAAGGATCGTACGATTTCTCAAGGTGGTGGATCGTAGCATCGCGGGCGGGCGTCATTTCATGAGGTCGAGGTAGGGAACTTTCCGATCGCGGCACTCCTATCGATGAAGGAGAACCTCATGGCGGCAAAGAAATCGTCGAAGAAAACGAAGAAGGCAACGCCTGCGAAGAAGGCCGTGAAGAGAGCTCCCGCGAAGAAGGTTTCGAAGAAGAAACCTTCGACGAGGCCGAACCGCGATGCATTCAAGACGAAGCTCGCGACGGCGGCGGCGATCGATGCGTTGCAGTCGATGATCACGAATGAGTCGACCGTCACGTTGGAGGCGGTCGTCACCGAGCCGCCGATCGATCGCGATCCGGCGAAACTTGATCAGGAATTTCGCACGCGGCTCGAACAGACGCTTGCGGCGTGTTCCGCGGAAGGGATTCCGTTCAAGTTTCACGAAGGCTTTCGCACCGTGCAGCGACAGCAGTGGTTGTTCGGACAGGGCCGCAAGAACGTGCCGTTCGCGCGACCGGGCAACATCGTCACGAATCGCGATGGCGTGAACAAACTCTCGAATCATCAGGGCAACGGCATGCCGGGATCGGGTTGTGCGGCGGATTGCTATCCGCTGAATGCGAGCGGCAAGGTCACGCTCGATGCGCCGGAAGCGACGTGGAAACGATTCGCGGAAATCGCCGAAGCGAACGGACTCACGGCCGGCTATCGCTGGAAGCAGCCGCACGATCCGCCGCACATCGAATTAATTCGCAAGTGATCGATCGCGCGGCAGCGTTGTAAATCGAGTGGCGATGCGGCATCGTTGCCGTCGCCTCATGAAATCCGTTCTGTACTTTCACGGCTTCGCGTCATCGCCCGCGAGTGCGAAGATCGCCGCGCTGCGTCCCTTGCTCGCGCCGTATGAGATCGAGCTCAACACGCCCGATCTCAACGTGCCATCGTTCGAAGCGCTCGATTTCGATGCGGTGATCGATCACGCGGTGAATGCCGCGCATGCAACGCCGCCGCGCGCGATCGTCGGCAGTTCCCTCGGCGCGCTCGTCGCGTTGTCGGTTGCGAAGCGCGGCTTCGCATTGCCTCTCGTGTTGATCGCGCCGGCATTAGGTGTCGCGCGACGATGGGCGGAGCACGTGCCGAATACCGATCCGGTGAAAGTCTTCAACTTCGCGCGCAACGCGGACGCGTTCATTCATCGCAAATTCTTTCTGCAGATGACGAACCTGCACGTCGATGAAGAACCGCCGCCGTCGCGCGTCACCGCAATCATGGGTCGCAAGGACGAGACGGTGCCGTTCTGGGTCGTCGAAGAGACGTGGAAGAAGTGGGAGATCGCGGGGCTCGTCGCTGGCTCGAAATTCATTGAGCTCGCCGAAGGCGATCACGGCCTCGTCACTGAGGCTGATGTGATTCGCGATGCGATCGTAGAGGCAGCACGATGATTGCGATCACACGCGACGTCGCTCGTTCGATCGAACAGTGCGAGCTCACGCATCTCGAGCGCGTTTCGATTTCGTACGAACGCGCGGCCGCGCAGCATCATGAATATCGCGCACTACTCGCATCCCTCGGATGCGAAGTCATCGACATCCCTGCCGATGATGCGTATCCCGATTGCGTGTTCATCGAAGATACGGCAGTGGTGCTCGACGACGTTGCGGTGATCACGCGTCCCGGCGCGGAGTCTCGGCGCGGTGAAGTTGATGCCGTGGCCGCGGCGCTCGCGCGCTATCGACCGATCGCACGCATCGAGGCGCCGGGCACGATCGATGGCGGCGACGTGCTCGTCATCGGAGAGCGCATCTTCGTCGGACGCACGGCGCGAACGAATGACGAAGGGATCGCGCAACTGCGTGCGCTCACGCGACGCGAAGTGATTCCCGTCGATGTGCATGGCGCGTTGCATTTGAAGACCGCGGTCACGTGGCTCGGCGGAAACGTGTTGCTTGCGAATCGCGAATGGTTCGATGCAGTCCCATTGAATGGATTCCAATTCATTGACGTTGACGAGCCGTTCGCTGCGAACGCGCTGCGCATCGATGATGTGATCGTGTATCCGAACGCATTTCCTCGCACGATCGCGAAGTTGCGCGAGTTTGATGTGCGCACTGTGAATGCCGATGAGCTGGCGAAGGCCGAAGGCGGGGTTACGTGTTGTTCGTTGTTGCTGCGATGAAACGTGCTGGATTCAGCGCGTCGATGTTCATCGACGTCGTTCCATCAATCACTAACTCCGCGACCAACTCACCGATTGCCGGCGAATGCATCACTCCGTGACCCGAGCATCCAGTGGCGAGAATCATGTTCTCGAATTGCGGTGAGCGTCCCACGATCGCCTTGCCGTCCGGCGACATCTCGTACATCCCGCTCCAGCATTCTTCGATTGGAATGTCGCGAAGAATCGGAACGCGTTCACGCGTGCGGCGCAGCACTTCATCGAGCCAGTTCTCGACGACCGGCTCGTCGGGCCACAACAGCAACACGCGACCATCGCGCACGCGCAGGTGATACCAATCGCCGGCCCAGATCGTCATCGGCATCGTTTCATCGAGCACGTTCGTCGCGTAGGTCGCGGCAACATTGCGACGCAACGGCGTCACCGGCGCGCCGGACCACGCGCCCATCGCATTGATGAACGTCGTCGCTTCGATGTCCCCGCGTGACGTTCGTGCTTTCACGACGCGATCGCCGTTCTCGATGAAGCCGCGATGCTCGACATCAAATTCGTATCGCACGCCCATTCGCTGCGCGGCCTCGGCGTAGCCGCGAAGCATGTTCATCGGACGAATGAACCCGTCGCTCGGGCAGAACGCGCCGCCGATCACGGTGTCGTCGCCGATGGCCGCGCTGAGCTCGCGCGCTTCGCTCGCGTTGACGATGCGTGCTTCATGCACACCGCACGCGTGTTGCACGGTTTGCGCGTCACGCAACGCACGCAGCTCGTCTTCGTTGCACGCAAGAAAGAGATATCCGCGCGCTCGATAGCCGGAGTCGATGCCGATCTCATCTTCGAACGCTTCGAGCTTCGCCCGCGCGCGCATCGACAGTCGCACCTCGGTCTCGTTGTCGAATTGCGCGCGAAAGCCGCCGGTCGCTTTCGCTGTGCTGCCGCCGCCGAGCTCCGGCGCGCGGTCGAGTACGACCACGTTGCGCACGCCGCGTTTTGCGAGGTGATACGCGATGCTCGAGCCGATGACGCCGCCGCCGAGGATCACGATGTCGGGTCGCATTGCTACGATGATCGCATGCGTTGCATTGCTGTTGTGTTGCTTCTCGCCGCCTGCGCGACGTCCACTGTTCCTCCGACGCCGATCGTCGATGCGCCGGCGCCGTCGATGTCCGCGGAATTGCGCGCGCGACGCGAGAAGGATCTCGCCGCTGCTCGTGCGGCGTACGAGAAGAATCCGAATGATGCGGACGCGATCATCTGGCTCGGCCGTCGCACGGCGTACCTCGGCGATTATCGCGGCGCGATCGACATCTTCAGCGAAGGCGCGAAGAAGCATCCGCGTGACGCGCGCATGCTTCGCCATCGCGGACATCGCTGGATCACGCTGCGTCAATTCGATCGCGCGATCGACGATCTTTCGCGCGCCGCGAAGTTGATTCAGGGGCAGCCGGATGCGATCGAGCCCGATGGTCTGCCGAACGCGCGCAACATCCCGCTGACGACCCTGCAATCGAACATCTGGTATCACCTCGGTCTCGCGTACTACCTGCGCGGTGATTTCGAGAAAGCGCTCGACGCGTATCGCGAGTGCATGAAGGTTTCGAAGAATCCCGACGGTGTCGTCTCGGCGTCGTACTGGACGTATCTCACGCTGCGGCGCCTCGGGCGGCCGGAGGAAGCGGAGCGCGCGCTCGAGCCGATCAGCACCGACATGGACATCATCGAGAACAGCGCCTATCAACGACTGCTGCTCATGTATCGCGGTGAGATTGCGCCCGAGGAGTTCGCGAGTGCCGATCCGTCGAACGCCGATGGCGCCACGATTCTGTATGGCGTCGGGAGTTACTACGTCATCAACGGTCAACCCGAGCGAGCGCGGCCGGTGTTCGAAACGATCGTTGCGAATCAGAAGCAGTGGGCGGCGTTCGGATTCATCGCCGCCGAAACCGATCTGAAGCGCATTCCGGTATGAGCTTTGCCGAGTCTCCTTTGCGAAGGAGACAGTCATGGCTATCGATCCAATGTGGATCTGGATTGCGCTCGGCGCGGTTGCGCTGCTCGTCGTTGTTGGCCTCATCGCGCGCGGCGCGCGTCGTTCGCGAAGCGAATCACTGCGTGAGAAGTTTGGGCGCGAGTACGACCACGTCGTGCACGAGCACGGCAGTCGCACGAAAGCGGAGCGCGAGTTGGTCGCGCGTTCCGAGGAAGCGAAGCAGTATGAGATTCGACCGCTCACGGCCGCGGAGCGCGATCGCTATCGTGGTGATTGGGAGCGCGTCGAAAAGCATTTCGTCGAGCGTCCGGCGATGGCGGTCGTTGAAGCGGACGAACTCGTCGCGGAGATCATGCGCACGCAGGGATACCCGATGGGCGACTTCGACAAACATGCCGCGCACTTGTCCGTGCGTCATCCGCGCATCGTCGAGCACTATCGCGCGGGACACAACGTCATCGGCAGTGCGCCGGGAAGTTCGTCGACGGAAGATTTGCGACAGGCGATGCTGCACTATCGCGCGTTATTCGATGAGCTCCTCGGGCCGGGACGCGATTTGCCGCGCGACATTCCTCGCGAGAACGAAGTGATCACGACATCGACGCGCGCAAATGACCGCGACGTGTTCGTCGACGATGACGATGATCGCGGCTTACGCCGTTAGCACTGCTTCCGCGGCTTTCTGCAACTCTTCGCGCTTCACCGGGTACTTCCCGGTGAAGCACGCGGTGCAGTAAAGCTGTCGTGGATCGTTGCCGTTCTTCACCGCTTCGAGCAACCCGTCTTCACTGAGATAGCCGAGCGAATCGGCTTCGATGAATGAACGGATGTCTTCGAGCGAATGTGAGCTCGCGATGAGATCGCGACGTTCCGGCGTGTCGATGCCGTAGTAGCAGGGCCACGAAGTCGGCGGCGAGGAGATGCGCATGTGCACCTCGGCCGCACCGGCCTGCTTCAGCATGCGCACGATTTTTTTCGACGTCGTGCCGCGCACGATCGAGTCGTCGATCAGCACGACGCGTTTGCCTTTCACGAGGTGCTGCACCGGATTCAGTTTCACCTTCACACCGAAGCTGCGAATGGTCTGCTTCGGCTCGATGAACGTGCGACCGACGTAGTGATTGCGCACGAGGCCGTACTGAAACGGGATGCCGGATTCTTGCGCGTAACCGAGCGCGGCGTAGACGCCGGAGTCGGGAACGGGCACGACGATGTCAGCTTCAATCGGATGTTCGCGTGCGAGCTGTGCGCCGAATTTCTGGCGCGTCGCGGCGACGCTGTTGCCGAAAACGACGGAGTCGGGACGCGCGAAGTAAACGTGTTCGAAGATGCATCGCGCTTCGCGATCTGCTTTCGCTTCACGCACCACGCGAACGGATGTGATCGGTCCGCGGCGCTCGAGCGCGATGACTTCACCCGCGCCGATCTCGCGCACGGTTTCGGCGGCGATGAGATCAAACGCGCAGGTTTCAGAGGAGACGGTCAGTGCGTCATCGAGTTTGCCGAGGACGAGTGGGCGGAAGCCGTGCGGATCGCGCGCGGCGAAGATGCGTCCCGGTGTGAGGAGCGCGATCGCGTATGCACCCTGAACGCGCGAAAGCGCGTCGATGAATGCGCCTTCGATGTCCGGTGCTTTCGATCGTGCGATGAGATGGACGATGACTTCGCTGTCCGCGGTGGAGTTGAAGATCGCGCCTTCGGCTTCGAGCTGGCGGCGCAGTTCGTCGCCGTTGATCAGATTGCCGTTGTGCGCGACGGCGATCGGTCCTTTGCTTGTGGAGGCGACGATCGGCTGTGCGTTGCAGAGCATCGATCCGCCAGCAGTGGAGTAGCGCACGTGGCCAATGGCGATGTCGCCGGGAAGTCGCGACAAGCGTTCGTGGGTGAAGACGTCGGCGACATAGCCCATCTCTTTTTCGGAGACGAGGCGGCCTTCGTTGGTGACGGAGGCGATGCCGGCGCTTTCCTGTCCGCGATGCTGGAGGGCGTAGAGGCCGAGGTAGACGAGGTTCGCGGCGTCCGCACGTCCGAGGACACCGAAGACACCGCACTCTTCATGAAGTTTGTCGAACATCCGAGCCGTCCAACGAGGATTAAACCACGCTTATGCCGCCCGGGCGGCACGGGGCGGCACGGCCGCCTGCGCTGGTTGCTTCGCTGGGGCACGTACGGCTACTTCGTCGGTGCGGTCGTCGCGGCGGCAGGAGCGCGAAGTTGGTTCGTGGTTGCGGTCGTCGCGAGCACGGAGTGGTTCATCGGCGCCGTCGTCGCGGCGGCAGGAGCGCGAAGTTGGTTCGTGGTTGCGGTCGTCGCGGCGCAGGAGCGCGGCTGGTTCATCGGTGTGGTCGTCGTGGCCGCACGAGCACGGAGTTGGTTCGTCGGTGCGGTCGTCGCGGCAGCGCGAGCACGGAGTGGTTCGTCGGTGCGGCCGTCGCGGCGGCAGGAGCGCGGAGTTGGTTCATCGGTGCGGTCGTCGTGGCAGCACGAGCACAGAGTGGTTCGTGGTTGCGGTCGTCACGGCGGCAGGAGCGTGGAGTTAGTTGGTTCATCGGTGTGCTCGTCGTGGCAGCGCGAGCACGGAGTGATTCGTCGGTGCGGTCGTCGCGGTGGCACGAGCGCGGAGTCGGTTCATCGGTGCGGTCGTCGTGGCTGCACGAGTACGGAGTGCTTCGTCGGGGCGGTCGTGGCGGTGGCAGGAGCGCGGAGTTGGTTCGTGGCTGCGGTCGTTGCGGGGCACGCTGCGCTACTGCGCAGGGAGGACTGTGAAGCCTTCCGCTCGTGCGGCAACAGCGAGCTCGTGATCGAGCGTTACGAACTCGACGGCGTTGGTGTTCGTGCGAAAGACGATGGCACACGCGAGCTGAAGCGCGTCGGCGGCGCGCAAGTGGCGGTCGCGCACGAGGCGTCGCGCTTCGGGAACGACGAACGTCGAGCCGTTCACGATTCGCCAGCGTTGGTCGATGACGGCCAGGCGGCGAAGTGCGCGTTCTCTCGCAATCTCGTCGGAGTCGTGTCTCGACTTTCGCCAGATCGCGCTCTCGATTTCGACAGGCGTGATGAAGGCGACGGCGATCGACGGATCTTCGGCGATCAGTGTGCGAACGGTTTCGGACTGCGACTCGGCCGCCAGAAGCGGCACGAGCGCAGAGCTATCCCAGAATCTCACCAGTCGCGGCTATGGCGATCGGCGAGGAGCTGGCCGAGGACGCTTCCCGAAAACCGCGGAAGCGGCTCGGTGAGGAACCACTCCGGCAAACTCTCGGAACGTGTCTGCACGTCATCGCGAACGGGATCGACGCGTGCGACCAGATGACCGTCGCGCCAGAGCTCGATCGGTTCGCCGTGTTCGAGCTCCTGGGCGAGGCGATGGATATCCGCCAGATCGAGTTTTCGCATGCTTGAGAGTTTAACGCGTCGCATGGTTTCTGTACTCCCTTCAATTACGCAACCGAGGGTACCTCGGTGAGTCAAGTTTTCTGCAGGGAGTGGAATTGACGGAGCAAATTGGAGAATGCAGCGGTTTTCGTCGCATGTTGGACGTGTGATAAACAGCGCGGTCTCACAGGAGCATTGATCATGACAGCAATGACCGAGCAGGGCCTCTCCCTGCGGGAAGTGGCCGAAAGCGGCGGCAATCCGCTGAAACTCAAGCGCATCCATCACGTCGAGTTCTGGGTGGGCAACGCCAAGCAGGCGGCGTTCTACTACCGGAAGGCTTTCGGCTTTTCGCAGCTCGCGTACAGCGGTCTCGAGACCGGTAATCGCCAGTTCGCGTCGTACGTGCTCAATCAGGGCAAAGTGCGATTCGTGATCTCGACGCCATTCGATCCTTCGAACATCGCGAGTGATCACATCAAGCGTCATGGTGATGGCGTGCGCGACATCGCGCTGCTCGTCGAAGATGCCGATTTCGCGTTCGCCGAAGCAGTGCGCCGCGGTGCGCAGCCAGTTGCGGAGCCGCATGACATGACCGACGCGAATGGCACCGTGCGCCGCGCCGCGATCAAAACGTACGGCGACACGATTCACTCGTTCCTCAGCTACAAGGATTACAACGGTTCGTTCCTGCCGGGCTACGTGCCGGCGGAGTTGCCGGGCGAATCCACCGGCATCGCCGCGGTCGATCACATGGTCGGCAACGTCGAGCTGGGCGCGATGAATCAGTGGTGCGAGTGGTATTCGAAGGTGATGGGCTTCTCGCGCTACATCACGTTCGACGACAAGGACATCAATACCGAGTACTCGGCGCTCATGTCGATCGTGATGAGCGACGACAACAAGGTCGTGAAGTTCCCGATCAATGAGCCGGCCGAAGGAAAGAAGAAGAGCCAGATCCAGGAGTACCTCGAGTGGTACTACGGACCGGGCGTGCAGCACGTGGCGTTGCTCTGCGGCGATGTGATCGAGACCGTGAGCACGCTCAAGGCGAACGGCGTCGAGTTCCTCATGGTGCCCGACAGCTATTACGACGAGCTGCCGTCGCGTGTCGGTGAGATCGACGAGCCGATCGCGAAAATCAAGGAGCTCGGCATCCTCGTCGACCGCGACGAAGAAGGGTATCTCCTGCAGATCTTCACGAAGCCGGTGCAGGATCGTCCGACCGTGTTCTTCGAGATCATTCAGCGCAAGGGCGCGCGTGGATTCGGCAAGGGCAACTTCAAAGCGTTGTTCGAGTCGATCGAGCGCGAGCAGGCCAGGCGCGGCAATCTCTGATCGATGTACCAGTCAGGCTTTCACAACGAATTCGCCACCGAAGCGATCGCAGGCGCGCTGCCGGAGGGCCGCAACTCTCCGCAGCGCGTGAATCACGGTTTGTACGCCGAGCAGTTTTCGGGCGCGGCATTCACCGTGCCGCGGCATCTGCAGCGACGCTCATGGCTGTATCGCATTCGTCCGAGCGTGATGCACGAGCCGTTCGTCGAGCTCGATGCGCGCAACGTGCGCGGCTCGTTCGATGAAGTGCCGGTGTCGCCGAATCAACTTCGCTGGGATGCGTTGCCGATTCCGAGTGAGCCGGCGGATTTCGTCGATGGCCTGACGACGATCGCCGGCAACGAAGGCATCGGCATCCACATCTATGTTGCGAATCGCAGCATGAACGGGCGTTTCTTCTACGACGCGGATGGCGAGTTGCTGTTCGTGCCGGAGCGAGGATCGCTGAAGATTGCGACGGAGCTCGGCATCGTCGAAGTGAAGCCGGGCGAGATCGCGGTGATCCCGCGCGGTTGCAAGTTTCGCGTCGAGTTGCTCGATGCCGATGCGCGCGGCTATGTCTGCGAAAATTTCGGCGCGCCGTTTCGTTTGCCCGACCTCGGGCCGATCGGCGCGAACGGTCTCGCAAATCCGCGCGACTTCCTCACGCCCGCCGCGGCGTTCGAAGACGTCGAAGGCGACTTCCAACTCGTTGCGAAATTCGGCGGACGGCTGTGGTCCGCGAAGATCGATCACTCACCGCTCGATGTCGTTGCGTGGCACGGCAACTACGCGCCGTACAAGTACGACCTCGCGCGCTTCAACACGATGAATACGGTGTCGTTCGATCATCCCGATCCATCGATCTTTACCGTACTCACGTCACCGTCCGACACGCCGGGCGTTGCGAACTGCGACTTCGTGATCTTCCCGCCGCGCTGGATGGTCGCGGAGAACACCTTTAGGCCGCCCTATTTTCATCGCAATATCATGAATGAATATATGGGGCTGATTTATGGTGTATATGACGCGAAGGCGGAAGGGTTCGTGCCGGGCGGTGGATCGCTGCACAACTGCATGAGCGGACACGGTCCGGACGCACAGACATTCGAGCAAGCCTCTGTCGCGAAGCTCGAGCCGCGTTACCTCGGCGACACGCTCGCGTTCATGTTCGAGTCACGGTACTTGATTCGCCCGACGCGCTTCGCGCTCGAGACGCCGTTGCTGCAGCGCGACTACTGGAAGTGCTGGCAGGGTCTGACGAAACACTTCAACGCATGACCGCACGATCGCTGCGCACGCTGCTCACACATCTCGTCGACTACGCGGGACTCTTTCCGCCGGCGGCGCTCACGATGCAGGACGCGGTGCGCAACTATGCGCGCTATCGCGACGGCGAGTATTCATGGATGCTCGGAAAATTCGTGGTGCAGCAGGAGCGCGCGAAGGAAGTTCCCGCCGAGTTTCCTCTCAGCATCCTCGGCATTCATGAAATCAAGGCGAACACTGTCGACGAAGTGAACGCAATCGAAAGCAGCGATGCATTCGTCGAGATCACCGACGTCGCGTTGCTCGATGCAATTGCACGCAAAGGGTTGCGCGCGAAGATTCGCACCGGCGGTCTCACTGAAGATGCGTTCCCGACCTCGCAGCGCATCGCGAGCTTCATGCGCGCGTGCAAAGCGCAAGGCGTCGCGTTCAAAGCGACCGCGGGTTTGCATCATCCGCTGCGTTGCGTGCACTCGCTCACGTACGAGCCGAATGCGCCGACGGGCTTGATGCACGGCTTCGTCAATGTCTTTCTCGCCGCGGCGATGCTCGATCATGCCGAGGCGATTCTCGAAGAGATGGATGCGAATGCGTTCGCGTTCGACGAGGACTTCGCCTCGTGGCGCGAGCACCGCGTGAGCACGCACGCGCTCGAGCAATTGCGCGATCACTTCGCGATCTCATTCGGCTCGTGTTCATTCGAAGAACCGATCGAAGACTTGCGCGCGCTCGGCTGGTTGTAGTTTCGCGATTCGCAACAAAAGCTAACGACGCCGTCACCAGTTGCCCGTGTTTGTGACGCTAGGATCAATTTGGGATTCAGCCACAACACAGGGGGTACAGCATGGTCACGGCAGCGACCGCGGATTGCATTGGCCCATATCGGACCATCCGACAACTCGGTGCGGGAGGCATGGGTGAAGTTCATCTCGCCCATGACGAAACACTCGGGCGGAACATCGCCATCAAGCTTCTTCCGCCGCATCTTGCGGCCGATACGGAGCATCTCGCGCGACTGCGCAACGAAGCGCGCACCGCGTCGGCGCTGAATCATCCGAACATCATCACGATCTACGAGATCGGCCGCGACGACAGCGGACGCGCGTACATCGCGATGGAGTACGTCGATGGGCAAACGCTGCGCGAAGTGTTGAAGCCGGGCGCGCTGCCGCCGAAGAAAGCGCTGCAGATTGCGGCGCAGCTCGCCGACGGACTCGCGGCCGCGCACAAGCGCGGACTCGTGCATCGCGATCTCAAGCCCGAGAACATCATGATCACGACGGACGGCGTCGTGAAGATTCTCGACTTCGGTCTCGCGCGCTCGTTCGAGCTGACGAACGACAGCGGCATCTCCGAGCCCGGCACGATCGTCGGCACGTACGCGTACATGTCGCCGGAGCAGGCGCGCGCGGGCGAAGTCGACTATCGCTCCGATCAGTTTTCATTCGGCTCGATCTTCTACGAGATGCTCACCGGCCGCCGCGCATTCGATGGTACGAGCGGCGTCGAGACGTTGTTCATGGTCGTGCGCGACGAGCCGCAATCAATCTCGCAGATCGCCGCGAACGTTCCGCCGCCAGTGCGCTGGATCGTCGATCGCTGCTTGTCGAAAGATGTGGAAGATCGTTACGTCGCGACGCGCGATCTCGCGCGCGACATTCAGTACCTGCGCGATCACTTCAGCGAGACCGGCGTTGCCACGCCGATTCGCGAGACCGAGACGCTGGCGAAGAAATGGCGCAAACGCTGGCCCGTTGCCGCGGCGGCAATGCTCGCGTTGCTCGCGGGCTCATTGCTCACCGCGTGGGCGCGCAAGCCCGCGCCGCGCACGATCACATCCGAGCGTTACCTCACGTACTCCGGTCATGATTACTCACCCGCGGTTTCGCCGGATGGGAAGCTCATCGCCTTCGCGTCGTCGCGTGATGGCGTGCAGCGCATCTGGATCAAGCAGGTTGCGGATGGAAGCGAAGTCGCGCTCACGCCAGGCCCGGACGATTTTCCGCGCTTCACTCCCGATGGCTCGTCGATCATCTACACGCACGCGGATCCCGGTCGTCCCGGTTCGTTGTGGCGCGTGCCGGTTGTTGGTGGTGAGCCGCGACGCATTCTCGATGGCGCAGGCACCACGGATGTTTCGCCCGATGGCTCGACGCTCGCGTTCACGCGCAACGTCGACAACAAGGGTACGCAGCAGACCGCGCTGATGCTCGCGAATGCGAACGGCGCGAACGTGCGCGAGCTTGCACGCACCGATGTCGGCGCCGCGCATCCGCGCTGGTCTCCCGATGGATCGAAGATCGCGCTCGTCGCGGTGCGTGGTGGTCGCGTCTCGCAGGCGATTCTCGTCATCGATGCGAAGAGCGGCGAGGCGAAACTGCTGGCGATTCCGCCGAAAGCGGGCGAAGTCTCGTCGGTGATCTGGAGCGCGGATTCGCGGCACGTCACGTACGTGCGCGCGGAGTCGGTCGAAGCAGTCGTTGGCAGCAGCGCGAAGATCGTGCGTCATGACATCGACACCGATGAATCCGAGGTGATCGGCTGGGCGTCGCACAACGGCGTCGTGCTCGATGTGATGCGCAACGGCGCGATCGTGCTCGATGTGCGCAGCCCGCGCGACAACCTGCGCGAGCTCGATGCGGACAACGAGCGCTGGGTGACGCGCGGCAACAGCAGCGATCGTCAGCCCGCGTATTCGCCGGATGGCAAGTCGCTGCTCTTCACGTCGAATCGTAGCGGGAATCTCGATCTCTGGATCGCGAACATCGACGGCACGGTGAAACGCGTGACGGACGATGGTGCCGAGGATTGGGATCCCGCGTTCACGCCGGACGGCAGAAAAATCGTGTGGAGCGCGGGACGCAGCGGCAATCTCGAGATCTGGGCCGCGAACGCCGATGGCAGTGAAGCGATTCAGCTTTCGAAAGACGGCATCGATGCGGAGAACCCGACCGCGACGCGCGACGGCTGGGTCGTCTACAACTCATTCCATCCGCAGAACGGCGGCATCTGGAAAGTGCGCCTCGACGGCACGCAAGCGACGCAGATCGTGAAGGAGCGCAGTGCGCTGCCCGAGGTCTCGCCTGATGGTCAATATGTTGCCTACCTCTCGCAGAGCCGAACGGCGAACGCGGAGATTCGCGTTGCGCGCGTCGCCGATGGCAAAGACATGGGCATCTCGATCGCGCCTCCTGTCCTTCGCCGCACCGCCGCCATCCTCGGCCGCGTGCGCTGGATGCCGGATGGCAAAGCGCTCGCGTTTCTCGCGCAGAACGCGGATGGCGTGAATGGCATCTTCACGCAGGACTTCATTCCGAACACCGACACCACCGCGACGCGCAAGCCGTTCGGCGGATTCGATCGCGAGCGCGCCGCGGAATCGTTCGGCATCGCGCCGGACGGCAAAGCCATGACCATCGCCGGATGGGAGCAGCTCTTCAGCCTCTTCTCCGTCGAAGGACTTCCCACCGTCATCAAACCGACTGTGAAAAAGGAGAGCTGATCATGAATGCATCTTCTGTCGTACTTCGCGGAATCGACGCGCGGACATTCACCGAGATGGAGTCGTTCGTGAAGGATCTGGAGACGCGTCCCGTCGAACGTTTGCTGCGCGATCTGCCAGGCTTGTGCGATCTGCCCGCGACGAAGGTATCGCTCGTGTCGTACGTGATTCACGGCAAGTACCGCACGCTCGAAGCAGGCGAGCGGATTCGCATGCGCGAGACGGTGGCGATCACGTTCGAGTCGTTGCCGGATGGCGAAGTGAGGGAAAGAGTGGGGCAGATACTGGAGAGGTTGCGGTAGTCGAGCACAGCGGAGCGCCGGCGCCTTCGCCGGCTGGATTGCGGGCGCCTTCGCCCGCGTGATGACGGCGACGAGGCGTCGCCGGTCCAGCCGACGAGGGCGTCGGCGCTCCGCTGTCGCGGTTCCATTAGACTCGCGGCCTCATGACCGACTTCCCGATCTCGAACCTGCCCTTTGGCGTGAACGCCGCGAATCACATTTGCACCGCGATCGAAGATCGCATTCTCGATCTTCACGCGTGCGCGGATCTCATTGGCGAGCCGGCGTTGAAGGAGCCGGTGCTCAACGCGTTCATGGCGAAGGGCAATGCGGGCGAGGTTCGCGCGCGCATCGCGGAGCTGCTGCAGCGCAACAGCGTTGATGCGCACCTCTCGCCGATGCGCGATGCACAGATGGTGCTGCCGGTGCGCATCGGCGACTACACCGATTTCTACGCGAGCGTGCATCACGCGACGAACGTCGGCTCGATGTTTCGTCCCGACAATCCGCTGCTGCCGAATTACAAGTGGGTGCCGATCGGCTATCACGGTCGTGCGTCGTCGATCGTCGTGAGCGGCACGAGCATCCATCGTCCGAGCGGACAAACGCGTGATGACGCGAATGCGGCGCCGGTGTTCGGTCCGTCGAAGCGTCTGGATTACGAGATGGAGCTCGGGATGTTCATCGGCCGCGGCAACAACCTCGGCGAGCCGATCCCTGTCGATCGCGCACTCGAGCACGTCTTCGGCTTCTGCCTTGTGAACGACTGGTCCGCGCGCGATCTGCAAACGTGGGAGTACCAGCCCCTCGGGCCATTCCTCGCGAAGAACTTCGCGACGTCGATCTCGCCGTGGATCGTCACGCGCGAGGCGCTCGAGCCGTATCGCACGAATGCGTATGTCCGTGCCGAGGGAGATCCGGAGCCGCTGCCGTATTTAAAGGACGACGTCGGCTACGACGTCACGGTGGAAGTCTGGCTGCGCACCGCGAAGATGCACGAGCCCGTGCGATTGAGCCGCGGCAATTTTCGCGACATGTACTGGACCGTCGCGCAGCTCGTGGCGCATCACGCATCGAACGGATGCAACCTGCAGCCGGGCGATCTGCTGGCGAGCGGCACGATCTCCGGATCGTCGAAAGACTCGCGCGGATGTCTGCTCGAGCTCACGTGGCGTGGCACCGAGCCGATCGAGTTGCCGAGCGGCGAGACGCGAAAGTTTCTCGAGAGCGGCGATGAGGTGATCATGCGCGGCTACTGCGAGCGCGAAGGCTTGCCGAGAATTGGTTTCGGTGAGTGTCGCGGCGTGATCACGTAGCGGAGCGCCGGCGTCTACGCCGGCTGAGCACGCGGCGACTCGCCGCGGGTGGGGGCGCCGAGACGGCGCGTGCTCAGCCGCCGGGGCGGCGGCGTTCCTAACTCATCCCCAACGGCGTTGTCGTTTGCAACTCCTGCGGCTTCTCCATCGTCGGCGCTTCAGAGGAATCGACGCGCTCCGGCAGTTTTTTGCGCACGAACAACGCGACGAATACGTAGCACGGCAGACAGAGATCGAGCGCCGCGGTGAGAAACATCGCCGCGGCCATGCATCCGCCGAGAATGCCGCCGAGGAGCGTGGGACCGTTGTAGAACGCGATTGCGGTGGCCATCTGCCAAACCGCAGGCGCGCGGCTCGGGGGACCCTGACGGGCACCGCCTCCGGGGAGGGGGCGGGGGCTGGGG
>JACZCU010227040.1_pt1 | contig 47262 bp, 44 predicted proteins | sample 8641851 | NCBI WGS metagenome assembly JACZCU01 (sample SAMN15324605, study PRJNA640507) | soil metagenome | isolation source: monocropping sugarcane control | place: China: Luxin town, Laibin City, Guangxi Province | collected 2019-07-25 | depth 10cm m | reverse complement strand
CGGAGCGCCCGCCGCGATCGCGGCGGGGAAGAAGATGCGGCTGGCGCTCGGCGACATCACCGTGGCGCGCGACTGGGGCTACGCGCCCGAGTTCGCCGACGCGATGTGGCGCATGCTGCAGCAAGACCACCCGGACGATTACGTGATCGCGACCGGCGAAGCGCACACGCTCGAGCAGTTCGTCGCCGCCGCGTTCAGCGCCGCCGGTCTCGACTGGCGCGACCACGTCGACATCGACCAGACGCTGTTTCGCACGTCCGACATCCGCTACAGCCGCGGAAATCCAAGCAAGGCGCGGCGCGTCCTCGGCTGGGAGCCGCAGACGCGATTCGAGGAGCTGGTCGCGCTGCTCGTCAACGCGGAGCGCCAGAGCGCCGTGACAGCAACCGCCTGATCCGCGCTTCCGGCGGGATCGAGGCGATCTCGTCGTGATAACGCCGCATGCCGGACGCCGATGCGTCGCCCTTCCCCTTCTGCGCCTCGTGGTGCAGGTGGATCATCGGGAGGTAGCCGAACTCGTACGCGTTTCCGTGCAGGTGCACGCGATCCCAGAAGTCGTTGTCCTCGCCTCCCCAACCGACGAACCCCTCATCGAAACCGCCGATGCCGAGGTACGCGCGGCGCGCCGCAGCGATCGAGCCGCCAACCGCGTTCTGCATGACCGACGTTGGCCTGCGGTCCGCCGGTCCGTTGAGGTGAAAGAGAAAACGCTTCAGGTTCAGGAACTCGAATCCTTCACGCCCGCGAGCAACCACCTCGCTCGCGTACGCAGCAGGGATAACGATGTCGTTGTCGTGCAACACCACGAACTCCCCACGCGCCGCGTCGACGCCTGCGTTGAACGCGTCAGCGCGGTTGTAGTCGGTGTCGCATGGCGTGAAGACGTACCGCACCCACGCCGGCAACTGACGTTCGACGACGCGCTCGCGGTCCTGCTCCACGACGATGCACTCGAGCGGCACGTCGCGCTGGCCGGCGATGCTGCGGAGCGTCGTCAGGAGGTGGGGCAGACGCGAAACGCCGCGATGACCGATGACGAACGAAACGACCGGCGCCTCGGCGCGCTCCGGCGCGTCCCGAGTCTCGATCGGCCACTGTGCGAAGGCCATCCGCATCAACTTCCCACCGGTCGACGGGAACACCTTCGCGATGTGCAGGTCGCTCGTGAACAGCCACTCGCAGCGCACTCCGCGGCCGTCGGTGGTGATCCGCTCGTTGCGGTTGCGCATCAGCTCCCAATGCCCGCTGCGCCGCACGTCGCGGTACAGCGGCCAGTCATAGATGAGTGCACCGAGGCCCTGGCGGAGCGACACGACGGCATCGTAGCGTGCGGGCGCGCAAATCGTTTACATTCGGTGATCGTGCAGAAGGTCATCAAAGCCCGCAGCGGCCTCGCGCGCCTGAACCTCAGCGAGTTATGGGACTACCGCGAGCTGCTCGGGTTCCTCGCCTGGCGTGACATCTCGATCCGTTACAAGCAGACGTACGTCGGCGTCGGCTGGGCCTTCATCCGTCCGTTCCTGACGATGTTCATCTTCACGGTCATATTCGGGAAGGTCGCGAAGCTGCCGTCCGAAGGGGTGCCGTATGCCGTGTTGACCTTCACCGCACTGCTGCCGTGGCAGTTTTTCTCGACCGCATATGCCGACGCCGGAAACTCGGTCATCGGCAACGGCACGATGGTGACGAAGATCTACTTCCCGAGGCTCATTCTGCCGATGTCGTCGCTCGCGGTCGGCGTGACCGACTTCGCCGTGTCATTCCTCTTCCTGCTCGCGATCATGGCGTACTACCGGCTCGCTCCATCGCCACGAATCCTCGCGCTCATTCCATTCTTCGTGCTCTGCTTCGTCTTCACCCTCGGGCTGGGGCTCTGGTTCTCGGCGCTCTACGTGAAGTTCCGCGACGTGCGGCACTTCATGCCGTTCATCACACAATTCGGCCTCTACCTCTCACCGGTCGCGTTCAGCAGCAGCATCGTCCCGGCGAAATGGCGGCTCCTTTATTCGCTCAACCCGATGGTTGCCGTCATCGACGGCTTCCGCTGGTCGATCCTTGGCACCGCGAAGCTCTATACCCCCGGCGTGGTCGCAGGCGTCGCGATCTCGATTCTCCTCCTCGTCACCGGCACCATGTACTTCAAGAACACGGAACGCGTGTTCGCAGACTTGATGTGATGGCGGACAGCGTCGTCGCTCGCGGTCTTTCGAAAAAATACCGGCTCGGGGAGATGGTGCTCGCGCACTCGCTTCTACGCGAGCGCCTGGCGGCCGCCTTTCGTGCGCCGTTCAAACGCGAGCCGCCGCGCCCGCGCGCGGACGAAGAGTTCTGGGCGCTGAAAGACGTTTCCTTCGAGATCAAGGAGGGCGAGATCGTCGGTCTGATCGGGCGCAACGGCGCGGGAAAGTCGACACTCCTCCGAGTCCTGTCCGAGATCACCGAGCCCACCGAGGGAGAAGCGGTCCTGAACGGAAAGGTCGCGAGCCTTCTCGAAGTCGGAATCGGATTCCACCCGGAGCTCACCGGCCGCGAGAACGTCTACCTCAACGGCGCGATCCTCGGGATGACGCGCCGCGAGACGCGGAGCAAGTTCGACGAGATCGTGCAGTTCGCGGAAGTCGAGAAGTTCCTCGACACGCCCGTGAAGCGCTACTCGTCGGGCATGTACGTGCGGCTCGCCTTCGCGGTCGCGGCGCACCTCGATCCCGACATTCTGATCATCGACGAGGTTCTCGCGGTCGGCGACTCGGCCTTCCAGCAGAAGTGTCTCCGCAAAATCCGGAACATCCGCGAGCAGGGGCGGACCGTGATCATCGTCAGTCACGCCATGTCGACCGTGACGAGCCTCTGCGAGCGCGCGATTTGGCTCGACCAGGGCCGGGTCAAGAAGATCGGCTCGGCGGTGGAGGTCGTGACCGCGTACGTCGATGAAGGCATCGTCAACGACGTCGTCTGGATCCCGCGGCACCGCGACCCCTTGGAGTTCGACTATCGCTCGGTATCCGTCGTCCGCGGCGACAACGGCGCACCGGCCGATTCCGTCCCTGCAGACGTCCCCATCGACATCGTCTTCGATTACGAGATCACCGCACCGCTGGCGCCGGGCGCCATCACGATGAAGCTGCACAATGAGTACGGCGAAGTGCTCTTCACGTCGAGCAGCACGGACGGCACCGGACAGCGATCGCACCCCTGGCCTGTCGGGCCTGGAAGAATGCGTTGCCGGATTCCGGGCACCTTGCTGCAACCGGGGCGGTACTCGATCTCGGTCACGCGGCCGCGCGGCGGGTGGGAGTTGCTGCACGAAAACGTCGTGACGTTCACGGTGAACGAGCAGAACAGCTTCGTCGGCCATGACGGGCGCGACGGCAAGATCGCACCGCTGCTCGAGTGGACGCGGGAGTGAGCAGTTAGAATCGCGCCGTGACCAGGCGCGTCGACATCGTCGTCACCACCATCTTCGAGCCGAAGTTCCTCGACGGCTACGTCGAGAACATCCGCCGTCACGGTCACGAGGGCGTACGCATCATCGTCATTCCCGATCGCAAGACGCCGGCGAGCGTCTACGAGCGTTCGGCCTTTCACGGCGTGATCTGCCCGACGCTGGACGAGCAGGAAGCCTTCCTCGCCCGCTTCCCCTCGATGGCGCAGCGCATTCCGTACGACAGCGACAACCGCCGTAACGTCGGATTCCTGATGGCGCTCGACGGCGGCGCCGATTTGCTGATCAGCATCGACGACGACAACTACTGTCTCGACGACTCCGACTTCGTCAGCGAGCACCTCGCGGCCGGCAGCGACGTGGCGGACGACGAGATCCATTCGTCCGACGGGTGGTTCAACATCTGCTCGCTTCTCGACGCGAACACTCCGGCCGAGATCTGGCCGCGTGGCTTCCCCTACTTCGCACGCCGTCGCGACAAACAGATCACGCGGAGGCACGCCGCGCCGGCACACGCCGCGATGAACGTAGGCTTGTGGCTCAGCGATCCGGACGTCGACGCGCTGACCCGTCTCGCCCTGGCACCAAACATCGAATCCTTCCGCGGCGCATCGATCAGGCTGGCGCACGACACATGGTCGCCGATCAACACGCAGAACACCGCGATCGTGCGCGACGCGATCACCGCCTACTACTACGTCCGGATGGGCTTCTCCCTCGGCGGCCTCCGCATCGACCGCTACGGCGACATCTGCAGCGGCTACTTCCTGCAGAAGTGCGTGAAGACGCGCGGCGAAGCGATCCGCGTCGGGACCCCGATCGCCGATCACCGGCGCACCCCCCACAATCTCTTCAAAGACCTCTCGCAGGAGCTCGCCGGCATGGTGCTCCTCGACGACACGCTCGACTGGCTCGTCAACCTGAAGCTCGACGGCAGCTCGTATCACGATCTCTACGCCGGCCTCGCCGATGCGCTCGACGAGAAGGCGCCGGCGATGCGCGGCTTCGTGTGGGACGAGGGCGGGCGCGAGTTCCTTCACGATACGGCGGCCAACATGCGCGCGTGGCTCGAGGCCGTGAAACTGATCGGCTGATGGATCGGCCGCTCGTCTCGATCATCGTTCCGAGCTTCAATCAGGGGCGTTTCATCCGCGAGACGATCGATTCGATCCTCTCCCAGGACTACCGCCCGATCGAGGTGCTCGTCATGGACGGCGGATCGACGGACGAAACGGTCGACGTTTTGAAGTCGTACCACGCGCCGGAGCTGCAGTGGGTCTCCGAGCGCGATCGCGGCGTCGTCGATGCGGTGAACAAGGGGCTCTCACGCGCGAAGGGGGAGATTCTCGCGATTCAGAGCTCGGACGATCTCTATGTTCCGGGAGCGATCACGACTGCATGCGACGCGCTGATGCGAAGCGATGCCGGCATTGTCTATGGAGACATCGAGTTCATCGACGCCACCTCGCGCGTGACCGGCAGCAGAACGTTGGAGCGGTTCGATCTCGCCGAATACGTCGGAAAGATCACCTACATCCCGCAGCCGGCGGCGTTCTTCCGCGCCAGCGCGGCACGCGCGGTCGGTTCGTGGCGGGAAGACATACCGTACGCCGCGGACGCCGAGTTCTATCTCCGTATCGCGGAACGTTTCGGGGCAATGAAGATCGATCACGTCCTCGCGCGTTACCGCTATCACGAGGAGCAACGCGACACCGCCGGCGCGAAGATCATCCGCGACTGGACGCTGGCGATCGAGCCATGGACGCATCACACCGATCGCCGCATCCGCCGCTTTGCCCGCGGCAGCTCCGCCCTCGTGACGCACCACTACACGCCCGCACGCGACTGGGTTCGGCGCACGCTCGCTCTCTACCGCGCCGTCCTGAAGAACCCGGAGCTACTGCGTTACGCGGGCGTGCGCCACCAGCGCGAATGGATTCCGGGAAGGCAGCCGATCTGGAGCTTCCTGTCGCGCGTCAAGCAGCGCCTGAAGGCGTGGACGCGCCGGGCCGGATGACATCGACGAAGAGCGCGCGCGGACGCCCCTTCACCTCTTCGAAAAGGCGCGACACGTACAGCCCGAGGACGGTCAGGCCGAACATGATGAACGAGCCGACGATGAGCGTCAGAAGGATGACGGTCGTGAAACCGGTGAGCGCGCGGTGCGAGAGATACATGTACAGCGTCTGAATGCCGAGGATGAGGGCGAAGACGGCGAACGCGACGCCGGCGCCCGCGACGATGAAGAGCGGCCAAGGCGTGAACGACGTGATCGCGTCGACACTCAGCTGGAACAACCGGACGAAGCTGAAGCGCGTCGCACGCGTCGCCGGCGGCACCTCGAAGTCGATGCTGACGCGCTCGTAGCCGGTCCAGGAGCAGATGCCGCGGAAGAACGTGACGCGCTCCGGCAACGTCTTCAGCACGTCGACGACGGAGCGGTCGAGCAGTTTGAAATCGGTCGCGCCGGTGAAGTCGACGCCCGAGCCGCGCTGCAGGATCGCGTAGAACGCGCGGCTGAGCGCGCGGTACCAGAACGGCTCCTTCGACCGCCGCCGCTTCACCGCCTCCACGATCTTCCACTTCCCGGAGCGCCAGAGGTCGAGCATCCGCGGAATGAGCGACGGCGGATGCTGCAGGTCGACGTCCATCACCACGACCGCGGCGCCGGCGGCGACCTCGAGGCCCGACCAGAGCGCCGCCTCCTTGCCGAAGTTCCGGCTCAGGCGGAGCCCGCCGACGCGGGCATCGGCCGTGGCAAGTGAGGCGATCTCCTGCCATGTGCCGTCGCTCGATCCGTCGTCGACGAAGACGATCTCGAACGCGACGTCCGGCAACGCCGCGGCAACCGCGGTCACGAACGGCCGCACCTGCCGCTCCTCGTTGTGCACAGGCACGACGATCGAGAGCTCGGGCTTCGTCATGATGGGTGCTCCGGCGCGGGAACCGTGATCACGAACGAGAACGGCTCGCGCGTCACGCTCAGGTGCCGCAACGAGAAGAAGTGTTCATCCGCCGTGACCCTGATCAACTGCATGTGGTCGAAAGGGTAATGCCAAGAGCCGGAGGGGAAGAAAGCGATGGTGCCGGCGTCAGTGGGGATCGCGCCGCCGGACATCACCACGCGCCGGTACTTCCCGCCGTCGAAGCGGACGAAATCGGCGAACGCGTCCGCACGCTCGCTGTCGACTGCGTAGTTGCTGACGATGACGAGCGCTTTGGAAGGATCGGAATGTTCCACCGCCACCCTCACCGCCGCCTGTTGCACCGCGGACCGCGTAACGAAGTTTCGCGCGGCGAAGGCGTCGATGCGAATCGCGTTCAAGGTCCAGAGGATCGTCACGGCCACCCCGATCTTGAAGACGACCGAATCGCGCGGCAGGGCGGCGAACGCCGCGGCGTCGACGGCGGCAAATCCGACGATGCACGGAATCCAGTAGTGGTCCCACAAGCCTCCGCGCGTGGCGTACATGAGGTACTGCGGTCCCACCCACGCCAGCGCGACGAGCAATCCGAACCAATCGACACGTCGGCGGATCACCCACACCAGGAGCGGCGGAATGAACCAGATCGCCAGAGTCGGCGCGCGCAACACGTCGCGCAGGAACACGCGAGCGATCGCGCCTACGGACATGCCGAGACTTTTCGCACCGTAGCTGTGCGTCCCGGCACTGCGGACGACGTACGCAATGGCGACGAGTCCCGCGACAAAGACCGTCGCATACGCGACGGTCACCCCGCGCAGGGAGCGCCATGCTTCGCGAACGGTTCCGTTCCGCGCCCGCGCCTCCAGCCAGATGCGAATGCCGAGGAACGCCGGAACGAGCAGCACGAACGGCTCTTTGCTGAACGCCGAGAGGAGGACCAGTACGAAGATTCCGAGCTCCCCGCCGAAGCCTTCCTTCCCCGCCCGCAGGACCGTCAGGAGAAGCGCCCCAGCGACGAACAGCATCGCCCAACCTTCCTTCGGTCCGAGGCGGTACCACGTCGCGGTCGGCCCCGGGTCGGGCGCCAGCATCGTGACGAGCGCGAACACCGCGCCCGCAACCGGCGAACGCCACGCGATCGCTCCAGCGAGATACAGCAGCAGCGTCACAATCGCCGCGATCGCGAGCAGGAGGCCGTGCCAGACGGCGGGATTCGTCCCCAGCACCACCGGCCCCATCACGTCGAAGATCTGGTTCACCGGCCGGAACCGCCCGACCTCGGTCACATCGAGCTTCAGCGCATCGATCCACATCCTTACAGCGCCGGGATGGGGAGCGAGCGCAGGCTCGATGATCCGGTGGTCATCCTGCAGCTCGAGAGGCGCGTTGAGGCCGCCGGCATACGTCGCCACGACGACGAACAGAGTCACGGCGCCCCATGTCCTCATTCCCGCAGGCGATTGTAGAGCGTCATACACTTCCGCCGTGGAACCGGACCTCGTCTCGACGATCATCCCGGTCTTCAACCGCGCAGCGATGCTGCGCGAGGCAGTGGCGAGCGTCCTCGCCCAGACGCACCGGCCGATCGAGATCATCATCGTCGACGACGGATCGACGGACGAGACGGGCAGCGTCGCCGAGGAGCTCGCGCGCGAGCAGCATGGAATCGTCCGCGCGATTCACATTGAGAACGGCGGCCCGGGACGGGCGCGCGAAGCGGGACGGGCACTGGCGCGCGGCAACTTCATTCAGTACCTCGACAGCGACGACGTTCTCCTCCCGAAAAAGTTCGAGCTGCAGCTCGCCGCGCTGCGCGCGGAACCCGAGTGCGGTGCGTCCTACGGCTGGACAAGGGAGCGTGACGCGGCCGGCAATCGCGGCTCGCTGCCTCGAAAGCGGAGCGGAGAACGGATCGAGACGATGTTCCCGTCGATGCTCACGTCGCGTTGGTGGGACACGCCGACGCCTCTTTACCGGCGAAACCTGATCGATCGTGCCGGAGCGTGGACCGAGCTTCGCGCCGAGGAGGATTGGGAGTACGACTGCCGCATCGCGGCGCTCGGTGTGCGCCTCGCGTACGTGCCGGAGTGGATGTGCGAGATCCGCGTCGGCCTCGACGACCGGATCTCCGGCCGCGGCGACGCGACGCCGCGCGGCCGTGCGCGGGCGCATCTGCTGATGCTGGAGCATGCGACGGCCGCCGGCATTCCACGCTCTTCACCCGACATGCAGTTCTTCAGCCGCGATCTCTTTCACATGGCGAGACAGTGCGGCGCCGCCGGCTACCGCGCGGAGTCGCGGCAACTCCTCACCGCCGCCGTGAAGATCAGCTCCGCCCGCGACATGAAGGCCTACAACTTCGTGGCGAAGATCATCGGGCTTCGCAACGCGGGCACGGTGGCGGCGACGATCGACCGTCTCAGGCGCTAGCGTTCGCGACGCCGGAACCGATCGGTCATCGCGTGAAATCTCTCCACGCCGCATGCACTCCGGTTACGATGGCAGAGGCGCTGGACGGCATGCGCTCGCGATGAACAACGTCACCACGAGCTTCGTACTCCCTGTGTACAACGCTGAAGGTGTGGTGGCGGCAACACTCGATAGCGTCCTCGCGCAGACCGATCGAGATTTCGAGCTGATCGTCGTCGATGACGGCTCGACCGACGGCACGCCGGACATCCTTCGTCGCTACGCCGAGCGCGACCCACGCATCCGCATCATCGCCCAGGCGAACGCCGGAATTACTCGAGCCCTCATCGCCGGATGCGCGGCCGCGCGCGGCCGGTACATCGCTCGACAGGACGCCGGCGACCTCTCCAATCCGCGGCGGCTCGCCGTTCAACGTCGATTTTTCGATGATCCGGGAGTGGTCTTTGTCTCCTGCGCGACGCAATACGCCGGTCCGCTCCTGGAACCGCTCTGGGTTGCGAAACCGACAGGTAAAGCGCTCCAGCCCGCCGACGTTCTCGACCTCACTCGCCGCCCCGTGATGATCGATGGGCCAACTCACCACGGTTCCGTCATCTTCCGGCGCGATGCGTACGAAAACTGCGGCGGGTATCGCTCCGCGTTCTATTACGGACAGGATTTTGATCTCTGGTACCGGCTCGCGGACCGCGGCAAGTTCCAGACGACGGAGGAAATCCTCTACACGGCCCGACTGACTCCGGACAGTCTGTCTGGCGCAGGACGCCAACAGCAGGAAGCGCTTGCCCGCCTCTCGATCAGTGCTTTGGAGGCGCGGCGGCGCGGCGAATCCGAAGACGGCATCCTGGAGGCAGCGTCGCGGGTGAGGCGAGCGGCGGGAAAACGGAGCTCGCGTGCCGAGGGCTTCTACTTCATTGGCGAGGCACTCAGGCGGAATCGCGACGAGCGTGCGCTCGCCTACCTCCGCCGAAGTGCGATGCTGGCACCGCTCTGGCCGAAAGGTTGGTTCCGGCTCGCGCAGGCGACCCTGTCCCTCCTCAACAGAAAGATCGGCCTGAAGTACCGCTACGACCGCATGCGGTCCTACAGGCGCCGTTTCGGTATTCGCGGCGCGCTTCGCGTCCATCGGCGGATCTGGAGCTCGGGGCGGGCGCTGCGGGAAGTATCCGTCCCGGGAGTCCGGACGCCGATCACTCTTCGCAGCGGGACAGCGGATGCGAGCACGTTCGAGCACATATTCGTCTGGAATGGCTACGACTTGCCCTATCCGAACGGCGTGAAGTCGATCATCGATGCGGGCGCGAACATCGGGCTTGCGTCCGTCTTCTTCGCCAATCACTTCCCGGACGCCAGAATCATCGCGCTGGAACCCGAAGCGGGAAACTTCGAGCTGCTCGAAAAGAACGTGCGACCTTATTCGAACGTGCTCCCGCTCCACGCCGCACTCTGGACGCACGACGCCATGATTGGCCTGGCGAATCCCGAGGATCGCGTCGATTCTTATCGCTTCGATTCCGGAGCCACTGCGCACCTGGTACAGGCGTTCAGCGTCTCATCGTTGCTCGAACGATTCGCGTTCCCCTGTCTCGACCTCCTGAAAATCGACATCGAGGGGGGCGAGACCGCCGTGTTCTCGCATTACGAACCGTGGATGTCGCGGATCCGAGCGTTCGTGATCGAGCTCCACGGAGACGAGGCACGAGTGAACTTCGAACGCGCGACGTCGAAAATTCGCGGCCGTCGCTCCCAACACGGCGAGAACACCCTTCTCGTTGCCGAATGATGACTGCCAGCCGGCCCCGCATCGTCACGCTGACGCCCCTGAAGAACGATGCGTGGATCCTGCGTCGATTCCTCGAGGTGACGAGTCGATTCTCCGATGTCATCATCGTCGCGGACGAGGGCTCCACCGACGGCGGACTCGAAATTCTGCGGCAGTTCCCGAAGGTCGTCGTCGTCGATAACTCGCGCGGCGACTACGACGAGGCAGCGCGGCAGAACCTCCTGATCGCGAAGGCTCGCGAGTCCGTCCCCTTTCCGCGCATTCTCGTCGCGCTCGACGCCGACGAGATTCTCGCGGCTGATGCGCTCGGATCGCCCGGTTGGCAAGCGATGCTCGAAGCCGCGCCTGGGACCTCGGTCTTTTTCGAGAAACCGAATCTCTTCTTGACGCCACGACAATGCGAGAGGCGGCCGCTCGACTTCCCCGGCGCCTTCATCGACGATGACATCACACCCCACCGCCCTTTGCGCATCCACAGCCGGAGGCTGCCTGCTCCAGAAGGAGGCCCGCAGCTCGTCTTATCTGACGTGAAGTTCCTCCACTACGCATTCGTCCGCCCTGAAGCGCAGAAAGCGAAGATGCGAATGTACGCGGTGATCGAGAACGTGATGCAGACGAAGTCACTCTACCGGCGCCGCCGCTATTACTCCTCCCGCCGCGTTCTCCGGCCGATGGGACCCGTGGAACCGGCGCCGCCCGATTGGTTCCGGCGCTGGGAAGAAGCCGGGATCGACATGACGACCATCGAAGACGTCCAACCCTACTGGCAGGATGTCGCCACGCTCGACAGAATGATCCGGTACGGCTCGCGCCGGTTCTGGTTCGATGACATCTGGGAAAAAGACTGGAACGCATTCGCGCGAAGCCTGGGACGTACAGTTCGAATCGCGCCTCCGCCGCGCGTACTCCGCTGGGCGCTGACTTTCACGCAGCTCCTCATCGAGATGGCTTCGTCGTTGCGCGCTCACTTCAAGAGGCGCCAAGCTCGATCATGACCGGTCCGCTGCGCATTCTGTCGATGGCCGATCTGCCGGAGGACCCGAACGCGGGCGCTCCGGGGGCCGAGTACGAGACGATCGCGGCGCTCCGGCGGCTCGGCCACGACGTCGACGACGTCTGGCGTGACGAGATCGCGCACAAGATCAAACACGGCAACCTCCACATCGCCTTCGAACTGCCGCGCGAGTACGAACGGATCGTGCGCGAACGCCTCGCGCGTGCGCCGTACGACATCGTGCACGTCAACCAGCCGCACGGCTATCGCGCCGCGCGCCTCGTCCGCCGCCACTTTCCGCGCACGGCGTTCATTCATCGTTCGCACGGCTGGGAGCCGCACGTTCGTGCCGAGCTGGCGCCGTGGCGCCGTGTGTACGGGCGCGACGAGCGCGGACTCGCACGGCGTGCCGCGTCGGCGGCGCTCGAGCCTCTGATCGCGCGTCACGCAAGCGAAATCGTGAAGTGGGCCGACGGCCACATCCTCTGTTCGCAGCACGACGCCGACTTCATGCAACAGCACAACGGCGCCGATCCGGCGCGGCTCGGTGTCATGCCGCAGGCGCCGCCCAATTCCTATAACGCCATCCCGGCGCTGTCGATGAGCGCAGAACGCTTGACGAACGTCCTTCACGTCGGACAGTTCGCCTTCTTCAAGGCGCCGATGGTGACCGCAGCCGCGATGAACCGGATCGCCGAGGAGCGGCCGGACGTCCGGTTCACTTGGGTCTCGGGACGCGAACATCACGATTCGATCCGCGCGCTGCTCTCGGAAGACGTCCGATCGCGGCTGACGCTCGCCGGCTGGATGAGCCAGAGCGAGCTGCGCGAGGTCTACGACAGCGCCGGCATCTTTCTCTTCCCGTCGTTTTTCGAGGGATCGGGAAAAGTCCACATCGAAGCGATGAGCCGCGGACTCTGCGTCGTCGCGAGCAGCGTCGGCGGGATGCGCGACTACGTGCAGGACGGGACGAGCGGCATCCTGGTTCCGCTCGGCGATCCGAACGCCGTGGCAAGAGCCGCGCTCTCGATCCTCGGCGACGCGGAACGCGCGGGCGCGATGTCGGCCGCTGCCGCACGCCGCGCGCGCGAGTACTCGTGGAATCGCACCGCGATCGAAACGGCGGCGTTCTACTCCCAGCGGCTTGCGGGGAAAGTCGCCAGCAGCATGTAATTGCCGTCCGCCATCCCGTCGCGCAGGAGCGTCAACGCGTACCCGTGACCTTTGAGCATCTCGGAACAGCGTTCGTGCTGCTGCCAGCCGTGCGTCGACAAGAGGATCACCGGATGGGATTCTCGTAGGAGCGCGGAGGCGCCCGCAAGCACCTCCGACTCGGCCCCTTCGACGTCGATCTTCAGAAAATTGGGACGCCCGGTTCCGCTCGCGAGGGCGTCATCGAGCGAGCGGGTCTGCACCTCCAGCTCGCCACTTTTCGAAATGCCGCCCTGCGACGGATTGTGTGCGGTCGCAAACCGCGCGGTGCCGCTGCTTGCCGCCACCGCAACGGGGAGGATGCGCACGTTCTCACAGCCGTTCAGCGAGAGGTGTTTCTCGAGATATTTCAGGTTCCGCGGCAACGGCTCGAACGCGTAGACGGTGCCGCGCGGTCCGACGAGCTTCGACGCGAGAAGCGTGAAGAACCCAACGTTCGCCCCGATGTCGTACACGACGTCTCCCGCATGCACGTTCTCGATGAACGCGCGCTGCGAGTCGCGTTCGTACGTTCCGATCCAGCAGCCGTGCGGCGCCGATCCTGTGATCCACCTCCAGCCGCGCAAGCGCCCAGTCTTGATCCGGATCACGCGATCGTTTGGTACGAGGCGAAGAGGAAAGCGGATCAGCCGCGCAAGGAAGGTGAGCACGCGCGACGATTTTAGTGTGCGAACATTCCTTTCCGTGCCGTACCGTCTCGCCATCGTCGCGTCGCACGTCATCCAGTACCAGGATCCGTTCTTTCGTCTTCTCGCCGAGGATGCCGAGGTCGACCTGACGGTCCTCTACTGTTCGCGCCGCGGCGCCGAGACGTACCGCGACGAGGACATGAAGACGTCGCTCGCGTGGGACATCGACCTGCTGCAGGGATACCGCTACCGCTTCCTGCGCAATCTCGCCCGCGACGACAACGCCGGCTACACGCGGCTGATCAATCCGGGCATCGTGCCCGCCCTCATTCGCGGCCGCTACGACGCGGTCATCTTCATGTTCGGCTGGGGCGCCATCACCGCGCTCCTCGGCATGGCCACATGCTGGCTCACGCGCACCCCGTTCTTCCTCTACGGCGACAGCAGCTTCCCGCCTCCGGAGCGGACATTGCGGGCGAAAGTGCGCGCCTGGCTGCTGCGGCGTCTCTTCGCGCGTGCCACCGGCTTCATGGTCTCCGGGAAACTGAACGCGGACTACTACCGTCACTACGGCGGCGACGAACGGACCTTCTTCCTCCTGCCGTGGGCGGTCGACAACGACCGCTTCGCGGCGGCGCCGCCCGACGCGCTGCGCGAGCGTTACGCGATTCCGAGCGACTCGGTCGTCATCCTCTTTTCGGCCAAGCTCGTGCCGCGCAAGGACCCGATGACGCTGCTCCGCGCGTTCGAGGCGATGACGAATCGCAGCCGCGCCACGCTCGTCTTCATGGGCGAAGGAGAGCTGCGCGGCGAGCTGGAAACGTACGCGCGCGAGCACCACATCGAAAACGTCCGCTTCATCGGCTTCGTCAATCAACGCGACATCGCGGGCCACTACGCGATGAGCGACGTCTTCGTGCTCCCATCCGTCTACGAGCCGCGCGGCGCCGTCATCAACGAGGCGATGGCGTGCGGGCTGCCGGTGATCGTGACCGACCGCTGCGGCTCGATCGGCGACATCGTCCAGGAGAACGACAATGCGTTCGTCTATCCCGCCGGCGACGCCGTCGCCCTCCGCGACGCGCTCGACAAAGTCGCGAGCGATGACAAACTCCGCGCACGCATGGCGCGCCGGTCGCGGGAGATCATCGCCGACTGGGACTTCGGCCGCGGCGTACGCGGCGTACGGCAGATGCTCGATTGGGTGAAGACGCGATGAGCGGCATCACGATCGCGATCCCGACGTACAACCGCGGAGCGATCCTCGTCGAGACGATCGAGCGGCTGCTCGCGCTCGAGCCGAATGCGGGCGAGATCGTCATCGTCGATCAGACGCCGGCGCATCCGCCGGACATCTCCGCGAAACTGGAAGCTTGGTCGCGCGGCGGTCAGATCCGATGGGAGCGGCTCGAGAAGCCGTCGGTCCCGGCGGCGATGAACCACGCGCTCCGCGTCGCGAGCCAACCGATCGTCCTCTTTCTCGACGACGACCTCATCCCGGCTACGTCGCTTGCGGGCGAACACCTCCGCGCGCACGGCGACGGCATCTGGGCGGTCGCCGGACAGGTGCTCCAACCGGGCGAAGAGCCGGGGCACTTCGAGGAGAGCCGCCTCCACCGCGGCGCGATCCGCGATCTCGAGTTTCCGTTCCGCCACGACGTCGCACTGGACGTCGAGAACGTCATGGCGGGCAACCTGTCGGTGGTCCGCGACCGCGCGCTTTCGATCGGCGGTTTCGACGAACGGTTCCTCTACGCCGCCTACCGGTTCGAGAGCGACTTCGCGCGCCGGATCATCGCCGCAGGCGGCCGCATCCGTTTCGAGCCGCGCGCTCAGATCCGCCATCTCAAGCTCCCGACCGGCGGCGTCCGCTCGCACGGAGATCCGCGCCGGACTGCGGCGCCGACGCACTCAGCCGGCGACTATCTCTTCGCCCTGAAGCATGTTCCGGCGTTCTGGCGCTACGCGGCGCGCCGCTTCCGGCAGAACGTCTTCACCCGCTACACCCTCGCGCATCCGGTCGCCATTCCGATGAAGGCCATCGCCGAGATCCGCGGCCTCCTCCTCGCGCGGCGGCTGGCGCGGCGGGAATGTTTCGGTCCCTCATGATCTTGCACCAGAGACACCAATGATCGCCGTCGTCTTCCTCGCCTACGTCGGGCTGGCCGCAGCCGTCACGATCATCGACTGGCGTCGCGGCGTCCCCCTGATGGTGCTCACCGGCGTGCTTCAAGACCCGGTCCGGAAGCTGACGCCGGGGCAGCCCGTGGCGATCACCATGAGCATCATCCTCGTCTACCTCGCGATCATCGTCGCGAGTCAGTCGCGCCTTCAGCGTGGTCTTGCCGACTTCACGAAGCGGTTCGGGGGCATTTGGGCGGCGTTCGGACTCGCGTTCTTCTTCATCGCGCTGGCGGCGCTGAACGGCCTGATCACCAACGGCATCGCCCTCTGGCGCGTGCCGATGATCAGCCTCTTCATCTACCTCGCCCCCCTTCCGGCAGTCCTCCTCGGCTACCTCTACATCGACCGTGAGGAGACGCTCTATCGCTTCGTCACGTTCTATTCGATCGTGACTTCCGTAGCGCTCGTCGGCACGGTCTTCGAGTACCTTCGCTTCGACTGGCGCACCCTCGGGATGGTGAGGCAGACCGGCGACTACATTCGCTATCTGCCGGGGATCGAGGTCCGCATGCTGTCCGGCTTCTACCGGGCGCCCGACATCATGGCGTGGCACGCCTCGATGCTCGCTTGTATCGGCATCGCGATGTGCATTCGTGCCGGCATCCGCCGTTCGGCCGTCTTGTGGGCCATCGCGGCGTCGTGGGGTTCTTTCAACGCAATCATCAGCGGACGGCGAAAGGCGGTCTACTTCATTGCCGTTTTCGCGGCCATCCTCGTCTGGCGCTACTTCCGGCAGCTCAAGACACAGCACGTGATCGGAATGGCGGTCGCCACACTGGCGATCGTTTTTGTCGTGCACGAGGTCTCGTCGCACCAGGAGTCGAGCGTCTATACCCGCGCCGCGCTGACGACGCAGCAGGAGGTCGCCGAACGTCTCGAGGGAGGGCTGTTCGACACGATCCGGCAGTTCGGATACCTCGGCGCAGGCCTCGGTGTCGCCACTCAGGGCGCCTACCACGTGACGGATGACGCGGCGAACGTCGTTCAGGGGTGGCAGGAGGGAGGGCTCGGCAAGCTCGCTGTCGAGCTCGGAATCCCCGGCCTGCTCGCCATGGCGCTCCTCCTCTGGCGCCTGCTCATGACGACGAATCGGATCGCGCGCTTCCCCGATCTCCCCGGCACGTCGCAAATCGGACGCGTGATGCTCTTCGCGATCCTGATCGCGAACATCGCCAACTTCATGGCGTCGGCGCAGGCGTACTCCGATCCGGTGCTCACGCTGCTCACCGCCTTCTTCGCCGGCTGCCTCTTCGCCACGTCGAAGCTCGACGAGGAGCAACCCGCGCCCGCACCCGACGCCGAGCCGAAGCGGACGCCGCTCGCCGTCGTGACGGCTTGATGTAGTCTGATCCGGCGTGAAGATCCTTCACGTCGTTCCGACGTACCTTCCGGCCACACGCTACGGCGGACCGATTTTCGCGGTGCACGGCCTCGCGCGCGCGCTCGCCGAGCGCGGCCACCAGGTCGATGTCTTCACCACGAACGTCGACGGAGATGGTGAATCGGACGTTCCACTCAACACGCGCGTCGGCCTGGACGGCGTCGGCGTCTACTACTTCTCTTCGCCGATGCGGCGCCTCTACTGGTCGCCGGGGATGCGCAAGGCGCTGAGCGCGTCGATCGGCGGCTACGACGTCGCGCATCTCCACTCCGTCTTTCTCTACCCGACGGCCGCGGCGGCGCACGCAGCGAAAAACGCGGACGTGCCGTACGTCATCTCCCCCCGAGGAATGCTCGTCCCGGAGCTCATCGCGGCGAAGAGCCGCTGGATGAAGATCGCGTGGCTCCGCCTGATCGAGCGCCGCAACTTCGCCGGCGCGGCCTCCATCCACTTCACCACCGAACGCGAGCGCGAAGACGCCCTCCGCACGAAGATGCCGATACCAAGTTCGTTCATCGTCCCGAACGGGATCGCTCTCAGTGTGGCGCCGGCGCCCTTGCCGGCGCGAGAGGAAAACACCGTCCTCTTCCTCAGCCGCATCAACTGGAAAAAGGGGATCGACCGTCTCATCTCCGCGCTCCCGCACGTCGACCGCGCGCGTCTGGTGATCGCCGGGAACGACGAAGAGAACCTCACCCCGCGCCTGAAAGAGCTCGCCGCGCGCCTCGGCGTCGCGAACCGCGTCGAGTTCCTCGGCCGCGTCGACGGCGCCGCGAAAGACGCGCTCCTGGCGCGCACGACCCTCTTCGCCCTCACGTCGATGTCGGAAAACTTCGGCAACGTCGTCCTCGAAGCGATGGCAGCCGGGACACCGGTGCTGCTGACGCCTGAAGTCGGCCTCGCCGAGGAGGTGCGCCGCGCGCGTGCCGGCGTCGTCGTTCCGGCGCAGCCGCGCGAGATTGCGAACGCCATCAACAGACTCCTCGACAATCCGGAGGAACGGCGCGCGATGGGCGAGCGCGGACGCCACACCGTCGAGACGCGTTTGACCTGGCCGCGCGTCGCGGAGGAGATGGAGGCGCAATATGCGCGACTTCTCCGCTGAGATCACGCCGGTCATCCTCACCCGCAACGAGGACGTCAACATCGCCCGGACGCTCGCACAACTGACCTGGGCAAACGAGGTCGTCGTCGTCGACAGCGTCAGCACCGACGCCACCGTCACGATCGCGCAGTCGTTTCCGAATGTCCGCGTCGTCGAGCGCCCCTTCGACGATCTCGCGTTGCAGTGGAACTTCGGCGTGGCGCAGGTGAAGACTCCGTGGCTCCTCGCGCTCGACGCCGACTACTGCCTCACCGGCGCGTTCGCCGCGGAGTTGCGCGGCCTCGAGCCGCCCCCCTCCGTCAGTCACTACTCTTCGAAGTTCACCTACGCGATGCACGGCCGGCCGCTGCGCGCCTCGCTCTATCCGCCACGCCCGGTCCTTTTCCGCCGCGACGCCGTCTCGTTCTTCATGGACGGCCATACCCACCGGGCGCACATCGACGGCGAAGGCAGCATGCTGCGCGAGAAGATCATCCACGACGACCGGAAGCCTTTCTCCCGGTTCGTCCAGCGGCAGCGTCGCTACATGCGCGACGAAGCGGAGAAGATCCGGCGGGGGGAAGCGCTCAACTGGGCGGGACGCATTCGCAAGCTCCGCGTCGTCGCGCCGTTCGCCGTCCTCGTTCACACGCTGTTCGTCAAAGGTCTGATCCTCGACGGGATCCCGGGCCTTCAGTACACGTGGGAACGCTTCGTCGCCGAGGTGATCCTCTCGATCGAGCTCATGAAACCCGCTCGATCATCAGATCGCCCATCACCAGCAGGTCCATCTTCGTCCTGAGGAAGCAGTCGAGCGCCTCGGACGGCGTATTGACCACGGGCTCGTTCTCGTTGAACGACGTGTTCAGCACGATCGGAACGCCGGTCAGCTCACGGAATGCTTCGATGAGGTGGTAGTAGCGCGCGTTCTGCGCCTCCGTCACCGTCTGCAGTCTTCCGGTGCCGTTCACGTGCGTCACGGCGGGGATCTGCGCGCGCTTCTCCTGCCGGATGACGTAGACCTGCAACATGAACGGAACGTCGTAGTCGGTCTCGAACCACTCGGCCGTGCTCTCGCGGAGGATCGACGGCGCGAACGGCCGGAACGACTCGCGGCGCTTGATCTTGTGATTGAGGATGTCCTTCATGTCGGCGCGGCGCGGATCGCAGACGATCGAGCGGTTGCCGAGGGCGCGCGGACCCCACTCCAAGCGACCCTGGAACCAGCCGACGACGCTCCCTTTCGCCACGTGCGCGGCGGAGAGGCGGCAGAGCTCGCGCTCGTCGCGCACGCGGCGAAGCGTACAGCCCGCCGCGTCGAGCTCGATCCGCCGCAGTTCCACGGCGGAATCGATCGCCTCGTCGTCGTACGCCGGCCCCCAGTACGCATGGTCCATGACGAACGAGCGGTCGTTCTTCAGCACCTCGTTCCAAACCCAATAGGCCGCGCCGATCGCGCCCCCCGCGTCGCCCGCCGCCGCCTGGATGTAGACCTCGGTGAACGGCGAGCGATCGAACACCAGGCCGTTGGCGACGCTGTTGTAGCCGCAGCCGCCCGCGATGCAGAGCTTCTTCGCGCCGGTCTTCGCGTGCAGGTGGTTCACGAGCGCAAAGAACGCCTCCTCGAACATCGCCTGCATCGACGCCGCGAGGTTGCGGTGGCGGTCGTCGATCGGGTCCTCCGGCGCGCGCGCCGGACCGAGCTTGTCGATCAGGTGTTTGGAGAACACCGGCCCGATCACCGGCGATCCCGACTTCCACACCATGTCGAGTCCCGCCGAGTGATGCGTGAAGTAGTCGGTGTTCAGCGCGAAGCCGCCGTCGTGCACGCGGACGATGTCGCGCATCGCCTCGAGCATGAGCGGCCTTCCGTACGGCGCGAGCCCCATCACCTTGTACTCGTCGCCGTAATGGGGAAAGCCGAGGTACTGCGTCATCGCGGTGTAGAAGATGCCGAGCGAATGCGGGAAGCCGATCTCCCCCATCACGTCGATCTGCCGGCCGTGGCCCATCCCCCACATCGAGCTGACGAAGTCGCCGAAGCCGTCGACCGAGAGGATCGCCGCCTCGTCGAACGGCGCCACGAAGAAGGTCGAGCCGAGGTGCGCGCGGTGGTGCTCGACGTGATGCAGCTTCGGCTTCAGCGATTCGATCTTGAACGCCTGCTTGAAGTCGTCTTCGAGGCTGCCGATCTGCGCGCGGTTGCGGAGGCGGCGTTTGATGGCGCCGAGGGAGGGGCGTTTCGCGAGGATGAACTTCGCGCGCTGGAAGAGCCGCGCGTTCGGATCGCGATTGACGGCGACGTGATCGACGTCGTCGAGCCGGACTCCCGCCTCTTCGAGACAGTAGCGGATGGCGGCCGACGGGAAGCCCGCCCAGTGCTTGATGCGGCGGAAACGTTCCTCCTCGACGGCCGCGACGAGCTTCCCGTCGACGATGATGGCGGCCGAGGCGTCGGCGTGGTGAGCGTTGATGCCGAGGATAATCATGGGCGTCGGATGCGAATCGTATTCGTGAATCGCTACTTTTATCCCGATCACTCGGCGACGAGCCAGATACTTGCCGACCTCGTGTTTCATCTGGCCGGACGAGGGTGGGACGTCGGCGTGATCACCAGCCGCCTCCGATATGAGGCCTCGGGCCTCGGGCCTCGGGCCTCGGATCCGAAGCACGAGAGCATCAGCGGCGTCGACGTGCGCCGCATCTGGACGACACGGTTCGGGCGCGGGTCGCTCCTCGGGCGTGCGTTCGACTACCTAACGTTTTATCTGTCGGCGTTCATCGCGATGCGGCGCGAGCGGAGGTCGCTGATCGTGGCGATGACCGATCCGCCGCTGCTGTCGATCGTGGCGACGCTCGCGGCGCCGAATGTCCTCAACTGGGTACAGGACCTTTTTCCCGAGATCGCGCAACACCTCGGTATGCAGGTGCCGCGTTTCGTGAATCGGATGCGTGACTGGTCGCTGCGCCGCGCGCGGGTGAATGTCGCACTCGGCGAGGCCATGGCAAAAGAATTGGCGGAGAAGATCGGCGGGAACGCGGTCGTGCAGCACAACTGGGCGGGGGCGGACCTTGGGCCGGCTGAGAGCCGGCCCCTACACACGGCGGAGTTCGTGGTCGGGTACTCGGGCAACCTCGGACGGGCGCACGAATTCGACACCATGCTCGCGGCAGCGCGCGCGCTGCCGGAGATCCGATTCGACATCGCGGGCGGCGGCGCGCAGCTCGAACGCGTCCGCGCGAACGCGCCGGCGAACGTCACGTTCCGCGGCTACGCGCCGCGCGAGCAGCTCGCGGAGAGCCTCGCGTCCGCCGACGTGCAACTCGTCTCGCTCCTCCCGGCCGTCGAAGGACTGATCGTGCCGAGCAAGTTCTACGGGATCCTCGCCGTGGCGCGGCCGGTGATCTTCATCGGCGCGCGCGACAGCGAGCTCGCGCAGCTCATCGGCGAGCACGCCTGCGGATTCGCCGTCGAGCCTGGCGACACCGCCGCGCTCGTTGCGGCAATCGAGAAGCTGTCGCAAGATCGTGCCTATGCAGGCGAACTGGGGCGCCGCGGGCGCGCGTTGTACGACGCGCGTTTTGCGCCGGAGATTGCGTTCACGAACTGGGAGCGGATCCTGACCGATGCCGCTCGCCCGTAACAGCATCGTCCTGCTCGTCCTTGCCGCGGCCTCCCTCGTGGCGCTCCTCCTATTCGCGATCGTCCATCCGCACCTGCCGCCGAGCGAGCCGCCGAGCGACTTCGCCGGCGCCATGCGCTGGCTCGCTGCGCATCCCGCCGACTACCTTGCCGCCGGCGCCGTGACGAATGAAGCGTTGAACGCGCAGACTCCGCGCCGTTTCGAGATCTGGCGTGAGTCGCACGATCTGGCGATGCAGCTCGCGCCTTGGCGCACCGGCCCGCGCATGTCGTTCGTCCGCAGCGGACTGGAACACTGGTACGAACTGCCGCCGCGCGACCGCAACGACGTCCTCCGCTCCGCGGCGCCGCTGCTGCACGATCCGGAGGTCTTCCAACGCATCGCGCAGCCGCTCTTCGACCTCACCGGGAACTTCGCGTACCTCCGCGCCAACGCGCCGCACGACGCCCCTTCGCGCGACCGGCTCTCGCGGATCGCGGCGACGAACGGCCTCTTCGCCGACTACCGGTCGCTTCGGGCCGAGGCGGCGACGGCGCGCCTGCGGCGCTTCAGCAAAATCCGGAGCAGCGCCTCACAGGCGGACCTCATCGAGATCCTTCCCGAGCACTTCGACGGTGATGACGAGCCGCTCCTCCGCGAGATCCTCGACGAGTTGAACCGCCGCCCGATCGACGCACCGCCATCGAGCCCCGCGCTCGTCGATCGCGTGGTCGACTACGCGTTGCGCTACCACATCGAGCCGCTCAACGGCCTCGAGGCGCTCGTCGACCTTCCCGGCGCCGCAAGCGAGCCCGCCCGCGCCCGCGTCGCCCTTCACCTCAGCGATCCCGATCGCGCCAGCCGCATCGAGCTCTCGTCGCCGCAAAACGACCCCGCCGTCTGGGCCGACTACTTCGACGAGCGTGCGGCCTTCGCGCGGAAGCACGGCGACGTCGCACTCGCGAAGCTCTACGACGCGAAGGCGTTCCTCGGCCATCAGGCACGCGCCAAGTGGACGGGCCTCTGCGCCGACAAGACGATCTGCACCAGCGGCTCGAGGGAACTGCTCGTCGCGAAACCGCACCGCCTGGCGCTTTCCCTCGACTCCAATCAGGCAACCGTCCCCGCGTACGTCGAGATCTTCGTCGACGAGCGCCGCGTCACCGAAGGCGAGGTCCCGACGACGAAGACGTTCGACCTCGGGCCGGGTGCCACAGGATGGCACCCCATCGACGTCCGCGTCGTGAATCCGTTCACGCCTCAGGCGCAGGAGCACCGGCTTCGGATTCGCGGGGACGTGCTCTAGGCCTCAGGCCTCGGGCCTCGGGCTGCCGTGTCGTCCTCGTCGGCCACCGCGTTCTGGGGCCTGTGGGCCGGGGCCCGAGGCCTGCTCGGCGTGGCCGCTGCGCCCGCGATCGCCGCGAGCGTCGCCGCGTTCGCGGGGATGAAGAAGTTGAAGTCGAACAGCGCGTGGATGGCGGCGATCGCGACACTCGTCAACGCCGCGACCGTGAACGCGCGCGCGCGCCAGCTCGGCGAGTCGCGCCGGAACGCCTGAACGATTCCGCAGAGAAACGCGCCGGCGAAGAGCAGACCGAAGACACCCGTGGTCGCCGCGGCCTCCGCGTAATCGTCGTGTGCGTGGCGGTAGAGCTTCTCGAGGTCCGTGTCCTGCCCGATCGAGACGACGTCCGCAAACGTGCCGGCGCCGCTGCCGAACAGCGGAAACGCGCGCCAGACGCGGAGCGCCGCCTCGATGCCGGTGCGCCGTCCGCCGAGCGTCGACACCTCGGCGTCGGTCGACTCGAAACGCGCGATCGTTCGCTGCGTGCCGAGGTATGCCGCGAGGCCGCCGATCACCAGAACGAGCACCAGGATGCCGAGGAGGATCGGTTTCACGGCATGCCGCGACGTGATCGCGGCGAGCATCAGCGCGATCCCGGCGACGGCCGAAACCAATCCGCCGCGCGACTGCGAGAGGAGGATCGCCGCGATGCACGCGAGCGCGGCGCCGGCGGCGATCACGAAGAGAAGGAGCTCCCGTTCGATCAGCGCCGCGACGTGCCGGCCGAAAGGTAGCGGCCTTCCGTTCGCGGCGTTCCGCCAGGCAATCGCGCCGAGGTAAATCGCAAACGGCAGCACGATCGCGCTGTAGTGCGCGAAGTGATTCGGATTCACGAACGTTCCGCTGACGCGGTTGAAGATGAGCTGGTTCGTCCACCCCCAGATGTCGTAGTGCTGCGTCGCCACCTCGCGCACGGCGTACACCGCCTCGAACACCCCCGCGGCGCAGAGCGCGGCGGCGAATCCGACCCGTCGCCGGTACGTGTAAATCGTCAGCGCGGCCGCCTGAAACGTGGCGAAGAGCGCGATGAGACGGAACAGCTCGTACCGTGTCGCGGCCGGGTCGACCGTGATCGGATGGCTCCGCGGCGGCGAGGACAACAGGTGATCGGCGGCGCTCCAGATCGAGTGCGATTCGGGAGAGACGAATGCGAGCAAGCCCGAAGGCAGCGGCAGCAACTGCACCGCGACGACGGCCAGCACCACCAGCGCGGCGATGCTCCACGTGCGATACGCGCGCGAGAAGCGCAGCGACGCGCCGTCGCGGATCCGCAGCAGCGCCGCGGCGGCACACAGCACGAGCGGCGGCATGACCAGCGGCACGAACGCCGCGTCGACGTTCGACCCGAAGGGGAGCGGAACCCAAACAAGGTACACGAGCAGCAGCGCTGCGCAACCGACTTCGGCCGTGTCCATGAACTTCCGATTCTAGCGTGTTACACTCGCCCCTCTTACGGGTCCCTGCAGGCGATGAAGATGCGATTGGGTGGTGTTGTTCGTTGCGCGGCGGCGCTGACGTTGTTGACGTGTGCCTTCACGATCTCGGCACAGGAAGGACTGCGCGACCGCGATCCGACCTTCTCCGCGTCGAAACAGATTGCCAGCGACCTGAACCAGGCTTCGGCGCATAGCGGTCCGTTCTACCTTCTCTCGCGCTTCCAGATCTCCGACCTCGGATGGAGCGACGAGCTGTACCTCCCGGTCGTGGCTGCGTCGAAAGGTCTCACCTTCGCCGTGACCGCGCCGCAGCGCCTCTACTTCGTCCAGTCGAAGAAGGCGATCTACTCCGTTCAGGTGACGCCGTCGTACGCATTCATCAAGAAACCGGACGGCGGAAACCAGTTCGGCTGGACCGCACGCGGCGACGCGCAGTACCTCCTCAACCACGTCTATCTCGACGCCTACGGCATCGCGTACAACGACCTCCGCGCGTCGAGTCCCGAGATCAACCGCATCGTCACTGAGCGCGATCGCGAGCTCGGCGTGAAGGGCGAGCTCAAGTACTCGTCGCGCACGAGCCTCCTGTTCTCTGCCGCCCACCGCGCGTCGCGCTTCCCGCTCGACCGCTTCCAGCCCGTGGAAGTCGTGGCGCTCCTGCCGCTGCTCGACCGTAACGAGAACGACTACCGCGTTTCGCTCCTCCACAAGACATTTCCGGTCACCTCGCTTCTCCTCGCGGCGGAGCGCAGCAACTACACCTTTCCGAACTTCACTTCGCGCGACGCGCACCGCACGTACGAGGGTGCCGGCTTCATCTGGGACCACGGCCGCGAACGGTGGCACCTCGAAGCGGGCCCGACGAAACTGAACTTCAGCACCGTCGGCATCAAGGACTACAGCGGCATCACCGGCAACACGGACGCGACGTTCCGGACCGGCGAGCGAACGCTGCTCAACCTCGCCGCCTCGCGCGACCTCGAGTTCTCCGTCGTCGCCCAGAACGGGTATTACCTGTTCGACCGGGCGCAGGGGTCGTGGGACTACATCGCGACCCGCCACCTCACGCTACGGCTCATTGCCGAGGTCGGCCGCGACTCGTACCAGGTGGCGGAGAATGGCATCTTCCGGCGTGACCAGTACTCGTTTACCGGAGTCGGCTGGGACTACGCCGTGAGGCACGCGCAGGGCGGTTTCGACGTCGGGTACTTCCGCCGTACATCCAACGTGGGCGAGGGTGAACGCGAGCATGGAATACGCCTGCTTGCGCATTTGTCGTTCACGCCGTAAGCAGTCGTCAAATAACTCCACGCTGGCGAAGCGGATACGCGCTGTTTTGCGGAATTTTTGCGGCCCGTCCGATAGTCAGCTTACGAGCTCGCGATACCTTGCTTCAGGTCCAATAGTCCGAGGAGTCTGATGAAACGTCTCTCGCTCATCCTGGTGATTGCCCTCGGCCTCGCTGCCGCGGCGAACGCTCAGGATCTGGTCAACAGCTCCGACGTCCGGATCGGGCCCCGCGACGTCGTCGACGTCAAGGTCGTTCAGGACGACAAGCTCGACGTGACGGCCACCGTCAGCGACGAAGGCGCCATCACCATGCCGACCGTCGGCAAGATCGTCATCGCCGGCATGACGCAGCGGCAGGCAGAGCAGCGCATCCAGCAGGTGCTCGAGTCGCGCGTCCTCAACAAGGCGGACGTGACCGTTCAGATCACCCAGTTCGGCAGCAAGCCGATCTCCGTGGTCGGCGCCGTCACCAAGCCGGGCAACGTCGGCGGGACCAACCTCACGCTCATCCAGGCGATCACCGAAGCGGGCGGCCTCGCGCCGGGCTACGGCAAGACGCTGTACGTCATCCGCACCGGCGCGAACGGCATCAGCGAGCAGATCGCCGTCGACATCGACGACCTCATGGTCGCCGGCAACCCCGACCTGAACCTCCCGCTCGCGCCGAACGACGTCATCAACGTGCCGGTGGAGGTCCCCCTCACCGTCTACGTCATGGGCGAAGTGACGCATCCGGGCAAAGTCGAGCTGCCGCGGACCCAGAACCCGTCCCTCCTGCAGGCCATCGCGGCCGCGGGCGGGCCGACCGACCGCGCCGGCAAGACGGCCAAGATCACGCGTAACGACAGCGGAAAATCGAAGACGGTTTCCGCGAACTGGAAGCGCATCGCTGAAGGAGACGGAAAAGACGTCCCGCTGCAGGACGGCGATACGATTTACATTAAAGAAAGCGTTTTTTAACCGTAGCGCCGAATGCGATGGATCTGAACACCTCCCAGGAAGTCCACCTCTCCCACTACTGGAACATCATCTACAAGCGCTGGAAGATCGCCCTCGCGATCCTCCTCGTCGTGATGGTCGGAACCTTCCTGGCCAGCTACTTCTCGACGCCGCTCTACAAGTCCGCCGTCTCGATCCAGATCGAGCGCGAGAACCCGAACCAGCTCACGGTCGAAGACCTCTTCGGCATCGAAGCGTCCGACCAGGAGTTCATGCAGACGCAGTACTACCTGCTGAAGAGCCGCGGCCTCGCCGACCGCACCATCAAGGAGCACAACCTCCTCAGCGATCCCGAGTTCTATCCGGCCGGCATCGCCGGCAAGACGCCGGCGGAGATCGACCAGATCCGCAGCAGCATGGCGGGTGCGATGCTCGGCAGCATCAGCGTCGATCCGATCCACAGCACGAACCTCGTCGACGTCTCCTACATCGCGACCTCGCCGAAGCTGGCGCAGAAAGTCGCCGAGGGGCTCGCCGACTCGTACATGCGGATGAACGTCGAGAAGAAGCTCGAGGCAACGCGGCAGGCGAGCGACTTTCTGGCCCGCCAGATCGCCGGCGTGAAGTCCGACATCGACGACGCGCAGCAGCAGCTCACCAAGTACGGCGAGAGCAAGGGCATCATCTCCACGGCCGACGCCAGCAACGTCACCGTCCTCAAGCTCAACCAGCTCAACACCGACCTCACCTCGGCGTCGAATGACCGCATCCAGAAAGAAGCGGCCTACCAGACGATGCTGAACGCGAACCCGGAGGGGGTCGCGGGCAACGATGCGCTCGTCGTCCGCCTGACGGACGAAGAGACGCACCTGCAGCGCGACTACGCGCAGAAGCTCGGCGTCTATCGGGCCGACGCGCCCGACATGGTCGCGCTCCGCGCCCAGATCGAGAAGACCAAGCAGTCGCGCCAGGCGGCCCTCAACGCCGCTTTCGAGAAGGCGAAGGAGAACGCGCGCTCCGACATGATCGCGGCGCAGGCTCGCGAAAACTCGATGCGCGGCGCGTTCGACGACCAGAAACGCGAGACCCTCAAGCTCAACGCGAACGCCTTCACCTACACCGATCTCCGCGGCGTCATCGAGAGCAAGCGCACGCTCCTCGACCAGCTCACCAAGCGCCTCAGCGAGACCGAAGTCACCTCGCGTCTCCGCGGCGCGAACAGCTCGAACATCCACATCGTCGAGCACGCCGAGCTGCCGCACGGCCGCTTCAACGTGACGATGAAGAAGAACCTCCAGAGCGCTTTCCCGCTCGGCGTGATCCTCGGCCTCGCGGCCATCTTCTTCCTCGAGTACATGGACCGCTCCATCAAGACGCCGGAAGAGCTCGAGCGCGTCACGCGCTACGCCTCCCTCGGCGTCATCCCATCCGCCGCCTCGATCAACAACTCCTCTTACGCGTACCGTTACCTCGGACCGGGACGCCTCCGCGTCGTCGAAGAGGAGAAGGAAGACGCTCCGGCGCCGAACGTCGAGCTCATCCCGTTCCACGACAGCCGCTCCCCGATCGCCGAGGCCTACCGCGCCTTCCGCACCTCGCTGCTCCTCGCGTCGGCCAGCTCGCCGAAGATCATGGTCATCACCTCCACGTTCGCGCGCGAAGGGAAGACCACCACCTCGATCAACCTCGCGACCGTGCTCGCTCAGATGGGCAAGCCGGTGCTCCTCGTCGACGCCGACCTGCGCCGTCCGCGCATCCAGAAAGTCTTCCGCGAAAAGATGAACCTCGGCCTGGTCAACTACCTCGCCGCGAACATCAACATCGACGACGTCATCCAGCCGACCGAGGTGCCGAACCTTTCGGTCATCCTCTCCGGTCCGACGCCGCCGAACCCCTCGGAGCTGCTCGCGTCCGACCGCATGAAGCACCTCATCGACGAGATGCGCGGCCGCTTCGCCTACGTCATCTTCGACTCGCCCCCGGTCATGGCCGTCACCGACGCGATCGTTCTCTCGTCGCATGCCGACGGCGTCGTGCTCACCGTCCACGGCGGCAACACGCCGCGTGACCTTGTGCAGCGCGCCGCCGAGAAGCTGCGCCAGAGCAACATCCCGGTCCTCGGCGCGTTGCTCAACAACCTCGACCTCCAGCAGTACGGCTACACGTACAAGAAGAACTACTACGACTACTACGAGCCCGATGCGCCGCGCGCCGCGGCCCGCAAGGCCGTCGTCAAGCCGTAGTGATCGACATTCACCATCACTGTCTCCCTGGAGTCGACGATGGGCCGCGCGATCTCGAAGAAGCCGTTGCACTCTGCCGCCTCGCAGCCGAGGACGGCATCGAGACCATCGTCGCCACGCCGCACGTCCTGCGGGGACGGTGGCAGAACGACGCGCGCGCGCCGCTGGAGCAGAAGCTCGCGGAGCTGCAGGATGCCGCCGGCCCTTCGCCGCGCCTCATCCTCGGCTCCGAGTACTTCTTCGCGCACGATATGAACGAGTCACTCCGGAGCGGCACCATCGTCCCGTTGGCGGATTCGCGGTACGTCCTCGTCGAATTGGCGGCACAGGCAGTACCGCCGCTTCTCGAACAGCCGCTCTACCAGGCGCGGCTAGGCGGCTGGACGACCGTCATCGCCCATCCTGAGCGCAACCTCGTCTTCCAGAACAAGCCCGAGCTCCTCGCGTCCCTCGTCGCAGCCGGCACCAAGACGCAGATCACCGCCGGCAGCCTCCTCGGCGACTTCGGTCCTGAGGCGCGGCAGTGTGCGTGGGAGTGGATCGAGCGCGACATGGTCCACTTCGTCGCCAGCGATGCGCACAACACCACCAGGCGTCCGCCGAGGATGCGCGAGGCGGCCGTCGCGCTCCGCGAGATCGCGGGACGCGACGTCGCCGAAGCCCTCACCCGCACCAACCCCGCGGCCGTCGTCGAAAACCACGGCCTCGCCTACGACCCCGAACCGAAGCCCGCGCCGAAGCGCGGAGTTCTCGACCGTCTCGCCCGGTTCTGGAAATGACCGGAGCAGCGTAAAATTGGAGATCACCATGAAACGCACCCTTCTCGCCGCCCTCTCGCTTCTCGTCGCCGGAGCCGCATTCGGACAGATGGGAGGAATCCTCAACTACAAGCCGGTCGGCTGCCTGCCGGGCGGCGAGTCGGCGATGCTGCAGCTCAACGTGACGCAGAAGGGAGAGCTCCGCGCCTACTTCCGTCACCTGAACTCCACCGAGTGGTGCTCCGTGGTCGGCACCAACGACGGCCCGCTTTCGACCGTCGTGTTGCCGAAGTTCCAGCTCGGCGACGAGATCGAATACTTCTTCGTCCTCCTCGACGGCAAGCGCGTCATCGCGAAGAGCCCCGAGATCTATCGCGTCAAGAACACGCCGAACTGCGACTCCAACGTCGCGCGGCACTCCACCTCCTTCGCGATCGACTGCGGCCAGAGCGTCGCCGGCATGCCGGCATCGAACGCCGCCGCCCACGCCCTCGGCTTCGGCACTCGTCCGACGAACCCCTCCCCCGAACGCCCGTAGCGGTTTAAGCTTCACCCCAGGTGTTCGTCCCGAAGTCGATCGTCTGCCTCCGGGAAGGCTATACACGCCAACGCGTCCTCCGTGACGTCGCTGCCGGAGTCGTCGTCGGCATCGTCGCGCTTCCGCTGGCGCTCGCGTTCGCGATCGCGTCCGGCGTGCCGCCGGAGCGGGGGCTCTACACTGCCGTCGTCGCCGGCTTCCTGATCTCGGCGCTCGGCGGCTCGCGCGTCCAGATCGGCGGGCCGACCGGCGCGTTCGTCGTGATCGTCTACGGGATCATGCAGCGCTACGGCTACGACGGCCTGGTGATCATCACCATGATCGCCGGCGTGCTGCTCGTCGTCCTCGGCCTCGCGAGGATGGGGACGCTCATCAAATTCATCCCGTATCCGGTGATCACCGGCTTCACCTCCGGCATCGCCGTCATCATCTTCTCGTCGCAGGTGAAGGACTTCCTCGGCCTCGAGATGGGCAGCGTTCCCGCCGACTTCGGGGACAAATGGCTCGCGTACGCCGGCCACTTCTCGAGCCTCTCGATTCCGACCACGCTCGTGGCCGCCGGCACGCTTCTCGTGCTCATCCTCTGGCCGCGCGTCTCGACGCTCGTTCCCGCGCCGTTCGTGGCGATGATCCTCGCGACCGCCGCGGTACAGATCTTCCACCTGCCGGTCGAGACCATCGGCACGCGGTTCGGCCACGTGCCGAGCTCCTTCCCACCTCTCCACGTGCCGCACGTCAACCTGCTGCAGGTGCGCGAATACTTCTCGCCGGCGCTGACCGTCGCGCTGCTCGCCGCCATCGAGTCGCTCCTCTCCGCCGTTGTCGCGGACGGCATGATCGGCACCAAGCACAAGTCGAACATGGAGCTCGTGGCGCAGGGCGTGGCGAACATCGCCTCGCCTCTCTTTGGCGGCATCCCGGCGACCGGCGCCATCGCGCGGACCGCGACGAACATCAAGACCGGCGGCCGCACGCCGCTGGCGGGCATCACGCACGCTGTCACCCTTCTGGGAATCCTCCTGCTGCTCGGCAAATGGGCGGCGATGGTGCCGCTCGCGTCGCTCGCCGCGATCCTGGTCGTCGTGGCGTACCACATGAGCGAGTGGCGATCGTTCGCGGGCCTCCTGAAAGCGCCGAAGAGCGACATCGTCGTCCTGATCCTCACCTTCGGCCTCACCGTCTTCGTCGACCTCTCCGTCGCCGTGCAGGTCGGAATCGTCGTCGCGGCGCTGCTCTTCATGAAGCGGATGAGCGACATCACGCACGTGGAGTGGATCGACGAGGACGAGAACGAAGACCCCGGCGAGATCACCCAATCCGGCCGCCGCGCCGTCGACGTCTACGAAGTGAACGGCCCGTTCTTCTTCGGCGCCGCCGACAAAGTGAAAGAGGTGATGAGCGACATCGGCAAGCCGCCGAAAGCGTTCATCCTCCGGATGCGCCACGTCCCGGCCATCGACGCCACCGGCCTCCACGCCCTCGAGCAGATGGCGAAGAAATGCCGCCGCGACAAGACGCGCCTCTTTCTCAGCGAAGTGCGCGAACAACCCCGCCGCGCCATCGAACGCTCCGGCATGAAGATCGGCGAGATCGTCGACACGTTCGAAGAAGCCGTCGAGCGCGCGAAGCCGGCGTAAACGACTGTCGCCGCTCCGGGGCTCGAGTTTTCCCGACCTGGCCGCTCCGTCCCTTTGAAACGTTTAGCACGGCTAACGCACTACCAGGCAAGCACCCTTGAGTCCACTTGGGGCCAGAAAGAGGAAGAGCTATGCCACATAGATTCCAACGATTGGTGTTGTCATGCGTTGCAGCCGGTGTCGCTGTCTTGCTGTTGCCGCTCGGGGCGAATGCCGCCGAGGCTCACTGCTTCTGCAAAATTACATTTTCGGACCTAGAAGGCATTCAGACCGCCAACAGTGTCATCCTGGATCTCACTGGCGAAGTGGGAAAAACCTATCGCGGAGTCAACCCGCAAAGGGAAGAGAACCAGAGTGGCTGCAATAGCCGATGTAGGGACACTTCGGCGAAATACATCGGGCGTCCCAGCATCGCAGCGGCGGCGTGCGCTTCAGGCGCCCACAACGGCACGCCGGTGGAAGCATGGAGCGCAGTAGGAACAGGAAAGTACAGAGCGGCCCGGCTCATCGGTGTTCTCGTCAATAAGCCGGCCGTCACCCAGACCACCTGTGTCTGCCCGCCAGGTTCAGTCGGGAATTCATCGAACCAGCCGGGTGGGACCACAGACAGCAAGTGCAAACAGAAGGTGGGAACAATCACCGCGACGCCCCGGCCCCCGAACGGAACGCCGATCGGCACGTGGGGCTTCACTTGGCTCGACGAGATCTGGCAATACGTTTCACCAAGCTGCACTACAGTGACCACCAGTCAAGCCGAGTGTCATTTCAGGTAACCGTACACGCCACCGAACACAAAGAAAGGGCGCGCTCATCCTTGTCGGGACAGCGGTCGGATCGACAGGATGAGCGCCTGCTCGGCGCCACAGCGTCGCCCGACCTTTGCATCCGAGCCCGGCACATCAAAATTTTCCGCCGTCCAGCTCCAGCGTACCGTACGGCGCGAGAAACGCGGTTCTGCAGGGGCGGCTCAGCATGACACCATGCTGCGCGGCGCTTGCCTCCGTGTACGTCGCCATGCAGAGCGTGTAAGCACCGGGATCGATGGAGGGGATCACGAGATGCCCTCCCTCCTGATGCGCGAATCGGCCGTTGAGCGCGTCAGCGGGATACCACATCCCGTTGTGCACGAGGAAGGCGTGACGTGGATCGTTCTCGGGAGGCACGGGCACAGTCACGCGGCCGCCACGCTGATCGACGGGAACGATCAGTGACCGGTCCTGAAGGCGGGTATGGAAGAACTTCAGGGCGAATCCGGGGGCAGCGACGAAGGCGTCGATCTCGTGCGCACCCGGCGCGACGGTTGTCGAAAACTCACCCTTCTCGTCGGTCAGGTTGACCGGTGAGGCGCTCTGCGGGACGTCGGTCGACGCAATGACGACCTCCGCGCCGGCCACAGGACCGAAATCCGAGACCACCTGACCGTGGACTTTCGTGGAGTCGTCGAGGACTAGTTGGACTGGATCGGGAACCGTATCGCCTTGAATGGTGATTTCGACGGCCGGACTATCCATCAGGAACGCGGTTGCGCTGACCCTGTAGCTACCCGGACCAAACCCGGCTGCGAAGAACGATCCGTCCTTCTCCACGTCGACGGACTGCAACCCTTCGGCGCCGCTGATGCGGACCAATGCAGCATCGACCGCTTTACCGTCCTTGCGCACCACCGTTCCGGTAATGACGTTCAACGGTAATTCGATTTTCAGCTCTGCTTCGTCGGAGTCGGTCGAGTGGCTCAGCACAACACCGCGAACGGATCGCCGTACCGGAGGGGCGTCGCTCGTCACCGTCGCATCCCATTGGGCGGGACCGGACGGGAGAACGCCGTCCCACCTGCCGTCGTCGCCCGTGTCGAACGCAACCGACGACGTACTCGCGGAGAGGGACACAGTACCGCGTAGCGGCTTACTCCCCAACGTGACGAGCACCTTCACCTTGCGTACTGCGAGATCGATCGTCTTCGTAGCATCGGACTCGCCGGCCTGGACGTCGTCGACATACCACCGGCTGCCGTCGTTCGCGGAGACTGAAAGCTGGTACGTGCCGCCGTACAACGGGGGCGACGACCACTCGCCCGTTGCGCTCGCGTTTGACCCGGAGATGGGCTCGGCGTGATGACTCGACAGATAACGGAGGACCGTGACATGCCACGGCTTCTGCGATGGATCGAGCTGTGGATTGATGAGAACGCGAAGCGTCTTCGGCGGTTCGATCCGGAGCGTGTCGCGCATTTCCGCCGTCAAACCTGGCAGCACGACGATCCCTACAGCTTGCGACCGATACTTGCCCGCAACAGCGGTCACGTCGTACTTCCCCGGCGGTAGACCATCGATATGAAAGAAGCCGCGGTCCTCCGGGCGCGCCGTCGTCGTGATCTTCCGCGCGGACTCCGCGTTTGCCGGCATGGCCGAAATGGAAATGTCCCGCAGGGTAGCCGGAAGACCAGGAGCGATCTCGACACGTCCGAGAAGAACAGCCCCGCGTACGAACCGCAACGATCCGACGTCAACCACCTTGGTCGTGGCGAGTGGCTGGTTCCAGAAGAACTTCGTCACGTAACCACGGATGCGGAGCCGGATGTCCAGCGCCGTCGCCGGGAGCTCGCACCGAAACGACTGCTGATCGACGTTGCAATCGATGGTTCCGAAGGGCGCACGAGAGCCGTCGGAAGGCGCAAACGTCGCCCGCAGATCGCCAGCCTCTTTGCTGTCCGCGATCTCCAGCTTCCCGCGTACGACCGCCGACGGCCATACAGCCGCGGTGACACTCGTGCGGTCCGCCGCAACCGTGAACGTCTGTTCCGCGTGCCACGTGCCCTCGCCGCGTATCCGCAACGCCCACGTACCCGGCGCGAGATCCACGTCGAGCGGTGCGTCGAAATTCGTCTCTCGTATGACCGCCGGGACTCCGGCGAGATCGGCGACACTCGTCACGTGTCGCAACTCGACCATGGCGTGGCGGGTCGATGGCGGCGAGAACGAGATGACGACGTCGTTCGCATGGAGCGGCGCCGCCGCGAGGACCGCGACGGCGGCCACGAGACGGAACGTCATTGGTAGTAACAGTTCCCGCTCACCACCAGGTTCACGCACTGGCAGTACGCGTTGTACGTGACGCCCTGGCAACTCGCCTGTTTCGTGATGTTGTCGGTCACGGACGACTGGCAGGTCTGTTTGTTCGCTTTGAAGGCGTAGCAGACAGCGTAGTTGCCTCCTCCGTTTGCCATCGGGTCATCGGACCACATGCAGGTATCGATGTTCATCGTTCCCTGGCACGGATCGGGGTTCTCGACCTGCTGGTCTGCCCCGCCACCACCGCTGAGCTGCGCGTGAGCCGGGACCGAAAAGAGAATGAGGGCAGCGCCGATCGCCGCGAGTAGCAATAGCTTCATCTCCTACCTCCTGTTTGTTCGGATCGCCCGAGAATAGTCGTATCTCACGCCTTCCGTCAATAAGTAGCGTTTACGAGTCGCGCTTGGAACGACGTCATCGGCCCGGTGGAACGTGCCGCGCCGAACACTCATGCGCGTCAACAGCCGCAGATGTCCCCGTGGTGCGAGCAGCAGCCCTGTTTATTCGCGCAGATCGTGCACGTCGGTGAGAGCGTGCCGTCGCAGCAGCGCAGGTAACCGGCAGCCGAGCCCGCGATCCAGCGCGTACGATCGGAACGCGAAAGTTCACCGTCGAGTTCCCGGCGACCTTCCCGTGCTCACCCGGAAGCGCGGCGTTTCGGAAACGATTTTCCTGCCCTGCACCCCATTCGGCATAAACGGCACGCCAGGCCACTCATTCCGGTAGCTTGACGTTTAGCACTGCGGGTCTCGGAAGGGGCAACACTAGGCTACCTGCCCGGTCATAGACGTACGCGTTGCCAGCCCTGCGCGTAATGAAGAAATCGTAAGCGCCGGGACCGAGAAACTCTGGGAGAACGATCGCGCCGTCATGATGGCTGCCGAGAAGCTGGTATTCCGGCATCCCATTCGCCTCGCCAAGGTCGTGTAGGACGCCCAAGGGAATCAGAGACTCGCCTCGCGGCGCTGCGACAACACGATAGACCTTCGCGGGCGGTGCGTCATTTACCGTCAGGTATGCGATCGTTTTCCCGAGATCGGGGAGAGCGACGACGTTTTCGTGGGTCTCGTCCAGGGTCACCACTGCGAGTGCATGCCCTGCCGCGACTACGTAGAACAATGTGCCAGGATCGGGCGGAGAATCGAAGGCGAAATGGCCGTCGCCGTCAGTCATGGTTTCGAATCGTGCGAGCAGCCCAAGCTCCTCGTCATATCCCGCACTGATCTCCGCGTGCGAAACCGGCATCCCTGTACCATCGACCACACGACCGACGATACCGGGACTCCTCTCGAGCCTTACCGTTTCTGAGGTTTGGCCGTCGGCGCGAATCCCTATGTTGACGTGTGCGGAGCGATAACCGTTCGCCGAGATGTCGAGGTCGGCTTCACCAGCGGGCCAACCCGTCAGCTGCAGTTTTCCGTTTTCATCGGTTGCTAGGTTTAGCAGCCGCAGGTGACCGGTCTGCTCGTCCTTGATCTTTGCGGCGACACGGGACTGAACGGGGGCGTTGCTCGCCGTATCGACGACCGTAACGGACGCACCACCGCCGGGAACCTCAAAGTTCAACTCATAGGACGGATCGTCTCGCGTGCTTACGCGCTTAGAAGCCCCTCCCTCTTGCTTACCGGGTGACGACGGCGGTACGACGTAGACGAGCAACTCACCCCGCTGCCAGCTTTTCAGGGAATACGATCCGTCCTCGCCCGTGGTCGCCTGCCCCAGAATGACGTGAGGGTCTTGCGGATCGCTATTGATGACCGTTGCGTTCGAGACCGTTTCCCCACGTGCCCGCGTGACTCGGCCCCAGATTTCGATTGGCCGCGGGAAGAGATCGATGATCGGATGCATCGGATCGATGGTCACGTCCTGATAGAAGAGCACGCGCCCGTTATGGCCTGCCACCGAGAGCCGCCGATCGCCGTACGAGTTGAATTGGACGGTCACTTCGTCGCGGAGAGCGAAGCGCTCGCGTTCTTTATAACGCTTAGAGTGTTCGTCTGCCCGCTCGCCGACGATCAGATACCCGCCACGCAGTCCGCCGTCATTCGTGGGAAGGTGTACCCGAACGCGGATCGCCATCTTCATTCGAAGAGGAACGTCGCGAAGGGTTGCGGCGATCTGGTCGTGCAATTCTGCCGTGACCGAGCGTTCCACGGCATATCCTGGTGCCTCGACGCGCCATCGCACAGGAATCGGCATGGGGCCGACCCGGAGCGTCGCAACGCCGCGCCTGTCTGTGATCGTGCTCCAGCGCCGGCTGAATAGGACGCGCGAATCGTCGGCGTTGAACACGGCGGGAGGGTCCCAAACTACGTTCGCTCCGGCCACTGGTGTTTTCGTCTTTGCATCGATGACGCGGAATAGCACCGGCGAAGTGGGCGCACAGGCTATCTCCTGGACGTCGGTGACGGCGCCGGGGCGAACGACGACGCCGGGCCGGACTCGCGTCGCACACGTCTCGCCGTTGATCGCAAGGGAGTAGGTGCCGGCTGGGACCCGTGCTTCGAAAGTTCCGCCTCCTCCGAATCTGCGCTCGTCCAAAGTAGCCGTCGTCGTTTGCTTGAGCAGAAGGGAGTAGCCGTTTGTGAGCGGTCGTCCCCCCTCGCTTGCTTTACCGGTAATGACACTCAGTTCCCGCACCAGGAGAGTGTGGCCGAGTCGTAGGTCATCAGCCGTATAGGCACCGGCTTCAAACCTTGCCATCGCGACCGTCCACGGCAACGGAAGATCGGCCCGAACCAATGCCCTACCGTTTCGTACCGGCACGGAAACAGTCTGCCCGCCCGCCGCGAAAGTCAGAGCTGCTAACGGTTGTGGTGGCTGCACGCGAATGGGCACCTGGCGCAACTCCTCGCCCGACGTCGTCAGGCAGAGTATCGACAGAACCAGCGTGACACCGCAACGGAGGCCGCGCATACCCGATCGCAGTGCCTAGTACGCCTGGATGCAGTTACCGTAGAGATCCGTCCAGTGGCAATCCTGGTATCCGCCTGTGGGATCGCCGCCTCCGGCGTCCAGGCCGCACGAGGGATCGTCCAGCGTGCACGACGTAGCGCCGGTAAACGTGTTCGTGACTGTCTCCGTGCAGTCGTTCCAGCCGCGGTCATATCCCCACCGGCAGAACCCGAACTTTGAGTCCGGAGAAGACTTGCAAATGGCGCAAGCGAATGCCGACGATGCTCCGGCGATGAGAATCGCCGCGATGAATCCAGTGACCAGACGAGACTTCCGCGTGAAAGGTCGCATGTTCGTTTCCTCCTCTATCAAGAGCCTGCGATGTTATGAAAGCTGGTCATGGGCCGTCAATAAGTAACGTAGTAGTTCCGTCTCGGTGTCACCTGAACTAACGTGGAACGTGTCTAACCGAACACGGCGCGCAGACTTCTCCATCCTCCGCCTTGGCGCCACAGTAGATGCAACTCACGGCTGCGCGTCGAGGCGGGATCTTTCGCGGATACGTGGCAGCGTCCTCGACTCCGGGAAGAAGATGCACGATCTCCGGCTCGTCATAGACGATCTGAAGGAGCTGGTATTCGAGGACGTCGCTGGCATTCAGCGGCGACCGGCGCTTCGCACTTCGCATGAGGGCGAGTTGGTGCAGCATGCGGACTTGGTAGAGGGGCAGCTCCACCGTCACGGTGTGAAAACGGTTCAGAGGAGGAATGGCAGTCTCGCGGCCCGCATCACGCAAGATGTGAAAGATCTCGCGCGGAGTCCGGATCTCGAGCGCGAGCTGCGCGACATCCTCCCACTGGAACAGTTGATCCTTCCCATTGGGCACATACGAGACGGGCCGATCGATCCACTCTTGAAGCTCGTCGGAAGACAGGCCGAGCAGCCGGCGCACCTCGGCTGCCCGGTAGAACGGCTCCGGTCTCGCGAACAGCTCCAGAATCCGGCGGTCCACGTCGAGGGCCGCCCCTTTGCGCGCCACGCATACGGGGAGTTCCTGGCGAGACAGCCGTCTCTACCAAGAATCCGGTTCTGCGCCGGATAGGTGACTTGCGCTCAACCTGGAGGAACGGACCCACGGTTGTCAGGTGGTAGCGGAATCAGGTCGTCCAGAAGCTCGTGGATGATCCGCGTCCAACGACTCGAAGTCGGCTGCTGTCGGGGCTTGGTTGGCTCTTTGGTCTGCCGCGGTGCGGCAGAAAGAGATAGAGCGACTGTGACTGCTGCAGCAGTTGCAACCGCCCTGGGTAACGCGGTAGTGGTCTAGTTTGACGCTCGACTTGTAACAAGGCTATTGGCGCGTCCTAGCCTTCAGGATCTCCCTGATTTTCTCGCGCGCCTCGTCCTCGGTGGCGTCAGGCGTGACGAGAAGGTGAATGCTGTCCTCGGCAGTTAGCTCGATCTTAAGTTTCTTGGCTTCTTCTTCGGCGATACGTTTTAGGGCCTCGTCAGGAATTCGCGCCATCGGCTTGCTCCCTCGTGACTGAGATTCTATATTGTCTCCATGCCAAAGGGCTCAAGCAAGAAACCCCGCAAGCGAGAAGACGAAGCGCAGTCCGCCGTCCGGGTCATGGAGACGATTGCGGCCAAGCACGAGGAGCCGGAAGAGCCGCCGGTCGAGATCACGGACGAGATGCGGGCCGCTGCCGCCGCCTTCGGGCGGATCGGCGGGAAGGTCGGCGGACCGGCGCGAGCGGCTAAGTTGTCGAAGAGGCGGCGATCCGAAATCGCAAAAAAGGCGGCTGCGGCGCGCTGGAAAAACAGACCAACCGAGTGACCTGCGGTTCTACGTCTTGCTCATCGCCGCGAGCGGGAAAGATTGCTGTCCGCTGGAGATCTTAGTCCCCATTTTCGTTGGGGTGTGAAACTCTCGCTTCTCCTCGACCATCTCTCGCACCGTGAGAATTTGAATGCGCGGATACATGATCCCGCCGTACTCGTAGGTGCCAGCCGAGGACGCTTCCGAGAGCATCGCCTTCGTTGGCTCTCGTAGCGTAATCATGCCCGCGATCTCGGCGTTCATTTCTCGATCAAGAACACCGCGCAGGTCGCGAACGTCAGTCGGTCTTGCCACGCCACCCTTAACGGAAATGACCATCTCGCGGAGAGATTTGCCGCACTCGAAATACATACGACCATCAACGCCCTGATCCGCACCCTTCTTTTGGGTCGGGAACCCTCCGGCGCGCTCAACGGCCCAGTGCTGAAACTGGAAGGGGTCGCGCTTGAATAGGACTTCTGCCTGTTCCACGCTGGCCGGGATTCCGTCGACCTGGAAGTCAACTCCCTCGACTAGGCGATACCGTTCGGTAAGGGTCTCGCGAATTAGCTTGACGGCGAGGATGGCGATGTCACATCCGATCCATGTCCTGTTTGTCTCGTGTGCCGCGTATACGGTTGTGCCGCACCCGCAGAATGGGTCGAAGACGACATCCCCCACATTGCTTGACGCCTGAATGATTCGCTTCAGCAAACCGACTGGTTTCTGCGTGGGGTAACCGAGACGATCCTTCGAACGCGGCTTAATCCAAGACACGTCGGCGTCGATAGCGGCATCAGTGCCGTGCACAGTGTTATCTGTGTATGGCTGATAGGCCCAAACGTCTCCCGTGGCCGGGCCTTCGCCCTCGCGAACCCGACGTTCGTACAGGGGCCACGCTTGCCCTGGGACGATCTTGATGAAACCAGCCTGGTACAAAGCCTCAAGCTTCTCGTGTTGCGTTAGGCGCGTACCGTCGATACCGCAGTCCTCCCACAACTTCCCAGGTACGGCCCAATGCCGGTTCTTGGCCGTAGGGTCGAACCCGCGCCAAGGCTTCCCGGATTCGCCGTTGCGCACCCCAGAGCCCGTAAGGACGTTTCCGTAGTATGCCGTCTTGTATCCGAGCGCATCCTTTTCAAAGTGCTCTTCGACGTGTCCACGCATGTATGGTTGGCGCGGGTAGTTCCATGTGTAGTTGTCGGATGCCGTGTAGAACAGAATAGTGTCGTGGATTGGCCCCCATCGGTCACTCTTGTTGTGCGAGCCGGTCCTTCTCCACACGATTTCGTTTCGGAAATTGTTATGACCAAAGATCCCGTCCATCATGATCTTGATGTAATGGCTGGCGGTCGGGTCGCAGTGGAGATAGATAGATCCCGTCGGCTTCAGGATCGCCTTCATGTGGAGCAGACGCTCCACCATGTAAATCAGGTACGCGAGCAGATGTGGCTGCGTCGTGCGCAGAGCCTGCATCCAGAGACGCCAAAACTCGACGTAATAGTCAGGCACTCCGTGTTCGCGCATCAACACGGGCATTGCTCGCGCGAGCTCGTCCTTTTGCGCGTCCATTTCCCACGTGTCGCAGAACGCCTCAGCCTGTTCTGGCACGGGCTTGCCGGTCATCGTTTTGTAAAGTAAGTTGTAGTTCTGCTGTGACTTGAACGGCGGATCAAGATAGATCAGATCAACGCAGTTCGCCGGCATCCGTCGCATGATCATCAGGTTATCGCCGTAATACAGTTGATTCATGAGCCACCCCCATCGCCGCCGACGATTCGTGAGAGAAGCTGCGCCTGCTCTGGGTCTGATGAGACGGCGCGCCTTATCAGACGGAGCATGCGCTCGACCGTTCCTGGTCGCATTCCTAAGTCAAGAGCAATCCGGTACGCGCTTGGCGGCTTCTCCAGACTGAGCGTCATCGCAAGCACCAGAAACCAGTCACGCAGCGGAACATGCGTTCGGTGAAAGATCGTGCCGACTGTGACCGAGAAGGCGCGCGAGCACTTCTGGCATTGCCAGCGTTGTCCCTTGCGATCCCCACTCACGTGGCGGCAGATCTTGTGTTGGTTGCAGTAGGGGCAAATCGGATGACTAGACCACCTTGCGCGTTCGAGGTATTCGACTGCCTGCTCCTGGGTTTGGAACCCATAAAAGACATCAAGAATCCCCATCCGCCAGCCACCCCACCAATGGTGACTGTAGACGTTTGGTGACGATGTGTGCAAGTCCAAAGGCGCGAGAGGCGATGGCACGCGGCATTGTTGCACAGTCCAAAAGCGCTGACAAGTCCAAAAACGTTGATACGCAATCCGCTCTATGCTGTTAGACTGAATGCCGTCAAAGGAAAACGCCTCACCCGCTGCTAACGAGTGAGGCGTCGAGATGCCTACTTGGTGACGCTCGCCGGATGGTTCCGGTGCTCCCCCTGCAAGGGCAGTGTTACTCGGGTTCGATTCCCGGCGTCACCTCATGGCCCCGTAACTCAGTCTGGATAGAGTGACGGTCTACTAAACCGAGTGTCGCGGGTTCGAGTCCCGCCGGGGCCACCAGTTCTGCAAAGAACTTCGACGCCCCGTAGAACGGCGTCAGGGTGCAATTTAGTTCCACGTCGGTCCAGGGTCAAGCAAACTTTCGAAGGCCAAACTTCCTGCTATTCCCAGCCCCCTCAAGCATTGACTTCATGACCCCTCAAGCATATATTGTTGTGCATGAACAAGCTGTCGGACGAGAAGCGAGCCCAACTCCTCCCGGCGCTGATCGAGGGCAACTCGATCGCCGCGACGTGCCGCATGACCGGCGCGGCGAAGATGACCGTTATGAGTCTGATTCGCGAGGTCGGCGCGGCCTGCCTTCGTTTCCATGACACGCAGGTTCGCCACCTCTCGACCGTGGAGCGCGTGCAGTGCGACGAGGTCTGGAGCTACGCGAAGGCGAAGCGTGGGATCTGCTGGATATCGTGCTCGACCATGAGGAGCGATCGGAGGGGAAGCGAAGGCGGCCGAGACGGTGACGGCATCGCTGTTACAACTTCCGGTTCAAACTAGACCACTACCGGTAACGCCTGCATACGCCCTCCTCTCGACCGATGAGTCAGCCCGGCGGGACGGAGAGCTTGTTGTCCGGCGGCGGGATGACGTCATCCAGGAGCTTGTGGATCAGCCGCATCCAAGGACTCATGGACCCGTCCTTTTGCTGCGTTTGCCGCGGCTGGTGTGTCTTCTGCGGCTCGCGGGGAGCCGCTGAAAGAGACAGCGCGACCGTGACTGCGATGACTGCGAGCACCGACCTGCGGAACGTCTGCATACACCCTCCTCGTAACGGACCGGCATGAGCCGATCACCGGTAGGGAGGGCGCCCTCTCGCGGAGAGGTGCCACGGCGGGCGGGGTGTGTTACATCGAGCTACGAGACGAACTGAAAAGCTTCGCCGGGGTGAGATGGAAGCCGCTCAAGATAGGACCGGACGCCTCGGAGCAATTCTGGCGTCGCGCGGCCTTCGGCCAACGCTTCGTTGAGAATAGCGAGGGCGTGCCGCGCCTCTCGCTGCATGTCCTCTGTCGCGAAGACAAGGATGATGTGGTTACAAGCGGCTGCGACGCCATCTGCTTGCCCGAGCATGAGGCGCGCCTCAGCCCATTCAAGAGTAGCCAGCGCGCTGTCGTTGGTTAACCCAAGCTTCGCCAGGTCCGACCGGATGGACTGAAGTCGCCGCGAGGCTTGGATATATTCGCCTCGCACCAAAAGGATTCCAGCGAGCGCCCACTCCACGCGTGTCTTCTCGGTGTCCATGTCAAACTCGTCATACAAAGAAAGCGCTTCCACGTAATATCTTTCCGCGCGATCGAGGTCCCCGGTTTCCGTGAGAGCTTTGGCGCAGTTGTTCAGAGCGCGCGCTAGCATCTGCGCGTCCCCACGCGCCCGAGAGATCATAATGGCGCGCTCAAATGCCTCGGCAGCGGGGTGCGCGTTGCCCTTCAGGAGAAGACAACATGCTTCGACCAGCACCGCTGAGGACTCGCGCGAGACATCGCCATACTCGCGGAACGACTCCGCAGCGTCACGCGCGGCAGCGACACCCTCATCCAAGCGATCGCTCTTCATGTACACAGTCGCCCGTATGTACTTGACGATCGCCAAATCAAACGGGTCCGCCCCCGGCGTCCCGTCGAACAGCTTCTCCGCATAATCCAGCAGCTTCAGCGCGTCTTTGAACCGGCCGAGATATCGCAGCGCGTTTGCGTGCTCGCGGAGCGCCATCCCCATCAGGCCGCGCCTCTCGCGGTTGGAGACGTTCGCCAGCTTCGTTGCGACGTCGTACGCCGCGGCGGCGATCTGCTGGCTGAACTTCGGGATCTGCTCGTGACGGGCGTTCGCCTCCGCGCAGAGGATCCGGACCATGCCTTCCGTCCGATATCGCGGCTTTTCCGCGATCCCGGCGTATCGGAACTTGAGCGGAGAGTCGATCACGCGCGCGAGGAACTCGCGCGCTTCGCGCTCCTCGTCTTCCTTCCGCCTCCGGTATTCGAGAATCTCGCCGACTCGCGAGGCCGGCTTCAGCGCCGCGTCCACCGTCGTCCACGTCTGCGAGCCGCGGAGCGCGCTCTCGATCTCGCGGAACACCGCCGCACCGTCGCGGCAGACCTCGCATTCCTCGAGGTGCGCCTCCACCTCGGCTGCGACCTCGCCGTCGAACGTATAGGCGCTCAGCACGTCGTCATCGAGGTGGTTCATCATTCTCCCCTCCGGGTCCCGTGCAGCAGTTCCTTGAGGCGGCGGCGGCAGGAGACGAGCAGCTGCCGGACGTATCCGGGCGAGGTCGCCAGCTTCCCGGCGATCTGCTCGTTCGTCTCCTCGCGCCAGTAGTAGCCGCGGAGTGTCTCGCGGCACTTCTCGCCGAGGCGCGCCACGCACGCGCCGACCGAGATGCGCCACACCCACTCCTCGGCGTCGTCGCGTTGCACCGGCGTCTCCTCCATCCCCTCCGGCATCGGCGCCTCGCGTTTGCGATCGCGCCAGTAGTGCTTGCACGCGTTCCCCACCGCCCCCATCAGCCACGGCTTCACCTCGCGGATGACCGTGTGCCGCTCGAGGTAGGCGATGAAGGTGTCGTGGACGAGCGCCTCGGCGTCGTCTGGAGGAACGTGGTACCGGCGCATCGCGATCGAGCGCAGGAGGACGCCGTACTGGAGGTACAGCGCCTCGAATTCCGATTCGCCGGTTGGAGTCGACTCTGGCAGGGTGAACCCCCGGGGAGAACGGGAGGATACAGGATTGAGGTAAGGCATGCCTTCCGCCAGCGCCGGCTCCAGCCGGAACAGATCGCTCGCCCGCACCGCGTACCCGGTAAGCTCGCGGATCGCTGCGACGATGAGGAAGATCTTGTAGTCGGTCGCGCGCGCCCGACCCTTGCGAATCCGCAGCAACTGCTGCCGGCTGATCGCCTCCTCGAAACCGAGCTCCCGTGCGACGCGCTTCGCGGCCGTCACGACGTGCAGCGGCTTCAACCCGAAGATCGCGAAGATCCGGTCGAGCGGTGTACCGCGGTCAGGCAACCGACAGCATCTCCTTCAGAAAGGAGTACCGCGACCAGGGGAAATTCCTACCCCCTGATGGAACTGCACCTCATACGCGTCAACAGCCGCAGACGCCCCCGTGATGCGAGCAACAGCCCTGTTTGTTCGCGCAGCTCGTGCAAGTCGGCGACAAGGTGCCGTCGCAGCAGCGCAGGTAGCCCGAGGGCTGCGGTGACGGGCCGGGCGCATAGGGATTGACGGAGATCGTCCGGTAATAGGACTGGAGCGTCGACGTGCCGCCGCAAAGGCCCGAAACTTTGAGCTGGAGCGTGTCGTTGCCGCTGAGAATCGCGTAATAGGTGGACGAGAAGTCGCCCGCTCCGCTGCCGAAAGCGGGATCGAGCCCGTTGCCAAGCGACGACGTGAGCGACCACGACGCCGCGTTCAACGTCGAGATGAAGATGCTGACCGTCGATCCCTGATTTGCCGACGTGGGCGCGGAGATGCTGCCAGTCGCGTCCGGCCGCAGGGATAGCGTGACGGATGCCGGTTGCGCCGCCCCACCGCATGCACTCTTCGCCGTCGCCTGGAACGTCGTCGCCTGCGGCACCGGCACGACGGCGCTTCCGACGGCGGGGAGGTTCGTGCCGACGCCGTCGACCGTGACGATCGCGCTTGGATCCGAGGCGGTCCATGACAACCGCACCGACTCGTTGGCGCAGACGGTATTGGAAGACGACGAGATGGTGATCGTTGGCGCGTCGCATGGATGCTTCACCGCGCGCTTCCGTGCCTGCGCGGTTGGGACGAGCGAAACGAAAAGGATCAGCGACGACACGAGCCATTTGCCGGACATTCCTGGTCTCCTCATGCGAGGAGTGCCGCTAACGGGCGAATTCGCTACCCGTCTGCGGGACCGCTGAAGATGATGAGCTCATCCATAGTTCTGCTCCGCGCCATCGCGGAGCGAAACGGGTGCGACATGGCACGAGCGGCCGACGACGCGGAACCGCTGGCGTTTATGAGTGGTGATCGAGAATGTGCACCGTGGCCGACAGTGCCGCGGCGGTGAACGGTTTCGCAAGACGCCCGCCGACGGCGACGCTGTGAATCAGGGCGTGCGCGCTCTCATCGCCGCCGATCAGCACGACCGTGCGGGCGAGCAGCTCCGGGCGCCGCATGGCGAGATGACGGATGACGTCGTAGGCCGTCATGCGTGGAAGTTCGAAGTCGAGGACGATGATGTCCGGCGATCCGTCCCACAGATACTCGATCGCGCATTCGCCGTCCGCGCAGAAATGAAGGCTCCAGCCATCGAGCGCCTCGATGACTTGCGGCTGCAGTTCGGCAGCTACAGCGACAAGGCCCCGCCCTTCCGACAAGCGACAGAAGGATAACAGGACACGCGCTTCACCGCGCCTGGGGGGCTCGGACCTCGCGAACGCAGTCGAGCACCACGGCGCGGAACTCGTCGAGATCGAACGGCTTTCTGATGACTCTTCGCGGTGCCGGCATGCAGTTCAGCTCTTCGAGCACGCGGTTCGATGCGGCGGTCACGACGATGGTTCGGGCCAGGAGGTCTGGCTTCATCGTGGCGAGACGCTCGAGGATCTCGAGGCCGCTCAGCCCCGGCAGCATGAGGTCGAGGATGATCGCCTCGTACCGGTCGCCACAAGCCTCGATCCGTCCGATCCCCACGTCGCCGCGTCCTGCCACTTCCGCGTCGAGGCCCATCCGCCGGAAAATCGCCAGCATGAGATGAGACAGCGACACGTCGTCTTCGATGACGAGGATGGGCATGCGAAGGGGCCGAGAGGCGCTGATATTACATCCTGCGCAAGCTCTTCTGCTGATTCTTTTTAGGTCTGGAAAAGTTTGCCGCGCGCCGGATCGGGGTGTCGGCGCGCGGCGGGGTATCAGAGGAGTGCCCGGCATGACGAAGTTGACTCTGCAGCGCCGGACGTTCTGAGGAGTCTGCAATTCTGGTGCAGGAAAACGGACCACGAATCGTGCGAAGAGATACATGCGGAAATATGCGCCGGTGGTGTATCATCTATACTCGTCGCTTCGCTCTCGCGGAGCGCGCCCACGAAAGG